>Ga0070726_10004058_pt1 | contig 11921 bp, 10 predicted proteins | sample tdAd471_FD_67275 | JGI IMG/M metagenome (GOLD analysis project Ga0070726, IMG submission 67275) | Marine sediment microbial communities from the Atlantic coast under amendment with organic carbon and nitrate - tdAd47.1 | ecosystem: Environmental > Aquatic > Marine > Coastal > Sediment | place...
CGGAAAGAATATACTTATAATTGGCGCCGGGGGAGCGGTTCAAGGGTTGTTAGGAGCACTGATAAACGAATCTCCCGGTCACGTAACACTAATTAATCGAACTGAATCTAAAGCGCGGAAACTTGCACAACAGTTTCAGGCCACGCTGCCAATAAATGTCGTGCCCATGTCGGCCCAGCCACAGTCACGGTATGATGTGATCATTAATGGCACGAGTTTGAGCTTGTCGGGCAAAGTGCCATCAATCAATGAAAAATACATAAGACCAGATTGCTTCTGTTACGATCTGGCTTACGGTAACCAGGAAACTTCCTTTGTTACCTGGGCCAAGTCATTGGGTGCTACAAATACCGCCGATGGTCTTGGCATGTTAGTTGAACAGGGTGCCGAGTCGTTTAAAATCTGGTGCGGTATTAAACCCGAGACGAAACAAGTTATTGAAGCACTAAGGCAATCATTCCAGTAATATTGAACATTAGGTCGTGAACATGACAAACCCCTTGCTATCCTACTTTGCAATGCCACCATTCTCCAGCATTGACGTTTCCTGTATGGAGCCGGCGATAAAGCAGATAATTACCGAAAACCGGCAGACGATCGACACCTTGCTTGAAAGCGCCGAAGCCCCGCCAGAGTGGGGAAATCTTATACAAAAGCTGGACAAACTCGAAGACAGACTAAGTAATGCCTGGTCTGCTATTGAGCATCTTTTCAGTGTTAACAATAATGAAGAAATAAGAGAGGTCTACCAACGTTGCCAGCCACTGGTGACTGAATATCGCACAACATTGGCACAGAATGCTGAGCTCTATAAGCGCATCCACGCACTTCGAGACCGGGCCGATGAACTAAACTTGAACCTCAGTCAGGTAAAAGTGCTGGATGACTATTTGTTAGATTTTCAGCTTGCAGGGGTGACATTGCCCGAGTCTAAGAAAAATCGGTTCAAGGAAATAGAAGACGATCTAGGGCAGCTGTCTACCCGGTTCAGCAATAATCTGCTTGACGCCACCCATGCCTGGAATAAACAAATAACCGACCTGGAAAAGCTTTCCGGGTTGCCTGATATCGCTATTCAAACAGCCGCAGATGTTGCGACCCAGAAAGAGCTTGACGGCTATGTGCTGACTTTGGATGCGCCATGCTATATCGCAGTAATGACTTATGCTGATGACGAAGAGTTGCGGCGAGAAATTTACACCGCCTTTAACACCAGAGCCTCCGACCAAAGCGGCACCAAGCCAGAATGGAACAATGATGCAGTGATGCAGCAGATACTTCAGTTTCGACAGGAGCAGGCAAAATTGCTGGGTTTCCATAAATTCGCTGATGTATCACTGGCCAAGAAAATGGCTGACAAACCCGAACAGGTCATGCAGTTTCTCAACGATTTACTGGAAAGAGGCAAGCCAGTAGCAGAGGCGGAGCTGAAGGAGCTCAGAGAATTTGCCAGTTCTGAAAACAAGGATGAACTGAATGCCTGGGATGTAGCCTACTACAGTGAAAAATTACGCAAGCAGAAATTTGATATTTCGCAGGAAGAGCTGCGCCCTTATTTTCCCCTCAACCGAGTCACACAGGGGCTGTTTAAAATTGTAGAAATACTTTATGGATTAGAGATCGAGCCCAACTCTGATCATGAGGTATGGCACCCTTCCGTCACAGCCTATGACATTCGCAAAGATGGTGACGTCATCGCACATTTTTATTTCGATCTTTTTACCAGAGATTCAAAGCGTGGTGGTGCATGGATGGGTGAATGCCGCACTCGCCGACAACTGGACGACGGGGCGATACAATTGCCAGCTGCTTACCTGGTGTGTAACTTTGCTGCTGGAATTGAAGGCAACCCGGCCTTGCTAGCTCATTCGGAAGTCACCACGCTATTTCATGAATTTGGCCACGGTCTACATCATATGCTCAGCAAGGAGATCGAGCTACGGGTATCGGGCATCAACGGCGTAGCCTGGGATGCCGTAGAGTTACCGAGTCAGTTAATGGAAAACTGGTGCTGGGATAAAGAATCTTTGGAGCTAATCTCCGGGCATTGGGAGAGTGATGCACGGCTGCCAGAGAAACTGCTGGACAGGATGCTAAAAGCAAGAAATTTTCAGGCTGGTATGAAAATGTTACGACAGCTGGAATTTGCCTTATTTGATTTCGAGCTACATTGCCGAATTGAGCCATACTCGGAAAACACCGTCAGAGAAACCATGAGCCAGGTAAGGGACCGAACCAGCGTTTATCCCGTGCCGGAATTTAATCGCTTTGAGAACGGATTTGCACATATTTTCTCCGGTGGGTACGCTGCCGGGTATTACAGTTATTACTGGGCAGAAGTGTTGTCCGCAGATGTTTTTTCCAGGTTCGCAGAATCTGGTGTGCTGAATGGTTCTACTGGCAGACAATTTCTGGACAAGCTGTTAAGCCGTGGCGGGGGAGCCAAGGCGTTGCAATTATTTAAGGACTTTATGGGCCGGGAGCCAGATGTCAATGCGCTGCTGATACAGAAAGGCATGTTGACAACTTCTTAACATCTCCCCCGCTTTGGCTAGCTGGTGCCAGAACCCAGAGTGCTGCGCTATTAAGTTGGCCAAGGCCGGGGGGTTTAATGTTTTTAGAGGGCATAAAAAAAGGGCTTCCAATCGGAAGCCCTTTTTCGTTTCAGCTCAAGTAGAACTAGTGTGCTTCCTCTTCCCCATGCAAATCTTCGATGGATAAGGGTTGCGCATTGGCATCCTGGCCCCGGAACCCAACCCGCGTATCAAAGGTGTAATTACCTTCAACCAGCAGGAACCCAATCAGTAAAACCAGCACTACTGGCGGTCCAAGGATAGTAAAAACCAGGGCCATTCGCTCCCACATGGCGTGCATAAAGATAGCAACGATAAAACCTGCTTTCAGGAGCATGAAGAAAATGATGAGACTCCAACGCAATACGCCATCAGGCATAAAGTCTGTTGCATAGGAAAAAGCACTGAGTACGAACAGGAGGACCCAGACTTTGTAATAAACTCCCAGGGGATGTTGTTGACCTGCTTCCGCTGACATTACTGTCTCTCCTTACCAAAGATAGAAAAATGCAAAAATGAATACCCAGACCAGGTCCACAAAGTGCCAGTATAGACCTGTGATTTCGACAATTTCGTAGCCCTTCTTTTCGTAATGACCACGGTGAACCTTACTGGCTACTATCAGCAGGTAAATTACCCCGGCGCTTACGTGTAAGCCGTGAAACCCCGTAATCATAAAAAATATAGAACCAAATTGCGGCGCTCCGAAGGGGTTACCCCAGGGGCGAATGCCTTCCTCCACAATCAGCTTGGTCCACTCGAATGCCTGCATACCTACAAACGAAGCCCCGAAGGCTGCGGTAGCACACATCAGCAAGGTGGTCATTTTACGATTGCGTTGATAGCCAAAGTTTACCGCCAGCGCCATGGTGCCACTGCTGGTAATCAGTATGAAGGTCATGATCGCAATAAGAATCAGAGGTATGGGGTCGCCACCGAAAGACAGCGCGAATATCTCGCTGGCATAAGGCCATGGCTCCGTGGTGGTGGTCCGAACATGCATGTAGCTGGTCAGGAAGCAGGTGAAGATGAAAGTGTCACTTACCAGGAAGATCCACATCATCGCCTTGCCCCAATGGACATGATAGGTTTGTTTGTCGGCGGACCAGTCGTCTACCAGGCCGTCAATGCCGGGCGTGGCGGCAGTTGCTGCATCAGTCATGAAAAATTTCCCTACACAAAGTTGTTGTCACTTTTCGTTAAATACCTGTTTACGTATTCGCCAGAATGCCAAATATGAACAGCCAGACCAGCAATAAGGCATGCCAGTAGATGGTACAAAGTTCTACGCTGAGCTTGATGTCTCGAGGTTCGGCACCGGACAGGAGTTTAATAGAGGCTTTGCTCCACACCCAGAGTCCGCCAAGCATGTGTACACCATGGAGCCCGGTAAGCAGGTAAAAGAAAGAATCCGCTGGATTGGAAGCCACCGTAATTCCGCGGGCTTGAAGACCGCGCCACACGATTAACTGGGCCGCGATAAAGGCCATGGCAAAAACGCCGCCGCCCACCAGGCTGGTCTTCAGGTTTCGGGTTTCGCCTCGCTTTAAAATATTCCGACACCACTGAAACATTACACTGCTGATAACCAACAATCCGGTGTTGAACCAGAGCTGTGTTGGTTCTAATAGGGGCGTCCAGTCCGGCAGCTCCATGCGAATGAAATAACTGACGGTAAACAACGAAAAGATAACGCCCACCACCATTAAGAAAAAGCCAAGCGCGACTTTCTCTGGTGGAACGGTGGGGAACGCCCCTTCCGGACGCAAGGGGCCAATAATGCCCTTGCGCTCCCAGGGTTTATTAGTTACCTGTTTGATGAAACTCATGTGTCGGCCTTGGACTCGTCATGGTCCGGGTCAAAATGCTGCTCATCAACAGTGGGTTCTACTTCTTCCGGCGTATTCTGAGGAATAAAATCCTCATGGGCGCCAGGCACGCTGTAATCATAAGCCCAGCGATAAACGGATGGCAGTTTGTCACCCCAGTTGCCGTGCACAGGCGGTGTATCTGGAGTTTGCCATTCCAGGGAAGCCGAGCCCCAGGGATTTGAACCAGCTTTCTCACCATTCTTCAGGCTCATGATTATATTGATAAAGAACAGAAGCTGAGATGCTCCCACGAACAGAGCCGCAATAGTAATACTGGCATTGAGATCCTGTGCTGACGCAGGGATAAAATCAGTACTGCCTAGTGCGTAGTAGCGTCGCGGTACTCCCAGGAAGCCCAGGTAGTGCATTGGCAGGTAGATTGCGTATGTGCCCAGGAAGGTGCACCAGAAATGCCACTTGGCCATGGTTTCGTTGTACATTCTACCGGTCATTTTCGGGTACCAATGGTAAATTGCTGCATATAGCACCAGTACCGGGGAAACTCCCATCACCATGTGAAAGTGGGCAACGACAAAGTAGGTGTCAGACAAGGGCAGGTCGATGACCACGTTGCCCAGGAACAATCCGGTCAGGCCGCCATGAATAAAGGTAAAGATGAAACCAATGGCGAAGAACATGGGAACATTCATGCGAATGTCACCTTCCCAAAGGGTCAGCACCCAGTTGTAAACTTTCAGCGCCGTGGGCACCGCAATAATCAGAGTGGTGGTAGCGAAGAAAAACCCGAAATAGGGGTTCATGCCGCTGACATACATATGGTGAGCCCAGACGATAAAGCTCAAGCCGCCGATGGCGATTATCGCCCACACCATCATACGGTAACCGAAAATATTCTTCCGAGCATGGGTGCTGATTACGTCAGATACCAGACCGAATGCTGGCAATGCCACGATATACACTTCCGGGTGCCCGAAAAACCAAAATAGATGCTGGAACAATATCGGGCTGCCACCACTGTAATCCAGTGGTTGACCCGTTTCTATAACGGCAGGCATGAAAAAACTGGTACCCAGCAGCGTATCAAAAGTCATCATGATACCTGCGACCAGTAACGCTGGGAAGGCAAACAGACCTAGCACAGTTGCAACGAATATCCCCCACACGGTAAGAGGCAATCGCATCATGGTCAACCCACGGCAACGGGATTGCAGCACTGTGGTGACATAATTCAAGCCGCCCATAGTGAATGCCACAATGAACACTACCAGCGATAGCAACATCAGCACGATGCCCCAATCGTGACCCGGGGTTCCAGCCATACTGGTTTGTGGCGGGTAGAGCGTCCACCCGGCTCCGGTGGGCCCTCCCGGGACAAAGAAACTGAGCAACAGGATAATCACCGACAATAGGTAAACCCAGTAACTGAGCATATTCAAGAATGGGAACACCATGTCCCTGGCGCCACACATCAATGGAATCAGATAGTTACCAAAGCCACCCAGGAACAGAGCAGTCAGCAGATAAACTACCATGATCATGCCGTGCATGGTCACCGACTGATAATAGGCGCTGGGATCGATCAGAGTAAAAGTTTCGGGAAAGCCCAATTGCATGCGCATCAGCAATGACAATACCAGTGCGATCACTCCCACAAAAATAGCAGTACTGCCATATTGAATGGCAATGATCTTATGGTCCTGGCTGAACACATACTTTGTAATCCAGGAATGTGGGTGGTGGAGCTCTTGCTCCTGGTCGGCTAAAGGTACGTAAGCCATTAAAACCTCCTAAAAAGTCCTATAAATTTGCTGAATTCGTGCGAACAGCTGGCTTAATAACTGGGCGCGAACTCGGCAACTACTACCTGTCAAAATTCGTAAATCAGCCCCTACCGAAGTGAATTCAGATAAGCGGCTACGTCCTCGGCTTCTTCTTCATCTGCCATCGCTGTGGCCATAGAAACCATCTGCTCCCCATAGTCATCCTGAGGGTGCAGCCCGCGCATTCCGCTACGGAATTTTTCAATCTGGTTGACAAAATACCAATCACTCATACCTGTCAGTGCTGGAGCGTCTGTGTACCAAATCCCGGAGCCATCTTCGAGGTGGCAGGCAACACAGTTACGATCATAAATTCGTTCGCCATTGCGGGCATTGGCATCAATGATAGTCGGGGTGGCCGGGGTATCCGGCAAACTGGCGATATAGGCAGAGACATTGCGTACGGCAGCGGCATCCACCAGAGTGTTCGCCATTGGAGCCATCATGGCGCCAGTGGCATCGCCTTCTGTCGCTCCTCGAACGCCGGTTTTGAAATAATCGAGCTGTCGTTCCAGATACCAGGACTGCAATCCGGCCAGCTTGGGCGCGCTCAGAGCCTGATTCCCTTCAGCCTGCTGACCATGACAGGTTGCGCAGGTGGCATAAAGCTGTTGACCGGCAGCCAGATTGGCTGATGGCTGGGACTGAGTTTCGGCAAAAGTTGGTTGTTCAGCCAGCCAGGCATCGAAATCAGCTTGTTCTTGAACCACGACTTTGCCACGCATTATGTGATGGCCAATTCCGCACATTTCTTCGCACAGAACATCGTATTCTCCAGTTTCGGTGGGGGTGAACCACAGATAGGAAACCAGACCCGGTACCAGATCCATCTTGACCCGGAATTGTGTAACTGTGAAATTGTGCAGTACGTCTTTGGAGCGCAACAAGCCGCGAATGGGAACGTCAACAGGCAGATGCGCCTCGGGCCCATCAATGACAATATCATCACTGCCATTTGGGTCCTCAGGATTTACTCCCCAGGGATTAGATTCAGTTATATAGGTAGTGTCGGCTGTACCCATTACTCCATCGGCGCCAGGGTAGCGGAAGCTCCATTGCCATTGCTGGCCAATAGCTTCGAAATCAATGGCGTCATCTGGGGGGGTTACAAAGCTGGCCCAGACGAACAGGCCCGGAGCCAGCATTAACACCACGCCAATTGAAGTAACAACGGACAGGCTGACTTCCAGCTTGGCGTTTTCCGGCTCGTAAACAGCCTTGTGACCTTCTTTCTGGCGAAATTTCCAAACGCAGTAGGCGAGAAACAGATTAACAGCAATAAATACGAAGCCTGTTACCCAAAATGTCACCAGGATTACGAAATCCACAGTACCCCAATCAGCGGCAATATCAGTAAACCACCAGGGGCTGGCAAAATGGAAAATTATCGAACCTACAACCAACAGAGCAATAACAACAGCGAGAGCCATAATCGACTAGTCCTTCAAATCAACACGATAAACTTGTTTGCCACCGCTTGGCCGAAACCACCGCGTGACGTCTCAATTCTTTTAACTTCAGTACCAAGGCTATGAAAATGTTGTGCTCATGATACAAAGCAATACCGCCCTCTCGGGACAACAATGCTGATACGGCATGTAGGCGATGATTGAGTATAAGACGATAAGCAGAAGTTTTATCACGCAACCGGATGGAGTCGGCCTCCTTCAATGGAGCTCTTCCAAGGCCGATTTTCGCAGGCGCGAATGTTTCACTGAATTATCTTATGAATATCTCAATCGGACGGGCCATTGTGCTGGTAATTTTATTTTTCTCAGCACTGTCAACACACCTTTTAAGTCCAGCGCAATGCTATAGATTTTTCGATTCTATCGCAAGTAATTTCCCGCGATAAAGATGCTGCTTTTTGCGATAAATCAATTGATTGCCTAAAAGGGAAAACAGTATTTTTCCCGCGGCCGGTAACGTCATCAGCTGACCTCAGCCCGGTGATTGGATGCGCCACTTACAGTCTTGACGCTGGCATATTAACCTTGAGATTAAGCGTAAAACATGGTTGAATTCCCGGCGCTCGGAACCAGGAGCGTTTCCGCAGGCTGTAGCAACGGTTTAACTAAGGCCGTGAACCACCCCCAAGATTCAACTGAGATAACCCAAGTGACTGAAATTACGTCAAAACAGATCGCAACGTGGCGAGATTATTATGAGATCTGCAAGCCACGTGTGGTGATGCTCATGATTCTTACTTCGCTGGTAGGAATGCTGCTGGCAGTACCCGGAATGGTGCCCCTGGACGTCCTGATACTTGGCAATCTTGGAATCGCGCTTGTAGCTGGCTCCGGAGCGGCGGTTAACCATCTTATTGATAGAAAAGTGGATTCGTTGATGAAGCGAACCCACAATCGGCCGTTGGCCCAGGGGCGGGTTGATCCAATTCAGGCGTCACTGTTTGCAGCTGTAATCGGCATGGCCGGCATGTTGATCCTGCTGTTCTGGGTTAATCCACTGTGTGCCTGGCTCACCCTTGGTTCATTCGTGGGTTATGCGTTTATTTACACTGGCTACCTGAAGCGTGCAACGCCGCAGAATATCGTAATTGGTGGTCTTTCCGGAGCAATGCCGCCGCTGCTTGGATGGTCTGCTGTGACCGGGACTATTCAACCGGATGCATTAATTCTGGTGCTGATAATATTTGCCTGGACACCACCACACTTTTGGGCTCTGGCAATTCATCGCAAAGAAGAGTACGCAAAAACCGGCATTCCTATGTTACCGGTGACTCACGGCGAGTTTGTTACCAAAGTGCATATAGTCATTTACACCGCCATTTTAGTGGTTGTGAGTATTTTCCCCTATTTCTCGGGGATGAGTGGGCCACTATATCTGGTTGCAGCGGTAGGGCTGGGTAGTGTATTCATGTGGTGGTCGTTGCGATTGATGTTCAGGCCCGAGCCAAGGACAGCAATGGAAACCTTCAGGTATTCCATTGTTTACCTGGCATTGCTTTTCGTGGCCCTGTTGTCCGATCATTATCTATTCTAATCATTCTGGACATTACAACCAGGATCTAGCATGACCCGAAGAAAGCGAGTGCTATTAGCGTTTGCCCTGTTCGATCTATTGCTATTAGCAATGGTAGTTACACTACTTTTGTATATCAATTCCCCGGAGCGACAGACCAACAAACTGGCCGAGTTAGGTGTTGCCCGCTTTCCTGATGCACAGCTTGTCCACGACTTTACTCTACAGCGCCACGACGGCGGGACATACTCTCGAGCTGATTTGATGGGGCAGTGGCAACTGGTGTTTTTTGGCTTTACCAATTGCCCGGACTTTTGCCCTTTGACCATGCAGGCACTTGATAGATTTTATGACAATCTGCAGGAAACCGGCATGGAGGTAGATACGCAGGTTGTTATGATTACGGTTGACCCTGCCAGGGATTCAGCCCAGGTCTTGGCCGAGTATCTTGCGGATTTTCATGAATCCTTCGTCGGGCTAACAGGGCCAGAAGACGCCATCCAGAAATTGGCTGCAGAGCTGCTTATTACATTTCATAAGCCTGAGGAACACGATGAGCATGGCGGTCAGGACTACGTGGTCCAACATAGTGATTATGTTGCCGTCATAGATCCTGGCGGTAGATATCACAGTGTAATGCGAGCACCTTTCACCCCGGCGAATCTGATGACAGCGTATTCAGCAATTAGGGAGCAGTGAGTAATACTCCACTCACGGATCATTGCGTCGCCAAAGCAGAACGAAAAGTTTAATTTATAACCTCAAGGGTTGGGCCTCTCAGCCGGAAAGTTTTTTTGGCCAGGCGTACAAAAACAGAAAAACAATCAACGAAACCACCACGATTGACGGCCCGACCGGGCTGTTCAGTAAAAATGCTGCCGCCACCCCACATAAAACTGAAAAGCACCCGATAATACTCGCTAGAACTGCCATATTTTCTGGCTCGTGGGCTACCTGTCGGGCTGCCGCTGGAGGTATTATCAATAACGATGTAATAAGCAAAACACCAACAATTTTCATTGATACGGCAGTCACTACGGCCATCAAGGCAACCATCAGGTATCGCATTTTCAATACTTCGACACCTTCTGTGAAGGCAAGCTCTTCATGGACAGTAACTGAAAGAAAGTCATTCCAGAAATAGTACAGCGCAAACGAAACACCCGCGCATGCGATAATAATAATCCATAAATCGAATGTGCTAATTGTTAGTAATTCTCCAAACAGGTAAGCCTCAAGGTTAACCTGTATGGTGCCTGTTAACGCCAATAAAACGATACCTATAGCAAGGGTGCTATGGGCGAGAATGCCCAGAAGAGTGTCTACAGCAATATTGTTTTTCCTTTCAAGTGACACCAACACAAGTGCCAGCGCCATACAGATAACGAGAATACTGATCTGAATATTTATGTTTAACAAGAGACCTAGTGCTATCCCAAGCAGAGCCGAATGTGCCAACGTATCGCCAAAATAGGACATGCGGCGCCAAACAACAAACGAGCCAAGCGGGCCGGCAACAACAGCAAGGCTGATGCCGGCCAGGATTGCATGCCAGATAAAATCAGCCATCAGAACTATCCTTGGTTCCGATTACGTCACCACCGATGTCGTGGCTATGGTTGTGGTTGTGTGTGTAAATAGCAATGCTTCTGGCGGCAGAGCTGCCAAATAACTCCAGGTAAGAAGGGTCGTTACTAACATGCTCAGGTTGTCCATGGCAGCAGATATGATGATTCAGGCACACTACTTCATCAGTGGCGGACATGACCAGATGCAGGTCATGGGAAATCATCAAGATGCCGCAATTGTATTGCTCGGCAATAGTATCAATTAGCGCGTACAATTCAGCTTGCCCGGTGACATCAACACCCTGGGCTGGTTCATCAAGAACTAAAAGGTCTGGTTTGCGCAGCAGTGCACGGCAAAGAAGCACGCGTTGCAGTTCCCCGCCAGAAATACTGCGTAATTGTTGGGTGGGAAGGTGTGAAATTTTCAAGTCTTGTAATAGATGTTTAACTTGTTGTTGATCATGCACACCACTGAGCATCAAGAATCGCTTAACCGTAATGGGCATGGTCGACTCTATGGCCAGTTTCTGCGGCATGTAACCTATTTTCAACCCCGGGGCTTTATAAATACTACCTTTGTCTGCCTGCAACAGACCCAGGGCGATACGTACTAGTGTGGTTTTGCCGGCTCCGTTGGGACCAATCAGTGTGACTATCCGACCAGATTCTACGCTCAGGTCGACATTGGAGAGCACCTGGCGGTCGCCATAACTCTTGGAAATTCCCTGAGCCTGCAACAACAGGCTATCGGGTTTGTTAAGGCTATTATCCATGTCAAATAAGCCGCGCAGGGGTCAATAAAGTTGTAATTGATGGCACTGAATTCAGGGGCAGGCAAACCGGTGTAACAATGGTATATCATACCACGTACTTCTGTACGCAAAGTGTCGTGACAATTACCCGTGCCTAGATATTCACCTGCTATCTTATTGCTAATACTACTGAATCTGATTCCAGTTGCGACAATTGGCCAGGTACAGGTGGTGGTTTCAATCAAGCCACTACAACTGATTGCTGAATCCTTGCTGGGAGATGGTGGGACTGTGACTACCTTGCTGCCAGGTGACAGGTCGCCCCACCACTACTCAATCACGCCTGCTGATCGATTCGCCATCGCAGATGCCAAGCTGGTTATTTACACTGGAG
>Ga0070726_10004059_pt1 | contig 11916 bp, 3 predicted proteins | sample tdAd471_FD_67275 | JGI IMG/M metagenome (GOLD analysis project Ga0070726, IMG submission 67275) | Marine sediment microbial communities from the Atlantic coast under amendment with organic carbon and nitrate - tdAd47.1 | ecosystem: Environmental > Aquatic > Marine > Coastal > Sediment | place...
CGATGCGTCGGAGCTTGAACTTGGCCTCGGCCTGGCGGGGACGGTGACGTTCGGCATCGACCTGACCGAAGTCGATTCGTCCGACAGGCTGTACGTTGCCGATCAGGACTTCGACCTGTCGTTGATCGTGCCCAACTCGGGCCGCTTCACTGGCCCGGCAACTCTGCAGCACGGCACCGTCCAGTACACACTCGACGAAACGACCAGTCTGTTCGACTTCTTGTACGACGTCTCCACAACGCTGCGAAATCCAGATCACGACCGGCTGGGCCGAGTGACCATCAACGAACTGGTCTCGCAACCGATCGAAACTCTGTACCAGTATGACCGCGATTCTGAGCTGGACACGCTGCTGACGGCCGACCTGAATCTGACGGCGGTCGATTCTGCCGGACAGGAACAGTCCGGCATGACGACGCTGACGGTCCACAATGGAGATCTGTTCGACGGCATCCCGGCGACGATCGACGGGCTGCTGTTCAACGGTGCGATTCCGGACGACGGAGCAGTCGAATCCGCGCTGGTCGTCGACCTCGCGGTGGCGCTCGACACGTTGACGGTGATTTCGTCCCAGGCAGCGGCTGACCTGACGGTCGAAACGTCGCCGTTCATTTATCGATCGAATGCGACCGGAACTTCGGAGGCTGTGACCGTTGAAGAGCTGCTGGGCCGAGTGGATCTCGACTGGGGTTTCACACTGCTCACAACGGCGGTCGTCAACTACTTCGACACGGCATCCGCTCCTGACGTTGATGGACTGCTCGCTGAGCTGCTGCAGGTCTTCGACTCGGAATCGAATCCGGAGTTCAACGACGTGGAACGATCGGTCGCGGTGTCGCCGGACGGGCTCGCTGGCGGTTACAAGGATCTTGATGGTGACGGTGCCTTCGATGTCTTGACGCTGAACCTTCCCGTGACAATCGAGTCGGCTGAGGTGCTGCAGCTTGATCTTGATGACGAAGTCGACTTTGCCACACAGGATGGCGGCCCGGACGTTGTCGGACTGGCGTCGCTCACTGGTGACCTGCAGGTGACTGTCGATCTCGATCCGACAGCGGGACTGGAAACCCTGCATCTCAGTTCCGACGGCCTGTCCCTTGAATTTCAGGTGGAAGAAGACCCGCTGTTTGACGACGCCGCGTTCTCGAATGGAGTTGTGAACCTTGACGCTGATACGGCGGCCAGTTCATTCCGGCATCGTGTGACGGTGCCGGTTCAGATCATGAATCCCGACAACGATCCGTTCGGGCCATCAACCATCGATCTCATTGACCATGAGGATGCTCCGGGATTTGTGACCTTTGATGTCGCCGCGGCTCCGCACGACGAGCTGTCTGCCAGTCTGGTTCTGGATGTTCAACCGGCCTCCGGGATTGACCCCGGCGGATCGGTTGCCTGGACGGCGTTCAACGATGGGACGCTCACCGGCCAGACGACTTCCAACACAGTGCGGCTGCTGTTTGACGGGGCCGTTGATGAAGCAGCCAGCGACCCGATTCTTGAGCACACCGGCGATCTGATGAACCGGTTCGCGGCGACTGGCGACCCGCTCAACATCCCCTTTGACAATGCCACGTCGCCGTATGAGTTCCGGTCTCTGGACGGAAGCACGGAAGTGTCTGTCGCGGACCTCGTCGGCCGTCTGAATCTTGAAGACAACCTGCGGACGCATGTCGGCGGCGAGATCGTGACCGCATTTCTCGCAGGGACTCCGTCAATGAGCCAGGCGGTCGCACGGCTCGCAGGAATCGACACGCATCTTGAAGACGGCACTCGGATTCGCGCGATTGGAGTCGACGATCCGGAGTTCTCGCAGACGCTGCGTACGGAAGCCGGGTTTGCTGATGTCGACGGCGATGGCCAGTTCGACGTACTGCAGTTTCAGGTGCCGATCGTCATCGACCGTCTCGATGATGTGCTGCTCGAGTTCGACGACGACGCCAGAGCGGACGGACTGAGCTGGCGGTCGGACGCCCCGTCGGTGACGCTCGAAACGTCGATGTTCACGTACCTGTTCGGGGCGGTTGACCTCTCCGCAGCCGACACGGCGGAAGCGCTGATTCTCACTCCGGGACCGATCTTCTATCAGGTCCAGTCGGCGACCGGGAAAATCAATGACGATGCCGTGTTGCAGAATGGTCTTCTGGCCTTCGACGTTGACCTTGAACAAAGCCGGTTCGACTACGCCAACGCGTGGACGGCGGAGATCAATGTCGGAGAAAACCTGCCGACCGCGGAAGTGCTGCTGGGACAGTCGGCGAACTCCGGTCTGGTCTACACCGCCGATCCCGACAACTTTGTGGATGTAGCACTGGTCACGACGCTGCAGTCGGCTCCGGGGCTGACATTCGGCGGCGGCCTGAACATCAACATTGAGGACGACAATCCGAATGACGATGTTGCAGCGGGGATCACGCTCACCGTTCCGAACCTCGACGGCGTCGCACATGCGATCGACTTTGTGCAGGAGATCGGCAACTTCACCACGACCTCGATCGGCGACGTCATCGCGTTTCTGGATTCGCTCGACGATGAGTTCTCAGCACTCAGCGAAGGGACCATCCTGGATGATGTCTCGATTCCGTTTACCGCTGGCCTGACAGTCGGAGACGCGATCGACATCGGAGACGTGCTGCGGGAAGACGTCATCGACGTCCTGACCGACGTGAATGCGACGATCTTCACGCTGCAGGACGTGCTGGTCGCGATCGACGATGCTCTGGGCAGTGCCCTGACGTTGCGGTTTGAACCGGGTGTCGACGAACTGCTGTTTGACTTCGATTTCGCGCACACGTTCGACGTGTTCAGCACGGAACTCGATATCGATGTCAGCTTTGGAGCACTCGGCGGAATCGAGACGGCGACTGATCTGGGCCTGTCGGCCATGGTCGGACTCGACGCGACTTTCGGCCTGAACATCGCGCCACTCGCCGATGACGAGAATTTCGCCGATCGCCTGTTTGTGGAAAATGTCTCGGCAGCGGCTTCGGTGACGCTCGCTGCGACGGACATCTCGGCGGCGGCTCAGTTTGGATTCGTCGATCTCGCGATCGGAGATGGCGATGCCAGCATCACCGGGTCGGTCGATCTGGCACTGACGAACCCGGACGATGGATCGTCGCGCATCACACTGAACGATCTGGGACACGCGCTCGTCAGTGATCCGCTCGGACTGGTCGACACGTTCGTGATCGACGGTTCGGGATCGCTCGTCCTGAGCGACATCACGGCCGACGCCGGTTTCGTGGCGACATCGAGCCCGGCTTCGTTGACGGTCACGCTGAACAGCTTCGCCGATCTGGACGACTTCGATGTGAACTTCAGCGACGAGTTCGATGATTTCCTGAGCTTCGAGAATATCGGCTTCGAGGACATCATCGCGGGCATCGAGAAATTCCTGGAGTACATCGATCAGTTCACGAAAGGCGACCTGCTCGATGACGAACTGCCGCTGATTGATGTCAGCGTGCGCGACCTGCTCGGATACGCAGACGACCTGCGGGCTCTAATCGACGATCTGCGAAACAACAACGCGGCCGACACCGTGCAGCAGGTGCGGTCGATTATTGAAGACGCTCTCGAACGTGTGCTGAATGTCGATCCGGAGGACTTCGCGGTTGCACTCGGTTTTCAGAACGGGCTGCTGGACTTCTCGATCCAGTACGCGTTCGATGTCGCCGACACGTTTGACGTGAACCTCGACCTCGACACGTTGCTGCAGCAGTCGGATGGCGGAGCGGGCGGTCTGCTGGCAGGCGTGTCGGCGTTTGTCGACGTGACGGGCACGGGACAGCTTGATGTCGCGGCGGCTGGCAACTTCAGCATCGACATGCAGCTTGACGTGACCGACAGGAACAACCCGCAGTTCTTCTTCCTGGACACAACGTTCGTTGATCTGGCGGCTCAGGTCAGCACACCGACACCGTTCCAGTTCACAACCGCAGCCGGTCCGTTGAGCATCGTGCTGCACAACGTGACGGCAACAATCGATGACGATGGCGACGATTCGGACCTGGCCCCCGCGACGTTCCGATTCGACCTGACGGAGAACACCAGCGACGGTCGCTGGACGCTGAACGAAGTCATCAACGACGACGTGACCGAATCGCAGATCGTTGGCGGTCTGCACTTCAATGCCGACGTCGAGCTGAATCCGGGAGCGAACGACCTCGGGACATTCTCACTGACGATCGCTGACTTTGCCGGCTTCCTGAACGGCGAAGCGGACACCGTGGCGATCGTGACTCCCGACTTCGCCGGGCAGATTCAGCTATGGGATCTCGACGCCGACGGCATCGGCGCGATCATCGACGGACTGGACGCCGTGCTGGCGTTCGTGCAGGACGCGCTCGACGGCGAGGTCTTCGGGATCAATCTGCCGTTCGTCGGCGAGAAGCTGCAGGAGAAGGCCCGCTTCATCGAGAACTTCCGCGACGAAGTACTGGCTGAGTTGCGGATGGCTCCTGACACGCTCAAGACGACTGTGCAGAACGTGCTGTTCGACGTCCTGCACAACGAGCTGGGCATCCTCGGCGACACGGACAACAGCGGTGGCGGCTCGACCGATCCCGTGCATATCACGACCGACGATGTCCGGCTGCTGAACTCGTCCGACGGAGTCACCTTCGAGATTCTGCTCAACGATCAGATTTCGAGCAGTGGAGAAATCGACTTTGATCTCGGCCTGCCGGCGCTCGGGCTCGAACTCGACGGCAGTGTGAATGTCGATTTCTTCTGGGAGCTGTTCCTCGGCTTTGGAGTGACGCGGGCGGATGGTTTCTTCATCGACACCAGCCGCACTGATGAACTCTACGCGGTCGCCGATGTCACGATTCCGAACTTTGTGGCGACCGGAACTCTCGGCCCCCTGGAAGTGACGGCCCGCGACGGCAAACGGACTGACGCAGCTCACTCGGTCGTTGGCGACACGAGTTTTCTGCACGGCGAGTTTTCAGTCGATCTGAACGATCCGACGGGCGACGACAAGGTCACGTTCAATGAGATCGCCACCGGACAGATCGCGCTGGACGAGTTCGTTGATGTCGAACTGACTGGCGAAGCCGAAGTCAACCTGCACATCGAAGCGGGGTTTGCGAACACGACCGTCATGCCGCGAGTGCTGGCCAACTTTGGGGCCGACTGGGACTGGGATCCGCTGAACGGTGAAGGGCTGCTCGGTGAGATCTCGAACGTTGGCTTCAGCAACGTTGGCGTTGATCTGGGCTCATTCCTGACAGGCTTCGCCGGTAACGTGCTGCAACGCGTCCAGGACGTGCTGCGTCCGATTCGCCCGTTCGTCGATGTCCTGACACAGCGGCTGCCGGTGCTCTCGGATATCGGAGCGGCTCGCGACCTGTTCGACGACGACGGCAACAACGAAGTCAACCTGCTTGAAGTCGCTCAGGTCATTCTCGGCGACAGCGTGAACTTCGACTTCATTCGTGCGGCCGAAAACCTGATCGACATTCTCGATTTCATCGACGGGCTGAGCGTCGGCGAGACGCTCATCGTTTCGCTTGGCGGCTTCTCGATCGATGGCGACGAACTGCGTGACGCGATCAACACCGACGACCTGATGGTGACTCAGAACGAGACTGCGGAACCGATCGACGAACAGCTTGATGACAGTGATGCCGGCCTCGCATCCGACGCCGAAATGTTCTTCTCGCTGACGACTCAGCAGGTCGACAATCCGCTGGCCTTTCCGATCCTGCAGTCACCCAGCGAAGCGTTCAAACTGTTGTTGGGACAGAACGCGAATCTCTTCACGTACGACATGCCGGCCCTCGATGTTGTGTTCACGCTGTCGCAGTCCTTCCCGATCCTCGGGCCGCTGTCGGTCGAGCTGTCGGGAACGCTGGGAGCGTCCGCAGACTTTGCATTCGGTTGCGACACTCAGGGTTTCCGCGACGCATTCGAAACGGCCAACCCGGCCGCACTGGTCAACGGCTTCTTCGTGAGTGACCGGGAAAACGCCGACGGAACCGGAGCCGACGTCCCGGAAGTAACACTGTTCGGCGGCATCGAGGCCTTCGCGCAGCTCAACGCCGTCGTCGCGTCAGTGAGTGTCGGGGGCGGCATCTTCGCGACGGTCAATTTCAACCTGAACGACCCGGACGGTGACGGCAAGGTCCGGCTGCAGGAGATCACCGACAACCTGCCGCTGTGCGTCTTCGACGTCGGCGGGCACCTCGAAGCCGGACTCGCTGCGAAAGTGCAGGTCGGGCCGGTTGCTAAACGGTTCGACATCGCGACCGTTCGCTTGCTGGAGTTCGCCCACTCATGCTCAGAGAACGATTTCCTGCTGGGCGAGGTCGATGGTGACGGCCAGCTCACTCTGTTCATGGGACCGGAAGCCTCGCGACGCGGCGATGTCAACGCAGACGACATTGAGGAACACTTCAACGTCTATCACGTCGGCGGCGACTCCGGGAACGAAACGATCTCGGTCAGCGCGTTTGGTGTCACGCAGGAGTTTACAGGTGTCTCAACGATCGTCGCGGATGGTGGCCTGGGCGACGACTCAATCTATCTGGCACCTGGAGTTGTCTCGCCGGCCACGCTGCGTGGTGGAGCGGGCGACGACGAGATCACCGGAGGCAACGGCAGCGATGAACTGCGAGGGAATGACGGGGACGATTTGATCATCGGCGGCTCGGGCAACGATCAGATCTTCGGCGGCAACGGGAACGATGAACTGATCGGCGGACTCGGCGGCGACATGCTGGAAGGCGGCGATGGCGACGACGAACTGTTCGGCTCGGAAGGCAATGACGCTCTGTCCGGCGGAGACGGTCGTGACCTGCTGAGCGGCGACGAAGGCGATGACGGGCTGAACGGCGGAGCGAGCCGCGATCGTCTGTTCGGCGGAACCGGCGACGACGGACTGGCTGGAGGGAGCGGCGATGACGTGCTCTATGGGGACAGCGGTGACGACACACTGAACGGCGACGACGGCGACGATGCCATCTTTGGCGAGGGCAACACGGACTCGATCAATGGTGGCAGCGGCGATGACGGGATCGACGGCGGCAGCGGCACGGACTACATCAGCGGGAACTCAGGGAACGACCAGATCCGCGGACAGGAAGGCGACGACTTCATCGGAGGCGGAGCGGGCGACGACACCGTTGACGGCGGAGCGGGCAATGACGTTCTCGCCGGCGGCATTCAGGAACTCGTCTTCGAGTATCCGCTCAACGAGGGAGTGGCTCCCGGAAGTGACGTCGTGATCGGCGGGGACGGCGACGACTGGATTGTCGGAGACCATGGTTCGCGTTTGAGCGATGACGAAGGTCTGTTCCTCGAAGTCGTCGGCCTTGAGTACGAGAACGGAGGCAATGACACCATCTATGGCGGCAGCGGTGGTGACCTGATCGCCGCCGCCGATGGCGATGATTTCGTGTCGGGCGGAGATCACGGCGACGTCATCTTTGGTGGCCTCGGTGACGACTCGCTGGATGGCAACGCTGGTAATGACACGCTGTCTGGCGAGGAAGGCAACGATCTACTGGAGGGCAGCGGGAACGATGATGAAATCTTTGGCGGTCCCGGCAGTGATACTCTGCGGGGCGGGGCGGGGTTCGATTTCCTGGAAGGCCACATCCTTTCGTTCCTTGAGGTCGGCCCGATGGAGCCGCAGGAGTTTCCCGAAGACAACGCGAGCGACGTCCTGCTGGGCGGCCCCGATGACGACTTCCTGAAAGGCGATGGTGGCGACGACTCGCTGCTGGGCGGGTCGGGTGAGGACGCCTTTGAATTCGCCGACGCGCTGAGTCCGGAAGCCGATGTCGTTGTGGGAGGCTCCGGTTCTGACCGGCTCGCCTTCTATGCCATCACGGCTCCGCTGTCGGACGGAGCGCGAGCCTCCATCACCGACCTCAATGCCGGCATCTCGACGACGCGTGACCGGGCGATTGCGTTTCCCACGCTCGATGTGGAGGGAGTCATCGGAACGTCGAGCCTCATCGATGATGTCACTGCCGACCTCGATCAGCCGAACTCGTTTGATGATCGGCACGTCTTCGGTGGTGCTGCGGTTGTCATCGCCGGCGGTGACTTTGCGGAGCTGGTTTACGAGGTGGCCGAGTTTGGCGAGCACGAGATCAACACGCTCGGTAGCAACCACCAGATTGTCTATTTCAATCTTGAGTCGCTGGCTGACTTGCGTCCGGCTGCAACCCGCACGTTCGTTCTGCCGCACGAGCCAATGCAGCCTCAGTCGGCAAGGCTGTCGGCAGGAACGAACAGCGGCGATGGACTGCTCCAGTACGAATCGGTCGACGGCGGGGCTCCGGTCGTCGACTTCGTTCAGCCGCTGCAGACGTTGAGAGTGGTCGGCTCGCCCGGCGATGACACGATCACGGTTGAGCCGCTCGATGCGACATTCTCCGGGAACCTGTGGATCGACGGCCAGGCGGGAGATGACCTGCTTGCCGCCACTGGAGCGTCGCTGTCGGTCATGGTGTCTGGCGGTGACGGGGATGATGTCCTGCGAGGCAGCGCGTTCGACGACACGTTGCAGGGCGGCGCTGGAAACGACGTGATCGTGGGGCTGGGCGGCAATGACGTTCTGCGGGGTGATGGCGGCAACGATTCTCTCCGTGGCTCCGGTGGGAAGGACGAGTTGATCGGCGGGCCGGGCAATGATGACCTGCGCGGCCAGGGCACGACCGGCGACACGCTCGACGGCGGCGACGGGAACGACACGCTCGACGGAGGAGCCGGCAATGACATCGTCCGCGAACTGTTCTCGGGCGACGCGACGCTGACGAACTCGGCGATGGTCGGCCGTGGCAATGATGTCCTCATCGAAATTGAGCGGGCGTTCCTGGCCGGCACCGCAGCCGCTCAGAGGATCGATGCGGGGGCGTTCTTCGTGCCGGGATTGACGTCGACGCGGATTTCGAGCGGTGGTGGCAATGACACCGTCGTGGGAACAGCCGGCGGCGACATCATCCGCGGTAACGGTGGAGCTGACCTGCTTGACGCCGGGGCAGGCCGGGACCGGCTGTTTGGTGGGTCGGGGGCGGACACGCTCAGCGGTGGTGACGGAGACGATTTGTTGAAAGGGCAGGGGAGTTCCGGGGACTGGCTGAGGGGCGGCAGCGGCAACGATACGCTCAACGGCGGTCGAGGGATCGATCGTTTGCAGGAAACTGGTGACGCTAACTTCGTTCTCACGAATGTGTCGCTGACCGGTTTGGGAACTGACCTGCTCCAGGCGATTGAGATTGTTGAACTGACCGGCGGCCCGTCGTCGAACACGATCGATCTGTCAGCGTTCTTCATGCCGAACGGCTATACGATCGCCAGGGGCGCGGGCGGCGACGACCTGCTCATCGGTTCGAACGGTGTCGATATGCTGTTCGGAAACGAAGGGAACGACACGCTGCTGGGCCGCGAAGGGAACGACACGCTGCGTGGCAACGAGGGCGACGACGGGCTGTCAGGATTTCTGGGAGACGACCTGATCGAAGGTGGCCCCGGTGCTGATCGGGCCTTCGGTGGAGTAGGCAACGACACGCTTGAGGGCGGCAACGCGGTGGACACACTTGTCGGCGGCGAGGGAGACGATTTGATCTCCGGCAATGACGGCACCGACGTGCTGGTTGCAGGCACCGGCAACAACGATGCCTCATCCGGAGACGTCGTCAACGACTTAACTGCAGTCATTGATGAAGCCTTCATGCTCGATCCGCTCCCCGGCTGGGTGGATCAGATCTGATGGGCGGCATTTCGGAGTGTTGATCAGACAGGAATCGCCGCAGCACATGTCGCGATCAGTTCTCTGGTCACCAAGGCATTATTGAACGCGACGCGTGAGGAGGCCTGTCGACCGTGCAGGATGCCCCGCTCCGGAGATGGCTGGCGGATGCCTGCTGCGCAGCAATCGTGAAAAGTCTGGAATTCTTCTGTCGGTGAGTCGGAATCTGTCCAGGCACGCTGTTAGTCTTCCCGCACCAGGTTGGGACGCACTTACAGATGGACTTTCCGGCAGAATGTGAGCATGGCAGTTCGGGCCGACAGACCAGCATTGATTCGCCGCAGTCACCGGTGTTCTGCGGCCCAAGCGACGATCGCGTCACCTGATGATCGCTGCCAACTCGAAGGCAGCATTCCGAGCATCACCGCAGCCGGATGTTCTTGTTGTGAACATCGTCGTATTAGATCCCGATCTGCATCAGAGCTTCCAGCAACCGCCGCACCTCCGGCCAGTCCCGCCCAAACTGCCCCCGGGATTCCGTTTCAATCCGGTCGAGGTCATACGATTCCGGACGATTCCTCAGATGCACTTCGACAAAGTCGAGAATGTACGGCGGACTCACGAACGAGAGTTCCAGAATGTGCAGTTCCGAGTCATGATCAAGCAGTTGCGGAAACTCGAAACCCTGAAGTCGCGTTACATTGCGATCACCCAGCCGCTGGTAAGCGGCAAGTTCCGGCGCGAACGTATGTCTGTGACGATGTACTTTCAGCATCGAGCCTTCAAGCGTTGGCCACACGATGGCTTCCAGTCCAGAACCGGGCGGACCCGGTGCAAGCGTGCTTTGGCGGGACTGGCAGTAGTCATCCCGTCGCCCTGTCAGATCATTGGGAAACTCAGACATGTCAACAGGTATCTCTACGGATCGATATTCGTTCGTGGCGACATTTGAACTGCGCATCGACGAACAGTCGATCGAACTGGCCCAGATCGCTCCGGAATTCATCATCCCGCGACGTCATCAGCAATCACTGTCTGGTCCGGCCGAACTTATCATTCACTACAGCGACCGACCGGCACAGCATCGCCAGATCGAAGTCCTCGGCCCCGATCCCGAGCACCCCGACCGCCTGCTCATCCGCCGCTGACCGCACAAACGCCGCAGCCGACTTCATCAAAACCAGCCCGACCGAGCGCCTCAACGCCCGGCCGGGCTTTTTCGTGCGCGACCAAAGAGTCCCACACCAATGGGGCCGCGGCCCAAAGGCCGCGGAAAGCGAGCTGTCGCTCGACGAGCCAAGACGAAACTCCTCAACTTCAATGGGGCAGAATCCGAACACGCCACGCTGGCCTCGCACCTCGGCAGTTGGGCTGCCGAGGCGGTCGCGATTGGCCGGTTGCGCGTTTCGAGATTCTGGAAACATGCATTTCGGAAGCTTCATCGGGACGGCTCGATCTCGTAAGGTACGAGACGTCGCCAGTAGGAACAACCAAGAAGAAACTCCTCACAACAGGAAACTGCGCCGCGAAGTCACGTAGCTGGTGAAGAGGCGGTGCTGTGCCGGCTCGGAGTTCCGATTCCGGTTGGGAGTGTAAGCAGATGGAAGACGACGAATTTCTCGAAGATGTCAACAGACTCCGGAAAGAGCTTAAGAAGTGGAAAATGCCCCAGGACGAACGAGATGAAATCGAACAGGAATCGGTGCTCAGATATCAGCGGCGACGTAAGGATCAGAATCGAGTCCCCGTTGCAAATCGACTCGGCTGGTTGTTGCGGACGGCCAGCAACGTGAAGCGTGAACGAGATCGACAGGCGAAACGCCTTCCCTGCACTCATCTGAAACCGGGGCAGGACGTTCCGGCGCTTTCGATGAAAGCCCTACAAGACGGCACACCTCACAGGGCGTTCCGCCCCGAACTTAATCGTGCCGAAGCATGGCGACGCTTGCCCCCACTTCGTCAGAGGATGCTCATCCTGGTTCGTGGATACGAAACGACAGTGACGGACGCTGCCCGCGAACTCGGAGTCGCCCGCAGTACCGCTAAGAGTTGGCTCGAAAGGGATCAGAAGAAGCTTGCACTTGATCCGGTAATTCGCCGCTTCGCCGGCATCGACAGTCAGGATTCTGCAGAGGAGGGCAAGTAATGAACCTGACCGCCCTGCGTGACACATGGCTGATGTTCCAGCGCGAGCATGGCTGCTCGATTGA
>Ga0070726_10004060_pt1 | contig 11915 bp, 12 predicted proteins | sample tdAd471_FD_67275 | JGI IMG/M metagenome (GOLD analysis project Ga0070726, IMG submission 67275) | Marine sediment microbial communities from the Atlantic coast under amendment with organic carbon and nitrate - tdAd47.1 | ecosystem: Environmental > Aquatic > Marine > Coastal > Sediment | place...
ACCCCAAACAGGGTGTCTTTTTATAACAAACTACAAAACGAGTATTTTGATGGAGATTTTAGTTATTTAAGCGACTTGTTAGGAACAGAACTCGATTTTGAAAAGGTACAGAACCTATTGCTTGGAAATGCCGTATTGGACTTGAGAAAAGAGAGGTTCAATTCAGAAGTCTATAATGGGAACTACCAATTGAAACCTAAAAAGGCCAGAGAACTTTTTAAAATATTGTTTCAACTGGAGCCCAAGAATTTTAAAATTGCTGAACAAGAAATATCGCAACCGGAAAACGCAAGACAGTTAATGGCTAAATATACCTACCAGGATATTTCTGGAAATGTACTGCCCGATGAAGTAAAGATTATAGCCGAAGAAGCAGGGGATTTAACTACTATAGATTTGAGCTTTCGCAATTTGGAACTCAATAAACCCATGAATTTTCCCTATAAAGTACCAAAGGGATATGATAAAATTACATTAAAGTAATATGAAAGGTAAAATTTCATATTTTATTTATTGTCTGTTAGTTATATTTTTTATTTCGACAAGCTCGTATGCTCAAACGAGCGAACAAAAAGTGCTGGAGGCAAAACGGGAACGTTTGCAAAAAGAAATCAAAGAAATCAATAGATTGCTTTTTGCGGAGAGAAAAGAAAAAGGTTCTGTTTTGGATCAAATGGAGGCTTTGGACAATAAAATCAATGTTCGTCAAGAGCTGATACGAGTTACTAATCAACAGTCAAATCTCCTCAATAGACAAATCAATGTAAATATTAGGAGTATTAGCAAGCTCAGGGAAGACCTAAAAATCCTAAAAGATGATTATGCGGACCTTATTCAAAAAACCTATCAGAATAAATCCCAAAGTAACAGGTTGATGTTTTTGTTGTCTGCCGAAAACTTTTTTCAGGCCTTTAAACGACTTCAGTACATGCAGCAATATGCAAAGCATAGGAAAAAGCAAGGTGAAGGAATCGTCAAGAAAACCGAGGAGCTCACACAACTGAATCAGGATTTGGTTCGTCAACGTAAAGAAAAGGAACAGCTTCTAGTTGAAAACCAAAGGGCCAAGGCCGAACTTTCCAAAGAAATAGAGTCTCAAAAAAGCCTTTTAACGAGCATCAAACAAAATGAAGCAAAATACACAACTGCTATTGCAAATAAGCAAGCAGAGGCACGTAAAATTGATCGGGAGATAGAACGATTGATAAAAAGTGCCATAGCCAGTTCCAATAAGAGTTCCGGAAAATCTACCAGTAGCGCAACTTTTGCCTTAACGCCCGAAGCAAAATTGCTGGCGGACAATTTTTCATCCAACAAAGGGAGATTAATTTGGCCTGTGGAAAAAGGAGTAAAAAGCCAAGGTTATGGGGTATATGCGGACAAACTTTATCCTGGAATAAAGCACAGGAACAATGGGGTGACCATTACTACGGACAAAGGTAGCAAGGCCAGGGCTATTTTTGAAGGTGAGGTTATCGCCATTTTATCTGTTCCCGGCGGCAGTAAAGGAGTTCAGATAAAGCACGGTAACTATATCAGCACGTATTATAATTTGTCCAATCTGTACGTTAAAAAAGGGGATAGGGTTGCTGTTAAAGAGGTTTTAGGGGAAATAAATACCAATCGGTTTGACGGCACTACCAAATTGAAGTTTTATCTTTATAAAGACTCCAATCGGTTAAATCCCGAAGATTGGATCTACCAACTCTAGCATTATGAAGAAAATAACAGATTTACAAGGCTCCTTTGAATTGCACAATGGGGTCCAAATGCCCTATTTTGGATTAGGCGTTTATCTTTCCAAAGATGGAAGCGAAGTAATTAATGCAGTAAAGGAAGCTTTGAACCATGGCTACAGACATATCGATACAGCATCCATTTATGATAATGAAGAAGGGGTAGGTAAAGGAATCCAAGAAAGTAATGTGAACCGAAAGGATGTTTTTTTGGTGAGCAAGGTTTGGAACACAGACCAAGGATATGATGCCACCCTAAAAGCATTTGATGCTAGTTTAGAGCGATTGGGAACCGATTATTTGGATTTGTATTTGATACATTGGCCCAAAGGAGAACTGTCCAAAGAAACTTGGAAAGCGCTCGAAAAACTGTACAAGGAAAAACGGGTGCGTGCCATAGGCGTTAGCAACTTTTTGCAGCATCATTTAGAAGATTTGCTGACTTCCACAGAGATTGTACCCATGGTGAACCAAATGGAATTTCATCCCTATTTGGTACAACAGGATTTGATAGATTTCTGTAATTCCAAAGGAATTCAATATGAAGCATGGTCCCCTATGATGCAAGGTAACATCTTTGATTTGGATATAATGAAGGATTTGGCTGCAAAATACAACAAGACCATTGCACAGATAGTTTTGCGATGGGATCTTCAAAAAGGGGTGGTTACTATTCCAAAATCATCCAAAAAAGAACGCATTATAGCCAATTCCGACCTTTTCGATTTTGAACTTTCGGAAGAAGATATACAATTGCTCGATGGATTGGACAAAGGCAAACGATTTGGCCCAGACCCCGACAATTTCGATTTTTAAAGGCTTAGGCTTATGAAGTGAAAAGAGCCTTTAGCTCTGTGGCATCCCCAGGCTTCATTTTTCCCGCAAGAACCAAACTCAACTGCTTTCTCCTAAGTGCTGCGGCGTAGCGTTCCTTTTCCAAGTCCGTTTCTGGCTCCAAAGGAGGAACTTCGGTAGGTTTTCCAGTATCATCTACAGCTACAAAGGTATAAATGGCTTCATTGGCCTTTGTGCGCTCCCCTGTAAAACGATCTTCTATCCATACATCCAGAAAAATCTCCATGGAGGTCTTAAACGCCCTGGAAACTGATGCTTCTACGGTTACTACGCTACCAAGTGGAACGGCTCTGTTAAAAGCCACATGATTCACCGAAGCGGTCACCGTAATTCTACGACTATGCCTACGTGCCGAAATACTGGCAGCTCGGTCCATACGAGCCAATAATTCCCCGCCAAAAAGATTGTTGAGCGGGTTGGTTTCACTAGGCAAGACCAAATCGGTCATTACCGTACGGGATTCACTAGGAGTTTTAGCGCGCATACCTTTAAATTTTGCGCAAAGATATTGAAGTGTGGAGTGGTTTTAAAGGAAAGCAGGATTATTTCTCGGAAAGCATCCAAGCATCCCTAGAATCTTCGGCTTTTACTTTTCTTAAAAAGACAAGTGCTTCTTTAGGATCCTGAAAGCTATCATAAGCTACTTGGTGAAGGCCATATTTGTTCACGCCCAAATAAAAGGCTTTGTATCCCTTTTCCTTAAGTTGGTTTACCCTTTTCTCGGCATTTTGTTCTTCACGGAAAGCTCCAGCAATCACGTGGTGTTTGCCCAATTGTTTTTTGGTAACGTTAATGTTGATGGCAGGCAATTCCAATGGGGCACTTTCAAAAAAAGTAGCTTCTTGAATCAAACGGGATACTTCTTGTTGGGCATCTTGCTGAGCGGCCACTTCTTTTTGTTGAAGGTCACCATAGGTGCGATATGAAGTTACCCCTAAAGAAACAGCCAATAAAAAGACGGCTGCATACTTTAACCAAGGTCTAAACGAAGTTTGTTCCCTTTTTTCTGGAGTGATGATGAATGGAATACGTTCTTCCAATTCCTCTACCTCTTCTTTGATAACTTCACGCTGAATAGGTGTGGCAGCAAAGGTGGATAGACCAAAAGAAGATGTCAAAAAGTTGATTTTTTCCTCAGGCTGGAACTGAATACGTTGTTCGCTGTTATGCCAAAGTTTACCAATGCCAAAAAGCTCAATACTTTCCCCATGGGCCAGTTTATGGTTCCAATCTTGGGCAATGTTTTCCACTTCCTGAAGCATATCTTCGTATACCAAATTCTTTTCTTTGGAAATATGAGAAACCAACAATCCATCATTTTTGGAAAGTTGGGCGTTAAAGGAAATAGCCTTGCTTGGTGGTACCAAAGTGTTGGTGGCCGAATCAATTTCTGCGGATTTACTATGAGCCAAAAAAGCGCCAAAACCCGGCACTACGACACAGTTGTAATCGAACAATAGTTTTTCTATGTATGAATCAATCCGCATAGCCACAAATATTGCAAAAAAAGGGACAGCACAAAATATGCTGGATAACTTTTTATTAACATTTGAAAATCTGTATTTTGTGAACAACTTTGACTCCCAAATCAAATGACTGAACCTGAAATTATTGCGGCTTTGCGGCTGCAGAATATTCCCAACATCGGGGATGTTACCGCAAAAAAATTAATTGCCCATTGTGGAAGTCCAACAGCGGTTTTTAAGGACAAACGGAACCATCTTTTAAAAATTGATGGCATTGGTAGTATGACCTTGAAAGGTCTACACGACGAAATTCATCTTGAAGAAGCCCAAAAAGAGTTTGAGTTTTTATCCAATGAAGACATCTCTACCTCCTATTTTATGGATGATGACTACCCTAAACGCTTAAAGCATTGCGTAGATGGCCCTATTTTGTTGTTCCAGCGAGGAAATATTGATTTACAACATCAAAAAATCATTAGCGTGGTAGGGACCAGAAATGTGACCAACTACGGTAGCTCGTTTTGCAACCAATTTATTGAAGAAATTGCTCCATTAAACCCCATTGTTGTGAGTGGATTGGCTTATGGGGTTGATATTGCTATTCAAAAAGCCGCAATGAATCACAACTTACAGACCATTGCCTGCATGGCGCATGGCCTTAATCAGATTTATCCTAAAGTTCACGCTAAATACCAATCAGAGATTGAGAAGAATGGTGGTTTTATGACCGAATTTTGGAGTACTAGCCAGCCCAATCGAGAGAATTTCCTCAAACGTAATCGAATTATTGCTGGGATAAGCGAAGCGACCATCGTAATTGAGTCTGCAGAAAAGGGAGGGAGCCTGGTTACAGCGGACTTGGCCCATGGTTACCACAGAGAGGTGTTTGCGGTTCCCGGAAGGGCAACCGATAAATGGAGTAAAGGGTGTAATGACCTCATTAAATATCAAAAAGCACATTTATTGACCTCGGCTGCCGAGCTGATTTACCTATTGGGATGGGAAATTGAGGAGGAAAAGCAGAAAAAAACGGTGCAAAAACAGCTGTTCATCGAGTTGGACGAAACAGAACAGTCAATCTACTCTTACTTGCAGTTGAACGGAAAACAGATGCTCGATACCGTGGCTTTGGAGTGTAATCTGCCCATTTTTAAGGTTTCGTCCACTTTGCTGAACATGGAAATGAAGGGTGTGATCCGACCATTGCCCGGTAAAATGTTCGAGGCGATCTAAGCCTGCAATATTAAGGTTTAAGTGTTGAAAATTTTCAAATAGAAGGAGTTGACCCGCCAACCATTGCAATTAAAAAAATGAGGTAATTGACCGAAAAATCTAAGCAGTTAAGCTTGAATACAGCCAATATAAGCATCAAATCAACCTGAATATAACCGTTTATCTAGATAGATGATAACAGAACAGTCACTCTGTTTTTGGGTGCAGTTTAACGGAAACTTGCCACAAAAAATCGGAATTTGAACGGTAAAAATCCTAGCACTAAGGTTTATACCCCATTCTTCAGTTAATCCAAAACAGCAAAAACAGAGTTATTTTCGACAAAAAACTAATATCCTAACTTTTCACGAACGCGCCCCAAAACCTCATTGGCCACTTTTCGCGCTTTTTCTGCACCAAAAACTAAAGCTTCGTCTACTTCGTTTTTGTGGTTCATATAGTATTCGAACTTTTCGCGAGGCTCTTCAAATTTTTTCAAAATGAGCTCGTACAATGCTTGTTTTGCATGTCCGTAACCGTAATTTCCTGCCAAGTAGTTGGCACTCATTTCCTCAATCTGTTCTGGAGAAGCCAAAAGTTTGTATAAGGCAAACACATTGTCCTTGCTTGGGTCTTTAGGCTCTTCCATCGGTGTGCTATCCGTAATAATCCCCATAATCTGTTTGCGCAGTTTTTTGTCTGTTTGGAACAAATTGATGAGGTTACCGCGACTCTTGCTCATTTTTTCACCATCCGTTCCTGGTACGTACATCGTTTGCTCGTGTACCTTGGCTTCGGGCATCACAAAAGTTTCTCCCATTTGGTTGTGGAATCGGGATGCCACATCGCGTGTCATTTCCAAATGTTGTAGCTGGTCTTTCCCTACGGGAACAATGTCCGCATCATACAACAAAATATCGGCGGCCATAAGCATAGGATAGCTGAACAAGCCTGCATTTACATCTTCCAATCTATCGGCTTTGTCTTTAAAGGAGTGGGCCAATGTTAATCTTTGATATGGAAAAAAACAGCTGAGGTACCAAGCCAGTTCTGCGGTTTGTGGAATATCGCTCTGCCGGTAAAAAACGGTTTTTTCAATGTCAAGCCCAAAGGCAAGCCAAGCAGCTGCAATGGCGTAAGTGTTGTTCCTCAGCAGTTCCCCATCTTTAATCTGGGTGAGGGAGTGCATATCTGCAATAAAGAGGAACGAATCGTTCTTGGGATCTTCCGCCATTTCAATGGCAGGTGCAATGGCACCCAATATATTCCCCAAGTGTGGTGTTCCTGTACTTTGTATTCCTGTCAGAATTCGGGCCATGCTTAATTTTTGCCCGTAAAAGTAAGCATCCCGTACATATAAAAAAAGCCGTTATGAACGCTAAAATGTTTTATGGGCACAAAGTTAATTTTTGAAAAGCCCTGCTATGAAAAGAATTGCCACGGCACCAATTACTCCAGTGATTAAATCGCCGAGAATACCTGAACTTATATGAATGCCCAAAGCTCCAAATAACCAGTTGCCAACGGCGCCCCCAACAATTCCTAAAATAATGTTCAATAGGGCGCCAAATCCGCCACCTTTCATAATTTTACCGGCAAGCCAACCTGCGAGGGCCCCGATTAACAATGCATATAAAATACCCATGCTATAAGATTTTATGGTTAGTCATATAAAGATATTCAAAAATTCTACTTTTGGTCCATGGTTGTAATAATCAGAAATATTGGTCATGTATTGTACAGGGTTTGGTTCTATGTGCTGGTTACCGTTCCCATACTATTGTTTTTCCCTTTTTTGCTCCTCTTCACTATTTCTGAAAAGACCTACCCCCAATTTTTTTGGTTGGCACGGAATTTATGGGCAAGACCCATTTTGTATGGAATGGGCTGTTTTCCCAAAATTGTGCGCGAGCAAAGAATGAAAAGAGGAAAAAGTTATATGTTGGTAGCAAACCACACCAGCATGCTCGATATTATGCTGATGCTTCATGTCAGCAGAAACCCCTTTGTTTTTGTGGGAAAAAAGGAATTGGTAGACATTCCCATTTTTGGTTTTTTCTACAAAAGGGTTTGTATAATGGTGGATCGCAATAACGTTCGAAGCAGAACAGGGGTTTACCGTCGAGCCCAAAAGAGATTAGATCAAGGGTTGAGTATTTGTATTTTTCCGGAAGGAGGAGTTCCCGAAGAAGACATTGTTTTGGACAAGTTCAAGGATGGGGCTTTTAAAATGGCCATTGCACATAAGATTCCAGTTGTGCCCATGACCTTTTACGATAATAAAAAAAGATTCTCATTCACGTTTTATAGTGGTGGACCAGGACGAATTAGAGTAAAAGTCCACCAATTTTTTGAAACAGGTATTTTGAGCCCAGAAGACACCTCCACTTTGAGGGAAGAGGTCAGGGATGTGATTTTAAAAGAATTGGAGGCATAAAAAACACTGTTTTCTATGCAAGATTAGGAAGCTGTAAGACTATGTTCTTTTTATGTATTTCATTCTTGAAAGAACTGGAAGTTTCATGCGATATATTATAACCTTTAACAGTATTGAGAAGTTCAACTTGCTCTTTCCATTCCATAATATTTTCCCTGTACCAATGATTTTCTAGAGTTTTGGACTCTAAACCTTTACACTGATACTGCACTTCTATTTTTACAATATTTTTTAAGGCTTTTATACCAATGTTGAAGTGTTGGTCGATGACACCGTTTATAATTGATTGCTCAACAATGTTTTCAAATAGCATGAGTATTACAAATGATGGTATAACGGCTTCTTTGAGCTCGTTGTTTTCCTTTTCAATGGATATGGAATAGTCAAAAGAATCATCATACCTTAACTTTTGAAGCTTTAGATACCAATGCAACATATCAATCTCGTTATAAAGTGAAGCTGAGTCCTTTCCAAGCTGTTTCAAATAAAAGCGAACAAGCTTACTAAATGTGGAAAAATAATCCAGAGCGAATTTTGTGTTCTGTGTTGTAATGAAATATTGGATGGCGTTCAAGGCATTAAAAACAAAATGAGGGTTAAGCTGGGAATTGAGGGCCTTAAGTTTTAACTCCAACATTTCCTCTCTTACTTGTATGAGCTTACTTTGCTTTTCCATAAGCTCTTTGTTTGCTCTAACACTTTGAATTTTTATAGCGCAAACCGAAGCTATTGCCGAGAGCATCTTTAGATGTCGCTTGGAAAAAAAGTTTTTTGAAGGGTGTTCACAATCAATTACACCGTATAGAATATCCTCGTGCACAATGGGGACACATATTTCCGAAAGTCTAGAGTCATCATCAACAATATAACGAGGATCTTGTGAGGTGTCTGGAATTAATTCTGGTTTTCCGGTTTTTGCTACATTTCCGGTAATTCCTTGACCAACGGTTATTTCCACTGGATTGTAGATTGTTTGGTCTTTTGGGCTTTTTGGGCCATAAGCAGCTTTTTGGACAAGTAATTTTTCATTTTTGTCCACCAAATAAATAACACAGTCTACAAATCCTAATTTCGATATACAGTTTTTTGCGACATCCCATAAAATATCTTCTTCATTTTCCTTGCCCATGAGCGATTTGGAAAAATAAATAAGAATGTCTTCAAACTGTTCAGATTTCACAGTATCAGAGAGTTGGTTTGTGTTTTGGGTCATAATGTAAGAAAAATATACGAATGTTTGGACATAAAAAAAGCGCTCCGTTATTATGGAGCGCTTAACTGATCGCTTAAAGGAGCAATCTTCCTAACCAACTTCTTTTATGCTAGAACCTAAAGCTAAAGCCGCTATAAACCCCAATCGAATAGGGTTGAAAACTACCAGATACATTGGAGAAGGTATTCAATTGATACTTAAATACAGGTTCCACATTGATTCTGATTTTTGGCGAAAATTGATAATTAAGTCCCATGCCTACATTGGCACTAAAGTTCAAGGAGTTTAAATTATTGGCCTCACCCATTTCCGTAACTAGATTGTTGGACTCCAGCAATACTGAATTATCAACCAGAAATAGAGAACTGAGACCCCCAATTAGGGCAACACCAAATTTTTTGTCCAAAACGGCATAATTTATTTCTAAAGGAACTTCAATATAGCCTAGTTGTTGAACCATTTTACCGTTCAAAGAGGGTGCCTCGTTAAAAGCGATTTCTTTAGAACTGATTGCAGGTGATTTTATAGCGTTATCTTTACTTTGAACTATTATGGATTCAGAGTTTTGACTGTAATCAATATTGGCTATTCTATTATTGGAGGCAGCGCGTAAAGTTGAAGAGAAAACTACATCATTGGTACTGTATCCATAATTTACCCTATGTACCCCAGACCGTATTCTTAATTTTTTACCAACTTCATATGCAACTGTTAGGCCATAACTTAAATTCAGGTTTCCTGATTTTGAGTTGGAGGAAAAGTCCGGGCCAATTGGAGAACCATCCCCAGAAGCATCAAAGTATACGGGTGCTAAAGAAGGTCCAACGGACCATTTGCCCGTCATGTTTTCTGAGACCACTTCCTCTAAAACCTCTTGCTCTTCAATTGCATCATAAATGGATTGTTTTTCAACTTCGTCTTTTTTCTCCTCATTACTGGCGACTTTTTCGGTATTCTTGGAGGCTTCAGTAATGATCTTATCTTTTATAGACTTGTTGGTTTCATCATTGGCGGTTATTGCCCTATTATCAATAAAAGAACCATTTTCTTTAACAGAAAAAGTTTCTGATTGGGTAGTGCTATTGCTTTTTTCTTGGGTTTTTTCAACCAAACCACCCATTTTTGAAGCGGAAGCAATCTTTTCAGTGATTTCCGTAGCATTGTTTTTACCTAAATTGTTGCTTGTAACTGGGTTGTTTTTTTGCTCTAAACTTTCACCATCTGAAGTGGTTGCTACACTTTCTTGCTTTTCTGAAGCAGTCGAGGAGGGAATAAAATTGCTGCTATTTTTTTCTATTGAATTGTCCGGCTCATAGGGCAAAGCAGTGTTTTCCCTGTCGGAAATAATGGACTCTTCTTTTGGTTCTTCAGCAAAAGGATTGATGAGCATTAGCAATACTGCCAATGCAGCGGCAATACCTCCCAAGCTCCACCAAATTGGAATTCCCCGTTTCTTTCGTTTTTTGTTGTTCAATGAGGTTTCAATGGAAGCCCAGACTTTTTGATCTGGAACTTCTTGAAAGTCTCGAAAATTTTCTTTGAACAATTGCTCTAAATTCTTTTTCCCCATTGTCATTCTCTTTAAGCAATGTTTATTTTGGCTTTTTCTATTTTATCTCTCAAAATAACCTTGGCACGTGCCAAGTTAGATTTTGAAGTTCCTGTAGATGTCCCCAACATCTCACTGATTTCTTTGTGGCTATAACCGTCCAGTACATAGAGGTTAAATGTTAACCTGTATTTATTTGGAAGTTCTTGAATGTACCCCAATAATGTAGACAGGCTTATATCCGTGTCCTCTGTATCTACTTCTACCTCATCTTCGGTGTTTTCCGATACCACATTGAGGTATTGGTCTTTTCTATATTTCTGAAGTACAGTATTTACCGTTATTCTTTTGATCCAACCTTCAAAAGATCCTTTAAAATTAAACTGATCAACTTTGTCGAATATGGTCACAAAACTATCGTGCAGATTGTCTTCTGCCTCCGTTTTATTCCGAGAATACTTAAGGCATATACCGAAAAGAATACCGGAATATTTCCGGTATAGCTCAGCTTGCGCCTGTCGGTTTCCCTTTTTACAGTTATGTATCAGTTCATCAAGATCCAAATGTTGGTCAATTCTGGATTGTTGCTATCTAATTTGTGGGTGCCCCCTCCTCGGCTATCGGAACTGAATATTCCAGATAAGTGGCATTCCCTTGGTCATCATCACCTGCATAAAACCGAAAGACATAGTCTTTCGTGTAAATTACATTAAATTTGAGTATGGCCACCACTTCTTCCACAGCTTGAGTACAAGCTCGGTCTTCGTCGGTTAGGACAGAACCCACCACAACTACATCACGACCGGTTTCGGCGGTTTGCACAACGTCAAAACCTTCGAAAAAGGTACAACCATTAGGTCTTTGGTAGGTTACTTCAATATCGTAAGTTTTTCCGAATTCAAATGATTCGGGTACATCGGCCTCAATTGTATTTAAGGCAGTAAAGTAAAAATTTGGGGAATCATCGTCCACTTCACAAGAAACGAACCATGAGCATGCCACAATTAACATAAAGGGCATTAGCACTTTTTTCATAATAAAAATCCTTTTATCCCTTAGATGTGCAGTACAAACAAGGGTTGCGTAGGATTTTCACAACCAAAAGTTAATCTTCCAAAAAAATCGTTGAAAAGATTATTCGCTTACCGCTGCAATGGCTTCTCTTATTTTACTCTCCAATTCGTCGGATAATTCTGGATTGTCCATTAGAAGTGATTTTACTGCATCTCTTCCTTGTCCTAATTTGGTGTCTCCATAACTGAACCAAGAACCACTTTTCTTGACAATTTCATAAGCAACTCCCAAATCGAGTATTTCTCCGATTTTGGATATTCCTTCTCCATACATAATATCGAACTCTGCAGTTCTAAATGGTGGAGCAACCTTGTTCTTTACAACTTTTACACGGGTTTTGTTACCTTGAACATCTCCGTCTGTATTCTTGATC
>Ga0070726_10004064_pt1 | contig 11905 bp, 9 predicted proteins | sample tdAd471_FD_67275 | JGI IMG/M metagenome (GOLD analysis project Ga0070726, IMG submission 67275) | Marine sediment microbial communities from the Atlantic coast under amendment with organic carbon and nitrate - tdAd47.1 | ecosystem: Environmental > Aquatic > Marine > Coastal > Sediment | place...
TCACCGCCGCCATGGCGCTCGATACCGGTACAGTGAGCCTGTCCAGCCGCTACGACGCCACCGACCCCATCAAGGTGGCGCGCTTCCGCATCCGCGACTTCCATCCGCAGAAGCGCTGGCTGTCGGTTCCCGAAATCCTCGTCTATTCCTCCAACATCGGCGCGGCCAAAATGGCGCTCGATGTCGGCACCGAAACCCAAAAGCGCTATCTCGGCAAGCTCGGCCTTCTCGACCGCCCGCAAGCGGAAATTCCCGAAACGGCAGCGCCGCTGACCCCGGCGACCTGGCGTGAAATCAATACGATGACCATTTCCTACGGTCACGGCATCGCGGTCAGCCCGCTGCAATTGGCCAGCGCCGTTTCGGCCATCGCCAACGGCGGCATCATGCGCCCGCCGACCTTCCTTAAGAAGAAGGAAGGGGAGTTTGTCCCCGGCGAACAGGTTTTCACGCCCCGCACCTCGCGCCAAATGCGCGAAATGATGCGCCTCGTCGTCCGCGACGGCACCGGGCGCAACGCCGAAGCGCCGGGCTACATGGTCGGCGGCAAAACCGGCACGGCGGAGAAACAAGTCAGCGGCAGCTACGAAGCCAAGGAGCTGTATTCGTCCTTCGTCGGCGTCTTCCCGACCAGCGCCCCGCGCTATCTGATTTTCGCCGCTCTCGACGAGCCGAAGGGCCACAAAGGCACTTACGGATACGCCACCGGCGGTTGGGTCGGCGCACCGGTCGTCGGGCGGGTGATCCGCCGTATGGCGCCGCTGATGGGCATGGCGCCGATTACCGAAGAACCCCTGCCCCAACCGGGCGACCCGCTGTTTATCTCAGCGTCCTTAAGGCGATAGGAGCCGGGCGGTGCGGATGACGCAATTGATTGAAGGAGTTGAAGACCAAGTGAATATCGTGGGGACCATCGGGGACTTGGAAGTCACGGGCTTGACCGCCGACTCACGGGCGGTCGAGCCCGGCTTCCTGTTTGCCGCCCTGCCGGGCGCGCTTGCCGATGGCCGCGACTTCATTCCGCAAGCTCTCGACAAAGGGGCGAGCGCCCTGCTGCTGCCCCAGGGCAGCCCACACGGCACGGCCGTTCCGGTTCTTGAAAGCGCCCAACCCCGCCGCCTGTTCGCTCAAATGGCGGCGCGTTTCTATGGCGATCAACCCACCACCATTGCCGCGGTCACCGGCACCAACGGCAAAACCTCGGTCGCCACCTTCTTGCGGCAAATCTGGACGCGAGTGGATAAAACGGCGGCCAGCATGGGCACGCTCGGCATCACAGCGCCCAACGTTAAGATCGACGGCACCTTGACCACGCCCGACCCCGTCGCTCTGCATAAAAATCTCAAAACCCTGCACGATGCGGGCGTCGATCATTTGGCGATGGAGGCCTCCAGCCACGGCCTCGACCAGTTCCGCCTCGACGGCGTAAAGATATCAGCGGCGGGGTTCACCAACCTGTCGCGCGACCATCTCGACTACCACGGCGACATGGCGGCCTATCTGGCTGCGAAGACCCGGCTGTTTGAAGACCTGCTGCCCGAAGACGGAACCGCCGTTCTCAATGCCGACGCGCCGGAATTCGCCGCCTTATCGAAACTCTGCCGGGCGAGAAAGCTTCGGGTCTTGAGCTACGGCCACAGCGCGGACGACATCGTTCTCAACGCCGTCACCCACCGTCCCGACGGTCAGGACCTGTCGCTCACCGTGCTTGGAAAGGCCTATCAAATCCGCCTGCCGCTGATCGGCGAATTTCAGGTGATGAACGCGCTCTGCGCCCTCGGCCTCGCCCTTGCGGAAACCACCGACCAGAATGCCGCTGTCCTGGCGCTTGAGCATCTTGACGGCGCACCGGGGCGGATGGAGCGGGTGGCGACGTTAAGCAATGGGGCCACCGTGGTCGTCGACTACGCTCACACCCCCGACGCTTTGCAGACCGCGCTCTTGGCCCTGCGCCCGCACGTCGACGGAAAATTGTCCGTCGTCTTCGGCTGCGGCGGCGACCGGGATAAGGGCAAGCGGGCGCAAATGGGCGCGGTTGCGGCACGCCATGCTGATGCCACGATCGTCACCGACGATAACCCCCGCAGCGAGGACGCGCGTGAAATTCGTAAGTCGATCCTGGCCGCTTGTCCGGACGCCCTTGAAATCGGCGACCGGGCGGCCGCCATCGCCCAAGGCATGGACACCCTCGGGCCGGGCGACATTCTCCTGGTTGCAGGCAAAGGACACGAACGGGGGCAGATCGTCGGCGAGAAGGTTCTTCCCTTCTCCGACGCAGACGCCGTGCGGACCGTACAAAAAGAGTTGGAGAGCAAGAACCGATGACGAAGAAGGCCGAACACACCAAGGTCCTCTGGACCGCCGAAACCGCCAGCCAGGCGACCGGCGGGCGGACCAATTCGGCCTGGACGGTTTCCGGCGTCTCCATCGACAGCCGCAACGTCGCCAAAGGCGATCTTTTCGTCGCGCTCCGCGGTCCCAATTTCAACGGGCATAAGTTCGTCGCCCAGGCATTAGAAAACGGCGCTTCCGCCGCCGTGGTCGATCACGTTCCCGATGGGCTCGACCAAGGCGCTCCGCTGCTGGTGACCGCAAACACCGAGAAGGCGTTGTTCGACCTGGGAGCGGCGGCGCGAAACCGGACCTCGGCGAAAATCATCGGCGTGACCGGCAGCGTCGGAAAAACCGGCGTTAAGGAAGTTTTGCGCTCCGTTCTTTCTCAAATGGGCGCTTGCTCGGCCACCGAAGGCAATCTCAACAATCACTTGGGCTTGCCGCTTTCGCTGGCCCGCATGGCGAAAGACACCGATTTCGGCGTTTTCGAGATGGGCATGAACCATCCGGGCGAATTGACGCCGCTCTCCCGGGCCTGCCGTCCCGACGTGGCGGTGATCACGACCGTCGAAGCCGTGCACGCAGGAAACTTCGACAGTGAAGAAGCCATTGCCGACGCCAAGGCGGAAATCTTCGCCGGGATGGGTAAAAGCGGTGTCGCCGTTCTCAACGCCGACAACCGTCACTTCGACCGCCTCCGCAAAGCGGCCAAAACGGCCGGAGTTGAGAAAGTTGTCGCATTCGGCTCAGACGACAAAGCCGACATCACGGTCGTGTCGTCCGAAACCGACGCTGACGGGTCCGATATCACCGCTGCGATCAATGGAAAAACGGTTTCGTACCGTATCGCCCTCCCCGGAACGCACTGGGTTGTGAACAGCCTAGCCGTTCTCGGCGTTGTCGCCGCCTTAAACCTCGACGTTGAAGCGGCGGCCCGGTCGTTGAGCCAGGTTTCGCCCCTTAAAGGACGCGGTGAACGTTTTGAAGTCGCCCTGCCCGACGGCGGTTCCTTCACCTTGCTCGACGACAGCTACAACGCCAGCCCCGCTTCCATGCGCGCCGCCTTTGAAACCCTGTCGCGCATCGAACCGGGACAAGGGGGGCACCGCATCGCCATTTTGGGCGACATGCTTGAGTTGGGACCGGCGTCGGCCGAACACCATGCCGGACTGGCGACCCCGCTGGAAGAAGCGAAAATCCATACGGTTTTGACCGTCGGACGGTCGATGGCTCATTTACGAGACGCCTTGACCCCCGCGATGCGCGGCGGCCACGAAAGCGCCGCCGACGCCATGGTGCCCTTGGCGATTAACCGGATCCGCAAAGGCGACGTCGTCTTGGTCAAAGGGTCGGCGGGCAGCCGCATGGGCGTTATCGTCGAAGCCCTCAAAACAATTGAAACCGCGCCGCGCGTCGCGGCCAACGGAGGGTAAGAGACATGCTTTACATGCTGCACCCTCTGGCCGATCAGTTCCCGGTTTTCAACGTCTTCCGCTATCTCACCTTCCGCACCGGCGGAGCGGTTATAACGGCCTTGATCGTCGCTTTCGTCTTCGGTCCGATGATTATCGACCGCCTGAAAACCCGGCTCCAACCCATTCGCAGCGACGGGCCGGAAAGCCATCTGATTACCAAGCAAGGCACGCCGACCATGGGCGGGATACTCATTCTGCTCGGTCTTTTCATTTCAACGCTGCTCTGGGCCGATCTTTCCAACGGCTATGTTTGGATCACCCTTTTCGTCACCGGCGGGTACGGGTTTATCGGCTTCCTCGACGACTACCTTAAAGTCAAAGCCAAGTCTTCCGGCGGGCTATCGGGCAAGCTCAAGCTTTTAGGTCAGATCGGCATCGCCATATTGGCCAGCTACTGGGCGACGAAGCTGATGCCGGCTGGCATGGAAACCCATTTGGCCTTCCCGTTCTTCAAAGGGCTTTTGGTCGATCTCGGGTGGATGTTCATTGCGGTGGCCGCCTTCGTCATGGTCGGCGCATCCAATTCGGTCAACCTCACCGACGGGCTCGACGGATTGGCCATCGTTCCGGTGATGATCGCCGCCGGGGTGTTCGCCCTGATCGCCTATCTCACCGGGAACGCGGTCTTCGCCAATTATTTGCAGATTCATCACGTTCCGGGAACAGGCGAACTGGCGGTTTTCTGCGGCGCTTTAATCGGCGCGGGCCTCGGCTTCCTGTGGTTCAACGCTCCCCCGGCCATGGTGTTTATGGGCGATACCGGCTCGCTGGCCTTGGGTGGGGCGCTCGGCGCGATCAGCGTTGTCACCAAGCACGAAATCGTTCTCGCCATCGTCGGCGGTTTGTTCGTTTTGGAAACCGTTTCGGTGATCGTTCAGGTCGCCTCGTTCAAGCTGACCGGGAAACGGGTCTTCGCCATGGCCCCGCTCCACCATCACTTTGAGAAAAAGGGATGGGCGGAGCCGACCATCGTCATTCGCTTTTGGATCATCGCTTCCATCCTGGCGCTCGCCGGGTTGGCGACGTTGAAGTTGAGGTGAGGCAATGATCGATCTTTCCTTCCTCACCGGCAAAACCATCGCTGTCTTCGGCCTCGGCAGATCCGGCATTGCCACCGCCAACGCCTTGATCAACGGCGGCGCAACGGTGCTGGCCTGGGACGACAATGAAGCCAACCGCGTCAAATCCGGCCTGACGGTTACCGACCTAAAAACCGCCGACTGGACTTCGATTGACGCCTTGGTGTTAAGCCCCGGCGTTCCTTTGACCCATCCGAAATCTCATTGGACGGTCGAACTGGCGAAAGAGCATGCCGTAGAAATCGTCGGCGATGTGGAACTGCTTGCCCGCGCCCACCGTGACACTCCGAAAGTCGGCATCACCGGGACCAACGGCAAATCGACGACCACCGCGCTGATCGGGCACATCCTGAAAGCAACGGGCCGCGACACCGAAGTCGGCGGCAATCTGGGACAGCCTGTCCTGACCTTCGCCCCCCTTGCCAACGATGGCGCTTACGTCTTGGAATTGTCTTCCTACCAGCTCGATCTGACGACCGACATCGATCTGGACGTCGCGATTTTGCTGAATGTGACGCCGGACCACCTCGACCGGCACGGCGACATGACCGGCTACGTCAAAGCCAAACGCCGGATTTTCGACGGATCGACCAATGGGCGGGTCGCCGTCATCGGCATGGACGACACCTACGGCGAAACGCTTTTCACCGAGTTGAAAGCCTTGGGCGAACACAAACTGGTCCCGATTTCAGGCGACCGCGCCGTATCGGGGGGCGTCTACGCCGTCAACGGCCAATTGATTGACGATCTGGACGACGCGGCTGAAACGGTTCTCGACCTCAATACCGTCGCGACCTTGACCGGCATCCACAATCATCAAAATGCCGCCGCGGCCTACGCCGCGGTGCGCAGCCTCGGCCTCACCCGCACCCAGGCCGTTGAAGCGATCGCCACTTTCCCCGGCCTTGCTCATCGCCAGGAACTGGTCGCCGTGATCGACGGCATTTCCTACGTCAACGATTCCAAGGCGACCAACGCCGAAGCCGCAGCCCGCGCCCTGACCAGTTACGCCGATATCTACTGGATTGCCGGAGGCGTCGCCAAAGACGGCGGCATCGACAGCCTGAAGGAAGAGCTTTCCTCGGTCCGTCACGCGTTCCTGATCGGCGACGCGGCGGAAATCTTTGCCGCCAGCCTGGAAAACCGTGTCGCCAACAGCCGTTCCGGCGATCTTGAAACGGCGGTGCGTCAAGCACGGGATATGGCCTTATCCAACGGCCTCGGTGGAGTGGTTCTTTTGTCGCCCGCTTGCGCCTCTTTCGATCAATACCCCAATTTCGAAGTCCGCGGAGACGCCTTCAAGAAGCTGGTTATGGCCTTGCCCGGTGAACGGGCGGCTTTGCCTGCGGGAGGTGCGGCATGATCGCTCTGCCCAGAACCGATACAAGCCTCGTTGGGCGTTGGTGGTGGACCGTCGACCGCTGGACGTTGGCCGCGCTGGTGACTCTCGTCGCCGTTGGCGGCATCCTCGCTTTGGCCGCCACGCCTCCGGTCGCCGAACGGCTGGGCTACGACACTTTCCATTTCGCCTATCGCCAGTTTGTTTTCCTTGGCCTCGCGCTCTGCGTCATGTTGGCCGTCTCCCTGGCGTCCCCGGTCTCTGTACGGCGGACGGCGGTGATTTTGTTCGGCGTTTTCTTGGTGCTGACCGCCGCCACCCTGGTCATCGGTCATGAGGTTAAAGGGGCCACCCGCTGGATTAAGCTGGGTGGATTTACCCTGCAACCGTCCGAATTCCTCAAGTCTTCCTTTGCCGTCGTCGCCGCTTGGATGTTCAGTGAAGGGCGGATGTCTCCCCGGTTCCCCGGCGTCGCTATCGCCATGGGCCTCTATCTGCTGGTCGTCGGCCTGTTGATGCTGCAACCGGACTTCGGGATGACCGTCGTCGTTTCGGTCGTCTGGGCGGTTCAGTTCTTTCTTGCCGGTCTATCGATGTTCTGGATCGTCTTCTTGGGGCTTGGGTTTATCGGCTGCGGCATCGGCGCTTATTTCACCTTCGATCATATTCAGTCGCGCATCGACCGTTTCTTCGATCCCGCATCGGGCGATTCCTACCAAGTGTCGCGCTCCATGGAAGCCTTTATGAACGGCGGATGGTTGGGCACAGGCCCTGGCGAAGGACAGGTAAAAGCTTATCTCCCCGACGCCCACGCCGATTTCATCTTCGCCGTTGCGGCCGAGGAGTTCGGCGTCTTCCTCTGTCTGTTTATCGTCGGTCTGTTTGCCTTCATCGTCTTGCGGGGGTTTGTACGGATTTTCCGCGAAAGCGATTTTTTCGTCCTCATCGCCGTGACCGGTCTGCTGGTCCAATTCGGCCTGCAAGCGATCATCAACATGGCCTCGACCCTTCACCTCATTCCGACGAAAGGAATGACCCTTCCGTTCATTTCCTACGGCGGATCTTCGGTTCTCGCCTTGGCTATCGGGATGGGCATGGTCCTGGCGCTCACCCGCCACCGCCCGGGAGGTCGGCCATGACAGCGCCTCTCATCGTTCTTACCACCGGCGGCACCGGCGGCCACGTTTTCCCGGCGGAAGCTTTGGCGATTGAACTGAAAGACCGGGGATGCCGTCTCGCCTGGATCACCGACCAGCGCGGCACCGCCTACAAGGGAGCTTTGAGCGACATCGAAACCCATAGCATCCGGGCGGGCGGGATCGCCGGTCAGGGTCTTTTGGGCCGGGCGAAAAGCGTTCTCAACTTGGGTGTCGGCGCGCTCCAGGCCCGGAGCCTTCTCAATCGATTGAAACCCGCCTGCGTCGTCGGCTTCGGCGGCTATGCCTCGGTGCCGACGATGATGGCCGCCACCTGGGCCGGTCTAAAAACCGCAATCCACGAACAAAACGCACTGCTTGGCCGGGCCAACCGGTTGCTGGCCGGGCGGGTCGACCGGATCGCTACATCGTTCGCCTCGGTCCGGGGCATTCCGGAAACCGCCGAGAAGAAAATCGTCCACACGGGCATGCCCGTCCGTCCGGGTATTGCGGCAGTGCGTGGTGCGGCATATCCGGCTTTGACCGGTGAGGGACCGTTAAAAATCCTGGTTCTCGGCGGCTCGCAAGGCGCACATGTGTTCAGCGAAGTAATTCCTGCGGCCCTGGCAAAGTTGCCGCAACCGCTACAACAACGCATTCAAATCGCTCAGCAATGCCGCCCGGAAGATTTAAACGACGCCCAGACCCGTTATGCCGGTCTCGCCGTCCAAAGCGAATTGAAAACCTTCTTCGACGACGTTCCCCAGCGCTTGGTCGACGCCCATCTGATCATCGCCCGCTCCGGCGCATCGACCGTTGCCGAACTGACCGCGGTCGGGCGGCCGGCGATCCTGGTTCCCTACCCCTATGCGGCGGACGATCATCAAAGCTACAACGCCCACGCCATGGACGAAGCGGGCGGCGGATGGCTGATGCCTCAGGACTCGATGACGCCTGAAAACCTTGCCGAGCGCATCGAGTCCTTGTTCGGGATGCCTCAAACGCTCGAAAAAGCGGCGGCGGGCGCTATTAACGTCGGGCGCGCCGACGCCGCCGCACGCTTGGCCGATATGGTCATGGCGCTGCTACCCAACGGAAACGGAAATAAAGAAAACGGGAGGGCGGCCGCATGAGAGCGCTGCCATTGGATATCGGAATCATTCATTTCGTCGGGATCGGCGGAATCGGCATGAGCGGCATCGCCGAAGTGCTGCACAACCTGGGCTATGAGGTCCAGGGCAGCGACATGGCCAATAACGCCAACGTCCAGCGTCTTAAAAAGCTCGGCATCAAAGTCTACGTCGGACATCAGGAAGAAAACCTCGGCGAAGCGCGCGTTGTCGTTATCTCGACGGCGGTCAAAAAAGACAACCCCGAGGTCGTCGAGGCCCGCAAGCGCCTTGTCCCGGTGGTGCGGCGGGCGGAAATGCTGGCCGAACTGATGCGTCTCAAGTGGTCGATTGCCGTCGGCGGCACCCACGGCAAAACCACCACCACCTCGTTGATCGCCTCCCTTCTCGACGCCGCCGAGCTGGACCCGACCGTGATTAACGGCGGCATCATCAACGCCTACGGAACCAACGCCCGGCTCGGTGGGTCGGACTGGATGGTGGTCGAGGCCGACGAATCCGACGGAACGTTTATCAAACTACCTGCGGTGATCGGCATCGTCACCAACATGGACCCCGAGCACCTCGATTACTACGGGTCCTTCGACGCTCTGCGTAAGGCTTTCGACACCTTTGTCGAGAACATCCCATTCTACGGATTTGCTGCCCTGTGCATCGATCATCCGGAAGTCCAGGCGATGATCCCGCGTGTCGCCGACCGCAAGATCGTCACCTACGGTTTCAGCCCGCAAGCCGATATCCGGGCAACCAATCTGGAAAGCGGCGTCGAGGGCAGCCAATTCGACGTGGTGCTGACCAACCGCATTCAAGGCACCAGCCGGACCATCGAAGGACTCAAGCTGCCGATGCTCGGCACCCACAACGTCGCCAACGCCTTGGCCGCCGTTTCCGTCGCCCAGGAAATGGGTTTCGACGATGCGGTGGTCCGCCGGGCCTTCGCCGATTTTGAAGGCGTCAAGCGGCGGTTCACCAAAACCGGCGAAGTCGACGGCATCACGGTGATCGATGACTACGGGCACCACCCGGTGGAAATCAGCGCGGTTCTGCAAGCCGCCAGAGCGGCGGCGCGCGGACAGGTGATCGCCGTAGTGCAACCGCACCGTTATTCACGCCTCAAGGATCTTTTTGAAGACTTCTGCACCTGTTTCAACGACGCGGACTCCGTTCTGGTCGCCGACGTCTATGCGGCGGGCGAGCAACCGATAGACGGCATCGACAAAATGTCTTTGGTCGAGGGCATCCGCTCCCATGGGCATCGCACCGTCATGCCGCTCAACGACCCGAAAGATTTATGCGAAATCATCAACGATCTGGCACGCCCCGGCGATCTGGTCGTTTGCCTGGGCGCCGGCAACATCACCGCCTGGGCCAATGACTTGCCCAACGAATTGGCGCGGATGCGTTACGGCGAATCCAGCTCTAACGAGGAAAACAAGGGATAGATGGAAAGATGATGATGGCAGCCTTGTTGTACCCCGGACACCTGATCAACCGCCTCCCCAAGGTGCGCGGCAGCTACACCCCTAACGTTCAGTTGGCTAAATACACCTGGTTCAAGGTCGGCGGGCCTGCCGAAGTCGTGTTCCGACCGGCGGACGCCGACGACTTGGTCTCCTTCCTGCTCAACAAACCGCAGGACGTCCCGGTGACCGTCATCGGCGTCGGCTCCAATCTGCTGGTCCGCGACGGCGGCATTCCCGGCGTCGTCATCCGTTTCGGCAAAGGCTTCGCCAATATCGACATCGACGGAGACATGGTCCGCGCCGGAGCGGGTGCGCTCGATATTTTGGTCTCGCGCCGCGCCGCCGAAGCGAGCCTGACCGGCCTGGAGTTTCTCAGCGGCATCCCCGGCACCATCGGCGGCGCTTTACGGATGAATGCAGGCGCTTATGGCGCTGAAATGAAAGACGTCATGGTCAACGCCATGGCGGTCGACCTGCAAGGCAACCTGCACGGACTGACCAACGAAGAAATGGGCTTCGGGTACCGCCATACGGCCATCCCGGAAGACTGGATTTTCACCGAAGTCCGGATGAAGGCCAAACCCGGCAACGCCAACACCATCGCCAGCCGGATGGCTGAAATCAAATCCTACCGCGAAGAAAGCCAGCCGGTTAAGACGCCGACCGGCGGCAGCACTTTCGCCAATCCCGAAGGCCACAAGGCTTGGGAACTGATCGACAAGGCCGGGTGCCGCGGTTTGAAACGCGGCGGCGCAATGGTTTCCGAAAAGCATTGCAACTTCCTGATCAACACGGGCGGCGCAACGGCTGCCGACCTTGAAGGCTTGGGCGAAGAAGTCAAACGCCGGGTTTATGAAACCTCGGGCATCACGCTCAAATGGGAAATCCGCCGCATCGGCGTTGCCGAAGGCGAAGGCCCGAAAGAGGTGACCTCATGACGAAAAAAATCGCTGTATTGATGGGCGGCTGGTCCGCCGAACGCGAAGTTTCGCTGGTCAGCGGCGCTGCGGTCGCCAAGGCTTTGAAACAGGCGGGATATTCGGTCACCTCCATCGACGTTCAACGCGATATGGGAAGCCTGCTGACGCGGCTTTACCCCCGCCCCGACGTGGTTTTCAACGCTCTGCACGGCCGCTACGGCGAAGACGGCTGCGTCCAAGGCTTCCTCAATATTTTGGGCATTCCCTATACCCATTCGGGCCTGATGGCCTCCGCTGTCGCCATGGATAAGGCCATGGCCAAAAACGTCATGTCGGCTGCCGGACTGCCGGTTGCGGACCATGTCATCGCCACCCGGGACCAGGTTCTGGACGGCGATGTGATGGCCCGTCCCTACGTGGTCAAACCCAACAACGAAGGTTCCAGCGTCGGCATTCATATCGTCACCGAAAATTCCGGCCCCATCCTGGCCGATGGCGAAGCCTGGTCGTTGGGCGACGAGGTGATGGTTGAGCAATTCATCCCGGGACGGGAATTGACCGTTTCCGTGATGGGCGACCGCCCCCTGACGATCACCGAAATTCTGACCGACCGCAGTTTCTACGACTATAACGCCAAATACGCCGCCGGCGGCTCACGCCACATCCTTCCCGCCGATCTCCCCAAAGAGATCGAGGAAGCCGTTCTGGACATGGCGGTCAAAGCCCACGAGGCCATCGGCTGCCGCGGATTATCGCGGGTCGATTTCCGTTTTGATGAAAGCAAGGGGGTCAAAGGACTGTTCATTCTTGAAGTCAACACCCAGCCCGGCATGACACCCACGTCGCTCGTCCCCGAACAGGCGGAGCACGTGGGTATTTCTTTCACTGAATTGGTCACCTGGATGGTGGAGAAAGCGCAATGCGACGCCTAGCGGAGAAAAAAGCGCCAACCAAGAAGGCGACGCCCCGCAAAAAAACGACCGGGCGCGCACCGCTGCCTTTGTGGCGCCGCCGGTCCACCAAGTGGGT
>Ga0070726_10004067_pt1 | contig 11901 bp, 7 predicted proteins | sample tdAd471_FD_67275 | JGI IMG/M metagenome (GOLD analysis project Ga0070726, IMG submission 67275) | Marine sediment microbial communities from the Atlantic coast under amendment with organic carbon and nitrate - tdAd47.1 | ecosystem: Environmental > Aquatic > Marine > Coastal > Sediment | place...
CGGGGTTGTCGCGCTTGAGCGGCTCGAGCGAGCCCTTGCGGTCGCCCGGCAATTCCATGGTCGTGCAGGTGCCCTTGGGGACGAGCTTCCAGGCATTGCCTTGGTAATCGATCGTCGACGTGCCGGCGCAGGTCGTGCCGGGACCCGCGGCGCAGTCGTTCTGGCCGGCCTTGGAGACGCCGTAGCATTTGACGTTTTCGGCGGCGTGGACCGGCGCGGGAAGTGTCGCGGCACCGGCGGTGGCAAGGGCACCCGCAACAACGGCGGCGGCGGTAAAGGTGCGTTTCATTCGATATCTCCTGAGTTCATAAGGTTACGCGCACAACCGTCCGGCGGCGCAAAACCGATATGCCAGCTTTTCCTAATGGATAGAAATCAAGTCCCCTCACTTGGACGTGAAGGCGACGTGATGCGCGAGATCAGGCCTCGTCGAGGCGTTTTTTGATCATGCGGATATCGGCCCAGGCATCGCGTTTCTTGATCGGCGTCCTGAGCAGGTACGCCGGGTGAAACAGCGCCGTCGCATCGATGGGATGCGACAGCTTCGGCGTCTGGAACGTGAACCATTTGCCGCGAAGCCGGCTGATCCCCTGTGTCTGACCGAGCATGGTATGCGTCGCCGGGGCGCCGATGCAGACCAACACTTGTGGATCGACGATTTCGACAAGGCGTTCGATGAACGGATGGCAGACGGCGGATTCCTGGGTCGTCGGCGTACGGTTGCCGGGCGGGCGCCAGAAGACCGTATTGGAGATCAACACCTCTTCGCGTTTCAGCCCGACGCTTTCGAGCATCGCATTGAGCAGCTTGCCGCTGGGACCGACAAAGGGAATACCCTGGCGGTCCTCATCCGCGCCCGGCGCCTCGCCGATGAGCATCAATCTGGCGTCCCCAGGACCATCTGACAGCACGAGATTGGTCGCTGTCTTTTTCAACGGGCAGCCTTCGAACGCGGCCAGCGCATCGCGCAGATCATCGATGGTCTCGGCGGCACCGGCCAGGTCCATCGCTGATTTGACCTGCCGGTTGTTGTCAACTTCGCGGGGGTCGACCTTTGCGCCGCGGCTTACGCCGGGGGACGTATCGGCGGCGCGGCTTTGCGACGCGGGCGCGCGGGCGGGCGCAGACGCCGCAGCCGTCGGTTCTGTCATCATTTGTGCAGACACGGCGAAGCGATCGACGGGTTCTTCAGCGACACATTCGTCGCAGCCGGCGTCGATGTGCCATTGCAAAACGGCGGAAAGGTTTTGGTCCTGCTCCATGGCGCGATCTTAGCACCTGCGCCGGGCCTGAACAGCGCCGGAATTGACTGTTTTGGGTGAGTACAGTTCGGAATTCGCCCGTGAAACGCCGAAAACGGCGTGATATAACGCCCAAGCTCTTGCGAGCAGCACTTTTTATATATGGCGTAATATGTAACGGGGCGGATATGAACGAAGACGCACAGCAGCCAGAAGCCGTAGAACGTGAAAGCATGGAACTCGACGTGGTCATCGTCGGTGCCGGTCCCAGCGGCCTCGCCGCCGCGATCCGCCTGATGCAGCTTTCACAAGAGCAGGGGCACGAAATCTCCGTCTGCGTCGTCGAGAAAGGCTCGGAAGTCGGTGCACACATCCTGTCCGGTGCCGTCGTCGATCCGGTTGCGCTCGACGAACTGATCCCCGACTGGAAAGAAAAAGGCGCGCCGATGGGTGTGCCGGTCACCGACAACCAGCACTGGGTGCTGTCGGAACACGGCAGCGCATCGCTGCCGCATCTTTTGCTGCCGCCGCTGATGGGCAACCACGGTTGTTATACGCTCTCGCTCGGCAACCTGACCCGGTGGCTCGGCGAACAGGCCGAAGCCATGGGCGTCGAGGTCTATCCCGGCTTTGCCGCCGCCGAGGTGCTGTTCAACGACGACGGGTCGGTAAAAGGCATCGCGACGGGCGACATGGGCCGGACGCGCGACGGCCAGCAAGGGCCGAATTTCGAGCCGGGCATGGAACTGCACGCCAAATATACTTTCTTTGCCGAGGGATGCCGCGGGCATCTGTCGAAGCAACTGATGGAAAAGTTCAATCTGCGCGAAGGCCGCGAGCCGCAAACCTATGGCATCGGCATCAAGGAACTGTGGGACGTACCCGCCGAAAATCACAAGGAAGGCACCGTCATCCATACCCAGGGCTGGCCGCTTTCAGACTGCGCCGGCGGCGGCTTCGTTTATCACCAGGAAGCCGGCCAGATCGCCATCGGCTTCGTCGCTACGCTGGATTACGAAAACCCGTATCTGTCGCCATATGAAGAAATGCAGCGCTTCAAAACGCACCCGGACATCAAGAAGATGCTCGAAGGCGGTCGCCGCGTCGCCTATGGCGCGCGCGCCATTAACGAAGGCGGCTTGCAGAGCGTGCCGAAACTGGCTTTCCCCGGTGGCTGCATGACCGGCTGCGCGGCGGGCTTCGTTAACGTGCCCCGCATCAAGGGATCGCACAATGCCATGAAGACCGGCATGCTCGCCGCCGAAAGCGCTTTCGCCGCGCTCAAGGCGGGCCGCGCGCATGATGAACTGACGGATTATGAACCGGCTTTCCGTGCAAGTTGGGTCTACAAGGACCTGCATAAGGTTCGCAATGCACGTCCGGCACTTTCGAAATTCGGCCTCACGCTCGGCACAATCTATGCCGGGTTCGATATGTGGCTGAACAACCTGGGGCTGGGTTTTCTGCTGCCTTGGACCTTCGGCCACCACACCGATCACGATGCGCTGAAGCCCGCCAAGGACATGAAAAAGATCGACTATCCAAAACCGGATGGTGTAATCACCTTCGACAAGCTGACCAATGTCTCGTTCTCGGCAACCAACCACGAGGAAGACCAGCCGATCCATCTGACGCTGAAAGACGCGGGCGTACCGGTAGCAACGAACCTCGGTATCTATGACGGACCGGAAGCGCGCTTCTGTCCGGCGGGTGTTTACGAATACGTCGCCGATGACGAAAATGCCGGTGCGATGAAGCTGCAGATCAACGCGCAGAACTGCGTGCACTGCAAGACCTGTGACATCAAGGATCCGACCCAGAACATCAACTGGGTGGTGCCGGAAGGCGGCGGCGGCCCGAATTACCCGAATATGTAACGGGCGGCATTTGCTCAGACAGCTGCCCCACCCCTTGCACCGGTTGGCCCGATTTGCGAGGGTGCATCCGGGATGCGTCACGAACCATATCCAAGGACAAAAGCCGAGCCCGGCGTTTCCTGGTCCGAACGATGAATTAGGTAATCCGATGAAACTGACAGATGATCAGGTCGGCACGATTGAGCGCCAGACCGGCGCCATTCCCATACCCGATGACAACCCGGCCAGCGAAGCGCTGACGGAAGTATTCGGCGAACATACTTTTTATGCCGACCAGAACGGCCTGCATGTTTTGGAACAGGTCGTCGTCGAAGACCGCGACGGAGTCCATGCCGAAGTGATCCAGATCGCCGAATGGACCACCGACGACAAGGACGAACTGCAGCCGATCGAGCCGCAGCGGACCGGCGCGGTACTTGGTCTCGATAAGGACAGCGAAATCATCCTCGAAGACGACGAGGACTGAGGCTGTTATTCGGCCGGTGCTTTCGCCCTATCGGCTTCACGCAGTTCGGCGGCAAGCTGCTCGCCGGTTTCCGAGCGCGGCTTGGACAGCCCGGCGATCCGGGAATATAAAACCGGCGTCAGCAATAGCGTGATCGCTGCGGCCATACCTAGGCCGCCGAAGATCACCCAGCCAATGGCGATGCGCGCTTCAGCGCCCGGTCCGCTGCCGAGAATCAGCGGCAGCCCGCCGAACACCGTAGACACCATGGTCATCATGATCGGCCGGAACCGCACCAGTGACGCTTCGCGTGCCGCATCCAGCGGGGACATGCCGGTTTCCCGGAGTTGATCGGCGAATTCCACCATCAGGATTGCGTTCTTGGCCATGATGCCGGTCAGCATCAGCACACCGATCTGCGAATAAATATTGATCGAGGTGCCGGTGATATACAGCGCAAAGATCGCTGCGCAGATACCGAACGGCACCGTCAGCATGACGACGACGGCACTGGTCAGGCTCTCGAACTGCGCCACCAGCACCAGAAACACGACCACGAATGCGATCAGATACGTGACCGCCAGATCATGGGACGTTTCGTTCAGTTCCTTCGCTTCGCCGAGGAAAATCAGGCCGACGTCGCCTTCGAGATTTCCGACCGCGAGTGTACGCACCGCCTCGATCGCCTCGCTCAAGGTGTGCCCAGGCGCGATATCGGCATCGATTTCGATGGCGCGGCGCTGCGCATGCCGGTCCAGTTCCGCCGGGACCGAACTTTCGGAAAACGTGATCAGTTGCGATAGCGGTACCAGCCGCCCGCCCGCCGCCGTTACGTACAGATTGGCGATATCCGACGGCTCGTTGACGGCTTCTTCCGTCGCCTGCAGCATGATCGGCACCGCCTTGTCGTTGACGGTCAGCTCGGCGACCTCAAATTCGTCGACAAGCACCTGAATGGTGGTCGCCAGATTTTCGATATCGACACCGAGATCGGTGGCACGACGGCGGTCGATGTCGATCGACAGTTCCGGCTGCGTGGCGCGGAATTCGACGCGCAGATTACTGATCCATGGCAACTTGGTTTCGATCAGCCGCACGAACTTGTTGGTCTCGCTAAAGATGTGAGCATAATCGGCGCCGATCAGCGCGATTTCCAGTCCACCATCTGCATTCCGGAGATTGAGGCTGTTGCCGCGTCGGACCCGCGCTTGCGCACCCGGAAGGTCGCGCAGCTGCTTATTGATTGCGGCGGCGATTTCACCCTCGGAAATGTCGCGTTGATCCCACGCGACCAGTGGCGCCAGCACCTGCCCACGGTTGAGGTCGTAAATTCCGGTCACCGTAAACAGGCGCTCGGTCACCCCCATTGCCAGATACGGCTCGAACATTTTTTCCACCTGTTCGACCTGACGGTCGGTGTACGGCAGACCGACACCGTCCGGTCCCGTCAAACGCACATTGACCTTGCCGCGATCCTCTTCGGGCACCAATTCCTCGCCCAGTTGCTGGTACGCGACAGTGGCAAGGGCGATGACCGATGCGCAGAGGATGAACACCAGGATCGGCGCCTTCAGCACCATATCCAGCGGCACGCTATAAGCCTTGAGTCCCGCGCGACCGATGGCATGCAGCACGGCAATCGCGCCGCCCGGCGCGCGGCGTGCACTGCGATCGGGCAACTTCGATGCCAGCATCGGCACCAAAGACAGCGCCACGAACGACGAGATCATCACCGTCACCGCGAGCACGAAGCCGAATTCCTGGAACAGCCGGCCCGCCGTCGACGGCAGGAATGAAATCGGCACGAACACCGACACCAACGTCGCCGTCGTGGCGATGACGGCGAAGAACACCTGACGCGTGGCCAACACGGCGGCGGCACGGGTCTTGATCCCCTGTGCGCGCAACCGCTGTATGTTTTCAAGCACGACAATGGCATCATCGACGACAACCCCCGTCGCCAGCACCATCGCCAGAAGCGTGATCAGGTTGATCGAAAAACCGAGCAGCCATACCGCCGCCAGGGAACCGACAAGCGCCACCGGGATCGCCACCGTCGGAATAAACGACGCGCGGATCTGTCCGGTGAAGACAACCAGCACTGCAATCACGATCAAGATCGTATAGCCCAGCGTTTTCAGCAGTTCAGAGATGGACCCCTTGATGAACAGGCTATCGTCGGAAATCGTCTCAACGGTGATCGCCGGAATTTGCGTTTTAAGACGCTCTACGACTTGCGCCACGCCTTCGGCGATGACGATGGTGTTGGAACTGGCCTGACGCACGATACCCAGACTGAGCACCGTACGGCCGTTCAGCCGCACCCAGCTTTCCGCTTCGGCAGGTCCGAAAAACACGGTTGCCACGTCGCCGATCCGCACCGGCTCGCGGATGAACAGGTCCTCGATTTTCTTGGGATCGATCACGGAGGCATTGGCGCGCACCAGCACTTCCTGCTCGCGCGACTGGAAGCTGCCCGCCGGCACGTCATAGCGGGCATTCTTCATCACGTTGGCAACATCCGCGACCGACAGCCCATAGCTGGCGAGGCGCATGGGGTCCAGCAACACCCGCAGTACCCGTTCCTGATCGCCATAGATCGTCACGTCCGCGACCCCTTCGACGGAGGTCAGCTCCGGTATAACCTGATCCTCGACGACACGCGTCAACTGATCGATCTTTAGTGTCTCGCTGTAGACCGCCAGTTGCACGATCGGCGTCGCGTCGGCATCGGCCTTGATGACGGTGATGTTTTCGACGCGGTCGGGCAACTGCCGTTCGACCCGGCTCACTGCTTCTCGGACATCGTTTGCGGCATCGATCAGGTTGACGTCCGGATTGAATACGGCACGGAGACGGAAATTGTTCTCCTCGGACGACGCACGCACTTCCTTGACGCCGTTAACCCGCGCCACTGCGGCCTCGACGACGCTGGTCACCTCGGCGTCCATGGTTTCCGGCGATGCCCCCGGATAATCGGCGCGCACGGTGACGATAGGCCGGTCGACGTCGGGCAGTTCGCGCACCTCGACACCCAACAGCGCCCCGAACCCGGCAATCATGATCAATAGATTGAGAACGACCGCAAGATAAGGACGGCGCACACTGATGGTCGGCAAATCGTTGACGGCGTTCGTCGTATCCAGGCGTTCCGACATGCTTTGGCCCTTCCCGGCGGCGCGATTAAGAGCCGCCGCCCCCCGAAATAGCGACTTCGCGCCCGTTCCTGAGGCGCTGCACGCCTTCGACGACCACCACATCGCCGGGCTTGACGTCGCCTTCGACGAGCACCTTGTTGTTCAGCCGGCGCTTGGAAACCACTTCGACGCGCTCCGCTTTGCCACCGGTAACCCGCCACACGAAGCTTTCGCCGTTCTGCCATTGCAGCGCCAGTTCCGGCACGCTGGCCAGCATTGCACCGGGCAAGTCCAGATTGACGAAGAACGACATGCCGGGCCGAAGCGAATCGTCCGTATTCGGAAACCCCGCGCGCACACGGACGGTGCGCGACACCGGATCGACGCGGCTGTCGATCTTGTTGATCGAACCTTCGATATCGCGGTCGCGGAAACTCGGCGTCCGTGCCGTGACCGGCATGCCGACGCTGAGCCGGGACAGGTTTCGCTCGGCCACCTCGAATTCGACCAGCAGGGTCGAACGGTCGTCAATGGTGATAATCTCGCTGGCCGACGTCACCCGGTCGCCGATTTCCACCCGGGGAATGCCGACGATACCGTCGAACGGCGCACGCACGGTCCGGTCTGCCAGCGCTTCGCGGGCCTGGCTCAACTCCAGCTTGGCGCGTTCAAGGATAACCTCCGCATCCTCGACGTTGGCTTTCGAACGCACGTTGTTGTCGCGTAGCCGCCGTGCCCGCTCGAGCGTATTTTCCGCTTCCTTGACGCGGGTGTCGGCGACACGGACCTGCAGATTGGCATCGCGCGCATCGAGCTTCATGATGATGTCGTTTTTCTTGACCGACTGGCCGGTTTCGACGGGAAAAGCGACGATCTCGCCGGCGGCGGCCGGGAACAACGTCACTGAAAGCCGGGCGCGCGCCGTACCGATGGCTTCGACAACAACGCTGTCACGGGTTTCACCGACGGCTTCGACGATCACCGGCACCCCCTTCGCGGCAGCCTTCTTCTTGGCAACGGAGGATGCGGCATCGGATTTGGTATTGACCGTCGCACCGGCGAACAGCGGTCCCCACTGATCGTAGGTGCCCCACAACACGACCAGCCCAAGTCCTACAATGGCGATCAGTTTCGTCCGGCGACGGCGGCGGCTGCGCGGCATTTCCGCCGGGCGATCCACCCCTTCGATCTTTTCGTCCAAATTCTTACCGTCCACTTCAGGGACTCCGACTGTAAACACGCCAAAACGAACGCACGGCCCGGGTTAAATTGTTCAGAAATATAACTGCGGGCTGACCGCTTCCGGTCTTGCGCCGCCCGCGGCGGGTCCAGACGTCCCTTTCGCCAATATTGCAATATTCTTGCATGATATCTGGGGATTACGAAAGTGATATCAAGGCGCCTCCATAGTCCAGTCCGTTTGCGCCCAGCTCAAAAAAAACGGCACCGAGAACAATCGATGCCGCGTAATCGGGACGCAAAAATGTGTTTATCCGTTAACCTTGACCTTTCTGGGCTTTGGCTTGAATTCCGCTGCCTTCGGCACACTGACCGTCAGCACACCCTTTTCGACTTTCGCTTCAAGCTTGTCGACGACCGCATCCAACGGCAGGTGAATCTTTTGCGAGAATGAGCCGGTACATTCGCTATGCACCTGCACGCCGTTTCTGTCTTTTTCGTCGCTTTCCGATTTTTCGCCGGAGATGGAGAGCATGTGTCCATCAAGCTCGAGCGAGATATCATCCGCATCCATTCCCGGGACGGCGCCGCTGACGACATAGCCGTTGTCTTCTTGCTTCAGCTCGAACAACGGTGGCAGCGAAACTCCCGTGAGCGGTCCGAACATCGACAACGGCATCCGCGAAAAACCTACCCACCGCCGTTGCATATCGGCGAAATAGCGGTCCGCCTGTGCACGCCACGCTTCGGGGTCAATGGGTGAATTCACAGCCAACCCCGCACTCTTCGCAGGATCGAAGAACGAATTCATCATACCCCGCCATCCGGCAAGCATGTCGTCCATATATCGATCCAAATCCATTCCGTTCCCGGAATGTATTCCTGCAGGTAAGGTTTTCTCTTCTTTTTTGCTGACTGTCGGCTTCGTCGAGACGGTTTTCTTGTTTTGAGTTTGCGTAGCGTTCCCTTGAGATGCGCTTGTTTCCTGTGTCATAGCCAATTCTCCTAGTTTAGTCGGTTTCATGGCCCCCTCTCTTAAGTCGCAATATACACTCTATTCTATTATTACGATTCGGGCATTGATCTGCATCAATCACTGGCGCTCCCCGCCGAGACAACGACATTGCTTTGACAGCGTCATAGTGCGGCATTACCTGATTAAGTGGTTTTCTTTTGAAGCAGGTCATCCATGGACAAACCGACAACGGGCAATGCCGCAGACGATGTCGACGGTGGGTACGCATGGATGCGGCTTGCCATTTCGCTGGCGATGAGCACCGTCGGCGGCATTGGGCTGTGGTCGGTCGTCGTCACATTGCCGGCGATCGAGGCTGAATTCGGGGTCGACCGGGGCGGTGCGTCACTGCCGTATACCGCAACCATGATCGGCTTCGCCGTCGGTGGCATCGTCATGGGCCGGCTGGCCGACCGGTTCGGTATTTTTATTCCGCTGGTCGTCGGCACTTTCATGCTCGCCATCGGCTACGTTTGCGCTTCGCAGGCGGAAAGCATGCTGACGTTCATGCTGGCGCAGGCCTTGCTGATCGGCATGTTGGGCAGTGCCGCGACATTCGGGCCGCTGGTCGCGGATGTATCGCTTTGGTTCGAAAAACGCCGCGGCATCGCGGTCGGGATCGTCGCCAGCGGCAACTATCTTTCCGGCACCATCTGGCCGCCGATCCTGTCGCACCTGATCCAGACCGTCGGTTGGCGCGAGGCGCTTTTATGGGTGGCACTTGTCTGCATCGTCACCATGCTGCCGCTGGCGTTCATGCTGCGCCGTCGCGCCGATACGACGGACCGCCCGAACGTACTCGGCGCGAACGGCATCGTCAGACCGCAAGGCATGTCGCCGCGTGCCGTTCAGGTTCTGTTGATTCTTGCCGGTCTGGCATGCTGTATCGCCATGTCCATGCCGCAAGTCCATATCGTCGCTTATTGCGGAGATCTGGGATACGGCGTCGCGCGCGGCGCGGAAATGCTATCGATCATGCTGGGCCTCGGCGTCGTCAGCCGTATTACGTCGGGTTTCATTGCCGACAAGATCGGCGGACTGGGTACGCTTCTGCTTGGATCCGCATTGCAGTGCGCGGCCTTGTTTTTCTATATCCCGTTCGACGGACTGGTATCGTTGTACGTCGTATCCGCCCTGTTCGGCCTGTCGCAAGGCGGCATCGTCCCGAGTTATGCGCTGATCGTCCGGCAATACTTCCCGGCCCGCGAAGCAGGCGCACGGGTCAGTCTGGTGCTGATGACGACCGTCATCGGCATGGCCATAGGCGGCTGGATGTCGGGCGAAATTTACGACCTGACGGGGTCTTATCAGGCGGCCTTCCTGAACGGCATCGCTTGGAATCTGTTGAACATGTCGATTGCATTCTGGCTGCTGTGGGACCGGCGGCGGCTCCGCACGGCCTAGGGCCACGTCGCCGGGCACCGTGCGGTTGGCGAGCACGGAAAATCGTCTGAATCGGCCATGCGTGGGCTGGCCACGGACCGGCGGGGGTTCTACACTCGCCCGTGCACCATGGCGCAGGACCGCGTGGTACGAAACCGCCGCACACCGGAGAGTAATGCATGTTCCCATCCCGCCGTCCGATCCACACTGCCGCCACCCGGGCCGCGGGCGCGGCACTGACAGCCGCGTGCCTGATGGTGGCGCTCCCGGGATCGGTATCCGCCGAACAAGACGCGACATCGCTTTCGGGTAACTTTCTCGCCGGGCACGTCGCTCAGAAAAGAAGTGATCTGTCCGCCGCGATCCGCTTTTTCAAGCGAGCCCTCGAACAGGATACTTTGCAGCTTGATGTCTTGCGCCGCACATTCCTGTTCTCGGTCATGGACGGTCGCATGGACGATGCGCTGAAGCTTGGCGCCGACTATCTCGAGGAAGAAAAGAAAGCGCCGATCGCCAATCTGGCGCTGGCCATCGAGGATGCACGCAAGGACAACTGGGAGGCGGTGATCAAGCGCATGTCGGCGCTCGACAGCACCGGACTGAACGGCTTTACCGCGCCGATGCTGAAGGCGTGGGCCATTTTCGCCGACGGCGACAAGGACAAGGCGCTGGAAGCGTTGAAGCCGCTCCGCGATCTTGGTGGCACGCGGGTATTACATGATCTGCACGCCGGATTGATCCACGATCTTGCGGGTGATCTGGCCGCTGCCGAAACCTATTTTCTGGCCGTAACCGAAGCCGACGAAGGGTCGTCACTGCGGGCATCGCGCATCCTCGGCACGTTGTACGAACGTCAGGGTAAAATTGCCGAGGCCAAGGCGGTCTTCGACCTGTACAAGACGACGCAGCCGGGAACGTCGTTTCTCGATATCGATATGGAACGGCTGGACGACGGCAACATAAAGAACGCGCCGGTTCTTGTACGCGATGCCAAGGATGGTATCGCCGAAGCCCTGTTCGGCATCTCGTCCTTGCTGAACCAGCAGGGCGGCAGCGAAACAGCACTGGTGCTGGCGCGGCTGGCACTTCACCTGCGCCCCGATTTCGCCGTCATGCGGTACATGGCGGGAGGCATTCTGGAATCGTTGGAACGCTATGAAGACGCCATTGCCGTCTATGAGAAACTGCCCGACGGCACACCGTTCACCCATGCCGCCAAGCTGCGGATCGCGCGCAATCTGGATCGCATCGGGAATTTCGATGATGCCGTCGCGCTTTTGAAGAAAACCGCAAAGCAATATCCCGACGACCCCCGCCCGATGATTACGCTGGGCGACACTTACCGCCGCCATGAAGACTGGCCGGAATCCGTTTCTGCTTACGACGAAGCGGTCGAACGGATCGGCCCGCTGGAAAGCCGCCACTGGCAGCTTTTGTATTCGCGCGGCATCGTTCTGGAGCGCGCCAAGATGTGGGACCGCGCCGAAGCCGATTTTCTGAAAGCGCTTGAATTCGAGCCCGATCAGCCGCTGGTGCTCAATTATCTCGGGTATTCCTGGGTCGAACAGCGCAAGAACCTCGACCGCGCGCTCGAAATGATCAAAACCGCCGTCGCCAAGCGGCC
>Ga0070726_10004071_pt1 | contig 11898 bp, 9 predicted proteins | sample tdAd471_FD_67275 | JGI IMG/M metagenome (GOLD analysis project Ga0070726, IMG submission 67275) | Marine sediment microbial communities from the Atlantic coast under amendment with organic carbon and nitrate - tdAd47.1 | ecosystem: Environmental > Aquatic > Marine > Coastal > Sediment | place...
CTGCCGCGGGTGTTCGGCGCCTTCCGCTGGGAGGTCGCGCTCCCGGTGCTGCGCAGTCGGCTCAGCGGCGGCAGCGGTCAGGTCACCGCGCGCGCCGCGCGAACCCTCGGCGAGTGCGCGCCGGGCGGCGCGGGCCAGGCCGCGCTGGAGGCGCTGGCCCCGGCGCTCAAGCACCGCGCGCCGCAGGCGCGCTACGCGGCCGTGCGCGCCGTGGGCAAGCTCAACCTCGACGACGAGCTGCTCCTGCCCTGGGTCGGGCTCACCCGCGACCCGCATCCGCGGGTCGCCGCGGCCATGCTCCGCGTCGGCGCCGAGCGCGGCCTGGCGGTGATTCGCGAGCCCGCTGAGCAGTGGGCGGCGGACCCGCAGACCCCCGAGCGCCTGCGGCTGACCGCGGTGATCACCCTCGGCATGCTGGGCGAAGGGTCACCCAAGCTGTTGGAGGGGATCGCGGCCAACAACGGCGGAGACCTCGCGCTGGCCGCGGTGTGGGCGCTGGGTGCCAGCGGCGCCGAGGGCGCCCCGCGGCGGATCCTGGAGATGGCCAACCACCCCCAGTGGGCGCATGAGAACGCGCTCTACTCCGCCCTCGGGCGCGCGGGGACTCCGGAGGCGCTCGAAGTCCTGCGCCAGCTCGAGCGCATCGACCCCGCGATGGCCTTGCTCCACGGCTACAGCCGCCTCGACAACGTCCCCCTCGCGGTCGGCGAGATCATGCGCTTCGCGACCCCCCCCAACCGCGTCTACTGGGTCTCGGCCGCGGAGGCGCTGAGCGTGCTCTACGCCCGGCGCGCGATCGAGAGCAACCCCGAGCCGATCCGCGTGGCGATGGCCAAGCTCTACAACTCCACCGAGCCGCGCGACACGGACCGCGACAAGATCCTGGCCGAGGTCCGCCGGGTCGGCGCCCCAGCGAGTGGCTCCGAGCGCGCCGAGCTGATCCGGGACCTCCGCCAGCGGATCCGCGGCGAGCGCTCCCAGCTGATCCCCCAGGTCCTGGCGACCATCGCGCCCAAGGTGGCTCGCGAGAGCCTGCGCCCCTTGCTCGAGGGGCGCCGTGTGTTCCCCGGCCAGGCCGGCGACTGGTACCTCCGCGAGCTGGCCCGCGCCCTGGCGATCGCCGGGGAGCGCTCCTACATTCGCCGCTTCGCCCTCCCAGCGAGCAAGAACGACCTCGCCCAGGCGAACGCCGACAACCGCTCCAACGAGATGAACAACGTGGGGATCGACTACCTCTACGCCCAGGAGCTCGACGAGGCCGCGATCACCTTCCGCCAAATGCTGTGGTGCGAGCCCGAGGACAACATCGCCGCCTACAACCTCGCCTGCGGGGCCGCCCTCGGGGGTGACGTCGATGGCGCGCTGCTCTTCCTCCGCCGCTCGCTGCGCAACGGCTACACCAACGAGCGGCACATTCGCAGCGACTCCGACCTCGACCTGCTGCACGGTGACCGCCGCTTCGAGCGGATCTTCCGCCGCCTGCTGCTGCGCAGCGAGGTCCGCCTGCCCATCGACCCCGAAGCCCAGGGCTCCTGGTAGCGCGCTAGGGCGAGTCCGCGGGCCAGGTCTCGGCGATCCTCGGGAACACCTCCAGCAGCTGGACCTTCCCCTCCGCCAGCTCCCGCGCTCGCGCCCGCTTGGCCTCCCGCCGCCGCCGCAGCGCCGAGGCCAGCGCCGCGTAGAAGCGCAGGTCGAGCTTCAGCCAGCGGGTCAACACGCGGGTCAAGAGCCCCCAGCGCTGCGCCCGCCGCCAGGCTCCCTCGGCGTGCTTCCAGCCGCAGAGGATCCGGTGCCGCCGCCGGGCGACCCGCACGCGAAACGGCGCGTGGAACCGCCCGATGGTCCCCCCGTCCAGGTGCTGGACCCGACTCCGCGGATCGACGAGGACCTTCCAGCCCCGGCGCCAGGCCATCAGGCCCAGGTCGACGTCCTCGTGATAGAAGGGCCGGTAGAGCGGATCGAAGCCGCCCAGCCCGAGGAAGCGCTCGCGGCAGAGCGCGATCGCGCCCCCGAGGCCGAACAGGCTCCACAGCTCGCGCCGGACTGGCGCCTCGCCCAACCGCAGCAGCCGCTCGGGATCGACCCCCCGCCACCTGAGCTCGCCGCGGCGCACGTAGGGGTGGTTCACGCTGACTTTGCTCGGCGCGCCCTCGCGGTCGAGGATCAGCGGAGAGACCGAGAACACGTCGGGGTCGACGAAGTGCTCGAGGAGCGGAGCGAGGAACCCCGGCTCGACGCTCACGTCGGAGTTGAGCAGCACGACCACCGGGTGCTGGGCCGCCTCGACCCCGGTGTGGCACGCCGGCCCAAAGCCCTGGTTCCGTTCGTGGACCACGAGCCGCGCCGGCTGGAGCTCGGCCGCGACGACCTCGCGGCTGTCGTCGCTGCTCCCGTCGTCGACGATCACCACCTCCGCGTCCCCGGGGTAGGCCTCGGCCGCGGCGAGCAGGCCCGGGACGTGCTGGCGCAGGAGGTCTGCCCCGTTGTAGTTGGGGACGACGAGGCTGACGCTGCGCGCGCTCAAGACCCGGACGCGAGCTTGGGGTGCGCGAGCATGCGCTCGATCATGCGCGCGTACGAGTATTCCTCGTGGGCGTAGGCGTGCCCGCTGGCGGCGATCCGACTGCGGGCTGCGTCGTCCTGCAGGTAGCGCCCCACCACCTCGACCGCGTCCTCCGTCCCCCGGAAGAACACGCAGTGCTCGCCCTCGGTGAGCACCTCCTCGAGCTTGGGCACGTAGCGGGTGCAGAGGAACGCGCCGCAGCCGAGGCTGATCCAGGTGCGGTTCGAGAAGTAGAGCTCGACGTCGTCGCGGAGGTCGTTGCCGAGGATCACCTTGGCGCTGTTGCACACCTGGCGGTACTGGGGGGGGTAGACGTCGTCGAGGCGCGGGGTCAGCCCCACCTCGCGCCAGCGCGGCCCGTAGACCTGGACGTCGTAGTGCTTGGCGAGCTCCTTGACCACGTCCACGCGCCCGCCGCGCGAGTCGGGCTTGCCGATGAACGCGACGTCGCTGACCAACGACGGCTCCGGCGGCACGCGGAAGTGGTCCACCGGATCGCAGCCCCCGGTGACGTAGGCCGGGGTCTCCCCCAGCTCCTCCTCGTACTGCGTGATCTGCCCGCGGCTGGTGATGAAGAACACGTCCGAGGCCCCGACCGCGTCCTTGATCCGCTCGCTGAGCTCGCGGGGGCAGTCGTCGAAGAAGGTCGCGGTCTTGGCGTCCTGCCGCAGCTCGCTCAGCTTGTTGGCGGGCAGGTCGAAGGTGAACACCAACACCAGGTCGGGCTTGAAGCGGCGCACACGACCACGAATCACGGACCAGGCCAGCTTCTTGCCGATCACCCGCTCGAGCTTGCGCCGGTTGACCCGCAACACCTCGTGCCCCAGGGAGCGCATGGCGCGCTCCATGTGAGTCGTGATCCCGCTGCGCTTGTGCCGCTTGGCGAAGAACGCAATCTTCATGGTGGGAGTCTACCCCGCGCAGTCGGGCAGAGAGAAGCCCAGCGAAGGGAGCACGTCGGCGCTACTCGAGGAGGAGCTGGGAGAGCTCTTGCCGTTGCCAGGCGAGCTCGTCGGGCTGGTCCTCCGCGGGGCGCGCGAACAGCGCCGACTGGGCCGCGACCTGGGCGTCGCCGTCGAGGGCCGCGCGCAGGGCGCGGTAGCACTGATAGACCGCGGCAGAGCGCTGGCGGGGGAGGGGGGGCAAGTTCGGGAGCACGCTCGCGAGGTCGAGGGCCAGGCTCGGCCCGCGGCCGATCGCGTTCAACGTGAGGGGGACCATCTCCGCGGGCAGGCTGCGCGCGAAGAGGGGCACGATCCGTTGCACGCAGCGCACGGCGAAGCGGTGGCGCTGCTCGGTGTCGAGGAGGTCGTCGCGCAGGCAACGCAGCACGGCAGCGTCGCTGCCGTCGAGGCCCGCGTCTCCGTCGAGCTGGCTGGCGATCGGGTGGCCCAGGCGCGCCGCCCAGCTCACGTGGCCAGGCGTCAGCTCGCCGACGCGGACCCGCTCCTGGAGCAAGCGCACCGCCTGCCCAGGCCCCTCGCGTCCGAGTTGTCGCAGCCTGGAATCCGCCACGCGCAGCTCCTGCTGAAGTCTGCCACGGCGCTGCGAAGTGTGCAGCCTCAGGAACGAGCGCAGGGGGGAATCCGAAGAAGCGTTGGGTCCAGGGACAGCTGACGGCATCTGAGGCGCAAGCGGAGCCCACCTGCGAGCGTGAAACCCAGGGCTCCTCAGCGGTCGCCCAATCCGCAAAGGGACCGCCAGTTGTAAGGACTTAGGCCCGACCGGCGACGGCATGGCAGGTGCGGAACCCGTGTTGGAGGTCCTCATGTTTGGGACGAAACCATGGATCGGCTTGCTCCCGGTGTTCCCGGTGGGCTTGATCGTGGCCCTGGGCCTGGCGCGGAACGCCGAGCAGGAGTCGGTGACCGCCCAGTCGAGCGCCGCCGCGATCGAGGAGCAGGAGCTCGCGACCCCCGAGTTCGACGGCAGCGGCGAGCTCGTCTCCACCGACGACGACGACGCGCAAGCGACCCCTGCCTGGCCACGGCGCTATCGAGTCGACGGCGACGACCTCGCCGGTGAGCTCGAGCTGCACGAGGACGGGCGGGTCGAGGTCCGCGGGCGCACCTTCGGCGGCAAGCACGCCGAGGGCGAGCCCTTCGCGTTCAGCGGGTCTCGCGCCGACGACGGCGGGGTGCAGCTGGAGCAGCCGGTGAAGCCCAAGAAGGGGATCCGCTACTTCCTCGACGGCCTCGACGGCGAACGCGACGAGCCAGAGCCCGTGCGCACCTCGCTGAACGTCGCCGACGACGGCACCCTGGCGGGGACCCTCCTCGAGCGCGAGGTCAAGGCGACCCCCGCCGCGGAGACCGACGACCTGATCGCGCTGGTGATCCCCGGGCTCTCGACGAACATTTGGAACCAATACGGGATCCCCTACCTCGACGAGAACCTGGGCGTGTTCGCGGCCTACGGGATCGCCGCCGAGCGCGTGGACATCAACACCGAAGCCGGCGTCGCCGAGAACGCGGCGACCATCGCCAGCGCGATCCGCGCCGCGGTCGAGCGCGGCCAGCGGGTGCTGCTCTTCGCCCACAGCAAGGGGGGCGCCGACACGGTGACCGCGCTCTCGGATCCGGCGAACCAGGACCTCCTGCCCCACGTGGCGGGCTTCGTCGCGATCCAGCCGGTCTACGCCGGGGCGCGGATCTCCGACGGGATCGAGTCGGGTGAGCTGATCGAACACATCGCCCGGATTCGCAGCGAGAGGATCGGCAAGGTCGCGGAGCAGGCCGTGCGCAAGGTCACCGACGCGGCCTTCGAGCACCTGCTGCCGCTGATCAACCTGAAGGAGAAGGACGGCAGCGCCGCGGCCTGGCGCGACCTGCGCACCGCCGACCGCCAGGCGGCCCTCGCGGAGCACCCCTTCCCCGTCGAGCGGATCCCCACGGTCACCGTGCGCAGCTCGATGAGCGGCCGCAAGCTGCTGAAGATGCAGATGCCCGACGGCGAGCGGAAGTTCCGCATGGGCAAGAACGCGCTGCGGACCCCGTTGGTCGTGTTCCAACGCTTCATCACGTCGCGCTACGGCGAAGCCAACGACGGCATGGTCAGCCTCGAGGCGCAAGCGATCCCCGGCGCCCTCGCCGACGTGGTCTACGAGGACCTCGACCACTTCGAGCCCGGCGTGCGCGGCGAGAGCGCGATCACCCCCACCCGCCTGACCCAGGACGCCCTCGAGCGGGTCTTGCCGCTGCTCAAGCCCGCGGTCCCTGCCCGGGACTAGCGCGGCTCAGCTCGAGGCAGCGTCTCCGCTGCGCCGGGTGAGCGCGACGCAGAGGCCGACGCCGACGGCGGCAGCCACCCAGCCGATGGTGCGCAGCAGCCCGCTGGGGGTAGGCGTCTCGGCGGTGAGGTCGATCAGCTTCCCGACGGTGTCCTCCCCCAGGCCTTCGAGGCCGACGAGCAACCCGTTGTGGATCCCGTGGAAGAGCATCGCCGGCCAAATGCTCCCGGTGCGGACCACCAGCGCGCCGGCGACGCAGCCGGCGAAGAACTGGGGCAAGAGCCGGCTGGGGTCGAGGTGCACGACCGCGAACATGACCCCCGCGATCACGATCGCGAGCCAGGGGCTGACCTCGCTGCGCAACCCGCGGAGAATGAACCCGCGGAAGCAGAGCTCCTCCATGATCCCGGGGAGCACCGCGATCACGAGCAGCAGCAGCCACCAGGGCTTGGCGCTGAGGATCTGGTTGAACTTCTCCAGCGCCAGCTGCTCTTCGACGGTCGGCTTGGGCAACCACCCCGCCTGCACCGCGCCGAGGTCGAGGTTGATCGTCATCGCCCCCAGCCCGAGCAGCACCGCCGCCGCCCAGCCCCAGGCCGGCGGCGGACGCCAGGAGAAGGTCTGCCGCAGGTCGCAGCGCAGCCACCAGCCGTAGAGCACCGAGCTCCCGGCGACGAGCACGATCAAGTCGAAGGCGAGCCCACCCAGGATGTCCTTGCGCTGCGCCCAGGCGCCGACGAAGAAGTGCAGGGTCAGGACCACCACGCCCAGGGCCAGGGCCTGCGGCATGCTCGGCACCCCGCCGGCGGGGGTCTCGCGGCGCAGCCCGAGGAGGTCGGGCGCGGCGGCCGCGGCCGGGCGCCAGAGCACCTCCTCGCGCTCGTAGAGCGAGGCGACCCAGCGGATCGCCACCAGCGCGTAGATCACGTTCGAGCCGAACACGAGCACGCCGTGGCTGAGGTTCGCCGTGCCCGCGAACAGGCCCTTGATCAGCAACGACGCGCCGAGGACGGGGGTCAAGCTGAGGATCCCGTCGAGCTGCACCCCGGGGAGCGCCGCCGCCAGCGGCGGCACCGTGCCGAGGATCATCAACGGGGTCAGGTAGGCCTGACCCTCCTTGTAGGAGGCGGCGTAGGTCGACGTCGCCAGGCTCAGCGCGCTGAACATGGCGACCAGCGGCACGAGCACGAAGAAGCACGCGGCGAGGGCGGTGAAGTCGACGGTGAAGTTCATTTCACCCAGCGACCCCGCCGAGAAGGCGAAGGTCAGCCCCAGGCTCAGCAGGTTCAAGAGCGCGACGACCAGCGAGATCACGAACACGGCCCAGAACTTGCCTTGGGCCACCGTCGCCCGCGAGATCGGCGCCAGGAGCAGCGTCTCCAGCGTCCCCCGCTCCTTCTCGCCCGCGCCCATGTCGAGGGCCGGGTAGAACGCGCCGGTGAGGGCGAGGACCACGAGCAGCGCCCCCAGCATTCGCCCCAGCAACGCCCCCTCGCGCCCCTTGTCGACGGTCTTCGTGGTGAAGGGGGTCAGCGTCGTGTCCGGGAGGCTGGCGTCGTCGATCCGTTTGGCGACCACCCCCGCGGCGTACTGGTCGAAGACCGCGACCAGACGCTTGCGGGTCAGCCGCGAGGCGTCGATCCCCCCGTTGTAAAGCACCTCGAGCTGGGGAACCCGCTCGGGGTCGAGGTGGTTCAGCGTGGCGGCCCCGCGCACCACGGCCCGCGCGAGGTCGTCGGCGAGGGCTTGCTTGTAGTACTCGTCGGGGGTCAGCGGCTCGGCGCCGGGTAGCTGCGGAGTCGGCGGCGGCGCGCTGAACTGCAGCTTCAGTTGGCGCACCTGCTTGAAGTCGTCCTCCGTTCCTTCCTCGGCCTCGTCCAGCTCGCCGCGGAAGGTCTGTTGCAGCGACTCGGGCAGCTCGTCCCAGCCCTCGACCCACACCGGGTGCGTCTTCTCGGCGAGCTTGCGCAGCTGCAGCGTCGCGAGGAAGGTCGTGCCGATCACCAGCACCGGGTAGAGCGCGATGGGCAACAGCAGCAACACGTAGAGGCTGCGCTTGTCGCGGAGGACCTCGATCACCTCCTTGCGCGCGACCGCCAGCACGGGGTTCACGCGTCACCCCCGGCGGCTTTGTCGACCTCGTCCACGCACTGGAAGAAGGCGTCCTCGAGGGTCCGCCCCGCCTTGATCTCCTCCCGCGGGCCGTTCTGCTGGATCTTCGAGCGGTAGAGGAAGGCGACCTCGTCGCAGAGCCGCTCGGCCTCGCTCATGATGTGCGTCGAGAGCAGGATCGTGCGCCGGCTCGAGCGCAGGGCGTCGATCCGCTCGACCACCGTGCGCGCGACCAGCACGTCGAGGCTGCTGGTGGGCTCGTCGAGGATCAGCACCGGAGGGTCGTGGATCAGCGCGCGGGCGATGGACGTCTTCTGCTTCTGCCCCGAGGAGAGCACGCCGCAGGGGCGATCCTGGAAGTCGCGCATTTCGAACAGGTCGACGAGGGCGTCGATCCGGGCCTCGAGGGCCGCTCCCTGCATGCCGTAGAGGGTGCCGAAGTAGGCGAGCATTTCCCGCGGGTTCAGGCGGTCGTAGAGCCCGGTGCTCGCCGAGAGGAAGCCGATCTGACGGCGGACGCCCGCCGGATCGCGGCGCACGTCGACCCCGCCCACCCGCGCCGTGCCCTCGGTGGGGCGGAGCACGGTGGCGATGATCCGCAAGGTGGTCGTCTTGCCCGCGCCGTTGGGCCCCAGCAGGCCGAACACCGTGCCTGGGCGAGCGGTGAAGCTGACCCCGTTGACCGCGCGCACCGGGTTCGGCGTGTGCGGCGCGTAGACCTTGACCAGTTGGTCGACTTCGATCACCCGCGCATTGTCGGTGCGCCCCGGCCGGGCGCAACGGTCGCCTGGGAGTGCCGCAGAGGAATCCGCTCGAGCAGGTTCGGCCCGAACTCGCCCTCGAGCTCGAGGCGCTCGAGGTGGGCGTAGCCAATGAAGCAGCCGCACGACGCGTTCGGGCAGGGGCGTTCACCCAACAGCGTCGGCAGCGCGTCGCGGTAGAGGTTCCCCAGCGGCGCGTCGACGAAGTGGCAGCGGCGGAGGTTCCCGTCGCCGTCGACGGAGAGCACGCTGGCCCCGGTGCGGCAGGCCTGGCCCTGGCTGGGGTGGTAGACCCGGTTCAGCGCGAAGTGCGGGTCGAGCCCGGTCAGCCAGGCGACCTCGTCGTCGCTGTAGTAGTCGGGGTCGCGCTTGTAGGCGTTGATCCAGAGGTAGGTCGCAGGCGCCAGCTCGGCGCGCAGGGCGCGCAGCTCGGCGAAGTGCTCGCGCAGCCCGACGACGCCGACGGAGTAGCGCGCGCCGAGGGCGTCGAGCTCGCGACAGCGGGCGACGAAGCGCCCCCGGCTGACCTGGGTCGGGTGGAAGGTCGCCCACAGGGCGAGGGCCTCGCGGTCGGCCTCGGCGACGAAGTCCAGCGGCGCGGCGAGGTTGGTCTGGATCGCGACCCGCTCCACGTGAGGCAGCTGCGAGAGCGTGACCAGCGCCTGCCGATACCAGGGCCGGACCAGCGCCTCGCCCCAGGGGGTGAACAAGATCCCCAGCCGACCCGGATAGCCGGCGGCCCAGGCGACGAAGCGCTCGAGCTGCTCCCGGTCGCGCTGCATTTCGGCACGCGTCTCGCGCGCCTTGGCGAAGGGGCAGTAGGCGCAGGCGTAGTTGCAGCTCTTGAGCGCCCCGCGATAGAGCAGGCGCAACAGCGGCGGCGAGCTCGCGGCGGACGCCCTCACCGGAGCGCGTAGGCCTGCATCTGCTCGGCGACCTGGGGCGAGATCAGCCAGGGCCCGATGGCGTCGCTGCGCTCGAGCCCCGCAGCGGTCAGGACCAGCGCGCTCGCGTCGAGCTCGGCCAGGCCCAGCTCGGGCAGCTCGCGCAGCTGAGGCAAGTCGTCGAGCGCCTCGCTGCCGAAGCGCGCGCGGTAGTCGGCGAGCTGCAGCCCCTCGCTGCAGAGCAGCGACTGGATCGTCCAGCGTCGACGCTGCTCGTCGGCGTCGAGCACGTAGCCCTGGTGGGCCGCGCTCAGCGAGGCGTCGTCCTGGGCGATCCAGGCGTCGAGCACCTCGCGCACCCCGCGCGCGCCGACCGCGTAGTCGCTGGCGTAGTGCACCTCGCGGGTGTAGCTGCGCGCGCCGCAGCCGAGGCCGAGCATGCCGTCGGCCTGGCAGCGGTAGCGGGGGAGCTCGAGCTGGGGCGCGTGGGGCGCGACGAACAGGCGCATCGAGCGCTGCTCGTAGCCCGCGGCCAGCAGGCGCTCGCGCCCCAGGCGGTAGAGCGCCAGGCGCAGGTCCCCGGCCTCGGGCAGGCCGCGGCGCTCGAGCCCGGTCAGCGGGCGCACGTAGAGCGGGTAGAGGAAGAGCTCCTCGGGCCTCCAGCGCAGCGCCTGCTCCAGCGAGTGCAGCCAGCTGTCGGGGGTCTGCCCGGGGAGCCCGTAGATCAGGTCCAGGTTCAGCACGCCGAAGTCGGCGTCGCGGAGCTGCGTCAGCGCCTGCTCGACCTCGGCCGTGCGCTGCGGCCGCCCCGCCGCGCGGGCTTCGTCTTCGAGGAAGCTCTGGACCCCCATGCTCACCCGCCACACCCCGCGCTCCTTGAGCAGCGCCAGGCGCTCGGGGGTCGCGGTGTCGGGGGAGGTCTCGACCCCGGGCCCGAGGGCCGCCGCGGGCCCGCCCACCAGCTCCTCCGTGAGGTCGAACAGCCGCGCGAGCTGGTCGACCTCGAGCGCGGTCGGCGTCCCCCCGCCGACCGCGAGGCGGGCGAAGCGCGCCTCGCCCAGCGCGTCCTGGGTCACCCGCAGCTGACGCGCGAGGGTCTCGAGGTAGGCCGTGATCCGGTCGCCGCCCTGGGTCGTGGTGAACAGGTTGCAGAACCCGCAGCGGTAGCCGCAGAACGGCACGTGCAGGTAGAGGAACAACGCCGAGCGGTCCTCGGCGGCCCACAGCTCGCGCAGGGGGCGCGCCCCCAGCGGGCGGTAGGCCGTCTTGTGCGGGTAGGCGTAGAGGTAGCCCTGGTAGGGGCTGCCCTCGAGTCGCTCGGCGAGGCTCAGCACGCGGCCTCCACGAACAGCTCGGCGTAGGGCACGCGGGTCACCGTGGGGTGGTTGTGGCGGTGCCCCCACAGCCCGTCCTCGCCGTAGGCGGTGCCGTGGTCCGAGCAGAGCACGCAGAAGGCGCTGCCCCGCGCGGCGAGGGCGGCGAACAGCGGCGGGAGCGCGGCGTCCACGGCGGTCAGCGCCGCCTCGTGGGAGGCCAGCGAGTCCTCCTCGGCCCCGGGGAGGAACAGCCGATTCGGCTGGTGCACGGCGGAGAAGTTGACGAACAGGAACGCGCGCTGATCGGCAGGGACCGCCCGCAGCCGCTCGCAGGCGAGCTCGACCTGCAGCCGCGGCGACTCGGGGCCGGTGACCCCCAGCTCGCGCGACCAGTGCGCCTCGGCGAAGTGTCCGGGGAGCACGGTCCCCAGCGGGCTGGCGGGGTTGAAGAAGCCCACCCCGCCCACGCAGATCGTGCGGTAGCCCCGCTGGGCGAGGCCCTCGACCACCGTCGGCGCGTCGACGACGCAGGTCGTCTCGACGGTGGTCTCGCTGCCGCCGAAGCGCACCGCCATCCGACGGGGGTGGGGTCCCGGCGCAGTCGGCGTGGGCCAGAACCCGGCGAAGAACGCCTGGTGCGCGGAGTAGGTGAAGTTCCCCGGGGTGTCCCGGCGCTCCCAGCCCTGAGGCAAGAGCCGCGCCAGGTTCGGCGTCGCGCCCGCGGCCAACGCGCGAGCGGCCACGTCGTAGCGCAGGGCGTCGATCACGAGGAACGCGACGTCGCACACGCCGACCACCGCGTTCATGTCGAGGCCAGGGTCCGGGGCGCGGGTCTTCACCCGGGGAGCGTAAGCCCCGCCCTGAACGGAGTCCAACGGCAAGTCCGAGGGGCTCACAGAGCCTTGATCCCGCCCCTGCTCCCGGTCCTGACGGACCGCTTCCGAACACGTCACGCCCCTCAACCGTCAGCCGGGTGGTTGCTATCCTTGGCGCCACACCCCAACCCGCGGAGGACGTCGTGTTCGCTTCCCTC
>Ga0070726_10004072_pt1 | contig 11896 bp, 9 predicted proteins | sample tdAd471_FD_67275 | JGI IMG/M metagenome (GOLD analysis project Ga0070726, IMG submission 67275) | Marine sediment microbial communities from the Atlantic coast under amendment with organic carbon and nitrate - tdAd47.1 | ecosystem: Environmental > Aquatic > Marine > Coastal > Sediment | place...
AGTCAAACACGATGACCTTGTCGCCGCGCTCCATGACGGAGCGAAGGAGGGGCAGGATCGTTTGTGTCTTGCCGCCACCGATGGCCCCAAACACCAAGAAGTGGTTCACTTCCCGCAACCGGCTGATGAAAAATTCACCAAACCAATGCAGTCCGCGCGCGTCGCGTTTGATCTCATGGTTAGAGGCCAGAGCCAATTCTTTCGCACCTGCGACGGTCAACCCTGTTTTGATGATCAGTGGTTTTACGCGAAGCCCCCATTCCCAAACCAAGTAACCGAAACAGCCGATGGCCATCACGAAGAAGGCTGCAAAAGTGGTCGTGCCAAGGTGGAACTGCTGTTCAGATTCCGGCGACATCGCCGCCTTGATCTGACGGCAATAGTCTTGACCGAACGGATGGAGACAGGCTTTCACATAGTCCCACTTTATCGGTATCGATGCACCATCCGGCGCGCGATAGGCGAGACGTTGGAAGAAATACCAGTATGCGAGGCCGGTACACAAGGCGCAGATCAGAGTGCCGATGATGAGCCAGCGATAGGGCGCGACCTCCGGCTTATAGATCATTGGGGGACACTCTCAGATCTGTCCGAAACCTCGATCCCCAAATCGCCTCGGCGGGTCGCTTCGCTTCCGCCATTGGCTAATTTTTTGATCAGTGAGGTGGTGCGTTGCATCACGAACGCCTGAAGCTTTTTGCTACCGCCTGTTTCGACATAATAAGCAAGCACCGCTTCGATCTCTTCCACCGGCAAATGAGCCGCGCCCGCGCGCATCGCAGCCTCACCGATCATAATCTTCGTCCGCGTCTCTTGCTTCCGGTTTGCGTGTTTGGCGCGTTGCATCTGTTGTTCTCCTTTGGCGATCTGAGCGTCAAGCTTTCGGAGTATCGGAAGCATCCGTCTTGCGGCGAAATCGATGCGCTATCGCTTGAAACTCCTTCAGTAACTCCGCGTCTGTAATCTCCAACGTCGTCAAATCAGCCTTGGCGGCGATCTTCCCGATATGATCCGCGCGCGCTTCAAGGGATGCGATGCGCTGTGCCTTGAGCGCTTCGATCTCTTTGTCGATGTCGATCACTGACTTGGGTTTTCTGGCCATGGGGGCTGGTCTCCATTCTGAGGTGTTGCGGGTATGTGAAATCATAGTACATCAATTCAACTTACATCGCTATATATAACGATAGACATAATGAAGAATTTGCGATAGAAAATTGAAGACAACGGCGCACTTATACGTCGCAGGCGACGGGTGCGACCCGTGCGGCGGGTGCGGCCTTGAAGGGCCGCACAAAGGGACTGCTTTCGCGGCGCTTGAACAACATAGGCGGTCGCAGCGGACTGGACTTAAACAACAACGAACGCAAAGGGGCCGGAAAGGAGACGGGACTTGGCGATCTATCATCTTTCTGCGCAGATCATCGGCAAGGGGGGCGGACGGTCCGCCGTGGCGGCTGCTGCCTATCGGCATTGCGCCAAGATGGAGCGCGAAGAGACCGCCGAAGAGGTCGACTATTCCCGTAAGGGCGGCAACGCGCATTCAGAATTTGCGCTGCCAAAGGATGCGCCAGCGTGGATTGCAGAGTTTGCGGCGGATCATAAAGCGTCTGAGGCGAGCGCGTTTTTCTGGAATGCGGTGGAAGCCAACGAGACCCGCAAAGACGCGCAGTTGATGCGCGAATTCGTCCTAGCACTTCCCGTCGAATTGACGACAGAGCAGAACATTGAGCTGGTACGGGACTTTGTTGCACGAGAACTGTCCGCGCATGGGATCGTCGCAGACTGGGCCTATCACGACATGGCGGATAATCCGCATGTGCATCTGATGACGTCATTGCGCCCGCTAACGGACGAGGGGTTCGGGGCCAAGCGGGTTCCAGTCCTAGGCGATGATGGCACGGGCTTGCGCGGATCCGATGGCAAGATCCGCTATGAGCAGTTCACCGGCGGGTTGGAGCGTTTGCGCGAGATGCGTGCGGCTTGGGCAGATACGCAGAACCATCATCTTGCCAAACATGGTCACGACATCCGGGTCGATCATCGCTCGTTCGAAGAGCTTGGGATCGATGCGGTTCCGAGCAAACATCGCGGACCCGCCTCGGACAACATGGATGCGCGAGGCGAAGTGTCGGAGCTGGCCGAGAAGGCCAAACTTGCGGCACGGGAGAACTATCTCCGGTATGCTGACGATCCGACGCTTGTGCTCAAGAAGATCACCACGCAGAAGGCGGTATTTACCCGTCACGACATCGCACGAGAAATCCACAGAACCGAATGCACGACGTCAGAGTTTCAATCATTGTTCTATAATGTGGGGGCGCATGAAGAGTTGGTGCCGGTCGCGGCACCGGCATTTGATCCGTTCACGGGAGACGCGACCAGTGAGGCGATGTTCTCAACCCGCACCATGGTCGAACTCGAACATCAGATGGTCCAGAACATTGAAGGTCTTGCGCGCCGTATGTCTGCTGCAATTGCTGACCGCGATCTAGAGAAGGCCTTCGGGGCATTTGAGGCCAAGCGCGGCTTTGATCTCACGGATCAGCAGAAAATGGTCGTTTGGCATCTTACCCGTGAGACCGGTGCGGCGGCACTTGTCGGTTATGCGGGTGCCGGTAAGTCAACGGCAACCGAGGCCACACGGATTGCCTTCGAGGCCAAAGGTTACACCGTCGTGGGTGGTGCACTGGCCGGTATTGCCGCCGATAATTTGCGGTCGGAAGCGGGCATTGAGAGCCGGACATTGGCCTCTTGGGAGTATCAATGGGCGAAGGGGGATATGCTGCCTAACGAAAGAACAGTCTTCGTCATGGACGAGGCGGGCATGGTGTCGTCCCGCCAGATGGAAAGCATCACACGCACCTTAAACGAAGCCGGGGCGCGGATGATCGTGCTCGGCGATGCGCGTCAGCTGCAGCCCATTCAGGCTGGTGCGGCGTTCCGCGCCTTTGTCGATGTGACGGGGTATTGCGAGCTCGACAGCGTGGTGCGCCAGCATGCGTCATGGATGCGCGACGCGGCGATTGCGTTTGGATCGGGCAGGGCGGAGATCGGCGTTGCGGCCTATCTCGAGCACGACAAACTCGGCTGGTCCGAGAGCAATGAGGATGCGCGTGCCGATCTGATCCGGGATTGGATGCCGTACCATCAGGCTTCAGCGGACGTTACCATCATGGCGCACCGCAACAAGGACGTCATTGCGCTCAACGTCGCGGCGCGGGAGATGCTGAAGTCAAAAGGAGCGCTTGGCGAGGAGCATGTCTTTGCCTCCGAGCGTGGCGAGAAACCGTTCGCGGCGGGAGATCAGATCCTGTTCCTGAAGAACGAACGCAGTCTCGGTGTCTTCAACGGATCCACTGGGTCTGTCGTGGAAGCTGACAAGAACCGGCTCAAAGTGTTGGTCGAAGGGCAGGTCGATCCGATCACTCTACGGGCCAATGAGTACAACCATGTCGACTATGGCTATGCGCGCACGATCCACAAAGAACAGGGCAACACGGTCGACCGTGCCTTCGTCTATCTCTCACCGACGATGGACGCGCAGCTGTCTTATGTGGCGCTGACCCGGCATCGCGATGATGTCTCGCTTTATGCCGCACGGGAAGACTTCCGAAGCAAAGGCGAACTGGTGGAGCTGATGACCCGGGACAGGCTGCAAGATTCAACCGCGCTCTATCGGGACGGGGTCGATTATCGCGAGGTCATACGCGGCTTTGCAGAGCGGCGCGGGTTCCCAACCACGCGGGTTATCACCGACTTCGTCAAAGCCAACATTCAGTATCTACGTGAACGGCTCGACAGATTGGCTGAACGGTTGGACAAATTACGTCACCCGACACCGAAGCGCCAATACACACCAGACAAGTCGATCCTTGTTCCGGAAAGGGAGGAGGGCAGGGACGTCGCGTCGCGCATTCACTCTCCCATCCGGCCGCCTGAGATGTCGGTGCATCTGCAGCAGTCCGTAAACCGTCTGTCACATACCCTGGCATCGGAGACGATCCGTGGCCGCAAAGAACAAGGCTTTGTGCGCCGGGCGCATTATGAGCTGAACCTCGCCCTTTCCGCGCAAGAGCTGCGGTCGTTTAATGCCGAGTTGCGGTCGGTGTTTCCCAAAGATGTGATCTTGAATCATGGGTCCCATGAGCCAAACGACGACGCGCCGGTGCTGGGTGGCTTACCTGACGGTTGGAAGAATTTTGCGCGGGAAAATTGGCCCGAGGTGTTTGCAGCGCAATGGGCCGAGACACAGGCGACACTGCAGCCGCTGACGGAACGGATCCGGCCGTGGGATGTGGCTCGTGCAAGAGCATTCACTGACGTGCCGGATCGGTCACCATCCAAGGGTCACGATAAAACCCGAGATCACTCAGCAGATCAAACAACAGATAAAGTGAGGTCCATCATGCCGCCAGCAATACCGTTGATTGACGCCGTTCCTGATCTGCCGCCGTTGGAAGATCGAGAGCTGCGGCTCCGTGCCGCTGAACATATCGATGCGCGCCCGAGCCTGGCCATGGCAAATGATGCGGCGTTTCGGATCTATATCGAACCCAAACAAGCCGTTGCCCGAATGGTTGCACTGTACATCGAGCAAGGAGACACCAGGGCATTGGTTTCCGAGATCGAACGGTCGCCGGAAAGCTTTGGTGATGTACAGGGCAAAACGCGACTTGGGATTGCTAACGGAGATCGCCGCGCAGCACTTGAACTGACGCCAAGGATGGCTCGCAAGATGGACGAACACTTCACCGTATTGGAAGAGGTCAAACTCGAAATTGTCGCAGTACATGACGTGCGACGGGTCGCCATGCGCAAACCAATCCCCGATCTGTCGCCCGAAGCGAACGCCTATATGGACCGAATGACCAAAGTCCATAAGATGCCGTCAGGGCCGGAGAAGGAAGATCGAACCCGGCTTTTGGTCACGGAGAAAGCGTCGGTGCAAGAAGTCGTTCAATTCCGCCAAGGTCTCACCGAGCGCTATGGTAAGGGGGGTGAAGCCATCCGGAAAGGTATTGATCAGGACCCGGCTTTGAAATCGCGATCAGCTTCAGAACGCAAACGCATTCAGGACCGAGCCGATGTTGTCGCCCATGCGATGCCCGTCATCAGCCAGATGCGGGAGCAGATCCAACGGCTGGATCGCACACCGGATCGCGGCAAGGATCAGTCTCGCGGGATCGAACGATGAGCCGTGACCAAGCGGAAATAGCGCGTCTGATCGTCAGACCCAGCTAACGGGTTCAAGCGCGATATCATCGAGTGTGCTGTGGAGATTTTCTGTGAGGTGTGGGCAAAGCGGTTTGATAGGTCTGCGGCATAGCGGCGAGGCCAGCAGGCCGCGCGCGTGGGCCACCTCACGAAAGACCATCTCGCGCGTGTCTGCATCATGACCATTGAGCAAAGTTGTCAGGGGCACTAGCTTGTTGTGGATTGCCTGGGCGTCTGGAAAACGGCTGTTGCGCGATGCATTGTATAGCGCTGCTACCTCGTGCGGAACAATGTACGCGAAGGATGACAGAACACCGTCGACGCCGGTGTTGAGATTATGAAAGAGTGCCCCTTCAGAGGAAGTTAGCAATGCCATCGGTCGGTCAGCTGTTTTGAGCGCATGGTAATCCTGATCGTAGTGCAGCACATTGTCACCATGGCGCATGTCGAAGCCAAGAATTTGACGTCCCATACTGGCCAGAAGCGCGATTTCTGCGGGTGTATCGGTCCAACGGTCCTCGCCAATACCCAAGTCGAGGATGACGGGCAGGGCAAGGCAATCAGTGAGCGCAACTATGCGTGTGATCCGTTCCCCAAGCGCCTGTCCATCAAAGCCTTTTTGCCATTTAGGTAGGAAGCTGATGATCGCGTCCGCACCGGCTGTTTTGCAAGCGACCACCTCCTCGAAAATCGCCTCGGATAATTCTCCAACACAGGAGACGAGGATCTGACCGTTCTTGATGCCTTTCCGAGTGCAGCGGATAACTTCAAGGCGTTCCTCGGGGGTCAGTGTCGGGCGTTCGCGCAGGCTCGTGTTCACGGCAATGCCGATCACGCCATCGATCTGTGACAGCCTTCGGGCCTGATCGGTGATAGACTTGCACATGACGTCGCCCGCCTCATCGAAAGGCGTCAACGTGGAGGCAATGATGCCTCCAATAAGGTCTTCATGAGTAATGATTCGTCTTACAGAGCACATCTTGCTTTTCCTTCCTAAAAGTCTGGTCTCAGAGAAAAAATATGAGGCCGTGAGCGCAGACCGGTTTAGTTTCACGCAAAACTGGCGCGTTTATGCTTAAGTCAGGTGCTCGCAGAAGTAGAAATTCTATCCCTTGGAAATGCACGATACGATACGACATGGGACGACACGCAACGTCGAGAAGGGATCTATGTCACTGATAAAGAACAATAGGTTTTTTATTCCGCCACCTAATGATGAAAGAGACTTCAAAATGGTTTTTCATCAGATGGCGAGGGTGGGTGCGGGACGGCCCGTAGACGACAAAGGGATTCCTGAGGGCCCTTGGACAGCAGAACTCCTTACGGATGCGATTTCACGCATTGATGCCAATCGTTCGGGCGTCGAATTACGAACGGTCCAGCGATGGTTTGAGTGCAATGACACCGGGATTAGCTCCGAGAACATTCGTTGGTTGGCGAGGGTTTTTGGGTGTGGTGATCCGGTTGCTATCAGTGAATGGCAGATGGAGCTAAGTAACGCGCAATCACGGCTGACGGTGAAGAGACGAGAGAGGAAGAGAGCGGAAAACAGCGATGCCAAGGGACCAATCATTGACGACGCGACAAGGCAAACGAAACGCGTGCGCAAGGGCTTAGCCGAAAAATGTGAGTGGTTGCTTAGTGGCGAAGCATCAATGAATTTGCTTGTCTCATATTGGTTAGTTTTTGGCGCGTTAGGGCTGATGAATTACGCTTTGGGCACACTCAGCGTCACCTACAGCCCCGAAGACGGCTTGAACAAGCAAGTGGGCTTCATTTGGGCACCGACGCTGACAATCTTACCGTTAGTCGTGCTTCCACTTTACATATTGTCTGTCAACGACCTGATATCATTTTGGAAAAACGGAGCGCGATCTCAATGCGCCGTAAGTGAACAAAACACTGACTTTTCAACAAGCGCGGATGGTTGGATGTTGAAGGTGAAGTCGTTCTCCTTCTCATTTTGGGCGATAGCGCTATTCAGCCTCTTCTTAGTTTTCGGGTTCCAATGGGCAGGTATTTATCTACCAGCCTACATGTCAGGCGACACCGGCGGTGTTCAAGTCGACCGATATCTTGTGGCACTGTCGCGCCCCGAAGTGATATCAATTCAACAGGCTATGATACTGTCAGGGGTCGGCTACCTCTACACTGCCTCTTACATAGCCATCTTTTTGTTGGGCCTGCTATTTCTGGTTATTATCGCTCTCGACTACCGAGAAACTTGCGGTCATTCGACACAACAGACTCTCGCGACGACAGGTTTGACAATCCGAGAAGCTGGAAACAGAATTATCTGGGGGAGCTTTAGGATAGCTGCCCTTGGTTTGTGGATCGCAACGCTTGTTAAGCTTCAAATCGTTTACTTGTCGTCGGATGCAAAAGATTTCGTGAGTTGGTTAAGTTGGGATGCGCAGGCTGCCCTGGGCTTGATAGCAACTCAAAACGGTTGGCTGGACAACAGTTCTGTAAGCCATTTTACGACCTTTCTTATGATGGCCGTCACAGTTGCCACCTTCGGCTTCTGCTTTGCGAAAGTTCATGAGGCCTATGCAGGATTGCCTTTTGACGATGACAAAGACCGCTCAGGGAAAGTTAGAGACCTCATTGTCAGGATGAGCGCTGTGATCATCTTATTGTCTGCAAATTTACTTTTGGTAGGTCGATTTGAAGGCTTCTCACTTCTTGTAGCTCTAAGTGTCATTGCCACGTTCTACGTGGTTCGCGGGCCAAGTCTTAATCAATCGTAGGTGGATACATGGAACAGGCAAAATTCTACTCAGAAATTGCGGACGGGCCCTCTCAGGGCGCGGCCTATTGGGTTCACACAAATGATAACGTGCGCCTGCGTGTAGGCACTTATGGAGCTGACAAGGATCGCAAAGGGACCATCTTGCTATTCCTGGGACGCTTTGGGTACATTGAAAGGTATGGGCGGGTTGCCAAGGATTTTGACAAAAATGGATTTTCGACGGTTGTGATCGATTGGCGGAGCCAAGGGCTCTCCGATCGGATGGCCGATGACCGGCACACGGGCCATGTTCATCGTTTTTCAGATTACCAGAAAGATGTTGCGGCAATGGTCAAAGCGGCCGAAGAACTTGAACTGCCGAAGCCTTGGTACCTGGTCGGAATTTCGATGGGAGCCTGTATCGGCCTACGGGCAATGCTAGAAGGTTTACCTGTTGCAGCGATTGCCTTTATCTCCCCCATGTTCGGCATAAAAATGTCACCGTTACAGCGAATTGCAGCTTGGCCCCTCTCATGGGCGGCGCAGAAGATTGGCAAAGGCCACATCTATGTTCCCGGTGAGAGTGGCGAAATTTATATGTTAACGACGCCTTTCGAAAAAAATAATCTGACCCGCAATCCAGTCATGTATCAATACTGGGTCGACCAGGCTCGGGCCGTCCCTGATTTGCAAATTGGTGGACCGAGCATGGCGTGGCTCTATCAAGGTCTCTCTGAATGTCGAAACCTTTCGAAAATGCGTTCACCTGATATCCCCTGCATTACGTTTTGTGGTGAATTGGACGAATTGGTCGACAACCTCGCGATAAAAGATCGTATGGAAAGATGGCCAAATGGGACGTTCGAGGTGATCAAAAATGCAAAGCACGATGTGTTGACGGAAATTCCTGAAATCGGTGGAGAGGTGATGCATCAGATAGTCGAACTGTTCAGCAGCACAAAGACAGTGGGGAACGCTTAAAACACGCCGCCCAATTTAGAATGTGTCCTTCCATCAGTTAAGCGATCTGCTAACTTAAAGTCGCCTCCGGGCAAGCTCTCTATAAAGGGCGGGCTGGGACACCCCTATGCCATCAGCAACACACACCCATCCCCCTTTCGCCGGTTCACCGAATAGGTCCAGCCATGCATCCAATCGGTCCGACACGCGCCGCAGTCTGAGTATTTCAATGCGGGCGCGTTGGGCCTGAACCTCACGGGCGGTGGTTTCGATCAGCCCAAAAGCCGCTTTGGGTGATTTTTGGAGTTCCGCCAGAAAGGCAGCCGTAGGCAGGTAGGCAACAACTGAGGGTTGGCGGACAATTGCATCGCAATGATAGGCATCCGCAAACAGTGAAGCTTCCGCAAGCGCCATGCCTTCCGAAGCGATGTGTAATGTTAATGCGGACCCATCTGTCATGGGGCGTTCCAACGCAATTTGGCCTGACCGCACAAGATACATGAATTCCACCGGGTCCTCGCGACGGAACAAGGCTGCATCTACTTTGTGACTACGTTCCAAACTTCCATCAAAGATTTTTTGCCATTCTAACATGATAGATATCATACATCGTTCTTGTGAGAAGGCGTAGACTATATTGAAAATTATTGATGGAGACGGCCATGAAACCTGCATTTACCATAGCTCTCGCAATCCTGTTGGGAGGCGCAACTTACATCTCTGCTCAGACAGCAAAGAAGGATCATTCGCAAACGATGGATCATGACACACATATGAACGATGGCAACTCTGCTATTTCCCTTCTTACAGAACCGGGTCAAGGCGCGTTTGCGTCCTTGTCGGAGATCATCATGGTGCTTGAAGCTGATCCGGAAACGGACTGGTCGCAAGTCAATCTGGGTGCCTTGCGCGACCACCTTGTGGATATGGATCGCCTTGTGACCCATACAACAGTCAAAGAGCTGGAGCTGACCAACGGCGTTCGTGTATTAGCAAGCGGTGATGCTGATACGATCGCAACTCTTCGCCGCATGGTGCCAGCTCACGCCGCCGAACTTGCTAAGGATGGCCGCTGGAATGTCGAAGTCAACGAAAGCCCTGAAGGTCTGGAGCTGACAGTCACCAGTGCTGATAGTGCGGTCATTGCGCGGATCAGAGGTCTTGGGTTCTTTGGGCTGATGGCAAGTCAGGATCACCACAAAGAACATCATATGATGATGGTGCGTGGTGAAAACGCCCACCGAAACTGAAACGCAAACACTGCTTTTCTGGTGCCGCAATCTCACGACAAGCATGTCGCTCACGGATAATTTTTCAAAAAAGCAACTTTCTGGTAGTTGCGCCCGCACTACATAGCAAGAGTGGTGCTGGTTCAGCTTCAAACGTAACAAAACAGTGGAATGGATGAAGCGAGGTCAATTTGAATCTTGATACCTTTGATCTTTCGACCTTCATTTCACATAGTCACGCTCAAGTTACCAAAATGCACTTGACCTCCACCAACTGGAAGGCTGCATAAGTGCTTTCATGAGACCAATACTGCACCTTTTCCTGATTCTTATCCTGACTATTGGCGTGGTAGTTGCGCCTGAATATAGTTCGGCCAAAGAACCCAGCATGGCAATGCAGATGGACGGTCAGGATCAGACTTGTGCGGGATGCCCGTCAACTGCTGGTGCGGGCATCATCTGTGACAGTGGATGTACTGTGCCCTGCGGCCTGGGCGGTTCATCTGCTATGATTGCGCCGCAGATATCTTCAACACAATTTTCTAAGCCATTCGGTCTCATGCGGTCGAGCATTGATCTGTTGCTCCCAATAGGGACAGCACCGGCACTCGATCCTTTCCCCCCGAAACTTCCGATCTAATACATTCTCGGCCTTGCAATCTGCAGGGAGACTGAGCGGTGCATCGCCCCTGTGTGGCTGAGCGCTGCCCAATTTAGATCAGGAAAGTCTCGATGAGCAAACAAGTTCCAATGACACGAAGGGGTGTGCTTTGTACCGGTGCAGCTATTGCTTCACTATCGCTCCTCTCGCCAATGCGAGCAGCGGTGGCGCAGCAATCCGACGAGCCGCTTCGCTTGCGCGCCGCACCCTCGAAGGCCGGACTGCGCCCTGCACCATACGGCTTGACTGACGTCTGGAGTTATAACGGTGCCGTTCCCGGTTCGGAAATCAGGGTCCGTCAAGGCGACCGGATACGCGTTCTGGCTGAAAATCGTCTGGAGGAAGGGACTACAATTCATTGGCATGGCATTCGTACGCCAAATGCCATGGATGGGGTAGCGTTTCTTACACAAGATCCGATTCCGGTTAATGGTGATTTCCAATATGAGTTCGACGCTCTGGATGCGGGAACATTCTGGTACCACCCGCATCAACGCAGTTTCGAACAATTGGGTCGCGGCCTTTACGGTCCGCTGATTGTTGAAGAGGCTGAACCGATCCGCGTGGACCGCGATGTGACTTGGATGCTGGATGACTGGCGGATGACAAACGACGGTCAGCTCTCGAATGATTTCGGCAATCAAGGCGATGCTATGCATGGGGGGCGGATCGGTAACACTGTCACGATAAATGGCCAAATACCTGATCGCATGGCGGTTCAGGCTGGTGAACGTATTCGGCTGCGCCTGATCAATGCCGCAAATGCCCGGATATTCGGATTGGATTTTGGCGATCTCGACCCTGTAGTGATCGCGATGGATGGCCAGCCGATCGCACCGCACGCGCCAAAGGACGGGATCGTCGTTATCGGGCCTGCCATGCGCGTCGATCTTGTGATCGACTTCACGGGAAAGCCTAGGGACCTCCAGACCGTGAATGACGTCTATTACGAAGGTCTCGAATTCCGGTTGGTCGATTTTGCCTATGGCTCTGATGCTTTGCGGCAAACGGTGCCGGACTGGTCAATGGTCCTTGCGCCTAACCCGTTGGCTGATCCCGACATCAAAAACGCGACACGGCATCAGATTGTCTTCAATGGCG
>Ga0070726_10004074_pt1 | contig 11893 bp, 9 predicted proteins | sample tdAd471_FD_67275 | JGI IMG/M metagenome (GOLD analysis project Ga0070726, IMG submission 67275) | Marine sediment microbial communities from the Atlantic coast under amendment with organic carbon and nitrate - tdAd47.1 | ecosystem: Environmental > Aquatic > Marine > Coastal > Sediment | place...
GGGCGCGCCATGGAGGGCGCGCCGTGCGGTGTTGTTGGGCGCGCCATGGAGGGCGCGCCGTGCGGTGTTGTCGGGCGCGCCATGGAGGGCGCGCCGTGCGGTGTTGTCGGGCGCGCCATGGAGGGCGCGCCGTGCGGTGTTGTTGGGCGCGCCATGGAGGGCGCGCCGTGCGGTGTTGTCGGGCGCGCCATGGAGGGCGCGCCGTGTCACCGCGCCGCGAGCTCTTCGAGCAGGTACGCCGTCGACTTGATGCCATTGAAGTAGTTCTCGACGCCGAACTTCTCGTTGGGGCTGTGCAGGCGGTCGTCTTCGTTGCCGAGGCCCATCAGGACCGTGTCGGCGTCGAGGATGTTCTTGAAGCTGGCCACGACCGGGATGCTGCCGCCGCCGCGGGTGAAGACACAGTCGACGCCCCACACGCGGCTCTGGGCACGCATCGCCGCCTGCACGGCGAACCCGGTGCGATCGGCGATCACCGCCGACGCGCCGTGGTGCAGCGTGACCTCGACGGTGACGCCGGTCGGCGCCGCCGCCTCGAGGGCCGCGGCGACCTTCTTCGCGATCGTGTCCGGGTCCTGGTGCGGCACGAGGCGGCACGAGATCTTCGCGTGGGCCTTCGACGGCAGCACGGTCTTGAAGCCCGGCTGGATGTAGCCGCCCCACATGCCGTTCACGTCCAGCGTCGGGCGGCTCGTGATGCACTCGTACACGGTGTACCCGGCTTCGCCCGGGCTGTCGGCGACGCCGACCTCGGCGCGGAACGCGTCCTCGTCGTGGTTCAGCGCCACGAACGCGGCACGCTCGTCGTCCGAGAGCGGCTCGACGTCGTCGTAGAACCCGTCGATCGTGATGCGCCCCTCGTCGTCGTGCAGCGATCCGATCATCGCCGCGAGGGCGTTGAGCGGGTTGCGTACGCCGCCGCCGTACAGGCCGCTGTGCAGGTCGTGAGACGGACCGGTGACGGTCACCTCGAGGGCGGCCATGCCGCGCAGCCCGTACGTGATCGAGGGCAACCCCTTGCCGTGCATCGGCGTGTCGCTCACGACGACTGCGTCGCAGCTGAGCATCTCGGCGTGCTCGCGGAGGAACGGCTCGAGGTTGTCGCTGCCGACCTCCTCTTCGCCCTCGATGAGCACCTTCACGTTCACAGGCAGGGCGCCATGGGTGGCCATGTGCGCCTGGATGCCCTTCACGTGGCAGTAGAACTGGCCCTTGTCGTCGGTCGCGCCGCGGGCGACGAGGATGTCGCCGGTCGGCGTCGACTCGATCGTCGGCTCGAAGGGCGGGTTGCGCCACAGCTCGAGCGGATCCGCCGGCTGCACGTCGTAGTGCCCGTAGATCAGCACCGTCGGGGCGCCCTCTGCGCCGAGCCACTCGCCATACACGATGGGGTGGCCTTCGGTCTCGTACACGCGGGCTTCGAGCCCGGCTTCGGCGAGGCGATCGCGGACCCAGCCCGCCGCGTGCTTCACGTCGCCGGCGTGCTCGACCGCGGTCGAGACGCTGGGGATGGACAGCAGGGCCTTGAGCTCGTCGAGGTGGGCGTCGCGGTGGGCGTCGATCCAGGCGTCGAGGGTCGTCATGTGCAGGTCGTCCGGTTCAGGGGGACGCGCAGCCGGGGAGTTCGTCGCCGAGGGCACAGCGGCGCTGGACGCGCCATCGCCACAGGCTGCGCGGTTCGAGGTCGGGGGCGAGGGTGAGTCGAGCGCCCGCGCGAGGGTTCAGCTCGACGTCCCACGGGTAGTGGTAGTCCGCTTCGAAGCGAAGGGCGAGGGCGCCGGGCTGCACGTAATGCTCGAACGGCGTCGTGCCCAGGAAGTAGGCGTTGGCTTCGTCGTCGAGGATGTACACGCGGGCTTCGGCGGGCGCGGCGTCGAAGGCGATCCGTGACCACTCGCGGTCGAGGGTGTCGGTCAGCCCGTCGATCATCGCCTGCACGTCGGCAGCGTTGGGCGCGTCGGCGAAGACCTCGAGGTAGGTCTGCAGCCAGGCGCGGGCGCGGGGCAGGTCGCCGGCGGCTTCGTAGAGCGCGCCGAGGTTGAAGGCGAACGCCGGGTCGCGGGTGATGTCCCACGCCTGCTCGAACGCCACGATCGCGCCGGGCAGATCGCCCTCGGCGTACGCGGCGCGGCCTTCTTCGGTGAGCTCGATCGCGCGCCGCGCGTCGGCGTCGTCGAGGTCCGGAGCCTGCGCGAGCGCCGGCGCCCCGAGGAGCACCGCCGCGGCGAGGATGACGAACCCGAGCGCGCGTCGCATCACTCGTCCGTCGGGATCGTCACCGGGTCCCGCAGCTGGAACGGCCGGCGACCGCCGTCGTCATCGTCGTCGTCGCCGCTCGGATCCGGATCGGGCGTCGGATCGGGGTCGCGGGTCGGCGTCGGGTCCGGATCGGGGTCGCGGGTCGGCGTCGGGTCCGGGCGGGTCGTGCCGCCGGTGCGGCGCAGGGTCGCGGTGAGGTCGGCGTCCTGCTGCAACGTCGCGTCGAGCGAGGCGCCTTCGTACCCGTCGAGGTTCAGCGCGAGGGCGACGGTCGTATCGTCGGACCGACGCGTCGACCAGGTCACCGGCGTCTGCCCGAGCACCTCGTTCGTGTCGGTGCGGGTGACCTCGGCGCCGGTGGGCGTGCTGGTGATGCGCACGGTCACGACCGCGCCGGTCGCGCCGAGCGCGGCTTCGGCGCTGGCGATGCGCACGGCGCCGGTCGCAGCGCGGGCCGCAGCGGCGGGGTCGCCGGGGGTCGCGTCGGCGACCGGCGTGCCGGATCCCTCGTCGGCGGGATCGGAGTCGTCGGCGACCGGATCGGCCGGGTCGCTGCCGTCGGCCGGCGGCGGGGTCGTCGCGCCGGACCCGCCGGATCCGGGCGCGAACACGAAGAAGTACAGCGCCCCGGCGACCGCCAGCAGCGCGATGATCATGAGCACAGCGACGCGGCCGGCCGACGACTTCGCGCCGGCGGCGGCGACGATCGCGTCGGTGTTGTCCTGCGTGACCTGCGCGGTCTGCGCCGGCGTCGGCGGCGCCACATTGGCGGTGTCGCCGCTGGACGCGTTCAGCGTGCGGTCGGTCTCGACGCGCACCATGGCGCCGGTCTCGCGGGCCGTCGACAGGTGCAGTCCGGGCAGCTCGCGCGCGACGTCGAGCAGCAGGCGGCGGACCACCGTCACGTTCTCGGGCCGGTCTTCGCGGTCCTTGGCGAGCAGGCTGTCGATGAGCGCTTCGAGCGAGTCCGGCAGGTTGTCGAACCGGGACCGGGTCCGGACCTTCGGCGGCGGCACGGTGATGTGCTTCACCGCGACCTCCATCGGCGTATCGCCGAGGAAGGGCGGGTCACCGGTCAGCATCGTGAAGAGCACACAGCCGAGCGCGTACACGTCGCTGCGGGCGTCGAGCTGGTCGCCGCGCGCCTGCTCGGGGGACATGTAGGCGGGGGTGCCGAACACCATGCCCGCCTGCGTCAGGTTCTCGCCGCCGGTGAGCAGCTTGGCGATGCCGAAGTCGATCACCTTCACCAGCCGCCGGTTGCCGACGGTGTCGATGAAGATGTTCTCGGGCTTCAGGTCGCGGTGCACGATGCCGGCGTCGTGCGCCTCTTCGAGCGACAGGCAGACCTGCTCGACGATCTCGAACACCCGCCCCAGCGAGAGCTGGTTGTGCTGCAGGTACTCGTCGAGGGGTTCACCGGTCATGAACTCCATGGCGATGTAGTACTGCCCGTCGGAGCTCTCGCCGAAGTCGAACACCTGGATCGTGTTCGGGTGGCGGAGCTTCGCGACGACCTTCGCCTCGTTGAAGAACCGTTTGACGTCGTCGGGGTTCTTCTTGAGGTCGGCGAGCAGCACCTTCACGGCGACGTCGCGCCCGAGCAGCACGTCCTGGCCCTTGTAGACCGAGCCCATGCCGCCCTCACCGATCTTGGTGTCGATGCGGATGCGGTCGGTGAACATCGCGCCGATCATGGGATCGGCTTCGGGCAGATTGTCCGGCAACATGCCCAGCGGCGTCCCGTCGTTCGGACAGGCCGTCACGGAGTCATCGTACTCGGAGCCGCAGGTCGGGCAGAACTTCATGCGCAACGGGCGAGGTCGAGCCGTGGCGAACCGGTCCGGCAAACCACCCGGACATGCTCGGCGACTGTGGCACGAAACCGGCGCTCACGCCAGCATGCGGCGGCGGCGGTCATGGCGCGTCGCAGTGGGTGAGCGCGGCCATGGCGACGAGTCCGGCGGGGACGTGCCCGGGCATGCCGGGGGCGAACCGGGCGCGCAGGGCGAGCGCGTCGATCGGGCCGGGGGCGCCGTTGCGGGCGACGAGCCCGGCGGCGAGGCGGCGCAGGTCGCCGGTCTCGAGCTGCACGGCGTGGGCGCCGGCGGTCATGATATTGAGCAGGCGCTCCTGCTCGGGGGCGACGCCGAGCACGCCGGCGAGGATCAGGGCGCGGCGGCGCGTGGCGAGGTGCCCGCTGCCGAGCCCCTCTTCGATCGCGGCGACGAGGGCGTCGCGGCCGCCGTATGCGTCCCACCACCGCGCGGTCGCCGGGTCCGGTACGCGGTCGAGGGCCCGCCCGATGGCGAGGGGCGCGAACGGGGCGCCCGCGTCGCCGAGGCGCGCACCGATGAGGAGCCAGCGGTCGGCGGGGCTCTCGTCCTCGGCGAGCGCTTCGATGAGTGCGTCGATGCGCGCCGTGCTGTCGTCGCCCGAGAGGTAGAGCACGAGGCCGCGGTCGACGAGGTACTGGTGGGCCATCCGCGGGGCGAACTGCACGAGCGCCTCGGCGTCGCGGTCGCGCAGCGCCGTCGCGAAGGCGCGCTCGTCGTCGGCGAGGGGCGCGGTCTCGACGTCGAAGCCGGGGGTGCCGACGACGGCGGCAATCGCGATAGCGACCTCACGCTCGGGATCGGACGGGGTGCCGATGACCTCGTTCACCCGCGCGGGCGTGGCGTGCACTCCGCCGGTCGCGCGGTACAGCGCCGCGGCGACGAAGAGGCTGCCGGCGACGCCGGACTCGGCGAAGGCCACGAGGTCGTCGGCGTCGTCCCCGAGCCCGTCGGCGCCGTCGAGCACGAGGCGCGCAGCGATCTGCTGGTCGGTCGTCGACTCGAGGCCCTCGAGCAGGGCGCCGGCGGCGACGCGGGCCGCGGCGTGCGGGTGGCCGTAGCCGGCAATGATGCGCGCCGACTCGAGGCGCTCGGCGGCGGTCATGCCGGCGTCGCGGATCGTCTGCTCCCACGTGGCGGGGGCGGCTTCGTCGGTCATCGAGGCGTACTCGAGGGCGAGGACGCGAAAGCGGACAGACGTGACGGCGCGACGGGCGAGCCACTCGGGGTCGGCCTGGGCGATGCCTCGCGCGAGCTCGACGCACACGGCGTCGGTCGGCTCGGCGCACCAGGCGCCGTCGGCGAAGAGCACGTCGCGGGCGGCCAGCGGCCAGGACAGCGCCGTACGCAGGCCCGAGCGGGCGATCGCGCGCAGCGCCGGGTCCTCTTCACGGGCGGCGATCGTCAGGACGGCGAGGCCGGCGCGGCCGGTCATCGCGAGCCCGCGGGCGGCCTCGTCGCGGGTGGCGAGCTGGGCGTTCGGGTCGCGCAGGATCGGGCGCGCGGTGTCGACGAGGGCGGCCGGGTCGTTCGCCGCGAGGGCGGCCCACGCAGCGCGGCGGGTGCCGGTGTCGCCGTCGTTCAGCAGCGGGGTGAGGTCACCGACGAGGGCGCTCGCGTCGCTGCCGCCGCCGAGGAGGCGCTCGAGCACCTGGCCGCGATCGTCGCCGCCGCGGGTCAGGGCCTCGCGGGCCGCGTCGAGGTCGATGGACTCGATCGGCGCGCCGGACGGTCCGAGCAGATCACGCCGCAGCTGGGCGCACGCATCCGCCTCGGTGACCGCGGTGACGCGGATCGGGCCCGCGTTCGCTTCGGCGTCGGGGGTCGCGGCGGTCTCGTCGGTGGTCTCGTCCGTGGCCGCGGCGGCCTCGTCGGTCGCCGACGCTGCGGAGCCCTCGGTCGCCGCCTCGGCCTCGAGGGTCGGGTTGGCCGGCTCGGACGGTGAGCAGGCACCCAGCACGAGCACCGCGGCGGTAGCGGCGGGGCAGACGAGTCGAAGCAGCGGACGCATGGCAGGGCAGGGGCGCGAGGGCAGTGCGCCCGAGCGTGTAGACCCACCGCCGTCGCGTGGCAACCCCGCGTCGGGCCTTGCATCCGTGCAGCCGTGCGATACGGTGCCGGCCCCCCGACCCTGCGGAGGCGCCATGGGGATCTCGACGAAGCCGCCGAGCGGCACCCGGGACTTTCTGCCCGACGACATCGCGCGACGTGAATTCGTCGTGTCCACGATTCGGACCGCGTACGAGCGCCACGGGTTCGTGCCCCTCGAGACGCCGACGATGGAGCGCATCGAGGTGCTCACCGGCAAGTACGGCGACGAGGGCGAGCAGCTGATCTTCAAGGTGCTGAAGCGGGGGCAGAAGCTGCCCGAGCTCACCGCCGAGACCGATCCGTCGGACCTCGTCGACATGGCCCTGCGGTACGACCTGACCGTGCCCCTCGCTCGGGTCGTCGCGGCGTACGGCGACAAGCTGCCCCGGTTCTTCAAGCGCTTTCAGATCCAGCCCGTGTGGCGCGCGGATCGACCGCAGAAGGGCCGGTACCGCGAGTTCTACCAGTGCGACGTCGACTTCGTCGGCACGGACTCCCTGATCGCCGAGCTGACGGTCGTGCAGGCCGTCACCGACGCGCTCGCCGCCCTCGGCTTCGACCGGTTCGACGTGCGGGTGAACGACCGCCGCATCCTCACGGGGATGCTCGACGTGGCCGAGGTGCCCGAGGACCTGCGCGGCAGCGTGCTCACCGGCATCGACAAGCTCGACAAGATCGGCGCCGACGGCGTCCGCCGCGAGCTCGCGGAGCGCGGACTCTCGGGGTCGTCGATCGACCGCCTCGCGATCGCCATCGACGCGATCGCTCTCGCGGCGGACGCCGAGCCGTTCGCGGCGTCGCGCGAGCGCCTCGCCGAAGTGCGCCGGGAGTTCGGCGACGCGACGGAGGCCGGCACCGCCGGGCTCGACGCCCTCGAGCAGCTCTTCGGCTGGCTCGAAGTGACGCCCCCGGCCGCGGGCCGCGTGGTGTTCGACCCGTCGCTGGCTCGCGGGCTGTCGTACTACACCGGCCCGATCTTCGAGATCGCCGTCGAGGGGCTCTCGGGGTCCATGGGCGGCGGCGGGCGGTACGACGAGCTCGTCGGGATGTTCCGCGGCCGCCAGGTCCCGTCGGTCGGGTTCTCGCTCGGCCTCGAACGCATCCTTGTCGTGATGGAGGAGCGTGGCATGTTCCCCGCGCTGTCGAGCGGGCCGGACGTGTTCGTCGCGCGGCTCGACGAGGAGGCGCTGCCGGACGTCCTGCGCTTCGCGCGGCGCTGTCGCGAGGCCGGGCTGTGCACCGAGGTGTACCCGGAGCCGGCGCGCCTCAAGAAGCAGCTGCGTGTCGCCGAGAGCCTCGGCGTGAAGCACGTCGTGCTGATCGGGGTCCGCGAGGCCGAATCGGGCACCGTCGCGTTGAAGAACCTCGTGACCGGCGCGCAGGACGCGATGCCGATCGATGCCGCGATCGAGCAGCTCGTCGGCTCGGACTGACGAGAAGCCGAAACGATCCGCGCACATCCGCCCTTGAAAGCGACCGCCCGTTCGGTACGGTAGGCGCATCCCTGCTTCCACGGAATCCGGGGCGCTCGACTCCGGCTCGTATGCTCGAAGCCATCCTCGACGGCATTCAGACCTATCCGGGTCTGTTCTTCACGATCATCTCGGGACTGGTCCTGCCGGTCCCCGAGGACATCGTGTTGCTGTGGGCGGGGATGCGGACGGCGGCGGGCGAGCTCGACGCGCTGCCGGCGCTGGTCGCGGCGTGCGCTGGTGTGCTCGTGCGCGACATCATCGCGTGGGGCATCGGGCGCGTCGCCGGGGACTGGCTGCTGCAGCGCAAGGTGGTCGAGAACGTGCTCGGGCGCGACAAGCTCGACCGGGCCCGCGAGCTCTTTGTCGAGCGAGGATCCGTGGCCGTCATCCTCGGTCGGTTCCTCGTCGGGATGCGGGTCACGGTCTTCATCGTCGGCGGCTCGATGCGGGTGCCGTTTCGCACCTTCGTGTTCTGGGACGCGATCGGCGTGATCGTGTCGTGCCCGCTGCTGCTCTGGCTCGGCGCGCGCTTCGGCCAGCCGATGATCGACATCGCGTACCGCGTGCTGCAGGGCACGAGCGGCACGTGGCTCGCGTTCTTCGCGGTCGTCGGTGGCGTCGTGCTGTGGCTGCGTTGGCGCGCGAAGCGGCGGGCCGAGGCGGACGCCGCGCCATCGACCGAGGACGCGGCGCTGTCGAGCGAGGCCGGCGCGTCCTGATCCCGGTAGGTCCTGATTCCGGTGCGTCAGACGACGCCGAGGGGGATGTCGCCCACGGACAGGTCGATCTGGACCAGCCGCTTCATCGCGGCGAGGTCCGGCGCGAGGTAGCGGTCCTCGCTCAAGAACGAGACGTGCTGGCGGATGCGGGCGATGAGCCCGGCGCACAGGGCGCCCGGGCGCAGTGGCGCGCGCAGCTCGACCGCCTGGGCCGCGATGAGCAGCTCGATGCCGATGATCTGCTCGACGTGCTCGAGGATCGCGAGCGCCTGCCGCCCGGCGTGGTGCCCCATCGAGACGTGATCCTCCATGTTCGCCGACGTGGGGATGGAGTCGACGCTCGCCGGATGGGCGAGGACCTTGCACTCCGACACCAGCGCCGCGGCGACGTACTGGGGGATCATGTGCCCGCTGTTCAGGCCCGGGTTCGACACGAGAAAGGCCGGCAGGCCCTCGTTGAACGCCTTGTCGACGAGCTTCGCGCTGCGGCGCTCGGAGATGCTGCCGATCTCGCTGACGGCGACCTTGAGGTGGTCGAGCGAGAGCGCCACGGGCTGGCCGTGGAAGTTGCCGCCCGAGAGGATGTCGCCGTCGTCGGGGAACACCAGCGGGTTGTCGGTGACGGCGTTCGCTTCATCGAGCAACACCTCGAGCACGCGCTCGAGGGCGTCGCGGCTGGCGCCGTGCACCTGGGGCGCGCAGCGCAGGCAGTAGCTGTCCTGGATGTACTCGCGCTTGCCCTCGATCGAGCCGGGCTTCGCACCGACGAGCTCGCTGCCCTCGTACCAGCCGCGGATGCGGGCGGCGCTCTCGTTCTGGCCGCGCCGCCGGCGCAGGGCGTGGATGCGGGCGTCGAACGCCTCGACGCGGCCGGCGACCGCCTCGAGCGAGAGGGCACAGGCGGCGTCGGCGATGCGCAGCAGGCGGTCGAAGCGGTGGGCGACCACGAGCCCGAGCGCCGTCATCGCCTGAGTGCCGTTGAGCAGGGCGAGGCCTTCTTTGTAGGTCAGGCGGCGCGGCGTGCGGCCGATGCGGGCCAGCGCCTCGGTCGCCGGGATGCGCGTGCCGTCGACGTCGACCTCGCCGATGCCGAGCACCGGCAGGCACATGTGGGCGAGGGGACACAGGTCGCCGGACGCACCGACGCTGCCGTGCTCGGGGACGATCGGGTGCAGGCCCTCGTTGAGCAGGTCGATGAGGGTCTCGAGGGTCTCGACCTGGATGCCGCTGTGACCGAACGAGAGGGCGTTGATGCGCAGCAGCATCATGCCGCGGACGACGCTCGTCGGCATCGGCGCGCCGACGCCGCAGGCGTGGCTCACGATGAGCTTCTCTTGCAGCAGCTCGGCGGACGCCGGCGGGATCGTCGTGTCGCGGTTCGAGCCGAACCCGGTCGTCACGCCGTAGATCGCTTCGCCGGTGTGCGCCTGCTCGACGACGAAACGCGCGCAGTGGTCGACCCGCTGCCGGGCGGCGTCCGAGAGCTGGACGGGGTGGCGCGACCAGACGACGGCGACGAACGCGTCGAGGTCGAGGTCGGTGTCGCCGATGACGACAGGGGGGCGTTCGGTGTGCGGGGTCATCGTGCGTTCACCGTCATGCGATAGGCGCCGATATGCCCCTGGCCGTACGAGCCGACGGACATCCGGTACGATCCCGCGGCGAGCGGGACCTCGATGCGTGAGAGGAGGTTCATGCCGCCGTCGTCGTCGCAGCGCACGAGCGCGCCGTCCTCGTCCTGGAGCACGAGCACGGAGTCGATGGTGCTGGCGTCGATCACCTCGAAGACGACGGTCATCGGGGTCGCGACGATGAAGCAGTGCTGGGGGGATTCGGGCACGTAGCCGCTGCACCACGAGTCGTTGGGCACGTGGGCGTTCGCCTCGTGCAGTCCGTGCAGCTCGCCTTCGATGGTGCGGGACGTCGCGTGCGAGAGGTGCACGGTCGCGGCGGCGCCCTCGCACGACGACAGCGGCAGCTCGGGGTTGAGCGCGAGGGTGTCGGCGCCGTCGGCCCCGGTGGGCGCGGTCGCGGCGAGCACGGCGAAGAGCGTGGACATCCACATGGTGGGGATCCCGAGCACGGGGGACGGGGCGTGGGCTGGTGCCCGACGCGCCCCGCGGGCACTCTAGGAGCCGACGTGTTCGCAACGCAACGTTCCAGGCTGCGCACGATGTGGGATCGGAGTCTTCTGCAGGGGTGGCCGCGTGCCGTCCGAGAGGTGCTCGCGGCCGCGCTGTCGACGTGGGCGACGAGCGACGCCCGCCCGGTGGTGACGCTGGACTTCGACAACACCTGCATCCGCGGGGATCTCGGCGAGACGCTGCACCGCCATCTGTGCGAGCAGCTGGCCTACGCGCTCGACGACGCGGCGTTCTGGGCGACGCTCGATCCGGCGGACGGCCGGGACCGGTTGCGCGCCACCTGGGTCCGCCGCGCCACGTGGTCCGACGAGGCGCGCCACGCCTTCGTCGTCGATCTGATGGCGACGTACGACCGACGCCTCGCCCGGACGGGGACGGCGGGGGCCTACGCCTGGGCCGCGACGCTGCACGCGGGGCTCGCGCCAGACGCCCTCGAGCGGTTCGCCGGCGAGCGGGTGTTCGTGCCCGAGCTGCAGACGCCCATCGAGCGCACGACGGCCACCGCGCCGGACGGCGTCGAGGTGCGCGTCGCCCGCGGGCTTCGTGTGCGGCAGCCGGTCGTCGACCTCGTCACCGCGCTGCACGCGATCGGCGCCGAGGTGTGGATCGTATCGGCGACCTGCGAGTGGGGCGTGCGTGCGGGCGCGCCGGTCATCGGCGTGCCGCGGGATCGGGTGATCGGCAACCGGTGCCGGGTCGTCGACGGGCGCATCACGGCCGAGCGCGAGGGCGCGACGACGTGGCGGGCGGGCAAGGTCGACGCGATCCGGCAGCGGATCGCGCGGCGCCCGGTGCTGGCGATCGGTGACGCGTGGACGGACGCCGAGATGCTCGAGCACGCGTCCGAGATCGCGATCCTCGTCGACCGCGGCGACGTCGGGCTGCGCGAGCACGCCGAGCGCAGCGGCTGGCACATCGTCCCGGCCGATGTGCTCGACGAACCCGCTCCCTGAACCGCCGACGCCGAGACCCGGAGGCCTCGGCGTCATCGCGGGGGTGTGGGCCCGCGGGTCATCGTCGGCTCTGTCAGCTGACGGCGACGTAGTCGTGCTTGATGAGGTACACGAGGTCCTGCATCGTCTCGAGGTCCGACGCGAGAGACGCGTCGAGGATCTCGGCCACCACCTTGTGGTTGATGATCAGCTGCAGGCTGTCGAGCAGCTCGGGGGTGAGCGCGCGCAGCGGCGGGCCGAGGGGCTGATGGACCGACAGGGTGGCGTCTCGCGACGGCGCGCCCCGCAGGTTGTCCATCTCGTTTATTAGGCGCATGGCCTCCATCATGAGCGCTTCGGTGCTCATCTCGATGGGGTCTTCGAACTCGCGATCGCTCGGCGGCTCGAGGACGAACGTGCCCTTGTCCCAGGTGAGGA
>Ga0070726_10004077_pt1 | contig 11887 bp, 10 predicted proteins | sample tdAd471_FD_67275 | JGI IMG/M metagenome (GOLD analysis project Ga0070726, IMG submission 67275) | Marine sediment microbial communities from the Atlantic coast under amendment with organic carbon and nitrate - tdAd47.1 | ecosystem: Environmental > Aquatic > Marine > Coastal > Sediment | place...
AGCTGCTATGATTCCGCACACCCACTGGTACAGTAGGTGGTACAGAGGAGTGGTACATTTTACAGAAATGTAAATTTATTGTACTTACGAATCAACTAGATAGGAACATTTTGGTGGCGTTGTGCAGCTCCTCCTCGGCTCCACCAAATAAAACAATATGTTAAGAAATATAACATTCCGCTAGCAAGTCCTGAAGCGCACAAGAGGCGCACTTCACCGCAACAAATCACAACAAAGACGCAGTTAATTTCACCAACCCCCTGCCCTATTTATACCTACTTTCATAGTGTCATCTGCCTGTTTTCTCATCTAACTGCGCCACTACTGCGCCATAACGCTTTGACGCACCACTTAATAAATATAATTTCAATTAGTTAAAAGCATATGTCCTCGCATTATTAATGCGCTGTTGCTGTTTTTAGTGGTTTGTTGTAGTATTTTACCTGTGCAAATAAACAGGCCGATAAGGTGATGAGACACCCTACCGGCCCTGACCACCACCTAACCTACACAGGGGTTCGGCAATGGCTTCAATTCGCGAGCGTATCAAAAAAGACGGTTCCACGTCATACCGGGTTGATATTCGGTTAAAGGGCCGCCCGGCAGAGCGGGCAACATTCAAGCGGCTGACGGACGCAAAAGCCTGGATACAGAATACAGAATCCGCCATTCGTGAGGGCAGGTACTTCAAGACTCGGGAATCTCAGAAGCATACCGTGTCCGATATGCTGGATCGGTACCAGCGTGAAGTCGTCCCCCTTACAGTGAAAAGCGCGAAGGAGCGGACTTTACTCGCTGGGTACTTCGATTTCTTCAATGATGAGATCGGCGCTTACACTCTGGCAGATACAACCCCGGCAATGATTTCACAATGCCGGGACAAGCTTCTGACTGAAAAATCCCCCCGCACAAAACAACCTCTGGCACCGGCCACTGTGTTGCGTTACATGTCCGGGCTGAGCCGTGTATTTACTACCGCTGTAAATGACTGGGGCTGGCTGGACGATTCGCCCATGCGGAAAGTTAAAAAGCCTGCGCTACCGCGTGGACGTGTCCGTTTTCTGTCTGAAGACAGTGAGGCACCGGACGGTTCGGTTATCGAAGGGGAACGCACTCGCTTACTGAAAGCCGGCGAGGAATCTAAAAACTCTTACCTGTACACCGTGGTGGTGCTGGCTCTGTCCACGGGTATGCGGCAGGGTGAAATCATGGGGCTGACCTGGGAAGACGTGGACCTTCACCAAGGCAGGGCTACGCTGCATGAAACCAAAAACGGGGAAAGGCGTGTCGTGCCGTTGTCTGGTAAAGCCCTGGAACTGCTAAAAGAACATTCCAAGGTTAGGCGACTGGATACAAACCTTTTATTCCCTGGCAAGAATCCGAAAAAGCCTATGGATCTGCGGGCACCTTGGGAAGCTGCTTTAAAGAAAGCAGGCATTGAAGACTTCCGCTTTCATGACCTGCGGCATAGTGCAGCATCCTACCTTGCTATGAATGGCGCTTCCCTGGCCGAAATCGCCGAAGTCCTGGGCCATAAAACGCTGCAAATGGTAAAGCGTTACAGCCACCTTTCAGAAGCCCATACAGCGGGCGTGGTGGCGCGTATGAATGCGCGGATATTCGGGCAATAAAGGGGAGATGTGAGGCATGAATGAAACACATGACCCGGAAGATGAATTTGGTCAAATGTTTGATAGGGCTGTTGAGGACACCGCTAAAGCTATTAAAGAAAGGGATAATCAGGATTATGACGGTGTAGTAGGCGTTCCTCCTGAAGAATGGGTTCCTGAATGGGCTATAAATTCCTTCCGACATTACAGAAACAGGTTGCTAGATGTTAGGGGTTATATGCCTTCTGATTTAATCAAGATGATTGGCCAGTATCGGAATTGCTTTTATGAAAAGGATAGAGATCCCTCAAAATTTCGATTTCCTACTGTTTACCCAAATGGAAGAAATGTAGATCTGTATTGCTTCCAAGACGAAATAGGGTTCCTTTCCTGGCTTAAATGGTGTGTTGATCAGGGGCCGGAAATCGGGCTTAAGTTACTTGCTGGTGGTTTCGCGGCCAAGGGGAAGGAATTTTCCTCTGGTGGAGCATCCAAAAAGGGTAAGGAGCTTGAGCCGAAGAAAAGCATCAGGAAAATATGTGAGCATATCGATTCATTTAAATTTGATGCTGTGCTGGGTGCGTTACGTGATGCTGAGTCATGTAACGATATGTACGAATCAACTCAAGACCCAATCGGAGTTTTGTTCACCGAGGTTGATGATGACACGAAGAAAATAAAATATATGAAGCGAGGAAAACTGCCGAATAATCAAAAATCGATTTGCTTTAAAAGATTGGGAAATATCTTGTCCGAATTAAATAAATAGCGTTTCCCGGAGTGCCGCTATTCCGGGAATAGCATGTCGTAATCTCTCCGTATGCAGCAATACTGCTGTGTTTTACTAGATACTCGCAATCCGCATCGGTGTGATGAACGAAGATCCCCATTCGTCGACCTTCTCCGGCCATGATGTAGTCGATAATCTGCAAGTCGAAACGGAATTGCCAGGGCAAGAATCGGCTGGTGAAATTTACTCGTGGTTACGCGAAACCTGCGGTCAACCCTGGGCTGTGGTGATTCATCACGGTTTTCCGAAATGGTATCTCATACCCAAGACAGCGCCTTGCTGCTCCTGGTCCTCGGTCTCGAAGTAACGATAGCCCAGATCGACTTCCAACGCGTCCGTGAATTGCATGCTCAGGCCGGCGCCCACTTGCCAGGCAGGAAAGATGCCTTTTCGGTTGAGAGGTCGGTATGGGTGAGCAAACTGTTGCCGTCACGGCCCTAATAGGCCGGCCCTATACCGCCCAGGAGATAAGGGGAGAAACGCCAGACCGGTTGCAGGCGAACATTACCGAGCAAAGCCACAGTGTTTACGTTGCCCTCGGCAGACTGCTCCCCGGGCTCCCCCGGTACGCCAGGCGGATTGTAGCCGTGCAGCGTGTCTCTGTGCCATCTCAGTTCCGCCTCGAGGCGGGCCCAGGGAAAGACCAGGCCGGCAATGATGCCTGTCGTGGGTTGAGCCTTATCCGTGGCCTCAAATTCGTCAGTATTGTCGGTATTGTTGGGGGCCATCACGCCGATAGTAAGCCCGAAATAGCAGCTTGCAACAATGATGCAAGAGCAGTTCATATACTCCTAAAATGTTGCGACTTAAAGGCATGGGGCCGGAATGCTTCATCCCAGACTGGTCGGATATCAATGAATAGCCGATGATTGAGCGTTATTGGCATGGTTGATTCTCGTACCACAAAACGCCTGCTCCCTGAAAAAACAATCCTTCATTCTCCTCAGTTGTCAGCAGATCATCATCGCCATCGTCATCCATATCAAGAGCCAGAATATTGTCGTATTTCATAACCCATTCATATTCTTCTATTGGTGCAAATGTCCATGCAGCATGGTTGTCCCAGCCGGCGCTTACGGGTGCAAGTGCAACGAAGATGCCGTAGCCGGAGCCACTTGTTGTGATGGCTACGTCGACAGGCCCTGAACCATCGGTGTTCGGCCGAAAATGACCGCAGGCAATGCTTTTCAGGGAAAAGTGGTCCGGCCGGTAAAATCTCGTGTCTAACTCCGCTTGTATCCTGATGTCGTGCGCTCGCCAACCTTTCCCATCAACCCCCAATCTTTTGAACCATCGCGCTACAATCGGGTATTCTTTCGCGCTGGCAGTGGCTACGATATCAAGCTTTCCATCCGCATCAACATCACAAACTGCGAGATCGCTTGCCGAGCCGATCCAATTGTTCTCCCATTTCTGTTCTATATCCACCGTACCAGGGTTTTTCAGCCAACCAATATTCCTTGCACCAGCATATAGAATATCGATATCTTCGTCTCCATCCATATCCAGGAGTTCTATTGATTTACCCTTGTGAATATCTGCAAGTCGTATACGCTTCCAGTCTTTACCCTTTGTGATATGGTCAATTTGGGGGGAAGAATACAGAAATATGCCACCCTTTATGTTTGTCTCTTTGGTCAATCCATTATATTCAATTAGATCTCTCGAGGCGACAACAAGGTCTGCCCCGTTTTTCCCGTCTATCTGCGCGACGCGCACTTTCATGAAACGATCAGTAGGTACATCGGCAATTAATACGCTTCCTTCCCATCTGGCGGGGTCGGTCAACGGTTTTGACCTGTCCCAGTAATGGATGCGGACCCTGCGATTGATTTTTCTGCCCTTACCTTCAGTTACCGAAACAACTGCATCGGTACTGCCATCTAAATCCAGGTCTGCAAATGCAGCATCTTCAATGCTGATTACATCCTGTCCTCCTCTGATATCGACCTGGGTCCACTGTGCTCCGTTTTTCTGTACCCCGGCGCCAGGATGAAGATAAAGCTTCAATTCACGACTTTCTTCCCAACCACTCACGACGTCCTGATAACCGTCCTGATTGACATCGGTCATGTGTACCCCGTCAGCACCTGCCCCTGAATCGTCGATGATATGTCGTTTAAAGCAAAGTCTTTGTTCGAGAGTGCTGGCAACGGCTGAATGGTACCGTTCAAGATTGTCGCAGCCACTTACGAGCAACAGTATAGCCAGTAAGGATGGCGCGGGATGTCTCTGACAGTGGGCGACTTGGACCCCATGGGATGATTCTCCCGTCGGTAGATGGTTCGATGCTGTATCACGCTTGGACAATGGCTTCTGTTGTGTAGGCTGCTCTTTTGTTGCAGAGACCGATGACCGAATCAGTAATTTTGATATCATTACTGCCACAAATATCCGCTATTCAGGATGGTCAGAGATGCTGAGGCAACCCGAGATATTCTGAAAGTCCCCCACAGATGCGAAGATGCATTATGGATCATAACGACTAGTGATTCCAGGCAATTGATGGGACCATTGGGCTCATGACAACTCATTCCGGCAACCCATCCTGTCCTGACGCTTGAACGAATCCAGAACATTGAAGCTACCAAGGACGCAGCCCATGCTGATGCCCGTCTTGTTCGGGATTCTTGGCGGTATTACTCGCCAAAGCGCCATACCCGCTCCCGCCCGCCTGCCTACCTGGCAGGCACCCTAACCTGATCCCCCATTGGATTCGTATTACAACTCGATCAACATCAATCACACAAGCCCGCAGGCGCGCGCGGCTTCGACATCAGTGTAATGACGCTTCGTTATCCTTTATTACCGGGTTATAAGTTGGTTGTTGAGTGACTCATCTGGCCACCATTTGAAGTTTGATAACCAGGTGTATATGTCCGGTTTCGCTGCATAGCTGCCGTTCAGGATTTTTCGCTGAACGACAAGAGTGGGTCGTTTCCTGCCGTTCAACCCGATTTCAAACGATACATTGAGTTTATGGCTTGTGCCAGAATACGAAGGTCTCAGTTCGGCCAGGACTTGCCGTTCCCAGACACAGAAAACCCCGCTGAGGCGGGGCTCCTGATCGGCAACTTTCGGCCAGAATAAGACATTCCCGTAAATGAAATCGGCTCCCGAAGGAGCCGTATCTTAAACAAATTAAGTTGACTTCTTTCTTCTGGCTATGCCAGCAAGTCCAAGCAAACCTGAGCCAAAAAGCCAAACTGCTGGTGGTATTGGAATAGTCTACAGATTTACGATGTCAAAACTAACTTGTGGGCCATCAGAAAGCAGCCGAATTTCTAAAGGTTGTCCGATATTTGCATTCGTAGGATCAACTTTGAACAATACCGTTGCAGTGAGAAATGTGCCTGGATCAGGTAATACCATCGTTTCATCGACAAACCCGAGTACGGTACCTCCAGCGAACAACTGAACTTCGTAGCCATTAATAAAAGCCTGATCTGCCCTATTACCAATTTCTACTGTCAGGCGGTAGATTTCATTAGCAGTTAGATTCCAGGGAACTACTTGCGACAACGTCGGCCCGTTGCTGTAAGCAATTTGGTTTCCGTCTGGTACAGCTCCTACAGGATAGTGGTTGATAATTGGATACCATGCACCCGCTCGTTGATCTGGTCCTGCACTTGGAATGATTGTCCAGCCGGGGACCGCGTCAAGTGCCGTTGTAAATGTATTTGGCAGGAGAACTGGTTCTTCGAATCCTGCATTGATAATCGGTATTGTTGCTGCCGTGGATATGGTGATAACAGTAAAGTTGAGGATAGCTGCATAGCTAGCCACCAGCATTCCCTTAATCAAAGTGGACACCGTCACCGCCTTTCTTATTGAGTGCCTTGAATTCACTGTCTTTCCTCCTCTTCTATAGATGTATGCATAAACCATAAGATGTGAAGATTTACAGGTTGTTGTTGGCGCCAATCAAGATAACAGGTTGCCATTTAGGTCACGCGTTTGCAGCGCGGTCTCCTACGGCGCCCTGCCCATTACTTCTGCGCGTGGAGTGGTGTGGAAGTTAGGCTGCCCAGACAGTCGCACATTGCACACAGCAAACGTGGTTTCATCATGATCGTCCTCCGAAACTCGATTATTCCAGCCCGATTCATTGCGTGACTCGTAATTCGCCACGCACACCAACCGATAGCAATAACAGGAACACGCTGATCGATAGCTGGGAAATGCCGGGCAGGCTGATACCAACCAGATCCTGCCGAAAGCTCCCAGGCGTTCGCAGATGGAGGTTCAGGGCAATCAGCTGATCGATCACCGGAAACAGATGCAGCAGACCGAGCAGAGCCACCGCCAGTGAGATCGGCTGCTGGGGAAACCAGGCTTTGCTGGACAGACCAGCCATGGTCTTGCGAAGACGGGCTTGTGAAGTCTTCAGCATGGTTCAACCGGAATCGACTGGCAAAAACTCCAGGCCGCATCTGACCCCCTCACTACTCACTCCATAGACTCCGGGCGTTCCGGTACGACCATTTTCTTGTGGAACTTCATTGATTCCATTGATTGTAGACTATCATAGTCCGCAGTGCCGGGTTCGCCTTAACGGCATCAAAAGCGCGCTTCCTGCCACGTTACCAAACTGACATCCCCGTTCGCTTTTGCCAGCGCAAGCACCGCTTCCGACAAACCGCGATAACTGCCAAGCACCCGGTAGAAGTTCTGAAAGTCTTCATTGCTGATTACGTTGGCCTCGGCAAGACCGAGCGTATCATTGATGCGCTGTTCCAGTCGATGCAACCTGGCGCTCAATCTCTGCTCAAGGTCAGCTCCCGAAGGATCGACTTCCAGGCTCTCAGCCCAGCGCTGAAATATCGCTTCAATCGCTATACGCCAAGCGCTTACCTCAGCAAGTAACTCGCGCACCAGCAGGTCATTCTGCGGATGCTCGCGCGCTTCGACCAGTGCCTTGATCCGAAGCGCCAGGACCTGAAGGCTGGTTACCAGTGCCTGCACTTGCTCGGGGCGGTTCCGCGTAAACGCCCGCGGGTCGATCATGGCGCCCCAGCTGCCGAGCTTGGCGGGCAGCTCCAGCAGATCGTTCTGGTACAGGACTGTCCACCAGCGCCCTGCCATACCCCTGCGCTGATCCCTCCCCAGGGCAAGATGCGACACAATGAATTCGGCCTGCCGGAAAAAACGGCGCAGCAGTCGCAGGAACGCCTTCTCGGGCCGCGGTGAAAACGGGATGTACGAAGTGACGACCAGCAGAGCGACAACCAGCATGGCCTGCAGCGTCGTGCTGGCGGCATCGACGAAGCTGTAGGTTTGCTGGTTGGCTATGCCAGTGACAATGGCAAAATACACCAGCCCCATTTTCCTTGACAGGGCCTGTCGCGGCTCGGAAAACAGATATGCGATGGCGAAAGTCGCGATGAAAATCATCAAGCCCAGCTGCAGGTAACCGGAAAGATGCGGCATGACGAAGATATACAACCCTGCCGCAAAGGTGCAGCTCAGGAATACTGGCAGAAACACCGCTGATACGCGCAACTGGGGCGATTTGGCAAAGCCCAGCCCAAAAGAGACTGCCAATACCACGAAACCTGAATGTCCCGGTGGATCGACGTACACCCAGATGAGGAAGGCCAGCCACAGAGTCGAGACCACTCTGATGACAGCGGCCATCCGATCCGGGTCCAGTGCCAATCTGGAGTGGAGTACTTCCTCGTGCGGAGCTGCCGAAGTTTTCAGGTCGAAGCCGTTGATGTCCCGAAGGCCATCGAACAGCGAGCGGCTGAGTACTTCAAGGCGGTTGAGTTCTGTTGTACTCACCGCCAGTGCCGCCTTCTGGAAATGGGACAGGGCGCGCACCTCTGTCTGGTTCATTTCCAGACTGATCGCCTGCGGCATTCGTTCCGGCTGGTTAGCTGCCAGCATGCGTTCGATCTGCACAAAGCGCAGCTCCAGTTCCGCGCACAGCGGCTCCAGACCGGGCAGAAGCTTGCCCAGGTCGAGCTGGTCAATCTCGGCAAAGCTCGTGTACCAGCGATCCAGGGTCTCCATCAGTGCCGTCGAGTCGCGCAGGTAGCGTCGCCACTGATGGCGGACCTCCCAGACTGCATAGCTTTCCGCCTCTACCGTATCCAGCGCCTGCTCGAGTCCGGTCAGAAGCGCCACCTCCTGCATCCCTTGTGCTCGGGCATCCACGCCCGAACCCGTGTCGCTCAGCAGCGCCCGGTAGGTTCTGAACAGGTCGCGCTGGACCGCGACCAGCTTACCAGCGGCTTCAATGAGCTTGCCGCTTTCACTGTGCGGCCACAGAAAAACACACACCAGGGTATAGACTAGAACACCCATACCGGTTTCCTGGACGCGTAGCACCGCGGTATCGAAGGCATTCAGGGAGTTTGCGCCACCGTCGAAGGCGATAATCACGCACACAAAGGCGCAGACCTGATAAAAATACTGGTGCTTCTTTCCCATCGTCATGTAGGTACAGAAACCGAGATACACGGACAGGAAGACCATGAACCACCAGCGCTCCTGGGGAAACAGGGCGATCAAGGTCAGGGCCGCCACGCCTGCCACCAGCGTCCCCAGCATCCGCATGCCCCCCTGGCGCAGCGACTGCCCGGCCGCAGGCAAGCTGATCATGCCCACTGCAAACGCGGCCCAGTACGGCCTGTCCCAGCCCATCTGCAGAGCGATGGCGTAGGCAATGGCCATCGCCAGGGCGGTCTTGATCGCTTCCTTGGCTTTTCTGGAAAGGATCATTGTGTGTTTAGGTGTTGTCAAGTTAACGGTGCTTCGTTCATCCGCTGTTGATCTAAGCGAACGCGAAGACATCCCGGAAACTACACACCCGGTCGCGGAGACCGGCAACCATGGCCGGCGTCCGAAACTCCCGTCCGAACCGCAAACCGGTATGGCGGCGAATGAAATTGTAGTGACAACGCGCCAGTTCGAGCTGCCGGTGCAATCTCCTCTCACAACGCGCATGGGTCGGACTGCGTCGACGCAAATAGGCGACCGATTGCCGGATTGTCAAATTGAGACGCTCGATATACGCCGTGTTCGCGCGCGCCGAATCCTCCGATTCGTCGAGCGCCTTCTCCAGTCGTCGGGTCGTGCCTATAATCGCTCGACGCTCCACTCGTGTGACGCGGTCTTTCCGCCAAGTCTTGATGACTTGTGCGTAGATACAAGCAACACCGAGCAGCCTACGGATCACGCGTTCGTAGAACTCGAAGCCATCCGTCATAATCAATGGTGTTCCAACAATTTCGCCGCGAAGCAGTGTATCACTGAACAAGGCTTTTGTATTAGCATAACTGCGCCGCCCGACGACCGTTGAAGACCATAGCCGTGAGCACACTTCCATGCTTGTGAAAACCCAGCTGGGCTTTGCTTTGGAGGGCGCAAACGTTCTCAGCTCGTCGGCTTGAAGCTCGACGAGAGGGATCCCATAAATGTGGCGTTCGTTGAACCGTTGAGCCAGCTCCGCTGCTTTGGCCAGCCATCGGTCGGCCGTGTGCCAAGCGATACCTTCGACCCGAGCGATCGCGGCGCAGCTCATGCCTTCGACACTCATATGGGCGACCCGCTCGAAGGCAGGCCACGAGCACCCCAGACCGAAGTAGGGAGTGTTCGTACGCGCTGAGAATGTACGTCCGCAGCCGCGACACCGGAACCGTCGGCGTCGACCGCAGCGAACGCGGAAAAATCCATGACGGACAACTTTCACCGGGCTGCCAATGCTTTGTATGCACGCTTCGTTCGGACATGATGGGCTGGTCATCGGGCACTCCTCTGGGTTCGGTACATGCTAGACTGTACCTAACTCCCTGAGTGCATGTTTGTTTTCGTGACAGCTGCAACAGCGTATGAACGAAGCACCTCTTGCATGGTGTCAAATCTTGCCACCACGATGGTCGGCACGAGCGCCATACACGGACGCCAGGGAATTCGCCGTCAGGCCGTGAGCCACGATGCTCAGCACGATCGTCCAGGCAACGGTCGCCATGATCGTGTCGTTGCCCGGCAGGTGATCAGCCATGACCATTACCGCAAACACGATGCTGGCCAACCCTCGAGGTCCAAACCAACCCATGAATAGCAGCGTGTCCTGCTGCAGGCCCTTTCCGGCGAGGCAAAGGTAGACTGGCACCATGCGCACGACGGTCAGGCTGAGGACTGCGTAGATCACCACCCGCCAGGAAAACTGATCGAACAAGAGGCCGATCGCGACGGTTCCATAGGCGAACCAGGTCAGCAGAGCGAGCGCATCGGCCGTGCCTTCGGCGGATCGGAGGAACTGTTCCTTGTGTTGCTTTGTCATCCCTCCAAAAGTCAGACCTCCCACGAAGCAAGCAATGAAACCGCTGCCTCCCAGCCACTGGGCCAAACCAAAACACAGCAGGGCCAGCGCGATGATGGGAATCTGCAACCACGTATCGGCGACCCAGCCACGGTCCGAACACGTCCTCAAGGCGACTCCACCGAGCACGGCGAGTATCAGACCCGTCACGACGCCGATCCCGATCACCTCGAGAGTCAGCTTGACAGCGAGTCCGCCCGATTCGGAGGCCTCGACGGAGCCGGCTGCAAGTGCCAGAAAGAGCAAGATTACGGGCACGCAGATCCCGTCGTTCAAACCACTTTCGACATTCAGGCTCTCCCGTACCGTGTCGGGCACGGCGGGGTTCGTGACAACAGCCTTTCCCAGGGCGGCATCCGTCGGTGCGAGCATCGTGGCGATCAAGGCGATTTCGTAGAAGCTGAGATCACCGAATACGAGAAGGCCCAGACCTAGGCCGAGTGCGATCGTCAGCGGCAGGCCAATCAAGAGCAGTCGAATCGGAATGGCCTCGATGCGTCGCAGTACGCTCAGGTTGGCATTCGAGGAATCTGTAAACAGGCAGACGGCGAGCGCGAATTCGGCCAGACGGCTGATTGTTTCGCCATCGAGCTTCAGGTCGATCAGGCCAAGACCCTGAGGGCCAAGCAGCATGCCTGCGGCGACATACACGAGCGCACCGTTGACCGGCGCTTTTTCGAGTCTCGACGCGATCAGGCTGTAGATGAACGCGAATGCAGCGAAGACTGTCAGTATCTGATATTCGGACATGTTTGCAGTCATGCTCCTTCGTTAAAGGATGGCGCTCGCAAGGTGCATGCGTCCTCGAGAAAGCGTTGCATGTAGGACGTTCAATCCGCGTTTTCGCGACATGTGTCCGATTATAGTAAGGATCGAGTATTGAAGTATAGACGGATAAACGGGGTGTCGAGAGCAGATTTCTTTCCGAAGTTCAGTCGCTGAACCTGAAATGATCGAAGACTGGTCGCGTAGTTTTCCCAAATCGGCCTCGTATCGTTGGTCCTGCAGATTTAATTCGCTCGCTCAGGAATCGGGGCACGCAGGAATCTATGCCAACCAATTGTTCAGTGGCGTCCTTGCTGATTGACCTGTGAAAATGCGGGTTCTGCTACCGAGCGCCCTTCCCGATGAGAAAATGACCGCTTTATCTCGACTCCT
>Ga0070726_10004079_pt1 | contig 11880 bp, 9 predicted proteins | sample tdAd471_FD_67275 | JGI IMG/M metagenome (GOLD analysis project Ga0070726, IMG submission 67275) | Marine sediment microbial communities from the Atlantic coast under amendment with organic carbon and nitrate - tdAd47.1 | ecosystem: Environmental > Aquatic > Marine > Coastal > Sediment | place...
GCTCGTAGCAGAGCAGGACCGTGCGCGCGCTTGCAACAACCTCGGTCAGGTCGGTCAGGAGGCTGGGGCGCTCCTCGAAGAACTCCTCGTAGGCCGTGAGGGAGTAGGCGCCGTCGGTGCGCATGACCTCCATGAGGTGGGGCGGGGTTCCGAGCTCGCGGCGGTGCTCGTAGCGAACGCCGATGCCCCGCAGCGCATCCTGCAGAGCGGACTTGGCGAACCCCTTTTTACGGCTGCCGGCCCTGTGGCGCGTGTCGATCAGCCGATCGACCGGTGCCCCGCGCAGGAGCTCGAGGAACTCGGCCAGTGACCGACGCTCGTAGCCGATCGTGCAGATGGTCGCTGGTTCAGGCTGCATCCCACTGGCTCCGGGGCACGGCGAAGGTGGCCTTGGCTGACGCGGCCAAGTCCATGTACCCTTCGGCACCCAGGAGCTTCTTCTTGAGCTCTTTCGTGTTCGAGAGGAACGAGCGGAACGCCTCCGTCGAGTCGATCGGCGCGGGGACGTCCGCCAGGTGGGCCGCCTCCCAGTCGTCGCTCAGCTCGGGCGGTGGCTTGAAGGTCTTCGGCTTCAGCGCCACGGAAAGCTCGGTGAAAGGCGCCCGGCGCGTCACAGGCATGTGGGGCAGGTCGGCGAAGAACAGGGGCCATGAGTCCACGTCCACGACGCGCTCCCCACTGCCTTCCTTGTCCTCCAGGAACTCCGGCGGCACCCGGTACCCGTCTGCGACCCGGATCCTCAGCTTGAGATAGAGCCAGGCCTCGGCCGCGGTCTTCTCACCATGCTCCGCGGCATCCAGCTCGCACAGCGCCCACGTCGGAAGCCTGCCGAGGGCGGTCAGGATCCGCTTCACGCCGGGGAGGTCGACCACGTCCGGGAACAAGAAGCTCAGGATCCACCCGTTGGGGGCCTTGCTCCCCGCCGCGACCCGCTCCCCGACCTCGCGGCGCCAATCAGCCTCGCTCCAGGCGGCAGTCCCAGGCAAGCTAACGAAGCTCCATCCGCACTCTCGACGCTTGTCGGCGAGCATGGAGGCGAACAGGCAGCCGTTCTGGCCTTGCCGGTGCCACTCCGCCTGGACCTCGGCCTGCAAGTCAGCCCGAGCCCGCAGACTTTCTTCCGCACCCAAGCGCCCTTGCTCCCGCAAGTGGCGCTCGAAGTCGGCGAAGACGGAGTAGGTGCGGGGGGAGCCGCCGACCTGGAGCTCGAGCGAGCGCGGGAGCCCCCTGAACATGGGGTTCATTCAGAGTGCTTCGATCGCCACTCGTTCAGGGCCCGGCGAGTCGTGAACCAGGCTCCGTCTACCCCCTCGAGGCCAGGGATCGTGCGTGCGCGGAGGAGCTGCAGCAGCCTCTCGCGGTCCAGGTCCTGTTCGGCGGCCAACGTCGATGCCAGCAGGTAGTTGTCGTCTCCGAGATCGCGGACGAACGCCTTCCCACCCCGCCAACTCGCGACGCCGTTGATCCTCTTCACTTGACCGCGGGTCCCCTCGGCTTCCGGCTCAGTCACTCGACCCTCAAGGGAGTGTCGGCTACCGGGGACTTCGCGGTCAAGGACATTGCTTCGCTCACGGGCTCACTCCACTCATATCCATCGACCTCAACACTCGAGGCGCCGAAGCACGTGACTCCCACCAAACTGCGCCTAGATCGGGGGTAGAACCCGACCGGGCATGAACCATGCCCAACGAGGCTCCTCCTCGGCGCTTAGCGCGAGTCCCCCGGGAGGTTCCGGGGAACCTCGCCCTGGGAACGACCACCGAAGTAGTTGACCGAAGCGATCACGAGGAGCACTACGAGAATCGCACCGGCCAGTAGGGCGGCCAGTCGCTCCCAGAATCGACTCTGGAGGCTCTTGGGGCCCCCGCCATCACAGCAGTCCACCCGATGCCTCCCCTGCTCGGCCTCTGCTCCAGACGGCTATCCTGAGCCCGCTTTTAGCACGGCGGGCTGACGGTCAGCGGTGATCTCGTCCGATAGCCCCCGCGGGTTTGCGCTCCCCCGCACCACCTGGTCGTGGGCTTGACCGCTCGTCTGGCAGGCAGTACGCTGCGCTCCACGTGACCGGTCTCCGACGTGCAATCGCGCTGGCTCTCCTCGTCCCCCTCCTCATGGCGGGCGGGCTGGTGAAGCTGTGCCTCTGCGTGCACGACGACGGCTCGCCTCATTCCCATGACCACGGGCACGACCACGACTCTGCCAGCCACGACGCTCCCCACCATCATGCGACCGCGCCCTGCCCCGGCCACGGGGAGCGGGGGCGCACCACGGGTGTCGAGGAGAGCGGCCACTCCGTCCAGAACCCCGCATGCACCTGCGCTGACCTGGGCCAACCGGTCCTCGCGACTGAGAGCAGCTCTGCCAACCCGTGTGGACTCGCTGCGCTGCCCAGCGCGCTCGCTGCGACCGCCGCGCCCGCCAGGGCCGACCTCCTAGAGTTCGGCCAAGGGCGCCCGCAACACCCTCGACCACCTCCACCGCCTCCAGTACGCCCCCATCTGCTGTTCTCCGTCCTCCTCCTCTGATTCCCGCCTCCGGGCCATGTGCCCGTGCAGGCTGGCGGGGCTCCCCCGTCTTTGGTGAATCAGAGGAGGATTCTTCATGTCTACACAACCTGTCTCCGTCCACGCCCGTAGAGGGTGGGTCGGCCCGTGATGCGCGCGCGGCTGGCCTGTCTGGCTGGGTGCATTCTCGCGGGCTGCGCAGGACCGCGAGGTAGGACCGAGCAACCGACCTTCCCTCTCCCCTCACCAACCGATGCCCAGTCTCCGGACGAGCGGCTCGGTGAGCGCCCTCGGGTCGAGGTCCAGTGGGAAGACGGCCTCTCCCTCGCCGAGGCCCTGGCCCTGGCCATGGCGCAGAGTCCGCGCCTGCGCGCCGTGCGGCGTGACCTCGCCATCGCCGAGGGGCAACGGACGGCGGCCGGGCAGTGGCCGTTTAACCCCACCTTGGACAGCTCGATCCAGCGGACGTTCCCTCTTGGACAGCACGAGGGCAGCTACAGCCTGGGACTCTCCCAGCAGTTCCAGACCGGCGGGCAGCGCGGGCACCAGATCGCGGTGGCTGACGCTGGGATCGAACGCACTCGCTCAGTCATCTCCGACACCGAGCGCCGCGTGGCCGCCGACGTCGCCACGGCGTGGTACGAAGCGCTCTTCGCGCAAGACCGCGTGGCCCTGGCGGAGCGGAACCTCGAAGTCGCTCAACAGGTGCTCGCAGCAGCACAGGCCCGCTTCGACGCCAAGCAGATCCCCGAGGTGGAGCTCAACCTCGTCCGACTCGATCGCGAGCGCCTGGGCCTCGAGCTCGAGCGCCTGCGGTCGGACCGCGTCCTGGCGCTCGTGAGGTTGACCGCCTCGCTAGGCGAGCCAGGGCGTGAGGGGCTGCTGCTGACCGGCCAACTGACTGCACCCGAGATCCCCCCGGTCGTGAGGGCGCAGGTGCTGGACGCGGCCGTGCGACGCCGGCCGGACGTGAAGGCGCTCCAGCACGCGCTGGAGGGGGCCGAGGCACAAGTCGGTCTCGAAGAGGCCCGCGTCTGGCCCGACGTCGAGCTCGGGCTGGAGTACCAGTGGGGGGTCGACCGCATCGGAGGCTTCACCGATCGCGACCACGCCGTCGGGTTGGAGCTCCGGTTCCCGCTCCCCTTCATCAACCGGCGGCAGGGTGAGATCGCGGTGGCGCGCGCCCAAGTGGAACGGCTGGCCGCCGACCTGGCGGCGGCGCTCCGCCAGGTCGAGCTGGAGCTCGACCTGGCGCTGCAGAGGCGCGAGATCGCGGCGCGTACGCTGGAGGCCTACGACACCCGGCTGTCCAGCCTCTCGCAACGGAACATCACCGAGCTCGAGCGGGCCTACCGGGCGGGTGAGGTCGACACCCTCGCCGTGCTGCGCGCTCGCGAGGACTTCAACCGGGTGGCGGAGGGGCGTCTAGAAGCGCTCCTGGAGGTCCACCGTGCTCGGGTCGAGCTCGAAGCGGCCATGGGCGGAGCGCACGAATGAACCCAGAGCGGAGGAGACTCATGAGTCGACGGCGACGGGCCACGGCCCTGCTGCTCCTGGCCAGCGCAGCTTTCGCGCTGGTCGTTCGTGCCCACGAGGGCCATCAACACTCGAACATCGAGGCCAAGGGCATCCGGACGGACGACGAGGGCCGGCTCGTAATCGAAGCGCCCGCCAGGCGCGCCTTGGGCCTGGCGACGGCGGAGATCGACTTCGGCGCGCTGGAGGAGGCCGCCACGGTCCCCGCGCGGGTGGTGGTCCCATGGAGCCGCCAGGCCTTCGCCAGCACCCGCCTCGCCGGAGTCGTCCGCGAGGTGCGCGTGCGTCCCGGGCAGCCGGTAGCGGCCGGGGAGGTCCTGGCCGTCGTCGAGAGCCTGCCCCTGGTGGCCCTACACCAGCAGCTCGTGCAGACCCGGATCGAGCTCGACCTGGCCGAGGAGAACCTGCGGCGCGTCGGCGACCTCGGCGAGTCCATCGTGGCTGGGCGGGAGATCCTGAGCTTGCAGGCCCAGCGGGACGAGCGCCGCAGCGCTGTCCGGACCCTGGAGCGCAAGCTCTCGCTCGTGGCCCCGGTCTCCACGGCGACCATCGCCGTCCGCTCCCCGCTTGGTGGCGTCGTCTCGGACGTCGACGTCGTCCTGGGCCAGCTCGTCGAGTCGGAGGAGCACCTCTTCCATGTCAGTGACCTGAGTGAGGTGTGGGTGGAGCTCGAGGTCCCGGAGGTGTTCGCTGGGCGGGTGGGGCGAGGCCAGGCCGTCCGTATCTCCTTCTCTGCGCTCCCAGGTCGCGCGTTCGAGGGCGAGGTCGGCTTCGTGGAGCTCACGCTCGACATGGGGAGGCACGTCCGACGCGCCTACGTGCCGTTGGAGAACGTCTCGGGGGAGCTCCTCCCAGAGATGTTCGGGACGGGGCAGCTCGTCTTGCGGGCGCTCCCAGATGCGTTCGTGGCGCCAACCGACGCGATCGTCACGGACGGGGCAGAGCCCTACGCGCTGGTCCAGGAGGAGGAGGGGCTCTACCGCAAACAGGGCCTGGTGCTCGGCTTGAGGCAGGGCCGTCGCGTCGAAGTTCAGGAGGGGCTCTATCCCGGCGACGTCGTCGTGACCCAGGGCAACCACGAGCTCGCCGCACTCTTCGTGCGGGGGACCCTCAAGCTGAGCGAGTCGGCACGGAGGACCATCGCCCTGGAGCTGGCGGAGGTCGACCTCCGGCGCGTGGATCGAGTGCTGACGGCGAACGCGCGGGTGATCGCCCCGCCGGATCGCCGCGGAGTCGCCACGACGCGGATGGAGGGGAAGGTCGACCGGTTCCACGTCACACTCGGTCAGGAGGTCAGCGCCGGACAACCCATCGCCGAGGTCAGCAGCCTCGACCTGCAGACCGTCCAGCTCGACATGCTCCAACGCGCGATTCAGCTCGGGCTGACCGAGCGCCAGCTGGAGCTCGTCGAGTCCTTGGCGGGCCAGGGGGTCACCGCGCGCAAGGAGCTCATCCGGCTGCGAAGCGAGGCGGCGGCCCTGCGCTCGGAGCTGGAGGCGCTGCGCAGACAGCTCGTCGTCATGGGGCTGGCTGAGGAGGAGGTGGACGCTGTGCTCGCGACGAGCGAGGTGCGCTCCTCGGTGACGGTGCGCGCACCCGTCACGGGTCGCGTCAACAGAGTCCTGACGGTCCTCGGCCAGGTCGTCCACGGGGGAGACCCGGTCGTCGAGCTCCTGGACTCCTCGCGCGTTTGGGTGGAGGGAGCGGTCTTCGAGCCTGACCTGGCCGCGCTGCTCCGGCCGCCGCTCGAGAAGCCCGTGCGCGTCACCGTGGTGGCCCACGGGGACCGGGCTTGGCAGGGCCGCGTCTCATTCACCAACCGAGCCCTCACGGCCCAGCGGACGCTCCCCTTGTGGGTCGAGCTCGACAACCCAGATGCCCTCCTCCTGCCCGGCATGCAAGCCCGGCTCACGGTGGTCATCGACACGCCGGCGGAGCGAGTCATCGCCGCGCCTTCCCGGGCGCTCCTCAGGATCGGTCGGAAAGACTTCGCGTTCGTGGAGAAGACGGACGCGTTCCGCAGGGTCGAGGTACGGGTCGGGCGCCTGGACGCGGAATACGTCGAGATCCTCGAGGGGCTGTTCCCGGGTGACCGCGTCGCGGTCAACGGCGTCAACGAGCTCAACAACGCGCTCTCTGCGCTCAGGTAGGCCGGATGCTTAACCGGATCATCGCGTTCTCGCTTCAGAACAGACTGGTCGTCGTCGCCCTGGCGCTCATCACGATCGCCTACGGCAGCTACACGACGAGCCGGACGAGCATCGACGTCCTCCCCGACTTGAACCGCCCGACCGTCACGATCATGACCGAGGCGCCCGGCCTCGCACCCGAGGAGGTCGAGGTCCTCGTCACCTTCCCTATCGAGTCCATGATGAACGGGGCCACGGACGTGCTTCGAGTCCGCTCCGCGAGCGGGATCGGGCTCTCGATCGTGTGGGTCGAGTTCGACTGGGGTACGGACATCTTCAAGGATCGCCAGATCGTGACGGAGCGCCTACTCCTGGCCCGGGAGCGGCTGCCCGAAGGCGTCGAGCCGGTCATGACGCCGATCTCCTCGATCATGGGGGAGATCATGCTCCTCGGCCTCACGAGCAGCGGTGACACGCCGCCCATGGAGGTACGGACCCTCGCCGAGTGGACGCTCCGTCCCCGGCTCCTCTCCATCTCGGGCATCTCCCAGGTGACCGTCATGGGGGGCGGGCTCAAGCAGTACCTGGTCCTGACCAACCCGCGTCGCTTGAAGCAGTACGGGGTGACGCTCCAGGAGCTGGCGCATGCCGTGGAAGCCTCGAACGTCAACGCCGGCGGCGGGTTCGTCCTGGACGAGCGACAGGAGTACCTCATCCGGCTCCTGGGACGGGTCGGAGGGTTGGAGGAGCTCCGACGCGCCGTGGTCAAACCGCAGAGCCCCTCGCCCGTGCTCGTCGAGCACGTGGCGGACGTGCGCTACGCCATCCCTGTCCAGCGCGGCGACGGGAGCGTCAACGGCGGGCCGGCGGTCATCCTGGCCATCCAGAAGCAGCCCGGGGCCGACACGCTCGAGCTGACCTCCCAGATCGACCAGGCGCTGGACGGCATGACGGACCGGCTCCCTGCCGATCTGGTCGTGCACCGACAAGTGTTCCGGCAGGAGGAGTTCATTCACGCGGCGATCACGAACGTCGTCGAGGCGCTGCGAGACGGCGCGATCCTCGTGGTCATCGTCCTGTTCGTGTTCCTCCTCAACTTCCGCACGTCCGCCATCATCCTCACGGCGATCCCCCTCTCGGTGCTCCTCACCGCGCTCGTCTTCCAGTGGTTCGGGATGAGCATCAACACCATGACCCTGGGCGGCATCGCCGTCGCCATTGGCGAGCTGGTGGACGACTCGATCGTTGACCTCGAGAACATCTTCCGTCGCCTCCGCGAGAACCGCGTTCGCCGCGACCCCGAGCCGTTCCTCGTGGTCGTGTTCAAGGCGTCTGCCGAGGTCCGCAACTCGATCGTCTACGCCACCCTCATCGTGGCCCTGGTCGTCGTCCCGCTCCTCAACCTCGGGGGCGTCGAGGGCCGGATGTTCGCCCCCATCGCGATCTCCTACATCCTCGCACTGTTCGCCTCGCTCCTGGTCTCCGTGACGGTCACGCCCGTGTTGGCCAGCTACCTGCTTCCCCGGGCGCGGATCACGGGGCACACGAAGGACTCCTTCATCCTGGCCGCCCTGAAGTGGTTGGACGAGCGCGTGATCCGCTTCTCGCTCCGACACGGGCTCCTCGTGCTGGGAGCATCCAGTGCCCTCGTGGGGGTGGCCGTCTACGCCTACCTCCAGTGCGGAGGAGAGTTCCTACCCCCCTTCAATGAGGGCACCTTCACCGTCAACGTCGTCGCCGCGCCCGGGACCTCGCTGCAGGAGTCGAACCGCGTCGGTCGCATCGCGGAGGAGCTCATCCGGGAGGTCCCCGAGGTGGTGTCGACGGCTCGCCGCACGGGTCGCGCCGAGCTGGACGAGCACGCAGAGAACGTCAATTACAGCGAGATCGACGTGCGCCTGGAGGAGAGCGCGCGGTCGCGAGACACCATCATGGCGGATCTGCGGGACCGACTCGCCTACATGCCCGGCGTCATCCTCAACGTCGGCCAGCCGATCTCACACCGGATCGACCATCTCCTCTCCGGAGTCCGCGCCCAGGTGGCCGTCAAGGTCTTCGGCCCGGACCTGGACGTCCTCCGCACCAAGGCCCAGGAGTTCAACGACCTGATGAAGGGCGTCCCGGGTGTCGTGGACCTGTCGGTCGAGCAGCAGGTCGACATTCCCCAGGTCAAGGTGCGCCTCCTCCCGGAGGAGATCCAGCGATACGGCCTCAAGAAGGAGGAGGTGACCGAGACCCTCGAGACGGCCCTCAAGGGGCGCGTCGTCTCGGAGGTCTTGGAGGACCAGCGGGTGTTCGACCTGGTGGTCTGGTTTGACGAGGCCTCCAGGAACGACCCGCAGGTGATCGCGGAGACCCTGATCGAGACGCCCTCCGGGGCGCGCCTGCCCCTCGCCACCTTCGCGGAGGTGGAGCGAACGGCGGGACCCAACACGATCAACCGGGAGAACGTCGTCCGACGCATCGTCGTGCAGTGCAACGTGCAGGGCCGAGACCTGGAGAGCGTCATCAACGAGATCCGCGGCCTCGAGCCGAAGCTGGCCCTCCCCGAGGGCTACTTCGTCCAGTACGGGGGTCAGTTCGAGGCGCAACAAGCTGCGACGCGCAAGATCTACGTCCTGAGCATCTTCGTGATGCTGGCCGTGTTCGTCCTGCTCATCAAGGCCCTCGGCTCCTGGCGGGCGGCGCTGCAGTGCATGGTGAACCTCCCGCTGGCGTTCGTGGGCGGGGTCACCGCGGTCTACTTGTTCGGTGATCGCACGCTCTCCGTCGCCTCCCTGATCGGGTTCCTCACGTTGACGGGCATCGTGATGCGCAACGGCATCATGATGATCTCGCACTACATTCACCTCGTCCGCTTCGAGGGCATGCGCTTCGACGAGGAGATGATCGTGCGAGGCACCCTGGAGCGCCTGGCACCCGTCGTGATGACGGCCCTCACGACCAGCCTGGGGCTCATCCCCCTCGCCCTGGGCAAGGGGGAGACAGGCAAAGAGATCCTGCATCCTCTGGCGATCGTCGTCATCGGCGGCCTGATCAGCAGCACGCTCCTCGACCAGATCGTGACTCCGGTGCTCTTCCACCTGTTCGGCCGCAAGGCCTATCTGGGGGTGTTCGACGAGGGGGAAGTCGAAGAGGTCCCAGCGGCTCTGGTCTCCTTCGCGCGCCGGATCGAGGTGGGGGCGCCTGCCAGCGGCGCCGAGGCTCCAGACCATCCTTCCAGCGACGGAGCCTCACCAGACGCGCCTGGCACGCCGCCAGGCCCACACCTGGACGACGCCCTGGACCCCGAGCAGCCTCCAACTCCGGCGACCCCTCCCGGCGAAGCCCCCGACAGCGGAGAGCTTGGCGCTGACGCGCCGCTCCTGGACGGGCACCGCAGCGATCACCCCGGCGACCCTGCCCCCGACGCAGACGCTGCAGAAGGGCCGCCTTCGACCGAATCACCCCACGACAGTCCATGAAGTACTTCAACCAGGTCCAAAGGAGCTCAACCATGCGCAAGACGATCAGCCTATTCATTCCTCTGCTCTTGTTCCTCTCCGGATGTCCGGACAACCACGGCCACGGGGGCCACGACCACGGGGCCGAGTCGCACGGAGGCGGCGGAGACGTGGTCGTCCCCGGCACGTACGGCGAGGCCGTCACGAAGATCGAGGAACGCTCGCAGCGGATCGAGGCGCTCATCCGCGAGGACAAGCTGTCCGAGGTGCACGCCGTGGCGGCGGACATCAAGAAGATCGCCGAGGAGCTCCCGCGGCTGGCGAAGGCCGGCCTGCCTGCCGAGGCGCTGCGTGAAGTCAACGTGAAGGCCACCGAACTCGCCGGGATGTTCGGGGAGATCGACGCCGCCGCGGACGCCGGAAAGAAGGAGGAGACGGTCGCGGTCCACGACCGAATGAAGGCGCTGATCGCCGTCCTGCGCACCCACGCCGACGCCTCGCACGGCGGAGCGCCGGGGGGCGAGCAACCTGCGCCTGAGGGCGCTCACGGCACCGATGAGGAGGCTGGCCATGGCGGACATGACCACTAGCCCCAGGAGCAAGGCCGGAGCCGCCTTCGCCTCGGCAGCCATCGCCCTGCTGGTGCTACTGGCCGGGTGTACTGGGGGTGCGCCCCACCACCCCGAGGGGGGAGACCACAGCACGCCGAACGTCGCTTCGGCGGCAGAGATCATCGCCATGCACGAGGACGGCATGGGCGAGGCGGCTCTGGTCGAGTGGGTGAAGGACCCGTCGCGGACCTTCGACCTCAGCGAGTCCGACGTCGGCGACATGGTCTTCGCGGGCGTCCCTGACGCCGTCGTGAACGCCGCCATGGCGCGCTCCGACGAGCACCACGCGCAGAGGGGACACACTCACGACCACGGCCACGGCCACAGCCACGACCACTGAGCGAAGGAAGCAGCTTACCCATGAGTCACCCAAGTTCCGACCACGACACGATTACCGAAGCAGCGCGCCACGTGCTGAGAAAGCCGAGCCAGATGATGACCCTCTTCACCCGTACCCAGTTCGCCGGGCTTGCGGCGATGGCCGTTCTGTTGTGCACAACGACGGCAGCTCACGCCGAGGGCGAGACGGAGCTGCGCGTCTACGTCGCCGGGCGCGACCGCGCTCCGGTCGACTTGCGTGGCCTCCAGGCCACCGTGATCGTGGAGCCCGAGGGAGGCTCCCGGCGGGTCGTGCGGCTGACCGCGGTCACCCCGCCTGGCCAGGGCCAGAGGACCTTCGAACATGGCGGCGACGTCCTGGAGGCCGGCGACAACCACCTCGTCCAACTGGTCGTCATGCCGCCTGCACCCTCGGGCCACGGGGGCGGCGGCCATGGTCATGGGGGGCACGACGACCACGGCCAGGGCGGTGACCAGGGCCACGGCGGTCACTCGGGAGGCGGGCACGACCACGGCGGTGGCGGAGACCACGGAGCGCACGGCCACGGCGCGCAACCCGACGTCACGCCGTACTTGAGCGGCCTCGTCGACCTGCGGGCCTACAGCTGCGGCATGACGGGCCACCCGATCACGGAGAGGCCTGGCGAGTGCCAGCAGTGCGGAATGCAGCTCCAGCAGGTGCAGCGGCCCTTCACGGCCGTGGTCACCCTGCGAGCAGGTGGCCGCACCGTGAACGCTCGGGGGTTCAGGTACCCGTCCGACACGCCGACGAGCTACGCGGACGGCCTCGACAAGATCCAGGCTCACATCGACACCATCGACCGCCTCATCGCGGGCAACCAGCTCCTGCGCGTGCACCCGATCGCGGAGCGGATCTCGCGCGTCTGCGAGGGGCTGCCCGAGTTCGCGCCCACGGGTCGTGCTGACGCGGTCAGGACGACGTGCCGTGCGATCGTCGCCCTCTTCAGGGACATCGACGAAGCCGCGGACAACGAGCGGCGGGCGGACACGGTCCGCGTCCTCGATCAGTACAAGGCCCGGCTCGCCGAGCTGCGCGGGCACCTCCCTGCACGCTGACGCTGAGTCGAGCGAGCGTGAGGTCGCTGCCCAGCCTGCCGCGTGCGCTGGGCAGCGGCCTACGCCCAGAGGCCAGGACCGACCACTTACGACCAACAAAGACCACGACGACCAAGAAGGAGAAATCGATGAACCTCGGAAAGACCCTGTTTCGAACGGCCACTCTGCTGTTGATCGGGCTGCTGCTCGCGGGCTGCCCCACGACGTCCGATGACCGCAGGCGGGATGACGGTCACGACCA
>Ga0070726_10004080_pt1 | contig 11879 bp, 11 predicted proteins | sample tdAd471_FD_67275 | JGI IMG/M metagenome (GOLD analysis project Ga0070726, IMG submission 67275) | Marine sediment microbial communities from the Atlantic coast under amendment with organic carbon and nitrate - tdAd47.1 | ecosystem: Environmental > Aquatic > Marine > Coastal > Sediment | place...
GTCCCACCGGCTCCCGAACCTAAAATAACAATTTTTTTCATATGTACCTCCTCAAATTATATTTCTTTTTAATCGAATCCCAAATCATCGCGAATGCCAGACAACATCGGTAAAACTAAATTAAATTATCGAAATTTTGTTTCCAACAGATTTGCGATGGAAATGGAGTCTAATTCTTTGTAAAGTGCGATAGTAGCTTTTTGCCAGCCCAGTCGAACCACGCAATCATCACTCTTTATGCACGTTTCGGGTTCACTGATACAGTCAACAAGTTCAGCCTGACTCTCAAACAGCCGTGCGATATCTCCCAAGGTAATTTTTTCCGGCTTTTTGGCCAGCATATGACCACCTTTAGGCCCGCGGATGCTGTTGACAAACTTGGCTTTTTTAAGAGGGCGGATGATCTGCTCGAGATATTTAACGGAAATATTCTGTCGAATTGAAATCTCGCTCATTTGGACAGCACCTTCATCCCGATGTTGGGCCAAATCAAGCAACAATCGCGTTCCATAGCGGGTTTTTTTCGTAAGTTTCATATGCTTAAAAATTATAGTTGCAATATAGATTGGGCTAATATATATATTTTTAGTATGATATAATGTTAAAACAGATTTTTTGTCAAGTAAAAACTTTCCAATTGACCGCATTAAATTTTAAATTTAAATAAATATCAATTGTTTAAAAGTATTTATTGTGTTTTAAAGTTTTTTGTTATAAATGAATATGGATACAAATTTCGTTGTTATCGATCGACAAAAATTTTAATGAAGGACTGTTTCTGAAACGTTTTGTGACACATCTAAGGCTCACTCCGGACGATTCCAGAACTCGTCCTTTTCACCCAAACAGTTGGAATCGCATTTCTTTCACTTTGCCAAGATTAATAGAATAAAAACGTTTCAATGGGCGCTCAAAAAGATTTTCTTTTGGGCAACCGTCCGTTGGGGATAAAAAACATATTTATTGGCGATTCAAATGACAAAAGAAACAACAAAAAATGCACCGGCGACCGATCTTGAACGATGGGTGAATTTACAATTGATTGAAACCATCCCTTTGGGAATTGCCATAATCGATCCGGAGTATAATCTGGTTTATGCCAACAACACTTTTGAACAGTTGTTCGGCGATTGGAAAAACCGTAAATGTTACAACGCTTACAAAAACGAAAATGAAATGTGCGCTCACTGTGAAAGTACATTAACCTTTACAGACGGCACTCCCCGTGTAAACGAGGAAGTGGGATATGACATAAACGGAAGGCATATAAATTACTTACAGCACACAACGCCTATCGTGGACGAAGATGGTAATTTTCCTTACATCGTCCATATTTTCACCAACATTACAGAAGCAACCCAGATTCGAGATGAGCATCAGATTCTTTTTGACCAAGTTCCGTGCAACATTTTACTCATTGACAGAAATTTTCGAATCGTAAAGGTGAATAAACGGCTTCAGGATTCCCTCGGCAATCCGGAGGGCAAATTCTGTTTCGAAACGCTCAAAGGATTGAAACACAAATGTAGCGAATGTACAGCCCGACAAACGTTTGAAGACGGCCAAATACACACCGGATATCACGCTTGGAAATCCCCCAAAGGAAAAACTTCCCATTTACATGTAATCACCGTACCGCTGAAGCGGACGGACGGCAGTTTTGATTTTGTATTGGAGATGGCTGTTGACGTTACGGAAACGATGAAATTGCAGGATGGATTGAAATCTGCGCATACGTATCTGAATTCCATCATTTCAACGTCTATGGACGGCATCTTTGCGGTGAATGAAAAGGGGAAAGTGACTATTTTCAACCCAGCAGCCCGAAAATTTTTTAAAATCAAGGATAACCAAGTGGTTTCGAGAGAAAATTTTACCGCAATGCTCCCTAAAGATTTTTTGGCCAAAGTGTTCGAGCAGCGCGAACATGTTTATCTGCCGGAAGCGGAGGTTAAAACCATTGACGGTAAGACTTTTCCGGTACGTCTGGTGGGCAACAAGCTGATGGTTGACGACAAATCAATCGGTATGGCATTTTCGGCTCAGGACCTCAGTGAAATTAAACAACTTGAAAGAGAAAAGATAGAAGCAGAACGCCTATCGGCTGTGGGGCACACTGTCGCCGGACTGGCTCATGGCATCAAGAATCTTAATACCGCCCTTGAAGGCGGTATGTATATGCTAAAAACCGGTTTGGGAAAAGGAAACATCGACCGTATTCAAAAAGGCATGGAAATGTTGGCACGGAACATCGAACGGGTTTCTATATTTGTCAAAGCATTTTTGAGCTTTTCCAAAGGCCGTGAAATTCAAGCCAAAATTTGTGACCCTGCTGAAATCGCAAAAGAAGTTGTCGATTTATACGCCGTCAAAGCCGATAAACTGGGTATAACGCTAAAATACGAAAAAATAGGTGATATCGCCCCGGCTCCCATTGATTTTGAAAGCATGCACGAATGCCTGACAAATCTTGTGGGTAACGCTATAGATGCCTGTCAGATGAGTGACGAAAATTCGTGTTATGTAACGGTTCGAACTTTTGAGGAGTACAGTACGATTATATATGAAGTGGCTGACAACGGATGCGGTATGGACTATGAGGTAAAGCGTAAGGTTTTTACAACCTTTTTTACCACAAAGGGTTTGGGTGGCTCCGGCATAGGACTGTTAATGACCAAGAAAATTGTCCATGAGCATGGTGGAACAATAGATTTAAAATCCAAGCCCGGAAAAGGAACAACCTTCAGCATCAGACTTCCACGAAGGCGTTTGCCCAAAATTATTCGAAGTTAAATTTTACGGTTGCAACATGTTTAAATTGAGTGAAGTGATGAGCAAATCCAAAAAAATTCTGATTGTTGACGATGAGGAAGATGTTTTAACCTATTTTGAAGCGATATTCAATGACGACGGCTATGATACGATTTTGGCAAGGGATGGCATTAAGGGGTTCGAAGTGGCCAAATCAGAAATACCAGACCTGATTACACTCGATATCACCATGCCAAAGCAATCCGGATTGAAACTATATCGTCAATTTAAAGATCACCCTGAACTAAAAAATATTCCGGTTATTATTATTACCGCCCACGACGATTTTGGGGAAATATTTACAGATGATCTCAAGGAATATGTGCCTCCCGAAGGCATTTTTTACAAACCGCTTGATCCAGAGGCGCTATTGAATTTAATTATGGAAATATTATCCGATTAAAGTGAGACCGTAATGTCTTTTCCTGAGGGAGGTCGTTTAATAAAGATCAACGAACAACCCCTCTCTTCATTGACATTCTTTTTAATAATATCATCCAAATTATGCTATTTTTATCACATAAAGGAGATGAAAAATGACACAAGCATCTGAAAAAAGAATTCTAGTCGTGGATGATGAACCGGACGTTCGTAATTTTCTAGCAGCGTGTTTAGAAGATGCCGGTTTTAATGTTGAGACAGCCTTTGACGGCGTAGATGCCTTAGAAAAGGTAGAAGCATTTTCTCCCGATTTAATGACCCTCGATATGGTCATGCCGAGAATGCCCGGAATCAAGGTCATTCGAGAGCTGAGAAAACAAAAAAAGTGGGCCAAATTGCCCATCATTATCATCACCGCTCACGCCCGTGATGACATGGGTAGCGACCAAATTAAGGAATTTATGGCCTTGACAGCGAACGTGCGCCCAAGAGTTATATTGGATAAACCGATTTCCACGGTTAATTTAATTAAAGCTGCGTGTAAGATTTTGAGCATCGAGTGGGAAGGGGTGGAAGGGGTGAGCGAAAACCTTACCGATGAGCGTGGTAAGCTTGCAAAATTAATTCATGAGGCCGATTCAGATACATTAAGAAAAGTACGTGACATGTTGAACAAAAAAGAAAAGAAAGATCCCTATTTTCTTTTTGAATAAGCAGGAAGATTCAGCAGACTATTTCTCGACCAGTTTTATGATTTCATCTTCCAGAAAAATTTTTAGCAGGTAGAATTGATCTGATTTTCGATTCACATCTTTAATGCTGCGACAAAAATGCATGCAACATGTATGATCCCAAAGTTCTTTTAAAGGTTGTTTTGATGGGGTATTCACGCGGGTTGATGTCTTCTCGAAAGATTGAACGAGCGTGTTGTGAGAATGTGATCTTCATGGGGATTTCTGGTATATTTCTGGAAATCTAAATTTGGTTTGGCGGTTGTGATATCCAACTCTGAAAATTGAACTGTCAAGTGATGTATTGACTTGCCTTACGATTCTGTCAAATTAAGTATAGGTCGGCACAATTTAATTTTAAAACAATTTCTGTCAAAAATTTGGCACCCCAATGCACTTTCATTTCAACATACCTTCCCACACCTTCAAAAGCTTCCTTTTTCATCTATGTATCACATTGAATTGATATCCTTTTTTAATATTTCATTAAACCCATCTCGATCATTTAAACTATGGCACATCTATTGCATCGAATGTTCATGTTTCACAGTAAGATCTGAATTTTTTGAATAAATCTGGCATGAGATCGAGCCATTAGGCATAGCACAAAGTTATGTTAGAAGAAGTTATCAAAAATGTTAAAGTAAATCGATACATCACCCCTTTTGAGGAAGAAAAGGCGATATTTCTGGAAGGAGATGATTCACAGGATCTATTTATTCTTGTATCCGGACAGCTGAATGTCTTCAAGGGAAATATAAAAATTGCCGAAATCACCGAGAAGGGATCGTTGTTTGGAGAAATGTCTTTCCTTCTTAAGGCAAAACGAACAGCAACAATAAAAGCAGGGGAAAATGTAAAAGCGATCCGAATACCCAAGGATGAGATCACGGCCTTTTTTCATGATTTTCCCGAAGTGGCTGGAGAAATATCAAAGCTTCTGGCCAAACGTCTTGATGAAACCAGCCGAATTCTCTATGGGCTCAAAGAGTTTTGCGACCAATTGCCTGATGCGGTTATTACAACTGATAAAGAAGGAAAAATCATCACATGGAATGCTGCAGCAGAAGAAGTTTACGGCAGGTCCTGGGATCAGATGTGCAACAAGTCAGTGGAAGAAATTTATGAAAAACCCCAAGTTTATAAAAAATTGCTTGAAGAGGTAAAGAAAAAGCACTCTGTAAGAGAAAAGATCCTTAGTATTACACATCCTAAACATGGAGCCCGGTTTATATCCACCAGCTCAACCCTCCTTCACGACGATCACAATAACTTTCAGGGAATTCTTTCGTTGGGTCGTGATGTCACATCTATTAAAACTTTAGAAAAGAAATACCGCCAGGCCCGTTACTGGCTTTTCCCATCCTTGATTTTAATTTTTCTTTTGGCGCTAGGTGTTTTTTGGGGTCATTCGCACTTCTCAAAAAGACCCCGGATAATGGATGTTAATCATCTGGAATTGAAAGACGGATTAAGCAAAGATTATCTTTTGTTGAAATCAATGTTGATAAATCCTTTTGAAGCCGGAGACCGGTCAAAAACAAGCCAATTGATGAAGGATTTTCTCAACATTAAAAACCCGGACAACGTGCCTTATAACGGTCTCGTATTACTTGATAAGAATAAAATAGTATTTGACGCATGCTCAAAAAACACCGGCACAAATATTTCGCCAACAATAGAAAGCAGTTATAAAGGGATAGATTTTGAAGATGGTAAGAACTCTACCCACAGCGTACTAACCCTTTATCGAGCAGACAAAGATCATCCCATGGGCCAGAAAAGCATTGAAATCGCTTTTGAAATGAACAAAAACAATCGTCGAATCGGCTGGTTGATTTTTCAATTAGATCTTCATCGATTGAAGACAAACTATGGTACGGATGTATCAGGCTTAAAGCAACTTAGGTTTTAGAAACTCTGAATCGGATTAATGGCGGGCGAAACATAATAATTTGATAGGACAACGTCTTACATGGATGATTTTAAAGATATTCAGTCTTGCCAATATGAAATTTCAGAAAGCAATGATGGAGAAATTACGATCTATCTCCAGGGCAGAATCGATTCTAGCAATGCGTCTCAAATGATTGAATTGTTTGGCTCACTGATAAAAGATCGGAGACCTGCTTCACTAACCGTAGATCTTAAAAAGGTTACATACCTGGATGATTTCGGGGCGCTTGTCCTTGTTGAATTAAGAGATATGATGACCGCTGCCAAAGGCCAATTTAATTTAAAAAATGCTAGAGAAGAAGTTCTTTTTATTCTCAATTCGGGAGGTTTGGTTGAAACATCTCCATTGATCAAGGTTCGCCCTCCTTCTATGTTTATAAGGTTTGGAGATGCTATTCTAAAGTTTGCAGCAGATGTAAAATATCAGATTTCATTTGTGGGATCTATCTGTCTGGCATTTGTTTATTCCTTTCTTCATCCAAAATCGTTGCGAAAGGACGACATTCTTCTTTACATGCAAAAAACAGGGGTTGATGCCGTTCCGATTGTGGGAATGATCAGTTTTCTGATGGGCCTCATCATGGCCTTTATGTCATCAATTCAACTCCAGATGTTTGGTGCCAATATTTATGTAGCTTCATTGGTAAGCCTGGCGATGACTCGAGAATTAGGCCCCATTATGACGGCAATTATTGTGGCTGGACGATCCGGTTCATCATTTGCCTCAGAAATAGGTACAATGAAGATATCCGAGGAAGTCGACGCTCTTTTTACCATGGGATTTGACCCCACACGGTATCTGGTTGTTCCCAAGATTATGGCTTCTGTTTTTGTGGTTCCTATCCTGACCTTATTTTCCGACGTCTTTGCTATATTGGGAGGGATGACGGTGGGTGTCTTCATGCTGGATTTGACCGCAAACGCATACATTTTACAAACGTTTAAGACGTTGACCCTTTTTGACATCCTTTTAGGAGTCTTCAAAAGCGGTGTTTTTGCACTCCTTATATCCTGGATTGGTTGTTTAAGGGGATTTCGCGTTAAAGGTGGGGCGGCCTCTGTGGGCCAGGCGACAACCTCTGCAGTTGTCAGCAGTATTTTTTTGATCATCGTTTTTGATTCAATTGTTGCGGTTACGTTGAGGTACTTGAGCTGATTTAGCTACGATACCATTGTATTCCGAATTCGGTATTTAATAAAGTGGAGATGACAATTTGGAAAAACATAAAATAATCCAAGTCCGAGATCTTATTGTTGGCTATGGAACAGATATTATCCTTGAAAATATATCATTTGATGTTCTGGAGGGAGAAATATTTATTGTTTTAGGGGGAAGTGGATGCGGAAAGAGCACATTACTGAAACACCTGATCGGACTATCATCCCCCCTATCCGGCCAGATACGCATTGATGGGGAAGACATATCCAACTGTAATGAGGTGAAATTCAAAAAGGTTTTGAGAAAGATTGGGGTCCTCTACCAGAGCACAGCCCTTTTCGGTTCAATGACAATTGCTGAAAATGTGTCTCTTCCCATAAAGGAATACACTGACTTGCCTCAAAAATCTGTGGATACACTGGTTAAAATGAAGCTAAATATGGTGAATCTAAAAGGGTATGAAAACCATTTACCGTCTGAAATTAGTGGAGGAATGAGAAAGCGGGCAGGACTGGCAAGGGCAATGGCCCTAAACCCAAAAATTCTATTTTTCGACGAGCCTTCTGCCGGACTCGATCCCATAACATCTGTCGAACTCGACAACCTTATTATACATCTCAATAAGAGCCTCGGGACGACAATGGTCATCGTCACCCACGAACTTCAAAGCATTTTTAATGTAGCACACAGGGTAATCATGCTGGACAAACAAACCAAAGGGATCATCGCCGAAGGTAATCCCAAGCATCTGAAAGATCATAGCGAAAATCCATTTGTTAGGAACTTTTTCAACCGTAAGTCAGCAAATTAACAAAAGGAACCTGAAAAGTTTAATACAGCTTTTGTAAGGATATCTTAATGGCCTCTCAAAAAACTAAATTTGCCCTTGGATTATTTGTGACCTGTGGTATTGGCATGGTTTTTCTTGCCGTCATATGGTTGGGCATGTCACGACATTTTAAAAAGGGTCAGTATTACGCGACCTATTTTAATGAGTCCGTTCAGGGGTTGGATGTAGATTCTCCGGTAAAATACCGGGGTGTATCCGTTGGCCGGGTGGAACGCATTGTTGTTGCCCCTGACGCAAATTTGATACAAGTCGTATTAAAAATCGAGCCCGATCAAAAACTTGACAACAATATCGTTGCTCAGTTGAAATCTGTTGGGATTACCGGAAGTATGTTTGTAGAACTGGATCGCAAGAAAAATGGTGCACCTAATCTTTCACCACCTTTAAGTTTTCCTTCGGAACATCCCATCGTCGCCTCAAAACCATCCAATATCTCCAAAATGTTACATAGTATAGATGACGCACTTAACCAGATCAGGGCAATGGATTTAGAAAAAATTTCTGAAAAAATTCAATTGGCGCTCCACAGTATAGAGCAGGTGACAACCCATGCCAATGTAAAAGATATTTCTGAGAAAATTGAAAAATCGATTGATCGTGCCGGTCAAATTTTGGATGATAAAAGATGGGACAGCATCATGGCATCTGCGGACGAAGCCGGTCAATCTCTTAATGACATAATGGATAAAACCAGCAACAGCATGAATCATGTTGAAAGCACCATTCTTCGAATGGAAGGGATCACCGTTGAAAAGGAACAAAGCATTAAAACCGCCATTGAAGATTTTAGACTATCCATGGAAAATGCCAACACACTTTTAAAGAAAGGTAATTTTCTGACAGACAAAACAGACGATTCAATATCGCAACTCAAGGGACAATTTTTAATCATTACCCAAAATTTAGAAAAAGCAAGTGAAAACCTGAACAGATTAATCGAGATTGTTGCTGATCATCCGTCTCAAGTCATGTTTGGAGAACCGCCTGCTCCAAGAAAAATGGATCAGACCGAAGACGAAAGGTAAAAACAATTTTATGAAATGGTTCAATAAAATCTTTCTATTATTTCTAATAGTTCTCAGTCTTCCCATACTCTTTGGGGCTTGCGTGAATCTGAAGCAACCGATAAATAAAATCGAGTACTATACGCTGGAATATCCTCCTCCACAAATGGAAACCTTAAATCCTTTACCCCATGTCATCCGAATGGACCGTTTTACAGCGACACCGCCATATAATACCACTCAAATCATTTACAGGGATCAATCTTTTAAAAGAAATGCATATGTTTATTATAGATGGCAGACCAACCCCGGGGCTACCGTAACCACGCTGCTAAACCGTGACATTAAAAATTCAGGCCTTTTTAAAGCTGTGTTAAACCCTGGCAGTCGATTTTCGTCTGCGTATATGATTGAAGGAACGGTAGATGAATTTTTCGAATGGGATACTCAAAGTGCATGGAAAGCGATCCTTACGATCAGCATTATTTTAACTGAGAAAAACAAAAATGATATCAAAAATAGAATTTTATATCAGAAAACCTATCGGAAAGCAGAAATATGTCAGCAGAAAAAGCCGAAAGCGGTGGCCGAAGCGATGAGTCAGGCACTGTCTAAAATTTCAGAAGAGATGATTAAAGATGTATATGATTGCCTAAAAAATCGATATCAGGAATGACCCTTTCAATGGGCATTGATTTTATATAAATATCCTGGCTCAGGCGCCGCCCCAGAGGGGCTCTGCCCCGGAGGGAGGGCCAGGCTTTGGGTTACCCCTGGAAGGAGATATTTTACTGTTGAACGGGTTAAATCCGAAATTAGAATATCGAAATCCGAAACAAATCTTAAATTCGAATGCTCAAATGCTCAAAACAATCAAGAAAGTATTCATTTCATAACGGTGAATTTGTTTTGAACATTAGAATTTTGGTCATTAGAGTTTGTTTAAGATCTTGGAAGCTTACAACTTTATTTCGGATTTCGTGCTTCTAATTTTATATCAATTTATTTCGGCAGAGCCATAGGCCTCTGACCCCCGCAATGCGGGACAGGCATGGCCCATCGAAGATCCCGCCTTGGCGGGGAAGGACCAGGTTTTTAAGGACTAATAAATGCTGTCTCATCGGACCAGTCCGTAAAACGCCGCCAAAACATCTTCCGGAGTTATTCTGTTAACGCATTCAATTTCTTCACAACCAACCGTTCCTGTTTCAAAACAGGGGCTGCATTCAAGGTCAGATCGAACAACCTTTACGGCTCGGCCCATTGGTTTCCATGTTTTAGGATCAGAAGGTCCGAAAACGGCAACAGTGGGAAGGCCTAAAAATGCTGCAAGATGGCTAACTCCGGAATCGTTTCCAATATAACCACCGCCGGTTTTGAGCAGTCCGGCCAGTTCCGTCAACTTTTCTATTTTATGAACATTTGCGTTGAGCCTTTTGGACTGCAGCAAAATTTCGTACAAACCAGATTCTGCGGGACCGAGTATAAAATTCGGCTGTTTACCGTTTGCGTCGATTGACGAAGCAACTTTGACAAAATTGGAAATCGGCCAGCATTTTTTTCGACTTCCGGATCCGGGATGGATAATAATTTTTGACGGGTCGTATTGAGGGTTTCTCCGATCCGAATAAATGGATAAAGACAACGTAATACGGGTGTCTTTATCCGATTCTTCAAGTAGCCTGTACCTGACAAGATTTGACAAAATGTGTTGAGTGACATGGATTTTTTGACCCAAATCCGGGCGGGGTTGTATACGATAAACTTCATTTTCCGAAATTGAATACAGCGTCTTCTCAAGCGGACGGGAACGGGAAAAAAGAATGATTTTACGATAAGAGAGCAGAATATTTTTTACAATCGGATCGATATGACTCGAATAGAGGGTTGCAAAGGCTGCAGCCTCCAAAGGAAACCATTTATCTACAATATGGAACTCCCGGGCAAGTTGTCCAATGCTGCTTTGACAGATAATTGCTATGGAACCGTATAATTCTTTAAGTCTTAAAAGTGCCGGGAAGGTGGAGACAACATCACCCAGTGCGCCGTGATGGATGATTAGAATATGGTTTTTTGTCATGTATTAACGAATTGTCGTATAATTGGGTCCTGCGATTAACAGGTTGTTGGAAATTGTGGACTGTATCTTCTCCATCTTGCTTCCAAAAACAATGTTTCGAATGACACCGTGTCCATAGGCACCCAGAATTACAAGTGCATCGTGTGGAACATCATAAAGGTTTTCTTCAAAAACCCTGTTTTCAAAAAAATGCCATTGCTTGACATAGAGGTCCATTTCTTCTTCTATATTTCTGTCCTTAATCATCTGCTGGTAGTCTTCTTTGGAGAATTTTTCCGTCTGCGTGAAAACATCCAGCTGTATGCCTGAAGCTCTGGCGATATGGAACCCTAGCCGGAGGGCTTTGATCGCATTGGCCGAACCGCCAAAGAAAACCGCGATACTTTTCCACTCTTTATAGACAGGGCTTGTGATCAAAACCGGAAATCGAGCAGACTTTACAATCCGTCTCACACGGGGTCCGATATATCCAAGGCCGATTTTTGAAGACATATCACTAATGCTCCTGGGGCAGCACATATAATCAAAGTTCGTGTGTATGTCCGGCAGCGTTGAGGCCGTAAAGTGCTTTGGATCCAGAAATCGTGCACTTATTCCTTCCTGTTCAACCAATTCGGTTGCACGTTTTAAAGCGGTTTCCGGGGATACGAGGTAAGATTTGTCAAGATCAACCTGGACCACATCGTTGTCAAAATACATTAAAAATTTTGTGGTTTTGGGAATGTATATCACCGGAGAAGCCCCGACCTTGTTGCAAAAATAGATCGATTGTAGGAGCGTTTCTCTCCCAAAGGGATTATTTCTAAAAATATGAAGTAGTCGGTTCTCCATTTGGTTCTCCATTTGGTTCTCCTTTTATCATTTTTGGTTCTTTAAATCACTTCCAACTCCCATTTAGTGACTGGTC
>Ga0070726_10004082_pt1 | contig 11879 bp, 11 predicted proteins | sample tdAd471_FD_67275 | JGI IMG/M metagenome (GOLD analysis project Ga0070726, IMG submission 67275) | Marine sediment microbial communities from the Atlantic coast under amendment with organic carbon and nitrate - tdAd47.1 | ecosystem: Environmental > Aquatic > Marine > Coastal > Sediment | place...
CCGGCCGTTTTGCCCAGGCAATTCTCCGATATCAGCATTGAGGCAGATTGTGCGGGTCATGGCCAGATATTTAAGGCGCGCAGCACCAGTCTCAAGCCAAGGCCAAAACATATTATCACGACGAAGCTGCCGATCAGATTAGCCGGCAGACGATTGGCATGTGCCCCCAGCAAAGCCTTCCGGTTCATCAGGATTAGCAAAAAGCTCGCCAGTACAGGCAGGAGCAGGCCATTTGCGATCTGGGCAAACATAATGACGCTGACGGGCCTCACGCCAGATATCGCTACAAGAGTGCCGATCAGAAGGACAGCCAGCGCAATGAGACGAAAGCCCGCCCCATTGCGCTTCACTTTCATGATTTCGCTCATGGCGTAAGCGGTGGCCAAGGGTGCGGTAATGGAAGACGACAGCCCTGCCGCAAACAATCCTGCGCCCACCATATAGCGCGCGACCGGACCGTATGAGGGCTCTATGGCCATCGCCATGTCGCGAGCCGAGTTGATCGTCAGACCGCTACCGTAAAGACTCGCCGCAGCGGTGGTCAGGGCAAGGATGGATATCAAGCCGCCCAGGCCAATGGATAATCCAGTATCTCTCCGGGCTTCCTTGATAGCGGCCCCTGTATCGCCAGGCCATTTCTCTCTCACGGAAGAAGAGTGCAGGAAAAGATTATACGGCACGATTGTCGTACCAATCAGCGCGACCGCCGTGAATAAGCCTGTGTCCGGAATACTAGGTTTAAGCCCAGCCAGAAAGGCCTCGAAGTCCGGCCGCGTGATGATGACACTACCGACGAAGGCAAGGCTCATCAAAAGGACAAGGCCGATGAGCAGCTTTTCAATATGCCGGTACTTGCCGAAATACAGGAACAGGCCAGCCAGAAAGCTTAAGCCCAAGACTACGATATTCTTGGATGATCCAAAACTACCGATGACGGCTTCAATACCAAGCGCGCCACCTGCAAGGTTTCCCGCTTCATAGGCTGCATTGCCTACGGCTAGTGCGGACACGCTTAGCAGAATGGCAATCCAGCGAAAGACCACCCCGTTCGATGGATGCACGAGCGCAGCGCCGAGCCCCATACCAGCCGCAAGTCCTAATCGCGCAGACATTTCCTGAAGAATGATCGTGGCAATCGTTGCGAAAACGAGTGTCCAGACGAGTGCATAGCCAAAGCTGGCCCCCGCTACGGTGCATGCTGTCACGGTACCAGGGCCAATAAAGGCCGCTGCCACAAGCGCGCCCGGACCGATTGGCAGTTTCAGACGCACCGTTTCCCCTTATGGCTATGGTCCGAGATAGAGATCAGACGTGTATGACGCGCCCTTCGGCATCCAGAACGGATTCATGCATGGTTTCGGAAATGGTCGGGTGCGGAAAGATCGTGTGGATGAGATCCCGTTCCGTAAGTTCACCCTGCCGTGCGATGACATAGCCCTGGATCAGTTCTGTCACCTCGGCGCCGATCATGTGCGCGCCAAGCAATTCGCCAGTCTTCTTGTCAAAGATGGTTTTCACGAGACCTTCACTGGCGCCGAGGGCGATGGCCTTGCCGTTTCCGATGAAGGGAAAACGCCCAACTTTAATGTCGTAGCCTTTTTCCTTGGCGACCTTTTCCGTCAAGCCGACGCTGGCGACCTGCGGATGGGAATAGGTGCAACCCGGAACATTCCAGGGGTCAAACGCTTCGGCATGCTCCGCGCCCGCAATGCCTTCCACGCAGACAACGCCCTCATGAGACGCCTTGTGCGCGAGCCATGGTGGCCCCGTCAGATCACCAATTGCGTAAAGACCTTTGACACCTGTGCGGCCAAAATTGTCCACGACAACATGGGTCTTCTCCACTTTGACGCCCAGATCTTCCAGGCCAAGGTTTTCGACATTGCCGACAATCCCGACGGCCAGGATAGCGCGGTCGAATTCCTTCTTTTCCTTCTTGCCGGACTTGTCGGTGATTTCCGCAGTCACCGTATCTTTTCCGGCTTTCAAGTTTTCGACCTTTGCGCCCGTCACAATATTCAGGCCCTGCTTCTTGAAATCCTTCTCGGCGAGTTTTGAGATCTCTTCGTCCTCAACCGGCAGGATACGATCCATAACTTCGGCCACCGTCACCTCTGCGCCAAGTTCATGATAGAAGCTGGCAAATTCAATACCAATGGCGCCGGAGCCGATGACGAGCAGGCGCTTCGGCATAACGTCGGGCGTCATTGCCTCGCGGTATGTCCAGATCAGCTTCTTGTCGGCAACGAGGCCAGCCTGAGGAATGTCACGCGCACGAGCACCTGTGGCCAGCATGACATGTTTTGCCTGATAGCTCGTTTCCTTGTCGTCTTTGCCCTTAACGATCACCTTCGGCGCGGGCGTGCCTTTTTCCAGGCGCGCGGTGCCCTCGATGACATCGATCTTGTTTTTCTTCATCAGGAACTTCACGCCAGTCGACAACTGGTTGGCCACGCCGCGGGAGCGCTTGACCACAGCCTGCAGATCAAAATCTGCTTTGTCGATCTTCAGGCCAAAATCCTTGGCATGTTTGGCAAGATGCAGAACTTCGGCAGAGCGCAACAGCGCCTTTGTCGGGATGCACCCCCAGTTCAGGCAAATGCCGCCAAGACTTTCCCGCTCGACTATAGCAGTCTTCATGCCCAGTTGGGTTGCGCGGATGGCCGCAACATAGCCACCTGGGCCGGAGCCGATCACGATGAGGTCGTATTGGGTGCTCATTGAGTAATTCCTCTCATCTCGTCCCATTTCTTCCGGGCCTCGGCGACCCGTATGGCTGAACCTTCGAACATTTCCGGCGTGCAGATATATTCCGGTTCTTCAGTACTGATCTTGTTCATCATCACGACGCTGTCTGCCGCGATGCTCTCCCTCACCTCTTTAGAAATGCCACTATGGCGCAGCTCTTCCATGAAGGTGCTGAGATTGTCTTCGCCGTTCGCCTCGCAAAGTAAATTCATGCCTTTTTCAACGGCAAGATCATTTGCGATGAGACGAATGTCGGCTTCGTTGATCCCTGTGGAGGATTGTGTCCCTGATATCTCCTGCTCGCAGTTTGCAACTGTCAGAAGGCACATCAGTGTAGCGGCCACACTCCGGATCAAAGCAGCATAGCCTCCGGCGTTTCAACATAGCGCTTGAAGGCTTGGAGCCATTTCGCGCCTTCCGCCCCGCCAATGACGCGGTGGTCACAGGTAAGGGTAACGGTCATGATCGTGCGGGCAACGATACCGCCCTTGTCATCGACCACGGCGCGCTTCTCCCCTGCCCCAACGGACATGATCATGCCTTCGGGAGGATTGATGATAGAGGCAAAGCTCTTGATGCCGAACATGCCGAGATTGGAAATGCTAAATGTACCGCCGGTATATTCCTGCGGCTTCAGCTTCCGTTCGCGGGCGCGGCTGGCAAGATCCTTCATCTCTTCAGAAATCTCTGCAAGGCCTTTGGTTTCCGCCTTGAAGACCACCGGTGTGATCAGGCCGCCATCGATAGCAACTGCGACCGAGATATTTGCATGCTTGTGATAGGCAATGCCATTATCCGTATAGGATGCGTTGCAATCCGGCTCATCTTTCAGGGCCAGGGCAGCCGCCTTGATCAGCATGTCATTGACAGAGATCTTCACGCCATCCTTGGCGGCCGCATTGATCGCCGCCCGGCTGCTGAGCAGCTTATCGAGCTCAATATCCACATTCAACGGGAAATGAGGCACCTGCATGAAGCTGGTTGTCAGGCGCTTGGCAACGGTCTTGCGCATGCCATCCAGCGGCACAAGCTCATAAGTGTCCGGAGCGTATATGCGGTCGTCAAGTACTTGTGGCAGGATCAGGCCGTCTGGCTGAGCCGACGTGCCGGAGGATTTGGATGCGGCAGGTTTTGCGCTCTCGACGTCACGCTTGATGATACGGCCGCGCGGACCGGTCCCTTCAAGGGTCTTGAGATCAATGCCCTTCATGTCGGCAATGCGGCGTGCCAGCGGACTGGCCTTGATGCGCCCGCTATCCGTATTTGCTGATGGCAGCGGCGTGGAGGCAAGTTGTTTCGTTCCGGAAGGCGCATCAGACTTTGATGGCTCCTGCTTTTTCTCTTTGGGTTTCGGCTCCTCAGCAGGTCTCTCTGCTTTGGCGTCTTCCTTTTTGGGCTCTTCTTTCTTGGGCGAATCCGATTTCGCAGGTGCCTCAATCGAAGAGACATCTTCGCCCTCTTCCGCGAGCACCGCGATCACTTCATTGACCTTGACGCCTTCGGTTCCCGCCTCAACCAGGATCTTCGCCATGGTGCCTTCATCTACAGCCTCGACTTCCATCGTCGCCTTGTCGGTTTCGATCTCGGCAATGACGTCGCCGGAGGAGATTGTGTCCCCTTCCTTGACGAGCCATTTGGACAGAGTGCCCTCTTCCATCGTGGGAGATAGGGCGGGCATGGTGATATTGATCGGCATGTCTGTCTCCTAGTCCACGTAGCAAACCTTGCGGGCTGCGGCGACAATGTCGTCAGCATCCGGAAGGCTCATGGCTTCGAGGTTGGCAGCATAAGGAAGCGGCACGTCTTTCTGGTGCACGCGGGCCGGCGGGGCATCGAGATAGTCGAAGGCTTCTGCCGTGACGGTGGCAGCGATTTCCGCGCCAACACCAAAGAAGCGCCAGCCTTCTTCGCAGCAAACGATGCGGTTCGTTTTCTTCACGCTTTCAACCACTGTGTCGGTATCCAGCGGGCGAATGGTCCGCAGGTCGATAACTTCAGCATCGATCCCCTGCTCTGCCAGAATATTGGCGGCTTCAAGTGCGAAGCCAACCATGCGTGAATGCGCGACCAGAGTCACATCCGTACCTTCACGCTTGATGGCTGCCTTGCCGATCGGCAGCACATGGTCCTCAAGGTCCGGCACAGGGAAGCTGTTCCCGTAGAGGAGCTCATGCTCAAGGAACACAACCGGGTTCGGATCGCGAATAGCCGCCTTTAGAAGGCCTTTGGCATCGGCCGCATCATAAGGGGCAACGACTTTCAGGCCGGGAACATGACCATACCATGCAGAATAGTCCTGACTGTGCTGGGCACCGACGCGAGAGGCTGCGCCATTCGGGCCACGAAACACAATTGGACAACCCATCTGGCCGCCCGACATGTAGAGCGTCTTGCCTGCAGAGTTGATAATCTGGTCAATCGCCTGCATGGCGAAGTTGAAGGTCATAAACTCCACGATTGGCTTGAGGCCGGCAAATGCGGCGCCGACACCTAGACCCGCAAAGCCATGCTCCGTAATCGGCGTATCGACAACGCGCCTGGAGCCAAATTCCTGAAGCAGCTCACGGGTAACCTTGTAGGCCCCTTGGTATTCGGCCACTTCTTCGCCCATGACGAACACGGATTCGTCACGGCGCATCTCTTCGGCCATGGCATCACGCAGGGCATCGCGAACGGTCGTATCCGTGAAAGACGTTCCCTCCGGAATACTGGGATCGTTCAGCACTTTTGCCTTGGGCGCTTCGGCTTCCTCGGTCTTGCTCTCTGAGTCATCAGAAGACTCTTCCTTGTCGGAAGAGGGCGCATTTTCTTTCGCGTCAGCGCTAGCCGCATCCCCTTTGGCTTCGACGGAATCGGCGTCTTCGCCCTCTTCTGCCAGCACAGCGATCACGGCATTGACCTTCACGCCTTCGGTTCCTTCCGGAACGAGTATTTTGGCGAGCGTCCCCTCGTCTACAGCCTCGACTTCCATTGTGGCTTTATCGGTTTCAATTTCGGCAATGACATCACCGGAAGAGATCGTGTCCCCTTCCTTCTTGAGCCACTTGGATAGAGTGCCCTCTTCCATGGTTGGAGACAGGGCGGGCATGAGAATATCGACGGACATTAATTGGCTCCGGAAAACAGAATGACTATCAGACGCGACGTTTGTTCCAGAGGCATCAGGCGACCTCTACGTCTTTGAGGACATCCGTCCAGAGTTCGGAAGGATCAGGCTCCGGGCTCTCCAGGGAGAAGTCCGCAGCTTCCTTCACGATGGCTTTGATTTCCTTGTCGATGTCCTTGAGTTCGTCCTCTGTGGCATGGCCATGCTCAAGAATCTGGCCTTTCAGGCCTTCGATCGGGTCGTGATGGGAGCGAATGTCATCCACTTCCTCGCGTTTGCGATATTTGGCCGGATCGGACATGGAGTGACCGCGATAGCGATAAGTCTTCATTTCCAGAATATACGGGCCCTTGCCGGACCGGGCATATTTCACTGCCTTCTCACCAGCTTCCCGGACAGACAGCACATCCATGCCGTCCACTTCCTCACCTTCGATCTCGAAGGAAATGCCGCGTTTGAAAAGCTCGGTCTCGGAAGCGTGACGGGCAACGCTGGTGCCCATGGCGTACATATTGTTCTCGATCACGTAGACGACAGGCAAGTCCCAGAGGGAGGCCATGTTGAAGGCTTCGTAAACCTGACCCTGGTTTGCGGCGCCATCCCCGAAATAAGCGACGGCAACGTTGTCCGTGCCGCGATATTTGTTCGCAAATCCGAGGCCTGTCCCAATCGGAACCTGGGCGCCCACAATACCATGACCGCCATAGAAATTCTTTTCCTTGGAGAACATGTGCATCGAGCCGCCCTTCCCTTTGGAATAGCCGCCACTGCGCCCTGTAAGCTCTGCCATGACGCCTTTCGGGTCCATTTCACAGGCGAGCATGTGGCCGTGATCGCGATAGCCGGTGATGATCTGGTCACCTTCTTTCAGGCAGGACTGCATGCCCGTCACAACCGCTTCCTGCCCGATATAAAGGTGGCAGAAACCCGCGATCTTTCCCATGCCGTAAAGTTGGCCGGCTTTCTCTTCGAAACGCCGAATCAACAGCATGTCGCGGTAGTATTTCAGCATCTCGGCCTTACTGGCCTTAGAGGGTGCTTTTTTGGTACTCTTAGATTTTGTCGCCATAAATCGCTCCATCCCTTTACCGACTTATGTAGGCGCAGATACGCAACGACAAGTCAGATCAACTATGTCAATTTGCAGAGGTCCGTTCAGACGTGAGCAAAACGACCTCGTTCGGGTAGACAAAAGCAAGCTTTTCGCGAGCCATTGCCTCTACAAAGTCCGGATCGACAGAGCCTGGGGTAAGGCGACGGATATCCGTCTGAAGGCGGGTAATTTCCGTCTCGATCCGGGCCAGTTCCGCCTTGCGGTCTTCCAGCTCTATCTGAGCATCTGACCAACGGCCAAGCCCCTTCTCCCCCGCAAAGGCGTGGTAAGCAAAGTAGAGCACAAGAAGAGAAAGGCCAGCGGCCCCGAATCGCGACTTCATACCGAATAGCTAATACAGCTATGGTTAAGAGACCGTGACAGCGCACTCTAGCTGCCACGGTCTGATAGAGATCTTATTCAGCGTTGATGCGTGAGCGACCGGCATAGATACCAATCGGGCCCAGCTCTTCTTCGATCCGAATCAGCTGGTTGTACTTCGCGATACGGTCCGAACGAGAGAGAGAGCCTGTTTTGATCTGGCCGCAATTCGTAGCCACAGCGAGGTCAGCAATCGTCGAATCCTCTGTTTCACCAGACCGGTGAGACATCACGGCCGTATAGCCATGCAGATGCGCAAGCTCCACAGCATCCAGTGTCTCAGAAAGCGTACCTATCTGATTCACTTTCACCAGGATGGAGTTGGCCGCACCCTTCTGCAGACCGATGGACAGACGATCCGGATTGGTGACGAACAGGTCGTCTCCGACCAGCTGAACGCGGTCGCCAATGGCTTCTGTCAGCGCAACCCAGCCGTCCCAGTCATCTTCTGCCATGCCGTCCTCGACGGACAGAATCGGATAACGGCTGCAAAGGTCCGCCAGATATGCCGCGAACTCATCGGAGCCGAGGGATTTGCCTTCGCCGGCCAGCTCATATTTGCCGTTCTTGTAGAACTCGGTCGAGGCAGCATCCAGAGCCAGGGCGATGTCTTCGCCGGGCTTGTAGCCAGCCTTCTCGATTGACTTCATGATGAAACCGATAGCCTCATCTGTTGAGGCCAGATTCGGAGCGAATCCGCCTTCGTCACCCACATTGGTGTTGTGACCAGCATCATGCAGCGTCTTCTTCAGGGCATGGAAGACTTCAGCGCCCATGCGAATCGCATCCGACATGCTTTCGGCGCTAACCGGCATGACCATGAATTCCTGAATATCGATCGGATTATCCGCGTGCGCGCCGCCATTGATGATATTCATCATGGGCGTTGGCAGAACGCGGGCATTGGGCCCACCAATATAACGATAGAGCGGCATGGCAGAGCTCTCAGCCGCCGCTTTGGCCATCGCCATGGAGACGCCCAAAATAGCATTTGCCCCTAAGCGGGACTTGTTCTCTGTGCCATCCAGATCGATCATCAGCATGTCGATCATGCGCTGCTCGGTGGCATCCAGGCCGGCAAGTTCGTTGAAGATCTCGCCATTTACGGCCTCAACCGCCTTGAGGACACCCTTACCAAGATAGCGGGACTTGTCGCCATCGCGCTGCTCATGAGCTTCATAGGCGCCCGTAGACGCGCCGGATGGCACAGCTGCGCGGCCAACAGAACCGTCTTCCAGCGTCACATCCACTTCGACAGTCGGATTACCCCGGCTATCGAGTATTTCCCGGGCATGAATGTCGATGATCTCGCTCATGGGTGACTGTTCCCTTTGTAAGTACATATGAAAAAGCGCCCCCTGCATGGCAGGAGGCGCTCGAACCCTTAAGGCTGTCAGCGCAAAAGCGCAACAGCGGGCAATTTAGATATCGTCGCGCGGTTCAAGAACCTGACGGCCGCGATACATGCCGGTCTTCAGATCGACATGGTGCGGGCGACGCAGCTCACCGGAGTCTGCGTCTTCAATGTATGTGTTCATGTCGAGACGGTCGTGGGCGCGGCGCATGCCACGGCGGGACTTCGACTTTTTACTCTTGGGGACTGCCATGACAGGTATCCGGTGGTTTGGCGCGAAAATGCGCGTGAATTGGAAAGGGGCCTCATACATAGGCCGAAAGGTGTTTGCAAGGCATCAACCTCATTGGGCGCCGAATTTCTTCAGCGCCCCGTTGTGATCACTGCTCCTTGGCGGCTTCAACCTCGCGCAGGACCCGCAGCATGTTACCGCCCCAGATTTTCTCCAGATCCTCTTCGGTATAGCCCTCTTCCATAAGCCGCGCCGTTACCTTCGGCAGGAAGGAAACATCTTCCATGCCCTCAACACCGCCGCCACCATCCCAGTCGGCGCCCATGCCGACATGGTCTGGCCCAACCAGTTTAAGGGCATAGAGCATCTGGTCCATAAACACGTCGAATGAGGACATAGGCGCCGGGAATTCGGCATCGATTGCCTCGTAGCGCTTACGGAAATCGGCCATTTGCTCATCCGTCAGGCCAGCCTCAGAAGCCTCGTTATATTCTTTCTGAACGGCTTCGATAGCAGCTTTGCGCTCCGGGCTCGGCTCCAAATTCTCGATATAGCCGCCATAGGCATTGATATGAATCACGCCGCCATCATCCGCGACCTTCTTCAGCAGTTCGTCCGTTACGTTGCGAGGATGATCAAAGAGCGCACGCACGCCCGTATGTGACAGGAAGATAGGCGTAGTTGATATGGCCATGATGTCTTCCACAGTCGAATCAGATGCGTGGGAGCCATCAATCATCATTCCCAGACGATTCGCTTCTCGAATCAGATCCTCACCTAGCGGAGAGAGGCCGCCATAGTCATTGGCCTCAAGATCGGTTGCACTATCAGCAAACTGGTTGTCACGGAAATGAACAGGCCCGATGAGGCGCACGCCCTTGTCATAAAATGTCTGCAACAGCGAAATGTCGGTGCCGAGTGGATAGCTGTTCTCGATGGACTGATAGACGACGCGCTTGCCCTCTCCCACGATGCGTGCGGCATCATCCGCCGTGTAAGCCAGCTCAAAATTATCCGGATGAGCTTCGACCATCTGAATGATCTCGTCAGACCGGTGCAAGGCGGCATCCCGGGCGACCTCATAGGAGACCTCATCAAGCGGGCCTTGAGGCGTAAAGATGACCCAGAAACCCCCGTCCAGACCCCCGCGCTTCATTTTTGGCAGGTCTACCTGCACCTGCCCCAGCTTAGAGGGATTGTCAGCCATGATGTCAAAGTCAGGCTTTGAGAAATTGGCCGGCGTGTCCAAGTGTGAATCGAGCACAATCAGGCGTTCATGAATTTCCGCAGGCGTGGCTACCGCCTCCTGTTCCGCCTCTGGAACAGGTTCGGATTTCGGGGCTGATGGACTGCAAGCAGCCAAGGCCAGGGCGGATACGCCTAAAGCGAGATGTTTGATCATCTGTAATATAGTCTCCAGTTTTCGGACCAGAGCCTAAGGCTTGTTCGCGCCGATGCAAGAAAAATGGCCGCCCGTTGGGGCGGCCAAGTTCAGCAAGAAGGACGTTAAACCAAAACCCGAGGCAGTTGCCTAAAGCTCAGGCCTAACAGTCATTATTAATAACAGATCAATCTGAACGGGTGCACGCAGGTGCGTTGTACGCCATTCATGTTTGCTGCGGGTCTTTAGTCTTCAGCGCGCGTGAAAATGGCTTCCAGACTACGCAAGTTCATCCCATTCTTGAGATAGTTGGCTGGCGTGAGGTTTACGGCCTTTATCATCCCGCGCTCAATTCGTGTGCCATTGCCGTCATCATCTGGCACCAGATCGAAGTCGATGATGTTGATGCATCCCGTATCTTGCTCAAAGCCAGAACACGCCCCAAGCGGCGCTCCGATGACTGAAGCAAGCACCATGCGATTCACCACTTCATGCGCCACCACCAGCGCGCAGGCCCAGTCCGGCCGCTGCAGCAATGCGTGCAAACCTTCTTCGATACGCACCATGGCTTCAGAAAACTTCTCACCGCCTGGCAGGAAAGTCGCGCCGGGCTCTCCCGCCCCCTCAAAGGTGAAGGTCATCGTCGCGGCCAGATGCTCTGCAGATTTGAAGTCTATGTATTGACCAGAACGAAGCTCTCCAAATCGTGCATCCTCTTCGAGCGCCGGGGCATTTGGGTGCTCCGCCAGCACAATCTCTGCAGTCTGGCGCGTCCGGCGCAGCCCGGAGCAGATCGCAAGGTCAAACTCGACCTCCGACAGGGCAACGCCAGCAGAGCGGGCTTCCGCCTCCCCCTGCTCCGTCAGATGCGCCACGGATGGATCGCGCGTGTCGCGTACCTCTTTGGAGGTATAATCCACAAATCCATGGCGCATCAGATAAATGCGTCGCCTACCGGTAGTTCCCGGCAGAGCGCTCATTAGCGGCTCACATCCCAATCCTTGAGAATCTCGTCTGTATGCTCGCCAAGCCCTGCTGGTCGGCCCTGAATAGCGCCTGGTGTCGCAGAAAATCTCGGTGCTGGCGCAGGCTGCATCACGCCTTCGATTTCCACGAAGGTCTGGCGGTCTGCATTGTGCTTGTAAGCCGGTGCTTCGGTCATGGAGAGAACTGGCGCAAAACAGATGTCTGTGCCTTCCATGATCTCGCACCACTCGTCCCGCGTCTTGGTCTTAATGACATCCATGACCTTTTGCTTCAGCTCAGGCCATTTGGATTTGTCCATCTGAGCGTCGAATGCCGTATCAGTGAGGCCAGCCTTCTCACGCAGTATGGCGTAGAATTGCGGCTCGATAGACCCGATAGAAACCCATTTTCCATCCGCACACTCATACGTGTCGTAGAAATGCGCACCGCCATCGAGAAGATTCGACTCACGATCATCGGTCCATATGCCAGCGGCTTTCATACCGTAGAACATTGTGGCCAATGAGGCGGCACCATCGGACATCGCCACATCGATCACCTGGCCTTCTCCCCCATTCTTGACGTTCAAAATGCCGGCCAACATGCCCATGGCAAGGT
>Ga0070726_10004083_pt1 | contig 11879 bp, 6 predicted proteins | sample tdAd471_FD_67275 | JGI IMG/M metagenome (GOLD analysis project Ga0070726, IMG submission 67275) | Marine sediment microbial communities from the Atlantic coast under amendment with organic carbon and nitrate - tdAd47.1 | ecosystem: Environmental > Aquatic > Marine > Coastal > Sediment | place...
GTAAGGGTACGCGTTTTGGCAAAATGGCATCATGTTGCAGCTGCATTGGGCATGGCGGTCTGCCTGCCATGGCAAGCGGTTGCTCAGGAAGGCAACGTCGCGCCGGCAAATCCTGAACAAGATGAACGCGTTGTTCTGGAAGCAGACTATGTCTACGAGATCCGCGACGAGAACAAGCTTGTCGCAGAGGGTAATGTGGAAGCCCTGTATCAGGGCCGTATCCTGCGGGCAGACAAGCTGGTCTACGACCGCACAACCGACCGTGTCCGCGCGTCAGGAAATATCGTCATTATCGACACGGATGGCAGCCAGCAATTCGCTGACGAAATCGAGGTCGATTCCAAACTGGCGGATGGCTACGCCATCGGTTTTTCCGCACGTCTTGCTGATGGCGCGACTGTAGCAGCCAATTCCGCCATTCGGCAGGGAAACGGCGTCGACGCCTTGGATCAGGTCGTCTACACAGCCTGCCCCGTCTGTGAAGATCACAAGACACCAACCTGGTCCATCCGCGCCCGGCGCGCCGTGCTGGACCAGGAAAGCCAGATGATGTCTTATCGCGATGCTGTGGTTGAAGTGGCCGGTATCCCGGTGTTTTATTTCCCCTTCCTCGCGCATCCAGACCCAAATTCCGAACGCCGCTCAGGATTGCTGATCCCGTCTGCAGGTGTTTCCTCAAAACTCGGCCTGTTTTATCAGCAGCCTTATTACTGGGCGATTTCCGACTCTTCGGAAATGACCATCTCCCCTATGGTCAGCCAGAATGTGAATCCGCTGATGGAACTGGACTTCCGCAAGAAATTCTATTCCGGCTCGATCAACTTCAATACCAGCTTCACCAAGGAGCAGGACTTCGACAGCGATGGCGAGCGGTTTGGTGAGGATAGATGGCGCGGCCACCTCTATGGTAGCGGCCTGTTCGCCATAAATAATGAGTGGAAATGGGGCTTCGGCGTCGAGCACCAGTCAGACGATCTTTATGATCGTCGTTACGACATCGACGGTCAGGACAGGCAGCGCGGTCTGTATGCAAGCCAGCCCCGGCGCTTGCTGTCGCAATTGTTCCTCGTCGGACAAGGCGATGATTACTATACCGATGTTGCTTTCCTGAAGTTTCAAGGCCTGCGCGAAGGTGATGATGACGGCGAACTCCCGACGGCCGCACCCGTTTTCTCCGGCCAGAAATACTGGGATCTGGGCAAGTTTGGCTATGCGAGCTTAGATGCATCAAGCGCAATCCTCAGCCGCGATCTTGGCGCGGATTCCCGGCGGGTCAGCCTCGGCGGTGACTGGACGGACCTCAATATCCTGCCCGGCGGTTTCACCTTGAAAACCTTCGCCGAAGCGCGTGGCGACTACTACGCCCTGGACAAGGACGTATCCGGTAAAGCCAATGTCTCCCGCTTCGTCGGCAATATTGGCACCCAACTCGCTTATCCCATGATCCGGACCGGCGAAGTGGTGGATATTACTGTCGAACCGACCGTGATGGTTGCCTGGGGCCTGTCCAATGTAAATGACCCCGCCATCCCGAACGAAGACAGCCAGCTATTTGAATTTGACGAGTCGACCCTCTACGAGGCGAACAGTTTCGGCGGCTACGATTTGTATGAAGGCGATGGCAAACTGTCTGCGGGCCTCACAACGCGCGCCGTATGGAAGAATGGCCTGGACCTCAGCACGACAGTTGGCCGGCGTTGGCGTTCTCGCCCAGATCCCAATTTTAATGATGCCAGCAATCTTAATGGTACATCATCGGATTGGGTTGTCGCCGCTTCGGCCAAATATGGCGAAGCATTCCGAGTGGATACCAGAGCGCGTCTGGATGAGGACGGTTTTCAACTCAATCGTATCGATACAACCGTGTCCACGCGCTTCAATCGCTTCCGCGCTGTGGGGCAGCATTACTACACAATCAGCAACCGCGACGCTGTGCAGCCCAATGTGACACAAGGTATCTTCCTGCGCGGTGAAGTGCAGGTGACGGACCAATACTCTATCTTCTTCGGTCAGTTGCGGGATATCGAACAAAAGCTGAATGCAAGACAGCAATACGGCATCGCTTTCGAGGATGACTGCTCCAGATTTGAGCTGGTCTATGAGCGATCCGAACTCACGGACCGGACTTTGGGCCCGGAAGAGAGCTTCATGATCCGTTTCTCCCTGAAAACAATCGGAGATTTCGGGTCCAACGAGTTTGATTGATTCGACCTGGACGGCACGTGAAGAACGCTGCGCTTTTCCTAATTTCCTGTAAGATATCAGGGGTCACTGCCCTGATACGTTGCGCAGGCTCACAGGACTTGTATGGTCCGATAGAATAGTACGCCATGGGGCCCGGTGGGGCACTCAACGGAGGCCATAAATGGTACGTCAGATCTTTGCCGCTATATCGGTTTTTGCGCTGTCCCTGACAGGCGCCGCTGCGGCTCAGGACGCCAGCAGCCAGGAACGTCTGGCACTTGAAGGCATCGCAGCCATCGTTAACGACAAACCGATTTCCTATTCCGATGTGCGCGAGCGCGCGCGCCTGCTGCTGCTCAGCTTTGGTGGACAGCAACCGAGCCAGGAGCAGATCCAGCAAATCACCGGCCAGGCTCTGGAGCAACTTATCGATGAGCGTCTGCAGCTTGAAAAAGCCGCTGAGTACGAAATGGAGATTGAGCCTGAGGCTATTAATGGTGCGGTCGACGACATGGCGCGCCAGTCTGGCGCAACGGGTGAACAGCTGAAACAACAATTGCTGTCAGCGGGCGTCAATCCAGCCAGCCTTGAAGACCAGATGAAGGCCGAAATCGCGTGGAGTCGCGTGATGTCAGGCCTCTATGGCAGCCGTATCCGTATTTCCGACAACCAGGTGGATGACCAGATGGAGCGCCTGCGTAGCTCCCTGAAGAAGACCCAGTACCGTGTTGCCGAGATCTTTCTCTACGCGCCAGACCCGGAAACGAAGGAACAAGCCCTCCAGGCGGCTGGCACGATTATCGAACAGCTGAACCAGGGCGCTGATTTCCGCATTGCAGCCCAGCGTATTTCCTCTGCACCGACTGCGGCGACCGGCGGTGACATGGGCTGGATCACGGCAGAAGACCTTGAGCCAGAATTGGCCAGCGCCATTCAGGCCTCCGCCCCGCCTGCCTTGCTACAGCCGATTACTGTGGCTGATGGCGTCTATATTCTGAATGTCATGGCCAAGCGCGAACCGGCAAAGTTGACGACCAAAGTTGACCTGAAGCGTCTGCAAATTACGGACGGCTCGGAAACTGACCTGCAAGCCGCTCTGGACATGATCGAGTCCTGTGACGACGTGCAAAGCACCGCCAACTCGAAATCCAACCTGCGCTATGCAGACCTCAAGGATATTGATGTGGACGAGCTTGGCCCCGAAGGCAAAGCGCTGGTGCTGAATACGGAAGTTGGCCAGCCGACAGAAATCTTCTCTGCGGGTCGTGGCCTTGCCGTGATGTATGTCTGCCGCCGCGAAGATGGCGCTGAGGCCCTGCCGTCCCGCGAGGACATGAAGAACTCCCTGAAAGACCGGGAACTCAACATGATCTCCGAGCGCGAACTGCGTGACCTGCGCCGCGAAGCGACGATTATCTATCGCTAGGGTCTTGCGTCACCTCGCGTTTAGGTCAAAACCACACGCGTGAGCAAAGCCGTGACAAAACCTCTTGCCTTGACCATGGGCGATCCCGCCGGGGTTGGTCCACAAATTACTATGGCCGCGTGGCAGCAGCTGCAGGGATCACCGCAGCACAGTTTCTTCGTCATCGGCGCACCGGAGCTTTATGCTCCGCATATGGCGGTTGAGATAATCAATCATCCGGATCAGGCGTCAGAAGTATTTCAGACAGCCCTGCCCGTTCTGGCATTGGCCAATATGCCCATTCCCAGTCCCGGGCAGCCAGACCGGGACACGGCACCAGCCATCATTAAAGCCATTGAAACCGCCGTCTCCCTCTGTCTTGAGGGACAGGCCGATGCCGTTGTCACCAACCCGATCAACAAGGCCCTGCTCTATGGAGCCGGCTTCAAGCATCCAGGGCATACAGAGTTCATTGCCGCTCTCTGCGAGTCTACCTCGAAGACACCGACGCAACCGGTCATGCTGCTGACAGGCGGCGGCCTGCGTGTTGCTCTCGCCACCATCCACATGCCTTTGCGCGAAGCCTGCAACGCCATCACGACTCCGGCCCTCGTCGCACTTGGAGAGATCGTGTCAGCTGCCATGCGACAGGGTTTCGGACTGGCAGAACCTCGTCTCGCCTTCACAGGTTTGAACCCGCATGCGGGCGAGAACGGCACGATCGGCCGTGAAGAGATGGAGATCATCAATCCTGCAGCAGAGCAATTGCGCACTGCCGGCATCAATATGAGCGATGCCCGCTCTGCTGATACTGTCTTCGCCGAAGCGCTGACGGGCCGGTTCGATGCGATCATCGCCATGACACATGATCAGGGCCTGATCCCTGTGAAAACACTGGACTTCTGGGGCGGCGTGAACAGCACGCTGGGCCTGCCTATCGTGCGCACCAGCCCCGATCACGGCACAGGCTATGACGCCGCTGCCCAAGGCAATGCGCAACCTGACAGCCTGATCGCAGCCATCAAACAAGCCCGTCTGATGACGGATAATCGCAAGAGAACGGCATGACCGCTGGACAGACACCTCCCGGCCTGACACAGGCAACCGCCAGGAAAGCGCTTGGCCAGCACTTCCTTTTCGATCCGGATATTCTTCGCCGCACAGCCCTGGCGGCTGGGCCGGTTGAAGGCCGCACCGTCATCGAAGTTGGCCCCGGCCCCGGCGGCCTCACGCGCGCCCTGCTGGACAATGGCGCGGCCAAAGTCATCGCTGTTGAGGCGGACGAGCGCTTTGCCGATGCGCTGAAGACATGGCCAGAATTTGCCGAAGGTCGCCTGCACGTGATCCTGAAGGATGCCCGCAAGGTGAAGTGGGAAGCCATGCTGGCAGGTCTGGGCGCGGATACACCCGCCATGATTATAGCAAACCTTCCGTATAATGTTGGAACACCCTTGCTCATCAACTGGCTGAAGTCCGGCCCATGGCGCGGGGAAATGGCCCTGATGTTCCAGAAGGAAGTGGCCGAGCGTGTCTGCGCTGCGCCGGGAACAGACCATTATGGGCGCCTTGCCGTCCTGGCCCATGCCGTGACCAAACCTCACATGGCTTTCACCCTGCCACCGGGCGCTTTCCGCCCACCGCCAAAAGTGGATAGCGCCGTGGCTGTATTGCATCCCCTACCAGAAGGTGAGGCTTATCCGCACCTGGCCAAGCTGGAAGAAGTTGCTGGCGCAGCCTTTGGACAAAGACGCAAGATGCTGCGTGCGGCGTTGAAGCCACTCGCAAAGCGGCACGGCATCAAGGCGGCTGAATGGCTGAAGGATATAGGTATTGACCCGACGGCGCGGGCTGAAACCCTGACGCAGGAAGAATTCCAGCGCATGGCGTCCTCGCTGATAAAATCGTGAAAAAAGGCGCTCCGGTTTACCAGAGCGCCGTCTTCACGTTTCAGCAGTAGGTCCGGGATCAGGCCAGATCGAAGCGATCCGCATCCATCACCTTGGTCCATGCAGACACAAAGTCGTGCACGAATTTTTCCTTGGCATCTTCCTGCGCATAGACTTCAGACAGAGCACGCAGTTGTGAGTTGGATCCAAAAACGAGATCAACCCGCGTTCCTGTCCATTTCACCTTGTCCGTCTTGCGGTCACGGCCTTCAAAGACATGCTTTGAATCGCCCTTGGCTTTCCAGGCAGTTTCCATATGCAGCAGGTTCACGAAGAAGTCATTCGTCAGCCTTCCTGGGCGTTCCGTGAACATACCATGCTTGGATCCGGCATGGTTAGCACCCAGAACGCGCAGGCCACCGACCAGAACAGTCATCTCAGGCGCGGACAGGGTCAGCAATTGCGCACGGTCTACCAGCAACTCTTCAGCAGGCACAGAATACTCAACCTGCAGATAGTTGCGGAAACCATCCGCTTTTGGCTCCAGCACATCGAAGGAGTCGACATCCGTTTGCTCGTCGGTGGCGTCCGTACGCCCGGGGCTGAATGGCACATCGACAGGATGGCCGGCATCTTTGGCGGCTTTCTCAACAGCCGCGCAGCCACCGAGGACAATCAGATCCGCCATGGAGACTTTCTTGCCGCCCGTCTGGGCATAGTTGAAGGCCTTCTGGACGCTTTCCAGCAGTTTCAGAACCTTCTCCAACTGCACCGGCTGATTCACTTCCCAATCCTTCTGCGGCGCCAGGCGAATGCGTGCCCCATTGGCACCACCGCGCTTGTCTGAGCCACGGAATGTGGAGGCAGACGCCCAGGCAGTCGTCACCAATTCGGAGACTGTCAGACCGGAAGACATGATCTTGTCTTTCAGGTCGGCAATATCAGCCGCATCGATCAACTCATGGTCCACAGCCGGAACCGGATCTTGCCAGATCAGCTCCTCACTCGGAACTTCCTCACCGAGGTAACGGGAGACCGGGCCCATGTCACGGTGGGTCAGCTTGAACCAGGCGCGTGCGAAGGCATCGGCAAACTGGTCCGGGTTCTGATGGAAGCGGCGAGAGATTTTCTCATATTCCGGATCCATGCGCATCGCCATGTCAGCCGTCGTCATGATGGTGATCTGCTTGCCGGAGGAATCATGCGCTTTTGGCGCCATGTCTTCTTCCTTCACATCTTTCGGCTGCCACTGCCATGCACCGGCCGGGCTTTTCACGAGTTCCCATTCATAGCCGAACAGCATGTCAAAATAGCCATTGTCCCATTTGATCGGGTTGGGCGTCCAGGCGCCTTCAAGTCCGCTCGTAATGGTGTCATCGCCATTGCCGATACCGAATTTGCTGGTCCAGCCGAGGCCTTGTTCTGTAATGTCAGCGCCTTCCGGTTCCGCGCCGACCATGCCGGCATCGCCAGCGCCGTGGCATTTGCCGAAAGTGTGACCACCGGCCGTCAGCGCGACGGTCTCTTCGTCATTCATGGCCATGCGGGCAAAGGTCTCACGAATGTCCTTACCCGAAGCAATTGGGTCAGGCTTTCCGTCCGGACCTTCCGGGTTCACATAGATGAGGCCCATCTGCACAGCGGCCAGCGGGTTTTCGAGAACACGTTCACCGGTATAGCGGCTGTTCGGCTTGTCGCTCGTGGCGAGCCATTCCATTTCTGTGCCCCAGTAAATGTCTTTCTCGGGTTCGAAAATGTCTTCACGGCCACCACCAAACCCAAAGGTCGTGCCGCCCATGGATTCAATGGCGCAGTTCCCGGCCAGGATCATCAGGTCCGCCCAGGAAATCTTGTTTCCGTATTTCTTCTTGATCGGCCACAGCAGGCGCCGTGCTTTGTCGAGGTTGGCATTGTCCGGCCAGCTGTTCAGCGGCGCAAAACGTTGCGTGCCTGAGGAAGAACCGCCGCGGCCATCGCCTGTCCGATAGGTGCCGGCGCTGTGCCAAGCCATACGAATGAAGAATGGGCCATAATGGCCATAGTCTGCCGGCCACCAATCCTGGGAGTCGGTCATGAGATCATAAAGGTCTTGCTTGATCGCCTTCAGATCCAGCTTCTTGAACTCTTTGGCATAGCTGAACTCACCACCCAGCGGATTGCCGAGCACGGGATTCTGATGAAGGATGCTCAGGTCAAGCTGGTTGGGCCACCAGTCGCGATTGCTCCGTCCGCGCGCGCCATGCATCACCGGACATTTGCCCTCGGGGGTCATGTCATTTCCGTCCATAGTCCTCTCCCAATTTTATTTTGGTTGCTAATGACCTGGTCGGGATTGCTCGGCCAGGCTGGATACATATTCCGCGAACATTTTCGGGATTTATGGTCCGGAACTGTCCTGCGATGTTGAGACAATACCCCAATCAATTGAATAGAACTAATTGATACATCCCGATCACAATATAGTAATTATCTATAGATAAGCCTCGCGCATAGAAAAGCCCCCGGTGTGCTGACACCGGGGGCTCCTTGAATATAAAGGTCTTTTACAGGCCGGCGAGAACAGCCAGCAGAAGCAGAGCCACGATGTTCGTGATCTTGATCATCGGGTTCACAGCCGGACCAGCGGTATCCTTGTAAGGATCGCCCACCGTATCACCCGTCACAGCGGCCTTGTGGGCTTCAGAGCCCTTGCCGCCATGATGGCCGTCTTCGATGTACTTCTTGGCATTGTCCCATGCGCCCCCACCGGAGGTCATCGAGATGGCCACGAACAGGCCCGTCACGATCACACCCAGCAGCATTGCACCGACGGCAGCCAAAGCGGCCCCCTTGCCTGCGATCACGAAGATCACACCAAACAGCACGATCGGTGACAGCACAGGCAACAGAGAGGGCACGATCATTTCCTTGATCGCGGCCTTGGTTAGCAGGTCCACAGCGCGGCCATAGTCCGGCTTCACTTCGCCTTTCATGATGCCGGGCATCTCGCGGAACTGGCGACGCACTTCCTCAACCACAGCCTGCGCCGCACGGCCAACTGCCATCATCGACATGCCGCCGAACAGGAAGGGCAACAGGCCGCCAAACAGAAGGCCAACCACGACATAGGGGTTCGCAATCGAGAAGTTGACGGAGACATTATAGAAGAAGTCGCCTTCCACGGCGCGTGCCGAGAAGTATTTCAGGTCTTCCGAATAAGCCGCGAACAGAACGAGCGCGCCGAGACCGGCTGAGCCAATGGCATAGCCCTTGGTCACGGCCTTGGTCGTGTTGCCAACTGCGTCCAGCGCATCGGTTGTATCACGCACTTCTGATGGCAGCTCCGCCATCTCCGCAATCCCGCCCGCATTATCCGTCACCGGGCCGAAGGCATCCAGCGCCACGATGATACCGGCCAGCGCCAGCATGGTCGTTGTTGCGATGGCGATGCCAAACAGGCCGGCCAGATTATAGGTCAGGATGATGCCCGCAATGATCACCAGCGCTGGCAGCGCTGTGGATTCAAGCGACACTGCGAGACCCTGAATCACGTTCGTACCGTGTCCGGATTCAGACGCCTGCGCGACAGAGCGCACCGGACGATACTTGGTCTCGGTATAGTAGGCCGTGATCACGACGATCAGGCCAGTCACAACCAGACCGGCCACACCGCAGAGAAACAGGTCGAGCCCGGTGATTTCTCCGGTCAGGCCCAGTTCAGCCGCTGCACCATCCATGACACCGAAACCTGCCGGCATGACGGTCGCAATGGCCAGCGCCAGGCCGCCAATCGACAAGACACCTGTCACGATCAGGCCCTTATACAACGCACCCATGACATCCGTCTTGCCCGCGCCAAGGTTCACAAAGAATGTGCCGACAATGGATGTCAGAATGCAGACGGCGGCAATCGCCAGCGGCAGCAGCATAATTTCGCTGATATAGCTGGAGCCCGCAAAATAGATCGCGCCGAGCACCATGGTAGCAACCAGGGTCACGGCATAGGTCTCGAACAGGTCAGCCGCCATACCGGCACAGTCACCGACATTGTCGCCCACATTGTCTGCAATCGTGGCAGCGTTACGCGGATCATCCTCAGGGATGCCCGCTTCCACCTTGCCGACCATGTCGCCGCCAACATCCGCGCCCTTGGTGAAGATACCGCCACCCAGACGCGCAAAGATCGAGATCAGGGACGCACCGAAGCCGAGCGCCACAAGAGAGTCGATGATCTGGCGCTTTTCTCCCTCAACCGCGAGGTCGAGGCCAACCACTTTGGTCAGCAGACCATAATAGATCACGATGCCCAGCAGCGCGAGGCCGACAACAAGCATGCCTGTGATCGCACCGGATTTGAACGCCATTTTGAGACCGGCATTCAGGCCGGACTTGGCCGCTTCCGTCGTGCGCACGTTAGCCTGTACAGACACTTTCATGCCGATGAAGCCAGCTGCGCCTGAAAGAACAGCGCCAATGATAAAGCCGACGGGCGCATGCCAGTTGCGGAATGCAATGGCCAGAAGCACCACGACGACAACGCCGACAATGGCAATGGTTCGGTATTGGCGACCAAGATAGGCGTTTGCGCCTTCCTGAATTGCTTGGGCGATTTCGCGCATTCGCGCATCACCCGACGGGGCCTTCATGATCGAATTGATCTGAAGCCAGCCATAGAGGACTGACAAGACGCCCGCTGCTAGAGCGAGATAATACCACATAGGTTAGGTTTCCTCCCTTAAAAACAGACTTCAACGCCAGGTTATACCCTGATCATGTACTGCTTATTATAGGTATCTAACCTGCCCGCCCCGTTCCTTATAGGCAATATTGCTCGCTTAGAGGGCGAGTCAGCCCAGATCCTCAGCACCCATGCTCAAAGCCGAGGGTTTCTGGGAGGTTAACGGACTCACCCCTCCACAACGCCCGCAAGCCGGGTTCAGCGGTCATTTCGCCGACAATCTCAATGTCCATTACAGACGCAGCGGCGTGAGAGAGGATCTCGTCCCGCTTGTTTTTTTCGGCCGAAAACAGGATTTGATAGTCATCCCCCCATGTCGTCAGCCGCAGAATTTCGGCCAGATCACGGGAATTCCCCGCGACAGAAATATTTTCGAGATTGATCTCTATCCCGCATCCGGAGGCTTTTGCCATCTGAGCAGCGTCCCCCAGCAGTCCATCCGAGACGTCCATCGCTGCCGAGGCGTGCTGGCCGACTAGGCAGGCAATTCCAGCTGCAGGCAATTGGGGTTCCCGATACGCGGTCATCCATGGGTCTGCCGTCTCGCCCCGTTCCAGCGCATCAAAACCGAGACAGGCGGCACCAATCTGCCCCGTCAGCCAGACATCCTGGCCCGGCCGCGCACCCGCACGGCGCACAGGACTCACCCCCTGGCAAACCCCTGTCAGCGTCAGAGACAGGAACAGGCCCGCAGGCGCCTTCACCGTATCGCCGCCCAATAGCTGGATGCCATGCGCGGCCAACTCATCCCCGAAGGCCTTGGCGAAGTCCGCAAGGTCAGATTCTGGCCTCTGCTCCGGCCAGCCCAGCGTGAGCAGCGCCTCAGCAGGCAAGGCCCCCGCAGAATAAGTGTCCGAGACATTCACGCGTACCAGCTTTCGCGCGACAGATTCCAATGGATCATCCACGCGGAAGTGAACGCCCTCCACCATCGCATCCACGGTGACGACCACAGGTGCGCCACCTGCAGAGCTCAGCTCCGCGACATCATCCATCAGGCCTGCCGCTCCGGATGACCGGGCCAGAGGGGCAAAATAGCTGGAGATCCAGTCCTTCTCGGGCATTTGGTCAGGCCAGCGGGCCTACGGCACTACAGCCCTTCGCGGCCAATGGCGTAGAAACGCTCCTTGCGTTGGGTGCGCAGCTCAGCCGGGCTCATGCCTTCCAGCTCTTTCAGGGCCGCATCCAGCGCCTTGGCCGCATTTGCCATCGCCCGTTTCGGATCGCGATGTGCGCCGCCGACAGGCTCCTTCACCACATCATCGATGACCTTCGTCTTCAGCAGGTCCGGCGCGGTGATCTTCATCGCTTCAGCAGCATCCTTGGCCTTGCCGGCATCACGATACAGGATGGACGCGCAGCCTTCCGGAGAGATCACGGAATAGATGGCATGCTCCATCATCAGCACCTTGTTGGCCGCAGCAATACCGATTGCGCCGCCAGACATGCCTTCGCCAATGATCAGCGTGACGAAGGGAACGCCCAAGGATAGGCCGCGCTGCGTGCCGCGGGCAATGGCTTCTGCCTGGCCACGCTCTTCACCGCCCTTCCCGGGATAGGCGCCTTGCGTATCCGGGAAGCTGAGCACCGGCAGGTCGAATTTCTCGGCCAGGTCCATCAGGCGCACTGCCTTACGGTAGCCTTCGGGGTGCGCCATGCCGAAATTGTGCTTCAGGCGCTTCTCGAT
>Ga0070726_10004084_pt1 | contig 11875 bp, 8 predicted proteins | sample tdAd471_FD_67275 | JGI IMG/M metagenome (GOLD analysis project Ga0070726, IMG submission 67275) | Marine sediment microbial communities from the Atlantic coast under amendment with organic carbon and nitrate - tdAd47.1 | ecosystem: Environmental > Aquatic > Marine > Coastal > Sediment | place...
CGGGGAGAGAAACGAGAAGCGGGTGAGCAGCTCCTCGACGCTGGTGTCCGTGAGCTTGGTCTTGTTCTCCACCCGCACCGCGACCGCGAACTCGAGCTCACCGTGGCGCAGGCGATACTCCTCGAGCCTCCAGCTCTCCTCGGAGCCGAAGACCTCGATGGACCCCTTGCCGTAGAGCAGGATCTTGCCCGCCAGCTCGGCCCAGGCGAAGGTCGGCCGCTGAGCCTCGGCGTAGCGCAGAGCGAGGCTCTTGGCGGCCTCGTCGCTGATCCGGGTGTTCTGCAGGCGCCCGGGCTCCGTGGCGAACTCGTAGTCCCCGGGGGGGGAGATCCAGAGCTCGAGGTAGGCCTCGGCGGTAGGGTGCTTGTAGGCCTCGGCGAGCAGCGGCTGCTTGAAATCGACCGGGCGCCAGCCCTTCGGGGGGAGCAGGGTCAACCGGCGCTGGAGCTTCTCTTGCAGCCGCGACGGCAGCTTGGGGGGCGCGTCGCGGTCGACCACGCCGATCTCTGGGATCAGCTCCACGTCGTCGAGGTCGAACATGCGGACGCCGCGGTCGGTCATGACCTTGACCTGGCTGCCCTTGACCTCCCAGGAGACGTCGCTCATTTCCTTGTTCAGCCCGCGGATGATGATCGTGCCCCGGGGCATGGCCCAGGCGGAGGCCGAGGCGAGGAACAGCGACGTGAGAACGAGCAACTGGCGCGAGACCACCGGAGACTCCCTGCGGTTTGGATGAGCGCGTCGGGATTCAGTCTACCGCGGTCGCTTGCCTCGCGCCCGCGGCGCCACGGTTCACGGCGCGTGTCCTCCCGCTCTCGGCTATGATCACGGGGTGAGACGCGTCCACCTGCTGCTGGCTTCACTCCTGCTCGCGACCCCGCTGGTCGCCCAGGACGCGACCACCTACCTCCCCCTGCTGGAGGACCTGGCCCCCGAGGCGTTGAGCTTGCTCGAAGACCTCGACGGCGACGGCTCCGTCGAGCAGCGCATGGCGGCCCTCGACGCGCTGTGCCGGTTCGCCAGTGACCGCGAAGTGGGCAACGCGCTCGTCCTCGAGCCTTCAGGGGTCATGCGCGGGCTGCGTTCGCTGCTCCGCGGGCGCGTGCGCGACCTGTCCCCCGAGGAGCGCGGGGTCTTCGTCGACTACCAGGAGCAGCTGACCACGGCCCTCGAGCAGCAGGGCTCCGAGGCGCTGCTGCGCCGCTCACCGGCCTCGGAGGCTGCGGGGAGAGCCTGGCGCGCGCGGCTGGAGTCGGCCCTCGAGGCCGGCGACATTGCCGGCGCGGCGTGGTGGCTCGAGGCCGCCCGCGGCTGGGGCCACGCCGGCGAGGGACCGGCGGGCGCCCTCTGCGACGCCTGGACCGACGCCAGCGCCCGCGGCGAGCTGGCCCAGATCGGCTCTCGCGTCGCTCCAGCCTGGGCGCCGTTGGCGGCAGCCTGGGCCCAGCGCCCCGAGCGGGTCGCGCTCCCCCGCCGCGAGCCCCAGCTCCTGGCCAACGTGCGCCTGCCGGGCTCCAACTGGGAAGACCGCAGCCCGAGTGTCCCGCTCTTGACCCCCCGCCGGGTGATCGTCTCCACCGGGAGCGCCGTGCTCCGCTACAGCCGCAACGGGACCCTGCTCAGCCAGTTCCCCCAGCGCCTCGACGGCGCCGCCCCCCCGCCCGACGACTCGACCGGGTTGCTCGCGAACTTGACCCGCTTCGGCGGCGAGGTGTTCACGCCCCTCGCCCTCGAGCGCTGGTTGGCGCCCGCCCGGGAGCCTGCGGAGAGCAGCGAGGGCGACCCCGCCCTCGGCGGCTACTTCTACGGCCTGGTCGGGCTCGACGTGGAGACCCTGCGGGTCGCGTGGTGGGACGGGGACCCGGGCACGCGGGAGGCGGCGACTCCGCTCTCGCCTTCGGCCGAGGTCGAGCGCCTGCTGCGCGCGGGGCACGTGATCGCCTGCGCCAGCGACGGAGCGCGGATCTACGTCGCCTTCCTCACCAAGGGCACCGAGCTCAGCCTCTACCTGTTCGCCTACCGGCCGGTGACCCGGATCGGCGCCGACCTCTGTCTCGAGCCCGCCTGGCCCGCGCCGCTGCGCGTGGCGCAGGTCGAGCACGGCGGCACCGACGACCAGGCGGTGCGGCCCGAGGTCGCGGTGCGCCTGACCCTCGACGGCTGCGGCCGCCTGGTGTGCGCCACCGACGTGGGGATCGTGGCCTGCGCCTCGGCGATCAGCGGCGACATGGAGTGGCTGCACGAGCGCTTCGTCGAGGCCAAGGAGACCGAGTTCCGCCGCTGGGGACCGCGCCAGACCCCAGAGCCTCCGCCTCCTCCGACGCAGGCCCTCGTCGCCCCGGACCCCAGGCGGCCCGAGCTGGGTCCGATCGCGGTCGCCCTCGTCGGGCCAGAGCTGCTCGGGGTGCGCCTGCGCACCGGCGAGGTGCTCTGGAACCGCGCGCGAGACAAGCAGGAGTATCTGCTCCCCGGAGACGGCGTCGAGTTCCTCGCCTACGGCTTCAACGAGGCCCTCGCCCTCGACGCGGCCACCGGCAAGCCGATCTACGCCCGCGGCCGCCCGCTCTCGATCGGCACCTTTCGCTTTTGTGGGATCGGGGTCCAAACCCTCGAGGGCTACCTGATCCCGGTGCGCCACAACCAGAGCAAGAGCCTCAGCCTGCACCGCCTGCGCTGGCGCGAGCTGCCCACCGGCGACCGCACGGTGCTCTTCGACGGGTCCCACCGGCTGCCGCTGACCGAGGCGGTCAACCTGGCGATCGACGCCGACCACGTGGTGGCGGTGAGCTCGAACCGAATGCAGGTGTTGAGCTTCAGCGTCCCCGACGACAGCGGGCGCTGATCAGCTGCCCCAGACCTGCTCCGGGTCGAGGGTGAACAGCGTCCCGTTGGGCCCGGGCTCAGCGGCCTCGGCCACGATCGCCTCCTCCTCGTCCTCCTCGACGCGGTCGCGGCGCATGCGCCGCGTCTCGTCTTGCTCGAGGGTCAGGAGCTCGCGCAGGCTGAGTCTGAACTCGGCCTCGAGGGGCTCGAAGCAGCGCGAGAAGCGGACCGACCCGCGAGTGAGCTGGGTCACGGCGCGGACGGCCTTGAGCCCGCGCAGCTCACCGCAGCGGGCGTCGACGATCTCGCCCAGGCACACCACGAGCTCGGCCTCGACGCAGCCGTCGTCCACGATCAGGGTCCCGGTGCGGCGCTCGTCTTCGAGCTTGAGCAGCCGGCGCATGAGCGCGTCGCGGTTCCAGACGTAGTCTTCGATCACCGGCCCGTGGTCGCTGAACAGGAGCACCTCGGAGCTGTCGTCGGTCAGCAGCGCCGGCGCGGCCACGCCCTCGTGGACGAGCTCCACGGTGTAGTCCTCGCGGCCGAAGCGGATCCGCTCGCCCCCGTGGATCACGATCGGGGTCTGGGCGTCCACCCGCACCCCGTCGACGCAGGTCCCGTTCGAGCTGTTGACGTCGCGCAGCACGGGGCGCTCGGCGTCGGCGTCCCAGCGAATCGTGGCGTGGAAGCGGCTGACCGTCGGCGCGTCGACCACGACCTCGTTGGTGGGGTGGCGCCCGACCCACAGCTCACCGCCCGGCGCGAGCCAGTGCACGTCGCGGCTCGCGGCCGCGTGCAAGGCCAAGCTGAACGTCGATACTCCGGCGCGTGCCGTCATCCTGATCCCCACCTCACCCCCAACGGGCTAAGGGCTTACGATCCCTATCGGCAGCGCGCGCCCCAATCTTTTGCCGGCTGGAGATTTCTCGAAGGTCTTGGCCCACAACGGGTTGTCGGGCGTCACCGACCTCGCCACACTCCCCTCATGCGACTCTCCCTGGGGCTCTGGATCCTCTGCGCGACGCTGGCCTGGGCCGACGTCGTGCACCTGACCAGCGGACGCAAGGTCAAGGGCGAGGTCGTCTCCGAGAGCGAGACCAAGGTCGTGGTCCGCGTGGCCGGCGTGGGTCGAATGGAGTTCCCCCGCAAGCTGGTCGAGCGGATCGAGCGCGAGAGCCCGGGCGCGACCCGGTTGGCCCAGGCCCGCGAGCGCAGCCGCGAGGGGGCGTGGGACGCAGCCCTCGCGCTGTATCGCACGCTGGTCGACGACGACGACCCTGCGGTGTCCGAGGCAGCGCGGCGCGAGCTGGCCGAGCTCGAGCAGGCCGCGACCCGGCGCGAGCGCGGACGGGCCAAGCCGACGCCTCCGCCCCAGCGGGCCGAGGGCGGCTCCTCCGCGGCCCCCGCCGCACCCAGCGACCTGGGCCCCGCAGCCAAAGGCCTGGCCGCCCTGCGCGCCGGCAGGTTCGCCGAGGCGCGCGACGTGTTCGCTGCGCTGGTCGAGGCCGAGCCGAAGTCGGAGCCCTACGCGTTCCTCCTCGCCCGCGCCCTCGAGCTCGGCGGCGAGGCCCGCGCGGCCGGACAGCGCTACCGCGCCCTCGCCGGGGAGCTGGGGGCTCGGAGGGGCCTGACCCCGGCTTGGCTGGGCGAGATCGCGCGCCGCCGACTCGGCGGGGAGCCACTGACCCCCGACTCGCCTGGGGTCGGTGAGGGCTGGAGCCGCGTCGAGGCCGGGGACGCGTTCGTGATCTACCACCCCTTCCCCAAGATCGAGGCCTGGCTGGAGCAGGAGCCCGAGAAGGCCCTGGAGCGGGTGCTCGAGCGGTTGAAGATCGAGCGCGAACGCCTGGAGTGGAACGGACGGGTGCAAATCTACCTGTTCCCCAACCAGCGCGCCTACCAGGAGGCCGAGGGCATGGAGCTGGCTGGCGGCCACGCCCAGCGCTACCGCGCCCCCGACGGCTGGTTGACCCAGATCCGCGCCTACCCCCAGCGCAGCTTCTACCAGACGACGTTCCCCCACGAGGTCGCCCACGCTGTGCTCTACCACGCGTATCCGGGCCTGCCCTCGTGGGCCCACGAGGGCGCCGCGCAGTACGTCGAGACCCCGCGGTCCCGCGCCCGGGCTCGCGCCGCGTTCCGCGGGGCCGAGGCCACCGCGAGCCTGCCCTCCCTGCGCGAGCTGCTCGCGGGCGCCGTCAGCCGGGGCGCGAATCAGGCCGAGGTCGCCGCCTACTACGGCCTGTCCCTGGTCGCCTTCGAGGCCCTGGTCGAGCTCAGCGGGGGCCCCGCCGAGGCGCTCGAGCTCTGTCGCGAGGTCCGCCTCCAGGGCGCCGAGTCGGCGTTGAAGGCACGCTCGATCTCCTGGCGGCGGCTCGAGGGCGCGGTCGAGAGCGCCGCCAAGAACACGGCCGCCGGGGACTGAGCGTCCGACGATCGCACCGCAGTGCACTGCAAATGTCCGTCGTCCCTATCGGGGCGGTAAGGCGCGAAAGCGTCCCGCGTCTCGCCCAGCTTGAGCCCATTGCCCTGCATTGAAACCAAAGGTGCGAGCCCTCATGAGGGTTAGAGCGGTATGCGACTTGCATTTACGTGGTGCTCGTGTCGCACTCCACCTCCAGCAGCCGCCTCCCCGCCCTCGACCCGTCCGCCGCGCGGAAGCGGCGCGAGCAGGAGGACGCACGCCGGGAGTTCGCGCACTACGGGCGCCAGGTCAAGCTCTCGATCTCGATCCTGGCCGCGGCTGCGGCCCTCGCGGCGACGGTGTTCGCGGCGGCGAACTCCAGCAGCGACCTGGCGGCCTTCAGCGCCGTGGGCGAGCTCCTCGGTCCGTTCGGCGCTGGGATCCTCGGGGGCCTGGTGATCGGCGGTGCGCTCTACCACCACGAGCGCGTGATCCAGGACAGCCCCGAGCAGCGGTTCTAGCTCCGCTCCAGGAAACTCATTCCGACCAGGGTCAAGTCCGGGACGACCTCCTCGATCGCCGGGCAGGCGTCCGCGATCCGAACCGCGTCGCCGCCGGTCGCGACCACCCCCACCGGCCCCTCGAGCTGATCCGTCAGGCGCCGGGTCAGGGTCTCGACCAGCCCCACGACACCCCAGAACACGCCGGCCGCGATCGACGAGGGCGTGTCGCGCCCCAGCGCGGCGGGGACGCCCTGGATCGCGACCGGGGGTAGCTGCGCAGTGCCTGCCGCCAGCGCCCCGGCCTGCGCGCGGAGCCCGGGGGCGATCGCGCCCCCGCGGAACACGCCCTGGGCGTCGACGACCTCGAAGGTGATCGCCGTCCCCAGGTCGATCACGATCGTGGCCCGGCCGGGGTGAGCGCGGGCCGCCCACAGCGCGTTGGCGATCCGATCCGCGCCGACGGTCTTGGGGGTCACCACGTCGAGCTCCACCGGCGAGCTGCCGGCGTCGAGCAGGCGGCTCGAGACGCCGCGCTCGCGCAACCAGGACCGGACCTCGGGGATCACGGCAGGCACCACACTGGCGATCCAGGCCTCCTCGACCCCGGCGACGAAGGCCTCCCACTCCGCGCGGCCGGTGGCGTGGGCGACGTGCAGCACCTCGCCCAGCTGACCGGGCCCAGGGGAGCGGGCCAGGTGCGCGCGGGTGTTGCCGAGGTCGAGGAGCAGCTGCATGCTGCCAGCCTACTCGGCGGCGTCGTCGTCGCTGGGGCCGAGCTTGGCCAGCGCCTGCTTGAAGTGGTGCTCCAGCTCGCGCTCGGCGGCCGCCAGGGACTCGAACCAGTCTGCGACCGAGTCGAACCCCTCCTCCCGCGCGGTCTTGGCGAAGGCCACGTACATCGTCTCGCCTTCGTAGGTCGTGCGCGAGATCGCGGCGCGGAGGTTCTCCTCGGTGGTCCCGATCGGCAGCCGGGTCACCGGGTCGCTGACCGCGCTGAGGAAGTCGAGGTGGCCCTGGGCGCGGCTGGACTGCCCTTCCTTCGCCGCGCGAAACAGCATGCTCGCGCTGAGCTGACCCTCGAGGTCGGCGCGGGTGGCGAAGTAGCGGTGCCGCGCCGCGTCCTGGCAGTCGGCGGCGAAGGCTGCCTTGAGGTTCTCGAGGGTACGGGAGGTCTGGAGGTCGAACTCGGACATGGGGGCGACTCTACGCCTGGGCTCCTGGGAGGGTCAAGCGTGCACGCAAACGGCTGAAGCTTGACCGGCTGCAGCGGGTGCGGTATCACCCGCGAGCCTGGGGGCCGCATGAAAGTCTTGGTCGTAGGTGGCGGGGGTCGCGAGCACGCGCTGTGCTGGAAGCTGGCCCAATCGCCCCGAGTCGAGAAGGTCTACGTCGCCCCCGGCAACGCGGGCTGCGAGGCCGTGGCCGAGCGGGTCTCGATCCGCCCCACCCAGCTCGACGCGCTGGTCGACTTCGTCCACGGCAACGCGATCGACCTCACCGTCGTCGGGCCCGAGGCCCCGCTCTGCGACGGCCTCGTCGATCGCCTGCAGAAGCTCGGCCACAAGGCCTTCGGCCCCACCCGCGAAGGCGCCAAGCTCGAGGGCAGCAAGTCCTACGCCAAAGCCCTCGCCCGCACGCACAACATTCCCGGCCCCGACTTCAAGGTCTTCAACGCCGCCCGCGCCGCCCGCGACTACCTCGACCGCAACCCGGACTTCCCGATCGTGGCCAAGGCCGACGGGCTGGCGGCGGGCAAGGGCGTCCGGATCTGCCACACCCGTGAGGAGGCCGAGGAGCACATTGCCGCCTGCTTCGAGCGCCGCACCTACGGCGAGGCAGGCGAGACCCTGATGTTCGAGGAGTTCGTGCGCGGGACCGAGGCCAGCGTGCAGGTCGTCACCGACGGCAGCACGCTGCTGGTGCTCGAGCCGGCCCGCGACTACAAGGCCGCCTACGACGGCGGCGAGGGCCCCAACACCGGCGGCATGGGCTCGTTCAGCCCGGCCCCGATCGAGCCCAAGCTCATGCGCCGGATCGAGGAGAAGGTGCTCCTGCCCACGGTGCACGGCCTGGCCCGCACCGGGCACCCCTTCCGCGGCGTGCTCTACGCGGGGCTGATGCTGACCCCCACCGGCCCCCGGCTGCTCGAATACAACGTGCGCTTCGGCGACCCCGAGACTCAGCCGACCCTGGTGCGGCTCAAGAGCGACCTGTTCGAGCTCCTCTGGCGCACCGTCGAGGGGACCCTCGCCGACTACCAGGTCGAGTGGGACCCGCGCCCCGCGGTCACGATCACGCTGACCTCGGCCGGTTACCCCGGGCGCTACGAGACGAGCAAGCCGATCACGGGGATCGAGGCCGCCGAGGAGCACCCCGACGTCGTGGTGTTCCACGCCGGCACCGAGAGGCGCGCGGGCAAGCTGGAGACCAACGGCGGGCGCGTGCTGAACGTGACCGCCCTCGGCGAGACCCTCGAGGCGGCGCGCGAGACGGCCTACGCGGCCGCGCGCAAGATCGACTTCGACGGCGTCGTGTTCCGCAACGACATTGGGACCTGAGCCCGCGCCCCCGCGGGGCCGTGTAGACTTCCTCGCATGAGCGAGCTCTCCCTGGCGCGCGACTGCGCCCTCGACGCCGACGACCTGGTGACCCACGGGGTGATCCTCGGACGCACGGGCTCCGGCAAGACCGGCCTGGGAACGGTGGTCCTCGAGGAGCTCGCGCTGCAGGGCGTCCCGCTGCTGGTGATCGACCCCAAGGGCGACATGACCAACCTCGCGCTGGCCTTCCCGGGGCTGAACCCGGCGGCCTACGCGCCCTGGGTCGCGCGCGGCGAAGACCCCGAGGCCGTCGCCGCGCGCGTACGCGCCGGCCTCGAGGCCTCCGGCGTCGACGTCGAGCAGGTGCGCGCCTACCGCGACGCGGCGCGGACCACGGTCTACGCCCCGGGCTGGACCCGCGGCCAGGGGGTCAACCGGGTCGACCTGCTCCCGAGCCTGGCTGCGCCGGCTCAGGGGGGCGAGGGTCGACAGATCGCGGCCCAGGGGGTGGCCGAAGCGCTCCTCGGCAGCGTGGGCCAGGAGTCGAGCGGCCCCTCGGACCCGCGGGCGGTGTTCCTCGCCGAGGCCGTGCTCTCGCTGTGGAGCGGGGGCGGCGCGATCGACCTGGACGCGATCGTGGGCGCCGTGCATACCCCGCCGTTTACCCACGTCGGGCCGCTGCCCCTCGACGACTTCCTCCCCGAGAACGAGCGCAAGAAGCTCGCGCGGAGCCTGGTCAGCTTCTCGCGCTCGGCCGCGCGCTGGCTCTCGGGGACGCCGCTGGACTTCGACGCGCTGCTCGCCCCCGCCGCGCCCGGCGCACCCCAGCGCACGAGCGTGTTCAGCCTCGGGCACCTCGACCCCGCCGAGCGCGCGTTCTTCCTCACGCTCTTCCTCCACGGGCTGCTGGAGTGGCTCGGCCGGCAGCCGGGGACCTCGCGCCTGCGGGCGCTGCTCTGGATCGAGGAAGCGCGCGGGATCCTGCCCCCACACCCGCAGTCGCCGCCGACCAAGGCTCCCCTCGCGCGGCTGCTGGCCCAGGCCCGCGCCTTCGGCCTCGGCTGCGTGCTCTCGACCCAGCACCCGGTCGACCTCGACTACAAGGCGCTCTCCAACGTGGGCACTTGGTTCCTCGGCACGCTGCGCGAGCGCGACCTCAAGCGCGACCTGCTGAGCGAGCTGCAGGACAAGGGGATCGACGCGGGGCGGCTCAGCGAGCTGCAGACGCGGCAGTTCCTCCTCCGCCGCAAGCGCGGGGCCGTGGACGAGCTGCGCACGCGCTACGCACTCTGCTACCTGCGCGGCCCGATCTCACCCACCGAGCTGCCCAAGCTCGCCGCCTACCTCGACCCGCCGCCAGGCGCCGGCGCCCCCCACCGGGGCCGCCCGGCGCGTGCCAAGCCGGCCACCCAGGACGTCGAGCCCGCGCGCCCCGCGCCCGCCCCGGCGACGACGAGCGCGACCCGGGCAGCGGACCCCGCCGCCAAGGCGCCCCCCCGCCCGACGGCGCCTGCGCCCTCGGCGAGCTACGAGCTGACCCTCCCCGCGGGGTGGGGCGGCGACCCTTGGAGCGGACACCGGGCACCCCAGAAGACCTACCTCAAGCCGGTCCAGGTGCCGCGCACCGTCCCGGTGCTGCACCTGCCCCCGAGCTCGACCCGCAAGACCTGGCTCCCGTGCCTCTTCGCCCGGGTGCGGGTGGTCTTCGGCGCCCGGCGCCTGGAGGTCGTGTTCGCCTGCCCCCTCGACGGCGAGCCCAACTGGAGCCACGCCCTCGCCCTCGAGCCGCGCACCCTGCGCGCGGGGCACCCCGAGGGCTGGCACGAGTTCGGCGGGTTCCCGCTCTCGGTGTTCAAGCTGCGCGCGATCGAGGCCCACACCGAGGAGGCCCGGCGCGCCGCCCGCCAGCGGCTGCGCTACCTCGAGGACGCCGCCCCCGCGACCCCCGCCAAAGATCCCCGGACCGCGGTCCGCGACGCCCTCAGCGCGTTGGGGGAGGGCGAGTCGAGCGACCCCCACCAGCTCGCCTGCGAGGCCGTGTTCGGCAGCGCGCTCCCGCCGCCCCCCGACTGGGAGCCCCCCACCGACCTCGCGCGGCGCGCCCAGCGAGTCGCCGACGCGCTGCTGGCCGCGAGGGCGACCCCCGCGGCGACCGCCGCCCCTGCGCCGACCGCCTGCGAATACGCGGAGGTCATGGAGCTCGGCCTGCTCTGGACGCCTGTTGTTGGTTCGCGCCGCTGACGCGGCGCTCACCAACTAACCCTTGCGAGAGCGGCCGCGGCGGCGACCGCCGCGGGAGCGGCGGCGCTTGCGGCCCGACTTGCGCTGCTGGGGCGGGTCGGCCTCGGCGTTCTTGACCCGATCTTCCCAATAGCGCAGCTCGTCCCAACCCGAGTCCGTCGCGCGGCAGTGCAGCCAGAACAGGACCACGGCCTGGCGGAAGTAGTCGCGGCCCAGGATCCGCTCGACCCGGCCCCGGCTGCGCAGCTCGCCCGTGATCAGGCGGCGCAGGAGGAGCACGGCCTGACGGATCCGGTCGCGGTCGCGACGTGCGAGGCTGTGGCGACGCGAGATCGGGTAGAGCACCTCGTCGGCGATCGTCTCGGGGGAGATCCGCTCGCCGGTCTCGGGGTCCACGGTGTCGGCCTTGGCGTCGAGCTGCTCGAGGAGCAGCGGCGCCAGCAGCACCGAGAGGGTCAACGCGTTGCCCACCTTGGCGCCGCGCTGGTTGAGCATGTCGACGCCCTCGAGGTAGTTGTTCAGCAGCTCGACCCGGTCGAAGGCCTCGGTGAACACGGGTCGCGTGGGCGCCGGCGGCTGCTTGCGGCGTCGGCGCCGACGCCGACCGCGCTTGCTCGGCGAGGTCGTCGGCGCGGCGTCTTCGGGGAACGACGCGACCACCTCGTCCAGGCGCTTGTTCCAACGCAGGACCTGCAGGATCGAGGCCGCGCGGGCCTCCTCGCTCTTGCGACCCGCGAGGTCGTCCAGGCCCACGGACTCGAGGTAGGCGTCGCGCGCGAACGCCGCGGCCTCGAACATGTCGTCCATCAGGAACACGTGCGGGTCTTCGAGCCAGTCGTTGGCCCCCTCCAGGGGCGGTCGCTCCCAGGTCACCCGCAGGTACGACTTGACCATGCGCTGCTCGGGCTCCCAGTCGGTCTCGTCCGCCGGGAACAGGACCTCGGGCCCCCCAGCGATCGGCCGGGGCGGGCCCCACTCCGCAGGAGGCCAGGGACGGTGGGGTCCAGCCACCTCGGCCCCGTTGGGGGCGGGCGCCGAATCCAGCTCCTCAGGGGCCACGCTACGGAACTCGACCTTGGGCTCGTCCCAGGGCTCGGGGAGCTCGGGCAGAGGGACGGGCAAGGCCTCGGGAGCAGGAGCGGTTTCCGGCCCCTCGACGGCCGGTGCGTCGCCCTCGCCCTTGGCCTCGTCCGTCTGGGCTTCGTCCGCCTGGGCTTCGTCCGCCTGGGCTTCGTCCGCCGGGGCTTCGTCCACCTGGGCTTCGTCTGCCGGGGCTTCGTCCACCTGGGCTTCGTCCGCCTGGGCTTCGTCCGCCTGGGCTTCGTCCGCCTGGGCTTCGTCCGCCTGGGCTTCGTCCGCCTGGG
>Ga0070726_10004087_pt1 | contig 11869 bp, 9 predicted proteins | sample tdAd471_FD_67275 | JGI IMG/M metagenome (GOLD analysis project Ga0070726, IMG submission 67275) | Marine sediment microbial communities from the Atlantic coast under amendment with organic carbon and nitrate - tdAd47.1 | ecosystem: Environmental > Aquatic > Marine > Coastal > Sediment | place...
TGCTCGACGAGCAGGCCCGCGGTGACGGAGCTGTCGACCCCTCCGCTCATGGCGACGACGACCTTCACGAGCCCTTCCTCCCAAGCTGGTCAAGGTAACCCGGGCCCGCGGCCCCGCCGCCGTGCTAGGTGCAGCTCTCAGCTCGGAGCCCCGGCCCATGCCCCTGCCCGTCGTCGCCATCGTCGGTCGTCCCAACGTCGGCAAGTCCACCTTGTTCAACCGCCTCATCGGCTTCCGAAAGGCGATGGTCCACGACCGTCCGGGCGTGACCCGCGACCGCCTGTACGAGGAAGCCGAGGTGATGGACCGCAAGGTCCTGCTGGTCGACACCGGGGGCCTCGACCCCGACCCCGACGCATCCGATCTGCTCGCCTCCATGCGACGGCAGACGCTGATCGCCGTCGAGGAAGCCGACGTCATCGTGTTCCTCACCGACGGCCCCGCCGGCTACACCGCCGCCGATGCCGAGGTCGGCGACCTGCTGCGCCGCACCTCCAAGCACGTCGTGCTGGCGGTCAACAAGATCGACGGGCAGCGGCACGAAGACCTGGTTGGCGAGTTCTGGTCCATCGGACTGACGCCGCTCGTCTCGGTGTCTGCCGAGCACGGTCGAGGCATCTGGGATCTCCTCGAGGCCGTCTACGAGGGCCTGCCCGAGGCCGTCGAAGAAGAAGAGGTGCCGCTGGGCGGCGACGAGGTGGTCGACGACGACGACGAGGCCGGGTTCTCCGGTCCGATTCGCATCGCGGTGGTCGGGCGACCGAACATCGGGAAGTCCACCCTCATCAACCGGCTCATCGGGGAAGACCGCCACGTCGTCAACGACGCTCCCGGCACCACGATGGACCCCATCGACTCGCCCCTGCGCATCGGAGACCAAGACTACGTGCTGGTCGACACCGCCGGGGTGCGGCGCAAGGCCCGTATCGGCGATGCCCTCGAGCGGTGGATCAGCCTGCGGGCGATCCGCAGCATCGAGCGCTGCCACGTCGTGTTGCTGATGATCGACGCCACCGAGGGCCCGACCGACCAAGACGCCAAGCTCGCGCAGCTTGTCAACGACCGGGGCCGCGCCCTGATCGTGTTGATCAACAAGTGGGACCTCACCAAAGACGATGAGCAGCTGAACAGCCAGAAGACCGAAGACGACATGGACCGCAAGCTGCCCCACATCACCTGGGCGCCTCATCTGTTCATCTCGGCGAAGACCGGCAAAGGTGCGGGGCGCATCCTGCCGATGGTCGACAAGGTGTTCGCGCAGTTCGGCAGCCGAGTGAAGACCTCGCCGCTGAACAAGTTCCTAGCCGAGGCCCTCGCCGCCCACAGCCCGCCACAGAAGCACCACCACCCGGTCCGGCTGTACTACGTCACCCAGACGCGGGTGCGGCCGCCGACCTTCGCGTTCTGGTGCAACACCCCCGAGGGCATCCCCGACGCGTACCGCCGCTACCTGCAGCGGCGCCTGCGCGAGCGCTTCGGGCTGGAGGGCACCCCGCTTCGCCTGCACTTCAAGAAGCGGCGCAAGCTCGGGGAGGAGGAGGACGGCTCGTGACGGTCCGGCTCCTCGAAGAGCACGTCGTCAACCAGATCGCCGCCGGTGAAGTCATCGAGCGGCCGGCGAGTGTGGTCAAGGAACTGGTAGAGAACAGCCTCGACGCCGGGGCGACGACCCTCGAGGTGCTGCTGGTCGATGGCGGCAAGCAGCGCATCCGGGTGCGCGACGACGGGCACGGCATGCCCGAGGCCGACGCCATGATGGCCCTCGAGCGCCACGCGACCTCCAAGATCCGCCGCGCCGACGACCTCGTCCGCATCGGCACCCTGGGCTTTCGCGGAGAGGCGCTGCCGAGCATCGCCGCGGTCAGCCGCTTTCAGCTGGTCACCCGCGCCGAGAGCGACGACGACGCCACCCGCCTGCGCATCGAGGGGGGCACCCTCACCGACGTGCGCCGGGTCGGCGCGCCGGTGGGCACTGAGATCGACGTGCGCTCGCTGTTCTTCAACGTGCCGGCACGTCGCAAGTTCCTCCGCACCCGTGGGACTGAGCTGTCGCACTGCATGGAGACGCTGACGCGCCTGGCGCTGATGCGCCCTGACGTCGACCTCACGGTGCGTCACGGCGAGCGGGAGCTGCTTCGGGCCCCCCGCGGCGACCTACAGCGCCGCGCCATCGACGCACTGGGCAAAGACGCGCGCGGGCTGGTGCCGGTGGCGCTGGCCCGCGACGGCGTCGAGCTCACCGGGCTCGCCAGCCTGCCGGGGCAGGGGAGGAGCTCGGCCAACGGCGCGCTGTACCTGTACGTGAACGGCCGCTGGGTCCGCGACATCGTGCTGCGCCGTGCGGTCTACCAGGCCTACCGCGAGCTGATGCCGAAGGGGCGCTACCCGCTGGTGGTCCTCGATGTGCGTGTGCCGCCCGGCGGGGTCGACGTCAACGTGCACCCGACGAAGGCCGAGGTGCGCTTCGTCCGCCCGCGGGAGATCACCGCGCTGCTCGCGGAGGGGCTACGGGCCCAGGTGCTCGCGGCGGGCAAGGTCCCCGAGCCGAGGCAGCGGCCGGAGCGCGGCGGCTACCAGGTCGATCGGGCCTCGCTGCCCCTCAAGTCCCCCGCGACCTGGGCGCTGCCCTCCCACCCTGACGACGACCCGCGAGCCCCCGCAGCGCGGCCTCCTACGTCGCCCGTGCCGGCTGCACCCTTCTCAGAGCCGCTGCCGGCGCCGCCCGAGCTACGCGAGGCACCGTCGCCTCCGCCTCTGGCGGCCGACGTGCATCCGCCCGTGGTGGCGCCGCTGCGAGGGCATCGGGTGGTGGGCGTGGTGCGGCGCCGCTGGGTGGTGCTGGAGACGGCGGGCGGGCTGGTGGTGGTCGACGGAGGCCGGGCGCGGCTGCAGCTCGAGCTCGCCCAGGGCCGGGGGGCGGCCAGGCTGCTCGTGCCGCAGCGGGTAGCCCTCACGGAGGGGGAGGCCGACAAGCTCATCGCCGAGGCGGAGGCGCTGTCGGCCGCAGGGCTGGAGCTGGTGCGCTTCGGTCCGCGGGAGGTCGCGGTGAAGGCGGTGCCGCCGGCCGTGGTCCACGTCGATCCGGCCGAGGTCGTGCGGCTCGCCGTGGCCGCGTTGCGGGCCGGTGAGCCGCTGGCCCGGCGCTGGGCGGCGCAGCTGGAGCCGCCTGCCATCGACGACGACCCCATCGAGGTCCGCACCCTGTTGGCTACCCTCGATGAGGCAGGCATCGAGCCCTCGAAGGCTCAGTGGGCGTGGGAAGAGCTGCCGTAGCCCCTAGAACTTGTATTCGTAGGGGAACCGGAAGTGGAACTTGAAGAAGCCCTGGCCGATGTGCCAGATGGACTCGTCGAGGGTGCCCAGCTCGAGCACCGGGCCGCCGACCTCCTGGGGGATGTAGAACTGGCTGTTCCACCCGAACGACACCAGGAAGCGGTCGGTGATGGGCACCTCCGCCTCGGCCTTGAGATCGAGGCCAGGCCGGAGGAAGTGGGTAGGGGAGGGTAGGTCGTCGGAGGGCAGGTAGGCGTAGCTGAGCCGCAGGCCAGCGCCGACATCGAAGCGGAAGGCGGGCTCGTAGACGAAGGGGATGTCGATGCCGATGGGGCGAAAGCCGATGCCCCACATCCCCGTGGTCCCTCCGAGCATGCCCTTGGGGCTCAGGAAGAACTGGTCGGGAATGAGGAAGTGGCTGATCCGCACCTCGTTCATCGACATCACCATGTCGCGGTACTTCTTGGGGATCTGGCCCTTGACCTTGCGCAGCGTCTTCTTCTCGAGAACAGCCTCGGCGGAGAAGACCAGGCCGGTGTGGATGGCCTGGTCGCGGTATACGGGGCCGGTGACGAGGTTGACGGCGGGGCCGACGCCGATGTCGATGGGCACCTCGATCTTCTTGGCGAGGGACGGCGCGGTGAGGAGGGCCAGCAGGGTGGTGATCATGGGTCACGATACGACGGAACGCCCGCGGCATTCGATGGAGGCCCGTTGACCGCACCCGTGCTGATCCTGGGCGGCCCCACCTCTGCCGGCAAGACGGCGGCGGCCCTCGCCGTCGCCGAGGCCTACGATGCGGTGGTGGTGTCGGCCGACGCGATGCAGGTCTACCGACACCTCGACATCGGCACCGGCAAGGCGACGGCTGCCGAGCGCACGCGCGTGCCCCACCTGGGCATCGATGTGGTCGACCCCGACGAGCCGTTCGACGCCACCGACTTCGTCGCCCTCGCCGTCGCGGCGCGCACCGAGTACGACCGCGTGGTGGTGGCGGGGGGCACCAGCCTCTACCTGCGGGGGCTGATCCGGGGCTTCGTGGCGACGCCCCCCGTCGACCCCTCCCTGCGCGCCGAGCTCGAGGCGACGCCGAATCTCCACGCCGAGCTGCAGCAGGTCGATCCGGTCCTCGCTGAGCGCCTGCACCCCAACGACCGGGTGCGCTTGGTTCGCGGCCTCGAGGTGTGGCGTCAAGCAGGGCAGCGGCTGTCTGACCTGCAGGCGGCCCACGCAGCGGCGCCCGATCGGTTGGCTCACCGGGGGGTATGGCTCGACCGCGACGACCTCGACGAGCGTATCGACCAGCGGGTGCTGGCGATGATGGAGGCCGGCTACGTCGACGAGGTGAGGCAGGTGCTCGCGATGGGCTACGGGCGCGACCTCAAGCCCCTGCAGAGCCTGGGCTACCGCCACCTGTGCGACCACCTGCTCGATGGGCTGGACCTCGACGAGGCGGTGCGTCGCACCCAGCGCGACACCCGGCGCTTCGCCCGCAAGCAGCGCACGTGGCACAACACCCTGGGCTTCGAGCGCATCGCGGCGCCAGGGGTGGGCGAGGTCCTCCAGATCGCATCGCAGCTGTGGGGCCCTCCGACGGCGGTGTAGCGCCAGACGGGCGGGAGCAGGGAAGAGCGTGATATGGACGCCGACCGTGAAGGAGGCCCTGTGGACATCGTCCTCGACTTCGAGCGCCCGGTCGTGGAGCTCCGCAAGCGCATCGCCCAGCTGCGCGACCTGCAGACCACCCAGGGGGTCGACCTGTCGGCGTCCATCGAGCAGCTGGAGGTGCAGGCGGCGAAGCTGCAGGATCGCATCTTCACCAAGCTCACGCCGTGGCAACGCACCCAGCTCGCTCGGCACCCCGAGCGCCCCTACATGCTCGACTACGTGCACGCGCTGTTCGACGAGTACACCGAGCTGCACGGCGACCGCGCCGGGTTCGACGACCACGCCATGGTGTGCGGCCTCGCCCGATTCAAGCCGACGGGGGCCGACAACGACCCCACCGCCGGCCAGTCGGTGGCGGTCATCGGTCACCAGAAGGGCCGAAACACCAAAGAGAACATCTATCGAAACTTCGGGATGGCCCGCCCCGACGGCTACCGCAAGGCGCTCCGCATCATGCGCCTCGCGGAGCGGTTCAGGCTGCCCATCCTGTGCTTCATCGACACGCCGGGCGCCTACCCGGGGATCGACGCCGAGGCTCGCGGGCAGGCCGAGGCCATCGCGCGGAACATCATGGAGATGTCGCGCCTCAAGGTGCCCGTCGTCGCCTTGGTCACGGGGGAAGGGGGCTCCGGAGGCGCCTTGGCCATCGGCGTGGCCAACCGGGTGCTGATGCTGGAGAACAGCGTCTACTCGGTCATCAGCCCCGAGGGCTGTGCGGCCATTCTGTGGCGCGACCGCGCCGAGGGCCCCCGGGCAGCCGAGGCCCTGCGCATCACCGCCGGCGACTGCCTGGAGCTCGGCGTGGTCGACGAGGTCTTGCCGGAGCACCTGGGAGGGGCCCACCGCTTCCGCGACGAGGCCATCGACAAGGTGGGCGACGCGCTGCGGCGCCACGTGGGCGAGCTGATGGGCCACAGCGTCGAACAGCTCGTCGAGGGCCGCTACGAGCGCTTCCGAGCCATGGGCCGGATGACCGAGATGGAGCCACCGCAGTGAGCCTGCCTTCCGAGCTCACGATGCAGGGTGGGGGGCCGCTGCGAGGCACGCTGGTGCTGCCGGGCGACAAGTCGATCTCCCACCGCTCCCTGCTGTTCGCCGCCCTGTCGGGCGGCACCTCCCGGGTGCGGGGGCTGCTGCGCTCGGGCGACGTGCACGCGACGATGGGCGCGGTCGTGGCCTGCGGTGCGGTGGTGGAAGACGGCGACGAGCTGCTGGTGCACGGCCCCGAGGTGATGGGAGAGCCCGCCGACGTGGTCGACTGCGGCAACAGCGGCACGTCGATGCGCTTGCTGTGCGGTGTGTTCGCGGCAAGGGAGGGGCATGTGGTCCTCACGGGCGACCACTCGCTGCGAAGGCGCCCCATGGGCCGAGTCGTGCACCCCCTCCGGCGCATGGGCGCGCGCATCGACGGTCGGGAGGGCGGAAAACTGGCCCCCCTCGCCATCCGGGGTGGCGTGCTGGAGGCCGCTCGCCACGATCTGTCGATCGCCTCGGCGCAGGTCAAGTCGGCGCTGCTCCTCGCTGGGCTCGGCGCAGGCGTGCATGTGCGGGAGCCCCGCACCAGCCGTGACCACAGCGAGCGCTTCCTGCGGGCCATGGGTGCCTCCCTGCACCTCGACGAAGCAGGCTGGCTGCACCTCGAGGGGGGGCAGGCGCTGCACGCCATCGACGTGGAAGTCCCCGCGGATGTGTCGTCGGCGGCCTTCCCGCTGGTGGCGGCGTCCCTCATAGAGGGCTCCGAAGTGGTGCTTCCGGGGGTCGGCCTCAACCCCACCCGCACCGGGGTAATCGACGCCCTGCGCCGCATGGGGGCCGACATCGAGGTCGTCGACCGCGACGACACGGGGGTCGAGCCTCGGGGCACGCTGGTGGTGCGGTCCACCCGGCTGAAGGGCTGCCGTATCGACGGCGACCTGGCCCTCCGCTCCCTCGACGAGCTCCCGGTGCTGTCGGTGGCCGCCGCCTTCGCCGAGGGCGAGACGGTCATCGCCGATGCAGAAGAGCTGCGCGTCAAGGAGTCCGACCGCATCGCCCGGGTCGCGACCGGCCTGCGCGCCATGGGCGTCGAGGTCGAGGAGAAGCCCGACGGCATGGTCATCCAGGGGGGGCGGCCCTCGGGCCCGGCGCGCATCGATGCCTCTGGCGACCACCGCATCGCGATGAGTTTCGCGGTGGCCGCCATGGCGAGCGACGCCGAGGTGACCATCGGTGCTGCCGACGCTGTGGCGAGCAGCTGGCCGAGCTTCTACGACGCGATGCGGTCACTCCAGGCCACGTCGTGAGCTTGCGCATCGCCGTCGATGGCCCCGGCTCCAGCGGGAAGGGCACGGTGGCGCGCGCAGTCGCCCGAGCCCTCGGCTACGCCTACGTCGACACCGGCGCGATGTACCGCGCCGTCGCCCTCATGGCTCTGCGCCAGGGCGTCGACTGGGACGACGCCGACGCGGTCGCGAGCCTGGCCGCCGAGCTCGACTTCGACTTCCGTTGGGACGGCGACGTGCTGCGGATCCTGGTGGGCGGCGACGACGTCACCCGCGAGGTCCGCCGCGATGCGGTGGGCACCGGAGCGAGCCGGGTGAGCCGCCACGCAGCCGTGCGCGAGGCCCTGCTCGAGCGCCAGCGCACGCTGGCTGGCAAGGGCGGGGTGGTGATGGATGGCCGAGACATCGGCACGGTGGTGCTGCCCGACGCGGAGCTGAAGGTCTACCTCGACGCGAGCATCGACGAGCGGGCCCGGCGGCGCCACGACGAGATGGTGCGACGAGGGGAGGCGGTGAAGTTCCAGGTGGTCCGCGACGCCCTCGCGGCACGTGACCGGCGCGACTCCGAGCGCGACGTGGCTCCCCTGCGCCCCGCCGACGATGCGGTGCGCCTCGACAGCACCGACCTCACGGTTCGGCAGGTGGTCGACGCGGTGCTGATGCTCGCCGGGCAGCGCCAGGCGGCCATTGACACAGGGCGCTCAGACGATTAGTCGGCGCCCTCGCGAGCGCTGTGCCCGCGAGCTTCATCACCGAGAGCGCCCTGTGCCTCTCACTGTCACTCACTCTTCCCTCCGCTGGGGCTTCGGCCGCACGGAGACTGTCAGGTTTACAACTCCATGAGCGAACTCAACATCGAGGACCTCCCCCTCACCGACATCAGCGACGACCAGTTCAAGTCCTTCTTCGACGATTTCATGACCGAGAAGGGCGTGCGCGAGAAGTCGGTGGTCAAGGGTCGGGTGATCGGCATCGGCGACGACTGGGTCACGGTCGACATCAGCTACAAGGCCGAGGGCCTCATCGCGGTCCACGAGTTCCGCTCCCCCGAGGGTGAGCTGACGATCAAGGAAGGCGACATCGTCGAGGTCTACCTCGACACGATGGACAACGAAGACGGCATCCTGATCCTGTCCAAGGAGAAGGCCGACCTGATGCGGGCCTGGGAAGAGATCTCCAAGGCCGTCGAGGCCGACGAGGTCGTGCACGGCGCGGTCATCGCCCGGGTCAAGGGTGGCCTGCAGGTCGACATCGGCGTCAAGGCGTTCCTGCCCGGCTCGCAGGTTGACCTCCGCCCCGTCAAGAACCTCGACAAGCTGATCGGCGAAGAGTTCGACTTCAAGATCATCAAGTTCAACAAGAAGCGCGGCAACATCGTGCTCTCCCGCCGCGTCCTGCTCGAGCAGGAGCGTGAGGAGAAGCGCGAGGAGACCATCGAGCGTCTCCAGATCGGCGCCATCATGACCGGCGTGGTCAAGAACATCACCGACTACGGTGCGTTCATCGACCTCGGCGGCATCGACGGCCTGCTGCACATCACCGACATGTCCTACGGGCGGCTCAACCATCCCAGCGAGATGTTCGAGGTCGGCCAGAGCATCGAGGTCAAGATCCTCAAGTTCGACCCCGACAGCCAGCGTGTCAGCCTCGGCTACAAGCAGATCCGTCCCGACCCGTGGGAGGAGGCCGAGTACAAGTACCCGGTCGGCGCCATCGTGCGCGGCAAGGTCGTGTCGATCCCCGACTACGGCGCGTTCGTCGAGCTGGAAGACGGCATCGAGGGCCTCGTCCACATCTCCGAGATGACGTGGAACAAGCGCATCAAGCACCCCTCCAAGCTGGTGGCGGTGGGCGATGTCATCGAGGCGAAGGTGCTCGGCATCGATGTTGAGAACAAGCGGATCAGCCTCGGCATGAAGCAGCTCGAGGCCAACCCTTGGGATGTCGTCGAGCAGCAGTACCCTGTCGGCTCGCTCATCCAGGGCAAGGTCCGCAACATCACCGACTTCGGCATCTTCGTCGGCATCGACGAGGGTATCGACGGCCTGGTGCACATCAGCGACCTGGCCTGGGGCCAGCGCATCCGTCACCCCTCCGAGCGCTACAAGAAGGGCGACGATGTCGAGGCGCGCGTCCTGTCCATCGACAAAGACCAGGAGCGCTTCAGCCTGGGCATCAAGCAGCTGTCGGAAGACCCGTGGTACACGGTCCACAGCCGCTACTTCCTCGGCCAGGTGACGGAGGGCCCGGTGGTCCACCGCGCCGACTTCGGCATCTTCGTCGAGATCGAGGATGGCGTCGAGGGTCTGGTGCACCTGTCCGAGATGGCCTACGACGGCGACGACTGGCAGAACCAGTACCCCGAAGGCAAGGTCATCAAGGCCGAGATCATCCACATCGACAGCCACGATCGGAAGATCAGCCTCTCCGAGAAGGGTGCTACCGAGCGCTCCGCCGGCGACATCGAGGGCTACATGCAGAACCAGAACGACGCCGGTGCGCGTCTCGGGGATGTCATGGGCGATCTGTCGCGCCGTCTGCAAGACGAGGCCGATGACGGCGACGGCGCCGCGACGGCCGCTGCCGCCGACGACGCTGCCCCCGCCGCTGACGACGCAGCCGGCGAGGAGTGAGTTACCCCCTCGGGCGGGCCCTCGGGCTCGCCTGAACGGAGGCTGTGATGGGACGGAACGGCTGGATTGTGGTTCTCCTGCTCCTGGCCGTGCTCTGCGCCTTCGTGGGCCTGTTCTACGTGCAGAACAGTGCTCGCACCACGCAGCTGTCCCTCGACCTCGGCTTCGCCGCCTGGCAGCTCAAGCAGCCGGTGGCCGTGCCTCTGCTCCTCCTCGCAGCCGCGGGCGGGGCTTCCTGTTCGGCTTCCTGCCGCTGTGGGTGCGAGGCTTCGCCCGTGGGCGACGCATCAAGCAGCTCGAGCGTCAGCTCGCCTTGCAAGACGGCCGTAGCGACAAGCCCTGGTGAGGTCATGAGCTCTTCTCCGCGCCGCTCCGCATCGCGCAGCGGTGGGGCCCATGTGTCCCGTGCCAATCCGGGTCGGGTGGCAGCTGCGCGTGCGCTGCTGGCCACCGGGGAGGGGGCCCACCTCGAGGATGCGCTCGCAGAGGTCCTACCTGAGGAGCCGAGAGATCGGTCGCTGGCATGGTTCCTGGCGTTTGGCACCCTGCGCCGTCGCGGGCACGTCGACGGCGCCCTGCGCCCGAGGCTCCGCCAACCCCTCGGTGGTCTCGACGCCGAGGTGGCTGCCGTGCTGCGGCTCGGAGCCTACGAGCGGCTGTTCGGCCGGGCCAAAGCGCATGCCGTCGTGCACCAGTGGGTCGAAGTGGCTCGGGCGGTGGGCGCCGGTCGGGCGAGTGGCTTGATCAACGCAGTGCTCCGGCGGGTCGAGCCCGTGGGGCTGTCCGAGGTCGAGGCCCTCGACCACCCTGCGTGGCTGGTGTCTCGCTGGCGCCGGCGCTACGGCGCCGAGGCCGCCGACGCGTGGATGCAGGCCAACGGCGAAGCGCCCCCCCGCTTCGTCGTAGCGCCGCAGGGGCTCCCCGAGGGCCTCGAGGGCACCCCCGCCACGCTGGGAGAGGCCCCGCTGCCGGGGGTGTACCGCATCGAGGGCGATGGCCCCATCCCCGACCTTCCGGGCTTCGAGGCGGGCCGCTTCTGGGTGCAGGATGCCGCCGCCGTCGCTGTCGCCGACCTGGTGGGGGCCGGGGAGGGGATGGCGGTGCTCGACGCCTGCGCCGCGCCGGGGGGCAAGAGCTTCCGCCTCGCCAGCCAGGGCGCCGAGGTGGTCGCCGTCGATCGCTCCCCCGAGCGGCTGCAGCTCGTCGACGACGCGGCGAAGCGTCTGGGGCTCGCGGTGCGCACGGTCCCCCACGACTGGCTCGACGGGCCGTTGCCCGAGGTGGGGGCCTTTGCCGCGGTCCTCGTCGACGCGCCCTGCACCGGGCTGGGCACCGTGCGGCGGCACCCCGAGATCCGCTGGCGCCGACAGCCCTCCGACCTGCCAGAGGCAGCCCAGCGCCAGGGCCGCATCCTGCAGGCGGCTGCCACCCATGTGGCACCGGGGGGCCGCTTGGTCTACGCGGTGTGCAGCCCCGAGCCCGAGGAGGGCGAGGCCGTCGTGCAGGCCTTCCTCGACGCCCACTCCCACTTTACCGCTGGCCCTCGCCTGCACACCGCGCCGCCACAGCATGGCGAAGACGCCCATGCGGCCTTCGTCCTGGAACGCGCAGAGTAGACACCCGTCCCCCGGAGCGCCCGTGTCGACCCCGATGTTTCAGCAGTACGGTCAGCTCAAGTCGCAGCATCCCGACGCGGTGCTCTTCTTCCGCATGGGTGACTTCTACGAGGTGTTCTTCGAGGATGCCGAGCTGTGCGCGAAGGCCCTCGATCTCACGCTGACGGCCCGCAACAAGCACGACGACCAGCCCATCCCCATGGCGGGCGTGCCGCACCACGCGGCGGCTGGCTACGTCACCCGGCTCACCGAGCAGGGCTTCAAGGTGGCCATCGCCGAGCAGGTGGAAGACCCAGCCCTCGCCAAGGGCCTGGTGCGTCGCGAAGTGGTCCGGGTGGTCACGCCCGGAGTGGTCTACGACCCGACGACGCTCAAGGCGGAGTCCCACAACTGGCTGGCCGCGATCACTCGCAGCGAA
>Ga0070726_10004091_pt1 | contig 11858 bp, 7 predicted proteins | sample tdAd471_FD_67275 | JGI IMG/M metagenome (GOLD analysis project Ga0070726, IMG submission 67275) | Marine sediment microbial communities from the Atlantic coast under amendment with organic carbon and nitrate - tdAd47.1 | ecosystem: Environmental > Aquatic > Marine > Coastal > Sediment | place...
GGACGCGGACCAGGGCTGCTGGTCCTTCATACCGTCGGAGTTGATCTGGTCGAGCGAGTACGCGCTGGAACCCTTGAAGTTGTGACGCAGACCGAGCGTGTGCCCGACCTCGTGCGCGACGAGTTCAGCGAGCATGGGACCGACGAACCACTCGGGCACGCCGTCGATCATGTCGCCCTCGGGCTTCTTGGGCTTGGATTCTTCTGCGACTTCAGTCTCGTCCGAAGCTTCCTCTGCCTCGGGCTCTTCCTCATCGGGCTCGTCCTGCTTCTCAAGAAGTGCCAGATACTCCGGCGGGATCATCGCCTTGAGACCCGGGTTTTCTTCGAGCTGCTTGCGGATCATCTCGAGGGTTTCCTCGTCGATCTCCGGCTCGAGCGATGCTTCGGTTGCCGCGTTTGCGGAGGAAGCGACTTCGGAGAGCTTCTCGAAGTCGTCCGCGAAGAGTTCGATCATGCTCAGGTACATGCGCATCATCGCAAGATCGAGCGCCTTGCCAGTCGCGGCCATGCACATGCCGTTGACCTGCGAGGCACGCCCGCCAAGCCCGTCAAACTCATCGAATCCGAGCATGTCGGCGCCGGGAACGAACCCGTCCATCTCGTGCAGCTGATTGACATGGCTGTCATGATCATGCCCGCACGCGGCCAGTTTGTTGTTGCGTTCGTTGAGAATAATCTCGCGCTGCTGGGGCGTAGCGAGACGCAGGCGCGGATCCCAGTCGGGGTTCTCTTCGAGCCACTGCAGTGTCGAGGGCGCGTATCCCTCAGTCGCGAGCGTACCGAGCAGGTCCTCCCACCGGTAGGTGAACACGCGGACCCAGCCGTCAGTGAGGACGACATCCGCGTCGAGGATCTCACCCGTCATCGGGTTGACGCGTGACGGGCCGATCGCGGTGGAAATGTCGTTGCTGATCCAGCGGATGAAGTTGTAGCGCACATCCTCCGGGTCCTTATCCATGTTTACGCCGGTTGCCTTGTCCTGATACTGGACCTGGATGGCGCCGTCAATGCCGATCGCGCGGAACGCGTCGTTCCACTGCTCGATGCCCTCACGCACCCATCGGCGGTACCGGATCGGCACGGTGTGCTCGACATAGTAAACGATGGGTTCTTTGGGTGGGCTGAGCGAGAGACGCGGGTCCGCCTTCTCGATGTGCCAGCGATTGATGTAACGCTGGGATTTCTCGTCCGAGTCATACTTCCCAAGATCCGTGTAGGTCGTGACAAAGTATCCCAGACGCTGGTCTGCTTCGCGTGGCTTGAACCCGCGAGAGCCGGTGATCAGCGATATGGAGTAGTGGAACTCCTTGATGGTGCCGCCGGCGACGGGGCCCTCGTAACGGATCTCGATGTTGTTCGGGAACGCTTTGACGGAAGAAACGGTGGTGAGTGCCGGGTTGAGACCGCGCGCCGAACCACGGAAGAAGCTCGTTGCCTTGTTCACCAACAACCCGTTGAGGTCGCTTACCGGCTGGCCGGACGGGCCCGTTGCCAAGATCGGGACATCAAGGAGGACGCGATCCGTGAACACGGTTTCAAGCGAATCCTTCGATTCCTGATCGCCGCTCGAGCGAACCGCGATCTGAGGCTGGATCAACGCGAGCCGGTTCCCGATCCGCTTCCACTTCGTGTACAGGTCACCAGACTGCAAACCAGCAAAGACTTCACCGCCCGCGACGGTCATCGCAAAGAAGTGGTTCTGCTTCTCATATCCGCGCGGGAGTTCCGCGAGGATCTTGTTTTCCTTCTTGTTCAGGTACAGGTTGTAGAACGAGCGTCCGTCCGCGGTCGAGACAACCTTCTCGAATCCCTGCGAGACATCCTTCCACGACTTGAGTCCATCGTCACTCCGCCCGCCGGGTGCCCCACCACCGCGTCCAGCCATTGCGGCAAGCTGCGCGAGGTCGATGCTCTCTTCCGGAGCCGGGGTCGATTCCGATGGCTCATTGTAGTTGGACTGCGCCAGAGCATTCCCGGCGCTCAACGCCGTCATCCCCACCACGGCGCTCGCGAGTCCCACGATTGTTCGTGCGGGCACACGCTTCTTTGTATCCCTGTTCATCTGCACATACTCCGTTATTCGTGGCGTCCTGAAAGGACGCCTTGCCCGAATGACTCGGGTAGCCTTTAAAAAGACAGGCCGCACACGCGTCATGAGGCCAGTCCACCATGTGATCGGGGTCCCTATCGTCGCACCCCCTCGCAGGGGGCAAAAACGGAACCGGACGGAGCGCAAGACATGCGCACGCCCTTCGAGCAAGAATTACCATACCGTGATCAAAAAGATTCAAGAAAACCCCGAAATCATGCGGGTTTCAGATGAATCCAGAGCACGATGACCGTTGAAGCCGCAAAAGTCAGCCCCGCGACGCGCACCATGTTGTCATTCAATGCCAGTTCCGTCGGGTCGTCGTAGCGACCACGCATCAAGAGGGTGATCGTGCGGAGAAGCGCCAGGGTTGCCGGTGCCACCGTCACCCACATCAGATTGAATCCGAACGCCTCATCTAGACTGCCTTGTCTAGAAACAAAGTTGAATACATAGTCGTCATGTCGGCTTTGTACATAACTCGTGTATGTCAAAAGAGTTGCGACACCTGTCACGACCACGAACATGCGGAGCATCTGATCCGTGTAGTGCTGCTGCACATCCCGGGCGGCCATCGCGGCTTCCTCGGAACCCATGTGGCGACGCTCACCGAGACGCTTGCCGAACGCAAGAAACATACTCAGGAACAAAGTCGCATTGAGCAGCCAGGTCGAAGGCGTGATCCCAACCGCAGCACAACCACCGAGCACGCGGAGCACAAATCCCGTTGAAAGGCACAGCACATCGACAATGACGATGTGTTTGAGACCGCCTGAGTAGAGCATCACATTGATGATGTAGAGGATGAGAAGCACTAAAACCCATATTCTGAGCTCTGGGGGCACCCCGATCACACTCGCTAAGGAGGCGATCAGGATGAAGATCGCAAAGATCTTCGCGATCCCTATCGGAACCTGCCCAGATGCGATAGGCCTTTTCCGCTTCCGCGGATGTGCTTTGTCGCGTTCAACATCCGCGATGTCATTGAAAATGTAGCAACCCGAGGCTGCCAGCCCGAACCCGATGAAGGTCAGCCCGATCGCCAGCGCAAGCTCTGCGCGGGGCATGTCCTGAAGTTTTCCGTCAGCGAGCGCGAACAAAGGACCGATAAGCACAAACACGCCTTTGGACCATTGGTGAAGACGCATGAGTTTGATGAGCCCACGCACAATCCCGCCGCTCGGGGGCGACTGTGATGGGTTGCTCGGGGTCGGGTCGGGTCCGTTCATCGTTTCTCCTGCATCGACACAACGAACCCCGTTGCACAAGAGTTCACACGAATACACCGCAGAACGGGTCAGAAATCATTGTTTCCAGTGTCTCTGAGCCCAGAGTGGCCGATAGGGTGTGCAATCAAATGACCGATGACCCGACCCAGCCAACCCGCCCCACTGCCCCGATCCTGCATCGGGTGCAGTCGGTTCTGATCATCCAGGTATTGACGCTCTGTGCGACGCTGCCGCTGATTTTCTCTGGGTACTCGAACGGGCGTGCCGCCGCGGACGATTACAACTATCACTGGGTCGCGATCCAGAAGTTCGCGATCGAATGGCCGAGTCCGGATATCAGCGATTATCACTCCGCGACTACCCCGGGGTATCACCTGATCCTCGCGCCATTCGTTCGCGCAGGACTGGGGCACACCGGAACTCAGCTACTTGCGTTGACATGGACCCTGGCGTTCTTTGGATTGCTGTGCTGGGTCGTCAGTCGATCAATGGGGCGCATCGCTGCGTTGATCTGCCTGCCCATGGTTGTCTCGATGTACACCATCTATCCCGGTGTCTGGCTTCTGCCGGATAACGCGGGGTGGTTTATCGTGTTTGCGATTCTCATTCTCGCGTTGCGGGATCGAACAGGTTGGTGGACCTGGTTGGCATCGGGTGTTTTGCTTGCCGTGCTCGTCGCGTTGCGACAGATTCACATTTGGGCCGCGGGCGTCGTGTGGCTCAGTGCATGGATCGGGAGCGGGCAGAGTGTGCCCACGAGCCTGAGGTCGTGCTTTGACGACATCGTGTCTCGAGCCGGTCGCACGCTGATATCGATCTCATGCACAATCCCTGCGTTCGCGCTGCTGGGCTGGTTCTTGTTGCTCTGGGGCGGTTTGGTCCCACCGATGTTCCAAGAGAACCATCAGGGTCCAAACCCCGCCACGCCAGGGTTTATACTGATGCAACTCGGGTTCCTCAGTGTGTTTTTCTTTCCAATCCTGAGGGCTCGTCTGCCGCGTGTCTGGGCACATCATTGGCGATGGGTCTTGCTCTCGATATTCATCGGCATTCTCTGCGCGATCGGCCCCGCATCCTCATACTCGATCGAAGATGGGCGATACAGCGGCTGGTGGAACTTTGTGAGTCTCATTCCCAGCGTGGCGGCGCGTTCGCCGGTGTTCATCATCGGCGCGATCGCCGGCTCGTTGGCGCTCCCGCTCTGGCTGAGTCTGGTTCACCGCCGGGATATGTGGATATGGGTTGGCATACTGATCGCCTTCACGCTTGCCCAGAGCGCGAATCACGCGAGCTGGCAGCGGTATCACGAGCCCATGCTGCTCATGATGATCATCCTGATGATCGCGCGATCGAATCTTCTCGAGAAGATGCGTGTCCGGGTGCTGATCGGGACGACGCTGCTCTGCACCATGCTGCTCACGCTGACGGTTTACAGCCTGGTGACCGCGGACCCCTATATCCCGATCGAGAATCCGCTCGAGGCTCGGGCTCAAGTCCGGTCAATTCCCACAGGTCCCTGAACCCGAGATCGTCCGGGGCGTACAGAATCCCCGCGTCGGTGCCGGTTCTTCCGGCTTCTTTGCCGTCTGGGGGGAATTGTCGATCAATACCCTGCCTTTGTCAGCCGATGCAACAACAATCATCCGATGCCCGGGTCGTCTTTGTCCGTTGCGGGTTATCAGATCAATGAATCCGTACGACACCCGAGAGGGAGAAACACGCACATGAGCGACAAACGCGCACTCATCACCGGCATCACTGGGCAGGACGGATCGTACCTCGCAGAGTTCCTGCTCGAAAAAGGGTACGAGGTTCACGGGATCATCCGACGAGCATCCTCGTTCAACACGGACCGGATCGATCACATCTATCAGGATCCCCACAACCCCAATCCGAAGCTCAAGCTCCACTACGGGGATCTGTGCGACGCGAACAACCTGACGAAGATCATCGATCATGTGAAGCCGCACGAGGTCTACAACCTCGGCGCTCAATCGCATGTCCGCGTGTCGTTCGATATGCCGATCTACACCGCGGAAACCGTCGCGATGGGCGCGTACAAGCTCCTCGAAGCGATCCGCGATTTCCAGGACAAGTCGGGTCAGCAGGTGCGCTACTACCAGGCGTCCTCCTCCGAGATGTACGGCAAGGTTGTCGAAACCCCTCAGACCGAGACCACCCCGTTCTACCCACGCTCGCCCTACGCGGTCGCGAAGATGGCCGGGCACTGGATCACGGTGAACTACCGCGAGTCCTATGGCATGCACGCTTCTTGCGGGATCCTCTTCAACCACGAGTCCCCGCGCCGCGGCGAGACCTTCGTGACCCGCAAGATCACCCGCGCCGTCGGACGCATCAAGATGGGTCTGCAAGACAAGGTCTTCCTCGGGAACCTCGACTCGAAGCGAGACTGGGGCTTCGCGGGTGACTATGTCAAGATGATGTGGATGATGCTCCAGCAGGACGAGGCGGACGACTATGTCGTCGCGACCGGGCGCACGATCTCCGTGCGAGAGTTCGCGGAGATGGCCTTCAACCACGCGGGCCTGAACTTCGAGGATCATGTCGAGTTCGATCCGCGCTACCTGCGCCCCGCCGAAGTCGACCTGCTTTTGGGCGATCCCGCGAAGGCAAAGGAAAAACTCGGATGGGAGCCCGAGACGAGCGTTGAGGAGTTGGCCGCGATGATGGTCGATCACGACATCGAGCTCGCTTCACGCGAGAAGACCCTCAAGGACGCGGGGCATGTTCTTCCTGAGTTCTCGGGGCACGATCAGTAACTCAATGATCGATCAATAGTATATTGAACCCATGATGCCTGAGCATGAAATGGATCAATCAGAGAAAGAGCCAGTTCGGGGCACTGTGCTCGGCGAGCTTGCGTTCTTCGTGAGCTCGATCCTGATCGGGCTTGTGGGTGCTTTTTTGCTGCTCCAGTACATCGTCATCCCCAAGCTGGGGTTTCCGGGCGATCTTGAACGCATCGCAAAGCTCGGTGAGCGTCTCGAGTCATCCGATCGAGAAGATACCAAAGTCGAAATCGTCAGTAACTCGGTCGGTGTAGAAGGCATCATCGCGAGCGTTGTTCAGGAACAGCTCGGCGATGGATTTCAAGTGCGGAATCAGTCCGCGAACGGTCTGGATATTCTGTCTGGAAGGCTGTACATCAGCCGGGTGCTCGCGTCAGATCCGGATGTTCTCGTCTGGATCGTTCGCCCAGAGATGATGGGCAAGCCGCGGCAAATCAACCCGGAAGTCGCGTCAGTCATGCGCCGATTCGGATATGTCGAGACCGCCCCCTGGGTCGAAAGCGAGAAGGCTACATCCGGGATCAATCAAGAAACGCTCGATCGACTCGGCGCGTCTGATCTTGAAAACCTCGTCTCGTTTCGTACTTTGCCTCTGCGGATGCTCAACGAGAAAGCTCGCTCACGAATGCGCAAGGGAATCCTACTCGCCAAGCCACTCGAGACCGATGCGCCCTATCAGATCGATCTTGAGATCAGCGGCGATAAGCTCACCCGCCATATTGATGATGTCACCGCGAGTTTCGAAGATCGTGTCGGCGAAGGGAACAGTGTCGGGGTCGAACTCATCGAACGCACCATCAAGCAAGTTCAGGAAGCGTCAGTGACACCTGTTCTCGTTCTCGCGCCAACACATCCCGACGCGACGGTGTTCACCGAAGCAGACAGGGTGTTCCGTGACGCGATGCATGGGGTTGTCGAGCGTACAGGCACGATCCTGATTGATCTGACAGGATCACTGGCGGTACAGGAATACGCGGACGCAATCCATCCCAATAGACCTGGAGCAAAGTCACTGAGCGAACAACTCGGAGTATCCCTCCGTGGGCAGCTCGACAATCAGGAACAGGATCGGTAAACAGTGCTATTTCAGACGCCTGAGTTTCTCATCCTGATCCTGATCACCCTCGCGTTCCTGATCTGGAGCCGGGGAGCGGCCCGTCGTCAGCAGTTCTTCCTGCTCTGTGTCAGCTATGTCTTCTATGGATGGTGGGACATCCGGTTTCTGGTCCTCATCGTTCTTTCGACAGTCCTGGATTACACCGCATCGCTCGGGATTAAGGGGCACCGCCTCTCGAACTCGAAGCTTCTGCAACTCGGGTCATTCGTGGGGCTTGCGACCTTGGGCATGCTCGTCCCAAACTGGCCGTTGCTTCAGGTGCAGGGGATCGATGCATTCCTCTCCCAGCCATTTGTGTCCCCGAGCAGCGAAAACCTGGCCGCGATCGGGCTGGGGGTTCTGTTTTCGGTCGTCGGCCCGCTCTCGTATGGCTTGTACTTCAGGCTCAGCGATAAAGCGCGCAGCAAGGCATTTCTCATCACATCTATCGTGGTGAATCTCGGGCTCCTTGCCTTCTTCAAGTATTTCAACTTCTTCATCGATTCCATTGACACGGTCGTCGAGCAGTCTGGCATCGAGTGGGCCGCGCCGATGCTCAAGGTGACGCTGCCAGTCGGGATCAGCTTTTATACCTTCCAGACGATGAGCTATACGATCGATGTGTACAGGGGCGACATTGCTCCGGAGCGATCGATCCTGCGAGTCGCACTCTTTGTGGCCTACTTCCCGCAACTCGTTGCCGGCCCAATCATCCGTCCGCAGCATTTCCTTCCGACGCTTGAACGGCCGTGGACAATCACCGGTGCTTCGCTTCGTGCCGGGATGAACCTGGCGATGGTGGGCCTGTTCAAAAAGGTGCTGATCGCGGACAATGTCGCGCCGCTCGTCGACACCATCTTTGGGTTCCCGCAAGGGCAATCGAGCATCATCGTCATGCTCGGCACGGCGCTCTTCGCGATCCAGATCTACTGCGATTTCTCGGGCTATACCGATATCGCAAGGGGTATCTCACGGATGTTCGGTGTCGAGATCCCGCTGAACTTCAACTTCCCATACTTCTCGACCTCGATCATCGACTTCTGGCGTCGATGGCATATCTCGCTCTCGTCGTGGCTGCGCGATTACCTCTACATCCCATTGGGCGGGTCGCGTGGATCGAGCTTCGGGACCTACGCGAACCTGATGATCACCATGACCCTGGGTGGACTCTGGCACGGCGCGTCTTGGAACTTTGTGATCTGGGGGGTCTATCAAGGCGCACTCCTTTGCATCAACAGGGTTTTCAGGGCATTCGTGCCCGCAGAATCCCGGCTCGGGCGAACGCTGATGACCAAGCCCGGGACCGTGATCCGATGGGGTGTCACCATGTATTTCTGGATGCTCGGTTGGCTGATTTTCCGGGTCACAGATTTCAGCGATCTGCTCTACTGCGCACAGAAGTTTGTCTTGTTTGATGCCAAGCTCTCGTTGGGCGGAGTCGGCATCGGACGCGGCGATCCCTTTACGGCGATGCTCGCTGCCGCACTCTTCTCTATCCTCCACTTTGGTTCCTACTTCTCTCGCAGGTGGGATGAACGCATGAACTCCATGCACTGGGTTCTTCGCGCAGCCCTGTATATTCTGCTTGCGATGCTCTTCTTCTACGGATGGCCATCGCAGAGTGCCGCGTTTATCTACTTCCAGTTCTGAGCAGTTGAACTCACACAGCCGCAAAGAAAACCCCGCGAATCTCGCGGGGTTTTCTTTGTAATCTAAGTGTATTGCCAAGGTTAGCGAGCTTCCGTGATCCCCTCGCCGGCGACGGACGGGCGCGTGCGCTGCTGGGTGCGGACGACCTCGGGCGTCAGCCCATGAAGGCGGTAGAACTCGGAGTCATCCATGCCCGTCGTATTCCGGTTGATCACGGTCGTGTTCGGGTCCGACTTGTAGACGACGAACTGGAAGCTGGACTGTGTGCGGGCGTAGCCGCTCAGCGGATCGAGGATGTACACGAGCAGCTCACCAGTTGCAGAACTGGTGCTGACAAGGCGAGGGTTGCTGCTGGCGGAAGGCGTGATGACAGCCGTGTAGTTGCTGAAGAAATAGTTCTCATTCTCAATTGCGATGCGATAACGGAGCAGACTGCTTTCCCAGGTGCATGTGAAGTTGCCTGAACCAGAAGCGACCGATCCGGAGCTGTTGATAAAGCCGTACGCGACAGGAGCCGCGGATGCCTGTGAGGCGTTGCCATACGACTTGTTGATGTTGCCATTCACCAGCACATCGCCAACGAAGAGCCCCGCTTCGTTCTCACCGCCGAGGTAGCCGCGGTTGCCGGTGTTGGAGTTAATGGCGGAGACCGCGAAGTAGCCCTCGCCCGCTCCGGTCGCGACCTGACCGAGAACGGCGCCGCCCGTGCCTGGCTCGGGGTTCTGCAAGTAGCCGACGATGGGGAACTCGTTGGCCGTGCTGAGAATGCCCACGCGCTCATCGGAATCGTCGATGCGGATTGCGCCGTTCTGGCTACCGAAGTCAATTTCGTACGGCAGCGGGCCTCTCAGATCGATGATCGGCTCGTTCGTGCTGGTATTCGTGACGAGCTCGAAGATCGAGCCGCCGAAGTCGCTGGCGAGGTAGATCATGGTCGTCGGATCGCCGTTGGGATCGGCGAAGGAGTCGAAATACGGGAACCGAAGCGAATCCGAGATCCCCGCGTATTGAGCGCGGGCGCTCCACCCGAGCTTGGCGAGCGTGCCGAGCGTGGTGTATGGGCCACCCTCGATCTCGCCGACCCCGATCTCAAAGTACATCTCCTGATTACCGATCTCGCGCCAGAACCGGCGGGCTTCGGACGCGGTGCCACCCATCTGGACATCGAGGTCAAACAAACCATCGACGACCTGCACGAGATCCGATGTGAAGTACAACTCGTGCGCAATATCGAAGCCGTTCGGGTCCTCGAAAGCCTCGAAGCGGAAGGAGTACATCCCATTGGCCGGCTCGCCGTTTTCTTCCAGGTAGCCCTGGTAGTTGAAGGTTCCATCGTTCGCGGAGATGGTCCCCGATTCGATCTCGTAGATCGGTTTGGCGTCCGGGCTCGGTTGGGCGAGTGCGCCCCATGCGAGCACCGATACGCTGAGCATGCAAGTCATCCGATTCATCGCGTCGATCTCCTCTCTCTATCTGATGCGATTTTGTGAGAAGCGAGTCTATCGGGTTTTTACGGATTTCCAAGCACGATATCTGCAACTTGAATCTTATGGTCTACCTCATCCGCATGTATCAGTTCGTATCTCGTTGTTGTGTGTGATGGGGCAACGAGCGTGAGATCGATGTGGAGATCCAACACGCGGAACAACAGGTTCTCGGACCAAGATCCGTCATTGATGACGAACGACCGGCCGCGCCCGTATCCCGCGGCTTCAAACGCTTCATCGAACCCCGGCGCGAGCAGATCGATTGATGCGGAACCGCGGGGTGTGTTGAAGTCGCCGACGATGAGATCGGGCTCGGGGAATGATGCGCTCTCGTCCTGATACCGCTCCCAAACATGGCGACCCATGTTCCATCCGGTGCCGTCCCAGTTGTCGATCGCTGCGCGTACGGAGCGTATCTCGTCCATCTTCCACGCCGTCGGATCGCTGGGCAGATCGACGAACCATATGACCAGAGGCGAGTCGTCAACCCGTTGAGGATCAAGGTCGAACTCGGCGAACATGACCCAGCCGAGCCCTGAGCTTGAATGGCTCATGACACGCTGGCGCCCTCTGCTGCCGAACTGCACCCAGCCCGTGCGTGTCATCGGGTAACGCGACGCGATCATCGCGCTGTCTTCGATTCGGTAGTGTGCCGGGTCCGCGTGCAGCCGATACGAGTAGTTCACCCAGCGCACTCGTTCATCGGGCGCGAAGTACTCAAACTGCTCAAGCAGCTCCTGGCGGGGATCGCCCCAGTTTGCGTTGGCGATCAGCACAATGTCGGTATCCAGATCTCTGATGCGTGTGCCCCACTGCTGCGCATCGATCGCCTTGCCGCCATGATTCCAGTGCAGTACCCGGATCGCGTTATCGTCCTTGGAATCGCTGCCGATCACAGCGCGATGCAGGTGCCACACGCCGAACATCAGATGGAGCGTGCAGCCGACCACGAGGACCAGCAGCACCGGGCGAAGGATCAGTCCACCAAGGCGGCGAGCGAGGGCCGCGAAGATCGCGGAAAGGATCAGCATCAACCACGCGCCGCCGATCATCACGATCGGAGGCATCCAGTAGAGGTACTGCGACCAGTGGTGCTCATCGGAGAGCATCCGGCCCGTGATCCAGGCCGCCAGCAGCACGATCCCCAGCAGTGCAGTGCCTTTGGCCAGCAGCGGGAGCACGCGACGGCGTGCCCACCCGATCGGTCCGGGCTTGAAATCCTGTCGCACGAGTTGTTTCGATCGTCGGGGCATAGGCAGGTCTCTGGGATATACGCGATTCTACCGAACTATGATCGTGTCCACCGCTGTACTTTCATGAGAGAGGTTTGTCGTATGTCATTCAACTGGTCCGATCAACGCATCATCATCACCGGCGGGTCCGGGTTCCTGGGTCGTCACGTCGTCGAGGGGCTCCACGCCCGAGGTGTCGCCGACAACCAGATCGTCATCCCACGATCCGCGAACTACGACCTGACGGAGAAGGACGCCGTCGT
>Ga0070726_10004093_pt1 | contig 11853 bp, 4 predicted proteins | sample tdAd471_FD_67275 | JGI IMG/M metagenome (GOLD analysis project Ga0070726, IMG submission 67275) | Marine sediment microbial communities from the Atlantic coast under amendment with organic carbon and nitrate - tdAd47.1 | ecosystem: Environmental > Aquatic > Marine > Coastal > Sediment | place...
ACTGGTTCGCCATTAATGGAATAAGGCGCCGGATCTCCTGCCCCAAATTTGTCTCTTAAGCTTTCACGTGTGGCAGCATGCTTACCTTCACAGATCGCGAGAATGTCATCTTCTGCGGTCCACCTATCCATATCAAATACTGTGGGGATCAACTTTATGTTTTTTTGCTGGGCATCATGGAGTAAGTGATCTTCCAAGTCTTTAATATGAAAGCTCTTTGGTCGCCCGATCTCTTTTGGCGAGTCTTCACTATAGGGCCAGATTTCTGAACAAATGCCTGCCTCTAGCAATGTGCGCTGTAAATCCTCCGGCAAAAGGCTGAAGGGGCGACTTTGAATAGTCACGACTTGTTTTCTACGCTCATTGCCTTCTTCCTTTGATTTCCAGGATATCCTACCATTTAGGCTCTTCCATCGGGCTTCGTAAATACTGATGTCAATGTTTCCTTTGAATACATTTTGGAGACTAATAGCTAACATTAAACCGACTGGGCCACCTCCACTGATGACTACTTTTAGCCTAGGAGAGGATTGATTTAGCTGCTTAGACAGGGGGGAATTGTCTGCTAAATGAGACATGGCCACTAGCGCGCGTTGCTCTTGTATTAATTTCCTGTCGGGCATGCCAGCTTGATTTGGGTAGTCATTGATTTGTATCTACCCCAAAATACCCAGATACATCGTCAGTTGTATGGCCAGATGATTACTTGGTGGGCTTAGTTGATTGGGAGGTGGGGTTTCTTTAGTGCTGTGAGGTACCTCAGTTGTTCAATTAAGTGCGTTGAATTACCAGCTTATTCTATTCAGTTTAAACCGCCACCTGCTCCCCTCATATTCATTATCCATCTCAACAATCTTATAATCAAGTGAAGCTTCCGAAGGCTTTTTAGCTAGAGCCAGCATGCCATCGCTACGAATCCTCCAATCCCCAATTGTGCTGACTTCCTGATCACTTATGAAACTGTGCATTGTATATGTATGATCTGCTTCAAATTCAGTACTTTCGATTTCATCATTGGATTCTTATTCTTTTACAAACATCTCCGACCAATCTCCCTTCACCCCTCGCTGAATATCCTCCTTGATCGCACGGAAGTAATCCTTCCCATTCCATGCGACCTCCTTTTCTAACTTCATAAAGAGGAAGGGAATGGTCCATTTGAGTTTCACCTTGGAATCGGCGGCAAGCTTTAGTTGTTCGGCGGCTTTTTGCCAATCGGAGATGATGGTCTTGGCATCAGGAACTTTTTCCATGAAATCTGTCATGCCCCTTTCGATCACCGTGATGATATCAGTGGCGAAGGCTTCGGAAATGGCTCTCTCTTTGCTTTCCAGGTTTCCCAATAGCTCTAATAACTCATCCTGCTGTACTTCATTTCTATTAATGATTTCGCTGAGTATTAGATTCTGCCCTGCCAGCTTCGATTGTATAGCATCTAGCTTTTGGTCCAACTGCTTTTCCCATCTTGTACTTTCAGGCTTACTGTTGGCCGCTACTTGTGAGGGTGCTAGTTTGGACAATTCTAGTAGGCTTTCAGCAATCTGGTTGCTATTGACGTTCCATTCTTCAGTTGTGATCGTTCCAAGATAGCGGTAACGTTGCAGTTGATTGTATTTGGATAGTATCAAAGTGCCCTCATCAGGGAAGTCTTCTTCAAAAGCATCAATGGCTTCTCTGATCTTACCCTTAGCGACTAAATGCCTGACGCTGGGTTCTTTTGTGAAAGTTTCATTGTAAGCAGCTTCTAGTATTTCCAACACCTTTACATCATCAAAGCTATTAGCACATTCTATCGTCCGTTTGTTTTTTTCTTTTCGCCTCATTAAGTCTTCGTAATTATAGAAGTGGGGAGTGCCTGATTCCTGGCAACTATTACAAGAACAGGGAATCAACTTCTTCACTTTAATCCGCTTAAAGGAGGCATTCAACTTGTCGATTTCGCTAATGAGAATACTAGATAAATGTACGCAATGAGCACCTTTGACCCTTATTTCCAATCGTTTCTTGCCATAGGTTTCGACAATCTGGGCATCTGTATTTTGATGATGGAAAATACAGCCGTTTCGCCAAGCTAGATTTTTGATATCCTTCACATGGCGATGTAACTCGACAATCAACATCCCAAGCAGGCCTTTTGGCATAAATTCATACTCATAATTAATAATGAGGTTCTGAGTCTTATCCCAAATAAAATCAGGTTTTTCTACAGGAAGTAAGTTGGGTGAGATGTAGGCGGCTGGAGAAGAATATGGAATCCGATAACACAATTTAAATTTTTCCATCAAGCTCACTAGCTCATCGTGTAGATCCTCGTAGGGTGTATCATTCCAGATATCCTCAGCTTGTTCGATGGTGAAATAGCCATTCTGGGAGCGGACTAGATCATTATCCAGAATGGTATATACGCCCTTTGTGGCCCAGGCGTTTTGTAGAATGACAAGCCGCTTTAAAACCTTGTCTTCCCTGAAATGTAGGAAAATACCCAAATCGTGAAAGAGGTCTCCCAAGCGTTGGATGGCTTCTTTTTCGACAATCTCATGCTGTCTGCAGATTTCGTAAAACCTTTGACGAGATATATGAGCTTCTGTCGTCGCCTCTTCCTTAAGGTGCTCCCGAATTTTTACCCATTGTTTAGGTAATTCGGTGCCAATATGGGGCAAGCGCTGTATTTCAATTTGGATATCTTTTATCAGCTTCTCCAGCCGACCATCGTCGATTTTGGAAATATCTGCTACCCGCATATAGAGGATATTATCAAAAAACTGCTGTAACCCCCTCAGATCCAATTCAGATTTGGAGCCTCCGACTTCATTTTCAACTATGATCACCGGACTGCTGTCACTGAATAAGCTGATCGTTTGCAACCAGTCATTGAAATCCGTCTTATTGATGCGTGTGTTATTCAAGAGGATATATAGCGAACGCTTTGTCAAGAAGAATTGATGGGTACTATGGTAATAGCCTTGCCCGCCAAAATCCCACACATTCATCAGAAAGGGAACATCTGGCTGTTGGATATTGGATATGGGTAGGGCTTGTATGTCAATCCCCTTGGTTCGGTCGTCTCCTTCCTTGGGCATTGCTTTGTCTAGCGCCTTCATTTTCCAAGCCAGACTGGTTTTACCGGCACCGCCATCCCCTACAATTAATAATTTAGCCTCGTATAACTTTGCACTTCCTTGTTTGTTAAGGTCTTCCAGAAATTGAATAATTGCCTCATTACCCCTGGTTATGACTTCCATAGGAGGGATGGAGATAGGATTATCATTAAGATTAATTTGATTATGTTTATAGTTCTCTTCACATTTTATGGGTAGTTTCTTCTCTGTGATATGAAAAAATAAAGGGGATATGTCCGCAATTTTATTTTCACGAAGGTCTAAGGAATGTAAGTTGTTCAGCTTTTCGATCGGTTTGATGTCCGCAATTTGATTGAAGCCGAGGTATAAGGAATGTAAGTTGTTCAGCTTTTCGATCGGTTTGATGTCCGCAATTTTATTTCCACGAAGGTTTAAGGAATGTAAGTTGTTCAGTTTTTCGATCGGTTTGATGTTCGCAATTTTATTGAAGTCGAGGTCTAAGAAATGTAAGTTGTTCAGCTTTTCGATCGGTTTGATGTCCGCAATTTGATTGAAGCTGAGGTATAAGGAATTTAAGTTGTTCAGCTTTTCGATCGGTTTGATGTCCGCAATTTGATTGAAGCCGAGGTATAAGGAATGTAAGTTGTTCAGCTTTTCGATCGGTTTGATGTCCGCAATTTTATTTCCATTAAGGTTTAAGGAATGTAAGTTGTTCAGCTTTTCGATCGGTTTGATGTCCGCAATTTTATTTCCATTAAGGTATAAAGATTGTAAGTTGTTCAACTTTTCGATCGGTTTGATGTCCGCAATTTGATTATTATAAAGGTATAAGTATTGTAAGTTGTTCAGCTTTTCTAAAAAATGAATGCTTGAAGTTGGTTTGAAGCTGAATACATTCCTCACCCTTTTTACGAAATTCGTATCCGAAATTTTATTGTCGCTAAGGTTTAAAGACTGTAAGTTGGTCAGCTTTTCCAAAAAACTATAATCAGCAATCTGATTGTTCCTCAGGTTTAAAGACTGTAAGTTGGTCAGCTTTTCCAAAAAACTAATATCAGCAATCTGATTGTCGCTAAGGTTTAAAGACTGTAAGTTGGTCAGCTTTTCCAAAAAACTATAATCAGCAATCTGATTGTTCCTCAGGTCTAAAGACTGTAAGTTGGTCAGCTTTTCCAAAAAACTAACATCGTCAATCTCATTTGAGCTAAGGTCTAGTGATTGTAGCTTGGTAAGATTTTGCAAATATTGAATATCTGTAATCGAATTGTAATTAAGCCCTAAGGAATGTAGTACGGTAAGTTTCTGCAAAGGACGAATATTCCTTATCTGATTAGAGTTAAGGTTTAATGATTGGAGCTTGGTCAACTCTTCCAAAGGATAAATATTCCTTACCTGATTAGAACTAAGGTCCAATGATTGTAAGTTGATTAGTTTTTCCAAAGAAGAAATATCCCCAATTTGGTTGCCCCTAAGGTCTAAGTATTTTAGATGCTTTAAATCCAATAATTCTTTGGGGATTTTATTAAGATCAGAATTGGATAAGTCTAACTCCTCCGTCTGCTTCACCTTCTCTTCTGCTATTCTTTCGAGCGTACTCTCATAAGACATATACTTGGCGTTTTGGGTGCTTAGTTTTGGTTCCTTACTCAAGAAAGTACCAGCAAAACAATTCTTATGCCTGCCAGCATGTTGCTATTATTTCACGTTTAAGTTGAACTGGCTGAGCGCTTATTTTACTTTTTTTCTCGTAGGTTTGTTCGCATAACACGCAACAATGCGCGTCAAGCGAACACAAACAAGCGTGTAAAATACCAAAAATGGATAGCATCAAGAAATATACGATCAGAGAAAAATTTGAGGTCCTTCCACACGGAGAATACGCTCAGACCCTTGTTTCGGCTTGTAGGAAGTTGGGCATCAGTGAAAGCCACCTGCGCAAGATATGGGGATACACGATCGATTCGACCAACGAGGCCAAGCCCAGCCAGTTGTTGATCTTGGCAGAATTCTTTGAATGTGCGGTCGAAGACCTCATTAACCAACTTATCCAACAAGCCTAATCATGGTCGCCTACTTCCAGGGACAATCCTACCACTATCTTACCAGCAGTCTCAACTGTTTGTGGCTTTGTACGAACCTGAAAACGTTTTGGATGTAATACCAACCGATCGATGAGGAGTTACGAGTGATGGTGAAGGGTTTTTGTTAGCTCAGTTATAGACTCTTAATCAACAAGTCAGGCGAGAAATTGGAAAACAAAAAAAGGCCACCCAAAGGCAGCCTTTTCATTCGGCGGAGGAGGAGGGATTCGAACCCCCGGTGAGCTCACACCCACGCTGGTTTTCAAGACCAGTGCATTCAACCGCTCTGCCACTCCTCCGAGTATCTTGCATACGATTGTTTAAAAGCGAACGCAAAGGTAAGTGACCAGATTGAAAATTGAAAGTCTTTTGTAAGAATTTTTTTATTTCTCTTGAAAGATCTTTTTAGTAGCTTTAGTAAGTCTATAATTGTCAAGGATTTGACTTTTAATAGGGAAGTATTTTTTATTCTGTACTTTCATTTGTAAATAGGACTTCGTATGAAATTCTATCTCCATTTTTCTCTTGTAATCGGGTCTCTTGCGCTCTTTCCTGTGGCGCATTGGTGGACATCTCATTCCATCCAGTTGGAGGAAGTATGTAACAATGCCATGGATGATGATTTGGATGGTTTGATTGACTTAAATGATCCCGATTGTGATTGTCCGGTCATAGAACCGGTATCTCTGGTGCCCAATCCCTCTTTCGAAGAGAAGAGCTGTTGCCCGGAAAATCGGAGCCAATTGAATTGTGCAGAGACCTGGATTCAAGCCTCCGGACCTACCACCGATTATATCCATACTTGTGGCTGGTTGGGCTGGGAAGATTTTCCGGTGCCGATGCCGATCCCAGATGGTAATGCTGTCGTAGGATTCCGGGATGGGCGCGCAAGGATGGGAGAGCCAGACCCTACTTGGAAAGAATACGCAGGGGCTTGTTTGTTAGGGCCATTGCGCACTGGCGTTAATTATCGATTTGAATTTTGGATTGGATTCGCATCCCCTGTAAATTCTCCGCCGATTAATGTCCATTTTTTTGGCACCCCCGATTGTGAACTCCTGCCATTTGGGGTGGGTAATGACCAGTTTGGTTGCCCGACGAATGGGCCGGGTTGGGTGCTGCTTGGTACAAAAGCAGTAGCGGGGGGCAATAGCTGGGTGAAAACAAGCATCGATGTTACGCCAACGCAGGATATCAATGCCATCGCGATAGGTCCAAGTTGTAATAACCGAAATAGTACGGTCAGCTTGTATTATTTTTTGGATGACTTGGTATTGGATGAGCAATCTGCGTTTGATTTTACGATTACCACCAATGGGAAAAATCCTTGCACCAATGAGTTCGCACTGCAGGTACCACATTTTGATTCCTTGAATTACCAATGGTATCGGGAGGGTATTGCGCTCGTGGGCGAAACGGAATCCATGCTGAGTCCCAATCAAGTGGAGGGGCAATACCAAGTGCGTGTGACGAATAGTCAAGATTGTAAGGTAACCACCGTCTATCCCTATGTAAAGCCCAGTTTTGAAACGGAGATAGATTTGGTCATCTGCCAGGGGGAAGAACATGCTTTTGGAAATGCCATGCTTACAACACCAGGAACCTATGAGCGGACAATAAAGACAGGAGAGAACTGCGACAGTACGATCATCCTCAACTTAGGGGTGGCTTCTAACAAAGCAGATACGGTGATGGCTAAAATATTTAGATCGGAATCCTATGAGGTGGGGCCCTATACTTATTCGACAGAAGGCGAGCATTTATCTCCTTTGTTATCTAGCTACGGTTGCGATAGCTTAGTGCTTTTGCAATTGGAGTATTATCAGGTTTATGCTCCGAATGTATTTTCGCCCAATGACGATGGAGTCAACGATTCTTTTACCATCATGGGAGGGGATGATTTAGTAAGCATTACTTCTTTACAAATTTTTGATCGCTGGGGCGACTTGGTATTTGAAGGTCGCGAGATGACGCCGGGTGATCCTTATCAGGGTTGGGATGGGCTAAACAATGGTGATTATTATTCGCCAGGAGTCTATGTATTTTCTGCTTTATTGTTGATGGAGGACGGTAAAGAGCGGCGCTATTCGGGTTCTTTGGCTTTGATGCGTTAGTTTGTATTAATGTTTAATGTTTAATGTTTAGGGTTTAAAGGGTGGGGCAAACGCATCAAAATGCTAAGCTGCAATAGTGAAGTGGCGAAATGGTGAGTTCTTATCGGATATAGAAAGTAATTCGATATGGAAAATATAAAATCGTGCTAGTTCCCCGTCAAGAATGCCACCACTTCACTACTTCGCCGCTTCACAAATTTGGAGAATGGCTTTGATGCGGTTGCCCTACTTAGAAGGGTGGCTTTGCTAAACTATCAAGTTTTCAGCTATCTTTATGGGTAAATATTTCTGTTATCCACCTGAACATGCGCTTTGTACTGATTTATATATTCCTGTCTTTTCTAAGCTTTCCACTCTGGACACAGTCCTTCAATTTTCAGAACTACTCGGTTCGGGAAGGGGTGGCGCAGTCGAAGGTAGCCGCCGTTTTAGTGGATAGTCGAGGATTTGTTTGGTTGGGAACGCAAGGAGGAGGACTAAGTCGCTTTGATGGGCTTAAATTTACTACGCTTTCTACGCGCGAAGGATTGCCTGGAAATCAGGTACATGCCCTATGGGAAGATGCCAAGGGCATACTATGGATCGGTACCGATAAAGGGCTGGCTACTTACGATGGACACCAAGTGAACAATTGGAGTGATCGCCAAATTGATATCAGATGCATCGCGCAGGATACGAGCGGTCAAATATGGATAGGTACTACCGCTGGCCTTTACACCTTGGCTGGGAATGGGCTTAAACGATTGAGTGCGCCAGCTAGGACGGTTCATGCCATCCTGACGGATCAAAACGGGCAAACCTGGCTGGCTTCCAAGCAAGGTTTGTGGGAGCTGGAAGGCAATATTCCGCGCTACCGAGCCGGACAAGAACTAGAGATGACCGCTTTGGCGGAAGGAAAGGATGGCCTGCTGTATATCGGGACTGCATCTCAACAAATGTTCATCTGGGATGGGAGTGGACTTCGTCCTTTTCTAGGTAACCGACAACTCCCTGCAACTACGATTACTAGTCTCCGTCCTACGCTCGATGGAGGTATTTGGGTGGGTACAAGTACTCATGGCTTATACAGCTGGGATATCGATGTAGGAACTTTGACCCAGCTAAATACCCAAGATGGACTTGCCAATGAGGAAGTATTAGCAATGGATAAAGATCAATGGGGGAATTGGTGGTTTGGGACGGGGCGAGGTGTGAGCTGTTATGGAGGACAACTTTTTGATTTTTATAGTCGACAAACTGGCTTAGATGGGGATGCTGTTCATGCCATAGCGGGAGCGGAAGATGGAACGCTTATTTTTTCACTAGATGAAAAAGGTTTATTCCGCAAAACAGATACGACCTTCCAGTCTATTGCTGTTCAGGGGTGGCAGTATGGACGAATAAATACCATTTTTCGGGATCGAAATCGACAATTATGGTTAGGGACTGAAGGGCAAGGCTTGGCGATGGTTTACCAAGACAGTAGCTATTATTTATCAAGCGACTGGGGGTTCAATAGCCAATTAGTACGTTCTATGGCGGCAGATTCGAGTGGAACGCTCTGGGTGGCTACCGCAGACGTTGGATTGTACCAATTGAATCTAACAATAGATTCTTTTCCTCGCTTTACCTTGATCAATTGGAGCGCGGCGGATGGTTTGGCTGGTTATCGAATTAACCAAGTACATATTGATCAGCAAGATCGCCTGTGGTTGACTACTGAAGATGCCGGCTTATTGTGCTGGAGAAAAGGTGCCTTGCTCTATGCTATAGATGAGGATATGGGCTTGCCGAAGGGGCAACTTACAGCGCTGACGGAAGATCAGCTTGGTTTTTTATGGGTGGGAACCGCCAAGGAAGGATTGGCGCGTGTAGCTATTTACGCGGATTCTATTGGCGTGACCACTTATACGGATGCTGATGGATTATACTCGAACAATGTTAACCTCTTGCTATTAGATGCTGAAGAAAACCTATGGGTGGGTAGTGAAGCCGGTGTGGATCGGGTACAATTGGATGCCGATCGAGCACCGAAAACGATTCAACACTTTGGGCGTTCTGAAGGATTTCTTGGGGTGGAAACGGTTCGTAATGCAGCCTATAAAGATTCTTTAGGGAATTTATATTTCGGCACAGTGGCGGGTCTAGCGAAATTTAATGCCAATTATTCTAGTCAAGAGGATCAACCACCGAGTATTGTATTGACTGATATTCAATTATTTGGTCAGTCACTGCAAACCACCCCTTATGGAAAGTATCTGGGGCCTTGGTCTCAGCCAGATACCGTACTGGTGTTTCCGCATGATGAAAACAATATCGGCTTTGCTTTTTTAGGTTTGGAACAATCGCAGGCAGCCAAGGTGCGGTACCAATATTGGTTAGAAGGCTGGGATGAGGGTTGGTCAGCAGAAACAGAAAACCGAGAAAAGGTTTATGCTAATCTCCGCCCCGGGGCCTATACCTTCTGGGTGAAAAGCCTTCATTTAGATTCAAAGCTGGCGGCTGAACCACTGGCCGTTGCCTTTTACATCCAGGCACCCTGGTGGGAACATCCTTGGTTAAAGCCGGGACTTGTTGTACTCGGATTGCTCTTGATCCTCTGGCTTTTTAGGTCACAAATCAAACGTATTCGCCGGAAAGCTCAGGCGGAACAAGCCCGACTCAGTATGGAAAAGCATGTACTTGAATTGGAGCAAAAGGCCTTACAGTTGCAGATGAATCCGCACTTTATTTTCAATGCTTTGAATTCTATTCAATTGTTGATTGCCAAAAAAGATGAAAGAACAGCACGGTCTTATTTAGCTAAGTTTTCCAGATTGATGCGAGCCACTTTGGAAAATGCTCGGCAGCCCAAGATGCTATTAGCTGAAGAGGTCGAGAGCTTAGAGCGTTATCTTTCTTTGGAACAATTCAGTCGAGGAAATCGATTTGCGTATCAAATAGCCGTGCAGCCTGAAGAGGCCGCCGATGACGTCTTCATTCCGCCGATGATGGTCCAGCCCTTTGTAGAAAATGCGATTATTCATGGTGTTTCCGCCTTAAAGGAAGGGGGGATGGTAGAAGTATTATTTGAAGTAGGAGAGGAGGAGGTGATTTGCACCATCCAAGATAATGGGATCGGGATAGCTGCAAGCCAACGTCAAAAAAGTAGCGCCACTCATCAATCGGTAGGTCTACAGGTGACCAAAGAACGCTTGGAGCTGCTGCATCCGCAACGCCAGGTCTTAGAAATTGGACCAAAACCAGGCGATTCTACAGGAACATTAGTGAAAATACATTTACCTTTGCTGTAATATGCCAACAGCCATTATTATCGAAGATAATCCAGATGCCAAAGAGAATTTGGTATTGAATTTAGCCGATATGTGTCCCGATGTGGATATCATTGGGCATGCCCCTTCCGTGATCGGTGGCGCTAAGTTATTGCGCCAACTGTCTCCAGATTTACTTTTTCTAGATATTGAATTGGAAGATGGTACCAGTTTTGATCTCTTGGAGATACATCCGCAGCTTGATGCAAAGATTATTTTCACGACAGCCTTGGATCATTTTGCGGTAAAAGCATTTAGATTGGCTGCCGTTGATTATTTGCTAAAGCCTATTGATCCGGATGAGCTATTAGAGGCCGTCCAAAAGGCAAAAATCCAATTGACGAATCAAGCGCAATTCGAATTATTAGCTGACCAAATGAAGGCCAAAGCAGCGCCCACTCGAATCGCCCTACATACCCAAGAAAAAATCCACATCGTCGATCTTCCCGATATTACCCGCTGCGAAGCCATGAGTAATTACTGTCGATTTTATTTCAAAGGCGGCGAAAAATTGCTCGTCACTAAAACACTAAAATCCTTCGAAGAAACCTTAAGAGAGGCTCCTTTTCTTCGGGTTCACCAATCTCATCTGGTACACCTCCACCATGTCAAGGAGTTTGTCAAACAAGATGGCGGATATTTGGTGATGAAGGATGGCACAAAAATTCCCGTATCGGTGCGTAAGCGCCCCTTGGTGATGCAGACTTTAGGCTTAATGTAAGGCAGCATTCATACTTATCTAGCTTTATTCCACCCGTCCCTTTCGCTCATGTAGACCCATTTTCTCGTACACTTTGAGATATTCCAATAAAAAAGGAATGCAGTCGCCTTCCCGTTGTTCCTTAGGCCCGATCAAGTAGTAGGTTTCTCCTTTCCCTGTATCATAGGAATGTGACTGAGCGAGAGGGCCAATATCTAAGTTTTCTCCCACTTTTTTAAAACCATATAGTAAAGGCGTATTATGTTTAAAGTAAGTTTGCCATATCAAAGCTGCAAAATGGAATTTCGCAATTCGATCTACCCAATCTCCACGACCCATATTCAATACGACGATTCGTGAACTAAACGGGATCAGGCCTGGATCATAACTACCTCTTATAAAATGGAAATAAAATCTATCCTTTTGGATTTGATCAATTCTGGTAATGATTTTCGGATGTATGCCGTGTTTTTGAAGCATCGGGAACAACTTCCGCACTTCAAAAAAGTCGATTACCTCATTCAAGCCTTTCACGGTCTCTTCTAATATTAGTATGTCAATTTTCATAACTAAGGGATAGGAGAAAGT
>Ga0070726_10004095_pt1 | contig 11850 bp, 10 predicted proteins | sample tdAd471_FD_67275 | JGI IMG/M metagenome (GOLD analysis project Ga0070726, IMG submission 67275) | Marine sediment microbial communities from the Atlantic coast under amendment with organic carbon and nitrate - tdAd47.1 | ecosystem: Environmental > Aquatic > Marine > Coastal > Sediment | place...
GTAGAGACATGTAAGTTCTTTTATACGCTCCTTTAATATATCTTCTGTGCTGTTCATTTTAGCGTATTTCGATACAGGAATGAATTTTCGTCCCATCTTATTAATCTGCAATTGCCCTTAGATTTCCAATCCATTTCTATTTACTAAAAATAACCATTAAATATTTGCCCTTATCACGAAATTATTTTCTCAACTAAAAAAATGGCCCGTTTCCGGGCCATTTTCATCTTTCTTTTTCATAAAATATTCTCCCATTCTCTAGCTAAGGTCAAATCTATCCAGGTTCATCACTTTGGTCCATGCCTCCACGAAGTCGTTTAAGAATTTATCCCCGGCATCTTCACAGGCATACACCTCGGCGATAGCTCTTAACTCGGTATTCGAGCCAAAGATCAAGTCGGCACGAGTAGCGGTCCATTTAAAATCACCGGTCGCTCTGTCTTTTCCTTCAAAGACCTTGTGATCTTCGGTATAGGCTCTCCATTGCGTACCCATATCCAGCAAATTCACGAAGAAATCGTTAGTAAGGGCTTCTTTTCTTTGTGTAAACACCCCGTGGTCTGAGTTGTCGAAATTAGTTCCTAATACCCGCATACCTCCCAATAATACAGTCATTTCGGGGGCAGTTAGAGTGAGTAACTGAGCACGATCTACCAGCATTTCTTCTTCCGAAGACTGGTGTTCACCACTCGAATAATTTCGGAAACCATCAGCTAAAGGTTCCAAAGCCGCAAAAGATTCTACATCGGTCTGTTCCTCGGTCGCATCTGTACGTCCTGGCGTGAAAGCAACCTTTATATCCTTCCCTGCATTTTTTGCAGCCTGCTCTATCCCCGCATTTCCTGCAAGTACGATGAGATCGGCCAGGGAAATTCGCTTATTCCCGCTTTGGCTACTGTTGAATTCCTTCCGAATTCGCTCCAGGGTATCCAATACATTAGCCAGTTGCTCGGGATTATTCACCTTCCAGTTCTTCTGTGGCTCCAGGCGAATACGTGCGCCATTGGCACCCCCGCGCTTATCCGATCCACGGAATGTGGAAGCAGATGCCCAGGCAGTAGAAACCAATTGGGATACTGTTAATCCCGAAGCCAGGATGTTTGCTTTAAGTTGTGCCACGTCCTCGTTGTTCACTAATTCATGGTCAACAGCTGGTACTGGATCCTGCCAGATCAACTCTTCCGAAGGAACTTCAGGTCCCAGATATCGGCTTATCGGACCCATATCCCGGTGCGTTAATTTATACCACGCTTTAGCAAAGGCATCGGCAAACTCATCCGGATTCTCATAAAAGTGTCTCGCAATCGGTTCGTAGATAGGATCCATTTTAAGAGCCATATCGGCCGTTGTCATCATTAGCGCTTGCTTTTTACTCGCATCCCCTGCTCTTGGTGCCATCTTTGCATTCGAATTGGCAGTAGGTGTCCATTGATGCGCTCCTGCCGGACTTTTGGTAAGTTCCCACTCATAGCCGAAGAGTACTTCGAAGTATTCGTTGTTCCACTCTGTAGGGCTAGGCGTCCAGGCTCCTTCTATTCCACTTGTTATCGTATCGTCCAGCACACCACTTCCGAAGGTATTCTTCCAACCCAAACTTTGTTCTTCAATACTCGCTCCGGCTGGTTCCCTGCCTACATATTTTTCAGGGTCTGCAGCACCATGGGCCTTTCCAAAGGTATGTCCTCCGGCTACCAGGGCTACGGTTTCATAATCGTTCATCGCCATCCGTCCAAAGGTCTCGCGAATATCCTTGGCAGACTTTAACGGGTCGGGGTTTCCATTCGGGCCTTCAGGATTTACATATATAAGTCCCATCTGAACCGCTCCAAGGGTATTCTCAAGTTCGCGGTCGCCGGTATAACGCTTGTCACCCAGCCATTCGGTTTCAGCTCCCCAGTAAATATCTTCTTCAGGTTGCCAAACATCTTCCCGTCCCCCTGCGAATCCGTAAGTTTCCAGTCCCATAGATTCTATAGCACAATTCCCTGCCAAAACCAACAGGTCTGCCCATGAGATCTTTTTCCCATATTTCTTCTTGATCGGCCAAAGGAGCATACGTGCCTTGTCCAGGTTCCCGTTATCCGGCCAACTGTTCAATGGGGCGAATCGCTGCGAGCCCGAACCGGCTCCTCCACGACCATCTGCTATCCGGTAAGTTCCGGCGCTATGCCAGGCCATTCGTATAAAGAAAGGACCGTAGTGCCCGTAATCTGCCGGCCACCAGTCCTGCGAATTGGTCATAAGATCGTATAGGTCTTGCTTAACAGCTTTCAGATCCAGCTTCTTGAATTCCTCCGCATAGTTAAAATCTTCTCCCATTGGGTCTGCCAAACTGGAATGCTGGCGCAGGATATTCAAATTTAACATATTGGGCCACCAGTCGCGATTGGAGGTACCACCGCCGGCACTGTATTTTAATGTTCCGCCCAGGAAAGGGCATTTTCCTTCCGAATTGATATTGTAAATTGTTCCTTCTGAAGCGTTTTTATCTGTTCTGTTATCCATGAGGTTGTTATTTAATTTTGGAACATAAATTTACGATTTTCCCGGGTCATTTTTAGCTGTTTTAATATGTAAGTTTTATTCGATCATTGGTTCCGTTTATAATACTTCGTTTTGCTAAACCACTTACCCCTATTCCTTTCATTTTATGTATCTTATTAACCTATAATTAGTGCGCCATACACATTTTTCAATGAGAGTTTTCCTCGTCTTGTTATTCCTAACTATCACCCTTTGTTTAGATGCCCAGGAGACCTCCTATATTACTGTGGATGAGCAGCGTTTTGGCACGGATACAACACACAAGCTGGTGGTTTGGCAGCCGGAAGAGCAGCATTTGGATGGTTTAAAATATAAAAATGTAGATTCCATCCTCTTTGGGAACATATCTTTTTTAAGCAATGCATTTGATCTATCTAATATGTACAATGCTGTTCCAATCTTAAATGAGAAGGATGCATATCAGCTCTATCCTACCCCGTTTACGCTGTTAAAAATACTTTCAAAAGATTCCATCCCTGATGAACCTAAGATGATGGCCCAAATTTCCATGGCCTTTACAGATACTGTGCTAACGCGTCATATCGGGATCGAACTACGCGGCAACAGCGCCTTGCGATATCCTAAAAAGTCTTACGACCTCGAGTTTCGCGAGAACGAGGTCTCCCATAATTCGGTAGATGTGAAGATTGGGGATATGCGAAATGATGACGACTGGATCCTTAATAGCATCTACAACGAACCGTTGCGGCTCCGCTCCTATTTCAGTAATAATTTATGGCTGGAAGTGAGAAATTCATCAAAAGAGAATACAAAAACACCCGGACAAGCTGGAATAAAAGCACGCTATGTAGAAGTCTTCCTCAATGGTCGATACCAGGGTATCTACCTAATTTCCGAACAAGTTGACAGGAAACTACTAAAACTCGAAAAATTTGAGAACAGCCTTGTTAGAGGTGAACTCTTTAAAGCAGGAAGTTACCTCGAGGGATGCATATTTAAAGGGGCTCCACCCTTCAACAACAATTTTCCACATTGGGCAGGGTTCGAAATGGAGTACCCCTACCAAGATTATACCTCACATTGGGACGATCTTGCTGGGTTTGTGTCACTAGTGAGCGAAGCGGAAGATGCAAAATTCAATGCGAAGATCGAAGAGAGGCTGGATCTGGACAATGCCGTAGACTATTTTCTGTTTGTAAATCTGTTAAGGGCCACCGATAACATGGGTAAGAATTACTTCCTGGCACGCCAGGATGCGGGTACTCCTTATTATTTTATACCCTGGGATCTCGATGGGGTTCTGGGTAGCATACAGGATGGAAAACGTATCCCAACTACCAATGATATTTTAAGTAATGGTTTGTTCGACCGACTCTGGAAGAACAACCCTGCAAACTATAGGAAGAAGGTGCGTGAACGCTGGCTCGAGCTTCGTCTGGATGTATTCAGCGAATGGAAATTAATGGCAAAGATCACCGATACGTACAACATGTTGGATTCTCTGGGTATTTACGAGCGAGAAGAACTTGTATGGAAGACACAAACAAATCATGAGGAAGAACTGCAATATATCAGGTCCTGGTTAACAAATAGGCTGGAATTCCTTGATATGTATTTTGGTAAGGAGTAGTTTCCTTAATCGTGATGCATAAAGGCCTGTTTGGCAAGAAGGGTCTCTTCACTTTCCACATGATCCTCATCCGGCACACAGCAATCCACCGGACAAACCGCAGCACATTGCGGCTCCTCGTGAAATCCTTTACATTCGGTACATTTATCCGGGACTATATAGTAGATCTCATCACTCACGGGTTCCTGGACCTCTTCAGCATTTACAGCCTTTCCATTGGGTAAAACCACATTACCGCTAAGGTCTGTACCATCGGCATAACGCCAGTCGTCAGCACCTTCATAAATGGCCGTATTCGGGCATTCCGGCTCGCAGGCACCGCAATTGATACATTCGTCTGTGATTATAATTGCCATAGCATTTCTTTTTCTAACTTTGCGCAAATTTACGGCCTGCAAAGGGGAACTCCAAACACCAGATGCAATTACAACAAAGAATTAACGGATTTGTGAAATTAGGAAACTTCCTGTCTACTGAAGTTTTTGAAAATGAAGAGCTTATAAATTCCGCTAGCGCCCATAACGGCTGGTTTACCAAAGAAAATATCACCTTTGCCCTACATGGATGGAGTGAAATTCTCACCGAAGAAAAGCTAAACAAATGGCTGTCTCCCTACAATTTCCCTGAAAAGCAGCCTAAAACCGTCGCCATATTGATGGCGGGTAACATACCCCTGGTAGGGTTTCACGATTTTCTATCGGTATTGATCACCGGTAATAAAGTTCTGGCAAAACTCTCCTCCAATGATACGGTCCTACTCCCCTTTCTTGCCAAAAAACTTATTGAAATCGAACCTGGTTTTGCTGAACTGATCGAATTTACGGAAGAGAGACTTTCCAATTTCGATGCTGTGATCGCCACAGGAAGCAACAATACGGCCCGTTATTTTGAATATTACTTCGGCAAATACCCCAGCATTATCAGGAAAAACAGGAATTCGGTGGCGATTTTAACCGGCAATGAAACGCCCGAACAACTTGACGCCCTGGCGGAGGATATTTTCCGGTATTTCGGACTTGGTTGCCGAAATGTCTCTAAACTCTTCCTGCCAAAGGATTATAATTTCGACCCCTTCTTTAATGCGATGTACGGTTGGAAGGAGATAATCAATAATAACAAGTACATCAATAATTACGATTACAACAAGGCGGTTTACCTAATGAGTAATATCGAACTGCTGGATAACGAATTCTTATTACTGAAGGAAGACAACGGTTTTTCCTCCCCTATTTCGGTGGTGTTCTACCAATATTATGAAAGCGAAGACGAGCTTCGGAAATACCTTTCAGAAAATAAAGAACATATACAGGCTATTGTTTCGGAAAAGGACATCCCCTTCGGTGCGGCTCAAAAGCCACAATTATGGGATTATGCAGACGGTGTGGACACAGTTTCATTTCTTCTGAATTTATAAAATGCCGGCTCATGTACGAAGCTAATTCTTCGTTATTAAGACTGAAAGTCATTTCGTTGATTTCCTGTTAATAGTTTTCCTAATAAATGTCATTTTATTTACTTAAAATATTCCCTTTCTTCACATCTTTGTAACCTGAAAAATCCACTCATGAAAAAACATAATTTTAGCCCGGGCCCCTGTATTTTACCTCAGCAAGTATTTGAGAAGGCATCTAAAGCTGTACTGGATTACAACGGGATCGGCCTATCGGTAATGGAGATCTCACACCGCTCGAAGGAGTTTATCCAGATCATGGAACATGCCCAAAATCTGGCGCTTGAACATCTTGGACTTCAAAATAAAGGCTATAAGGCACTCTTCCTTCAAGGAGGTGCCAGCATGCAATTTCTTATGGCATCGTATAACCTGCTGGAGAAAAAGGCAGCGTATCTCAATACCGGAACATGGTCGAGCAAGGCTGTAAAAGAAGCAAAATTGTTTGGCGAAGTGATCGAGGTAGCCTCTTCTAAGGATGCTAATTTTAATTATATACCTAAAAATTATTCCATCCCTTCGGATGTAGATTATTTTCACTGTACCAGTAATAATACCATCTTCGGAACCCAGTTAAAATCGTTACCACAAACTAATGTTCCTGTTGTATGCGATATGAGCAGTGATATATTTTCCAGAAAGCTGGATTTCTCGAAATTTAGTTTGATATACGCCGGGGCCCAAAAGAACATGGGACCCTCTGGTACCACTTTAGTGGTAATAAAGGAAGATATTTTAGGTAAAGTGAGCCGCTCTATACCGTCCATGCTGGACTACAAGGTGCACCTCGATAAGGATAGTATGTTCAATACCCCGCCTGTTTTTGCTGTTTATGTGTCTATGCTTACCCTGGAATGGCTTAAGGAAAAAGGTGGTATCTCGGCTATGGAGAAAATAAATGACGTAAAGGCCGGCCTACTATATTCAGAGATAGACAGAAACTCATTGTTTAAAGGATTTGTGGCTCAAAAAGAGGATCGTTCTCCTATGAATGCAACCTTTAACCTTACAGATGAAAGTGTTAAGGAAAAGTTTGACACCATGTGGAAGGAGGCCGGTATTAACGGACTTAACGGCCACCGAAGTGTTGGCGGATACAGGGCTTCCATGTATAATGCCCTTCCTCTTGAGAGCGTACAGGTATTAGTTGATGTGATGCAGGAAGCAGAACGTACGGCTTAAGCTATTAAAAGGTTCTGTGGTTTAAGGGATTATTGCAGATTGGAGTTATAAATTTGCAACTGAATAACAACCAAAATAAATTCCTTGCCTTTCCTTAAAAATTGCAAAATGCAGTTGAAAAGGTATTGGGCCTGGAAAAAATTTAAAACTTATAATTTAAAATTGAGTAATGAAAGTATTAGCGAATGACGGAATCTCTCAAAGCGGAATCGATGCATTATCGGCCGGTGGATTTGAGGTTATTACTACCAAGGTTGCCCAGGAGCAGCTGGCAAACTTTATAAATGACAATAAAATAGATGTATTACTGGTTCGCAGTGCTACCACGGCGCGAAAAGAATTGATCGATGCCTGCCCTTCCTTAAAGATCATTGGTCGTGGCGGTGTAGGAATGGATAATATTGATGTGGATTATGCCCGGGAGAAAGGACTTCATGTAATTAACACCCCGGCGGCTTCTTCGGCTTCGGTGGCCGAACTGGTCTTCGCGCATTTATATGGAGGGGTTCGATTTCTTTATGACGCCAACAGAAACATGCCCCTGGAAGGAGACAGTAAATTTAAAGATCTCAAGAAAGCTTACGCAGGGGGCCGTGAATTACGCGGAAAAACTATAGGTATTATTGGCTTCGGAAGGATTGGCCAGGAAGTTGCCAAGATTGCCTTAGGATGCGGTATGCGTGTGATGGCAAGCGATATGTATGTGGAAGAGGCGAATATCACAGTGGATTTTTACGATGGGCAGTCGGTGAGTTTCCTTATTAAATCCGAACCGATTTCAGAAGTATTAAAGCAAAGCGATTTTATAACCCTACACGTGCCGGCACAAAAGGACTACGTAATAGGTAAAAAAGAAATGGAAATGATGAAGCAGGGTGCAGCCATCATAAACGCAGCACGTGGTGGGGTGATCGATGAAGACGCCCTGTTAGAGGCCCTGGAGAATGACAAATTATCGTTTGCCGCGTTAGATACCTTCGAAACCGAGCCCAAGCCGGCTATAAAAGTATTGATGAACGGCAGACTGTCACTAAGCCCTCACATTGGTGCGGCTACCAGGGAAGCCCAGGACAGAATTGGCACCGAACTAGCCTCACAGATCATTTCTATCTTAAAGCCTGCATAGCGGTATTTTTAGTACATTGACATTTTAAACCAAAAACGTAAATAATGGCAGGAATTTTAGATCTATTAAACAGTGACCTGGGGAAGCAACTTATAAATGGTGCTAGCCGGGAAACCAAACAACCTGAAGATAAAACGGCTCAGGTAGTGCAAATGGCTATTCCCCTACTCATGGGGGCTATGAAGCGCAATGCCAAAAGCCCGGAAGGTGCTGCCGGCCTAATGGGTGCATTGGAAAGCAAACACGACGGAAGTCTGCTGGACAACCTTAGCGGATTTTTTGAAGGTGGTGTTTCTGAGGATCAGAAGATTGATGGATTAGGGATTTTAGGACATGTACTAGGAGGATCTCAGGACAATGTGGTTGGTGCCCTGTCTAAAAAATCGGGGATGGATTCCAACTCGGTAATGCAGATCCTGCAGGTGGCAGCTCCCGTGATCCTGGCCTACCTGGGGAAAGAGAAAAAACAGAAAAACGTCTCCTCACCCAGTGGGATAGAAGGGTTACTGGGCGGTATGTTAGGTGGCGGACGCAAGCAGCAAAATAAATCTCAATCCATGATTGAAATGCTACTTGATGGCGATGGCGATGGCAGTGTAGTGGATGATATTGCCGGTATGGTCTTTAGTGGAAACAAAAAGAAAGGCGGACTTCTTGGAAGCCTCTTTGGACGATAATTTAAATATAAACATATTTATTAGCGCCTCTAACTTCGGTTGGAGGCGTTTTTTTGTTAAAGGCCGTTAAAAAAGCACCCAGAAATAGGGGGTTTCGTAATTTTACCTTAAAGTTGAATGATGAGATATTTCTTGGCTATATTAAGTTTTGCACTGATGATCTACAGTTGCGATTCAGGTAGGACAGCAATATCCGATACATCCGATTCTACTTCGGAGACATTGGATACAGTTCGTATTGCCAACGACAGTCTGGAATATGAGATCATCATCTTGGACTTGGGTTTTAATAACTGGCTTGTCACGCAACCTCCAGAGGGGTATTACAGTCAGTCGTTTCTCGAAAACCGCAACAGACTTTTTGTTACAGAGTACAACCGGCGGGTTCAGAATTTTCAACGGTACGATCCAAATTTGTATCAGCAGGAGATCAACTACGAATTTGATGTAGATTACGGTTATGAAGTGAATTATCTTCTATACAATTATATGATGTTCTTCCAGGAACGATACAAACAGTCGTTCACGGGAGGCAGACAGGGACCTAAACAATGAAGAAGTTAAAGGAGCGCTGGAACATAGAAAGTAATTGGAGATTGTTTGTTGTCTTCCTTGTATTTGCAGTGGTTGGGAGTAGTTCGGCTAAGGTCGCCGGGCCTGTAATGGAAGCTCTTGGGCTACACAGAGATAATATGGCCGGCTATTTTTACTGGCCACTACGTATAGTTTTGATCTTCCCTATTTACCAGGTATTTTTGGTGTTGTTCGGATGGCTGTACGGCGAATTCGAGTTTTTCTGGAATTTTGAGAAAAAGATGTTACGATTAATTGGTTTAGGATTTCTTCTGAAATGAATAAGACTGGAAACATAAGAATTACTTTCGCATCTCTACTACTGGTTGCAGCCTTATTGTTGCCTAGCGGAATTCAATTTGTCCATGCGATTGAAAACCACAACCACCCCAGTTGTACCGATTTCAGCACTCACATTCACGAAACACAGCTGGATTGTTCCATATGCCATTTTCACTTATCGGTTTTCAGTTTTACTCCGATCGAAGAAAACAAAGTCTTCAGCTTCTCAAATAATTTTAAATCAACTTTCGGAAATACAGATTCTGAAGGTCACTTCTTTTCCCCTTATCGTGCTTTAAGAGGTCCTCCCGTTTTGGTTCAACCCTGATCAAATTCAGTAGTAACCAAAATAATTAACAATGAAAACATTTTATATGTCCTTGCTGATATGCATGTTTGCATACACGGCAAAGTCACAAAACAGCATAAGCGGAACTGTCACCGCTGCGGGTAGCAACGAACCCCTATTGGCAGCAATTTACATACCTCAACTCGAGATTGGAACAGAAACAGATCTGGATGGGCATTACGAACTAAAAGGGATCCCAACGGGTACCTTTACGGTGGTATGCTCCTTTCTGGGATACGCCACCTATTCGGAGAAATTTAATTTTTCAGGAGAAAACACATCGCTCACCATCGATATAGAAATGGAAGAAAGCGCCGTGGAAATGGCCCAGGTTATTATCGCGGCACCCTTTCATAAGCTTCAACGAGACAATGTTATGAAAGTAGAGCGCTTGTCGGTAGACGATCTCTCAAAATCTGGAGCCACCACCTTATCTGAAGGCATCACCACCATCGCCGGGGTAGAAAGCATTAGCACCGGAGTTGGTATAGGAAAACCTGTGATCCGGGGCCTCAGCGCTAATCGCGTCCTTACTTATGCCCAGGGTGTAAGGCTGGAAAATCAGCAATTTGGTGACGAACACGGACTAGGCCTAAACGCCTCGGGTACCGGGAGTGTGGAGGTGATCAAAGGACCGGCTTCCCTGCTATATGGAAGCGACGCCCTTGGTGGAGTTTTGTATTTTAACCCCGAACCTTTTGCCGCTGTTGGTAAGACAACCGCCGATGCTACAGCCACATACTTCTCCAATACACAAGGCTATAGTTTTAATGCCGGGGCACAAACCTCTGGAGAGAAACTAAAATTCCTTGCGAGGGTAGCCTACGATGCGCATAGCGATTACGAAGCCGGTGATGGTACTCGGGTTACCAATTCGAGGTTCAATGAAACAGATCTAAAGACAGGACTGCGCTATCAGGGCAGCAAGGTAAAAAGCACATTCCGTTATAATTATAACCGGGCTAATATTGGGATTCCTGAAGAATTAGGTGCTCAAACCACCGAGAAGAAACCTGCAGAACCCTATCAGGAGATCGACAATCATATTCTCAGCCTGGAGAACAACCACTTTTTCAACAATTCCAGTCTGGATGTAAAATTGGGATATATATTTAATGATCGCCGTGAATTCGAGGAACATGAAGAAGGTGAACCGGAAGAAGGCCCCGCTCTTCAGATGAAACTCAACACCCTTAATTACGACGTGAAATACAATCTCCCAGACCTGGGCAATTTCGAGACCATCGTTGGTGTTCAGGGGATGTTTCAGAAAAACAAGAACTTTGGAGAGGAAATACTCATTCCAGACGCTACGGTTGTGGATGTAGGGGTGCTGGGCACCACTCATTATCATCTGGAAAAGATCGATTTTCAGGCGGGCTTGCGGTACGATATCCGGAAGCTGGACAGTGATGCCGCCTTTACACCCGAAGGGGAATTATTTATTCCCGCCCTGGAACGGGATTTCAATAGTTTCAATGCTGCACTGGGTACAAAGTTTGATATCAACAAGCAACTTTCCGGACGTGTGAACCTGGCTTCGGGTTTCCGTGCGCCAAATCTTGCCGAGCTAACTTCCAATGGAGTTCATGAAGGGACTAACCGTTATGAGGTGGGTAACCCCAACCTGGACAACGAACAGAACCTCCAATTGGACGTTTCTTTGGAATACGGCAACGAACATGTTGAGATCTTCGCTAACGGTTTTTACAATCTGGTAGATAACTTTATTTTTATTTTGCCAACCGGGGAAATGATAGACGACAATTTTGTTTTCAACTACGTACAGGACGACAGCAAATTGTACGGTGGTGAATTTGGGCTGCATTTACACCCGCACCCATTGGATTGGCTTCATCTTGAAAGTAGTTTCCAGACTGTGACAGGCGAAATGGACAACGGAGAGAACCTTCCATTGATACCGGCCAACAGTATCAGAAATACATTAAATGTTGAGTTTGGAGCAAATAAGTTCTTTAAACAATCTGAAGCTTTTGTCACTCTACTTAGTGTGATGGATCAGGATAATACCAGTGCGAGCGAACTTAGAACAGGTGGATATAGCTTGGTGAATCT
>Ga0070726_10004097_pt1 | contig 11848 bp, 12 predicted proteins | sample tdAd471_FD_67275 | JGI IMG/M metagenome (GOLD analysis project Ga0070726, IMG submission 67275) | Marine sediment microbial communities from the Atlantic coast under amendment with organic carbon and nitrate - tdAd47.1 | ecosystem: Environmental > Aquatic > Marine > Coastal > Sediment | place...
ACTGGAACCTGACGCTGTCGCAGCTGGCTATATTTTTCGAAGGAAGGCTTGATGGTGCGCTGGATCTGTGATCAGATAAATGGGGCGTTTTTACTTTGACACAGAATATCGAACAGTCTCGAATAATATTTCCTACAACCAGCTCCATCCAACCAATGAATACCCCAGGCTCAGCATCTTCAAATATTCCAACGTCAATTGTCACAACAATGACCAAGAAAAAAAGTAGCCAAAGCGAAAGAATATACAGTTCGAACTTCTCGATATTGCTACTTGACCCCATACCTAAATTCCATCTATCGAAACTTTGCTCTTATACTCGTTGGTGAGTGAAATAATAGAAATTCTCTATCAAATTGATTGTCAAAAAGCGGCCTTATCATATTCTCGTTTTACGTTATCATTAAGACTAACTGTTTTTCGAAGTATGGTTATCCCATAACTTAATAGACTAGTGTTTCTTCTCGCTTCTTCAGATCCTTGTGGGTTGGACTTCCCACCGTGAAATAGATTATTCCTAACTCTTCTAACAAGAATTAACAATCTCTCTATCTCAGACCCATTTTCTGGCAGTGCGTCCGACCATGATAGAGTGCCCTCCTCTACTATCTGCTTCTGGGGAGGTAGTCGAAGATAGTAACTAACCGCTTGGCTTAACTCATCACTATCTTGAGAATTGAAATGCGGAATTAGTTCTCTGGCAAACCTATCCCAATCTGGTTGAGCGCCACTCCCATTATCTCGGAAATATCCGGCGCTCTTCAGTGCGTACTCAGCGCGAGATAACGTGACGAAAAAATCCAAAATCAATTCATTGCTTATCATCTTCCACGAGTCTCCTCAGGGTTCTTCTAATAATGGAGAAGTGTCTACGATACCCGGGGCAGTCCATTGACCACTTGAAACTGACTAGGGAAGTCGACAAGTATTCACCATTTAATTGATGGATGGCTCTATAGAAAGCCTAAGTGACCCACCTATTTAGGGGTTTTTCCACTCAATAATTCAAGATGTGCTGAGCTGAAAACTAGATCTCTACCTTAACTCTAGAGGCTTTCTAGTCTCCTGGATAAAACCTTTTATATTGGTTTAACTATTGTCATTGGCAAAGCTGTTACCAGCATCCCAGAAAATATTGATCCAACCGATATTCTTGGGATACGGCCAGACCAGAAAACCTACCAAAACACTACAAATAGTAATTTTTTTTAGCAGCATATTTGTATTAAAAAGTACTGTTTATGAACTATTTTTCTCCAATATTTTCAGGTAACGTCAACAACATATGAATATGGTTCCCGTAATAGACATTGAAGGCGTCAAATTTGAATTCGTTCTGGTAATTGAGCCAGAGAAAAACGCGGATGGTGTGATTGCCGAGTTTATGCCTCAAAGTCGCTACAAAGGGGCGGGTACGGAAAGACTGAATCGCCATGGTAATGGACCGTTCTGCAAATTCAGAGTTCCACGGGATATTTCGTACTCTGGTGTTTACGACATAACGGTTTCTGACGAAGTTAGATATATCGGGGAATGCGTAGATTTGTCCAAAAGGTGGGGACTATCACAATATGGCTCTATCTCCCCCAAAAACTGCTATGTTGGTGGGCAATCAACAAATTGTAAAATCAATGGTCGAATACTGAGTCATAGTTTAAACGGAGAAATAATCCGGTTATGGTTCTATCAAACCAGCGAACATAAAGCTGTTGAATCCAGGCTGTTATCGAATTTCTGCCCTTCATGGAACGGTTAAATTGATAGGGAAACGCACGTTGCGACCACATTTTGGAAATAGATAACGGCGAAATATTTGGAGGGTTATAGAATGAGTGACTATAAATATCAGGAATTGGAGAACCATCTTCGAGATATTGCCAAAGATAAACTGTCGATTTCTCTCTCCTTCAAACAAATCGAAGACATATTGGGTTTCGATCTTCCCAAGTCGGCACGAACACATAGAGCATGGTGGGGAAATGAAATTGACACATCTTCGAGATCACAGGCAAGGGCATGGAGAAATGCAGGTTTCGTTGTTGAGTCCCTTCAACAAAATAGGGCCGGATCAGTACAGTTCAAGCGGGTACGCTTGCCATAAGAGAGCTTGCACGAAATTTATACTTAACAACTGAGCAGACGGCTAGGTTATGGAAAGTAGAATTGATCTGGAGAGAGCCTTCCATGAAAGGATGGTACAAATTCATGAACAGGCGAAACTCGAATGCAATTATAAAGCCTCTCGGTTTATTCAAATGGTAAGAGCCGAAGGTGGGCTAGCGACAGCAAAAAAGCTACTAAGTTCGGACGCTTACTCAGAGGGATTAACTCGCCTTTGGGAAGAGAAGCGGTTAGATATTTCTATGGAAGCAGTAGTTCTAAGAAAACCTTGGCGCAAGCTATTTACAGATATGGAGCTTTCGGTTGCAGACAAAAAATTGCTGGACATGGGATATGAGGCTAGACAAGAAAATGATACTAAATGGATTTAGGTTTTGTCACTATTTTGGTAAGTAATCTGAAAAGTTCTACTCCCACGCCCTGTATGCCCCGATTGCAACATCCGAGCCAACATCATTTAGATTTCTTGGTCTAAATAGGAAGGGAAATCAACTGCCTAACTCGTTAGTTAAACTCCTGTTATAGAAATTGATGCAATCGAGCACGCTTCAATTTCTTCATTGACTTGTACTACTTGTTCCTATCGTAACCCGACACAGCCCGCCAAAGTGCTAATCCACCTAATGCGCCTACCAAACCTTGTACCATATTTGGAACTAACTCAACCATTGCTGCTCCTATATCGGTAATTGCGAAAGCTGGAATAGTATTTCCAACTGCTGGATAAATAAAAGCTTGGAAGAGGAAATATCCCACCACAACTGTCACCCCTCCACAAAACGCAGCAACAACTTTGATTTTTATGTTTCTTTGCCCCCCCATAGATGCAATTAAACCTACGACCAATCCTTCCATCCCTTTTGTAGCAAAAGTCGCAGGGATGTACACAGGGAAGCCTATTGCATCCGCAATCGATGGCCCGATTGCACCTACTAGCGCTCCCGCTAACGGACCTAACCATAATCCAGAAAATATCACGAACACATCACCAATATTGAAATAACCTGTGGTGGCCGGGATTGGTATACGAAGGAGGAGAGTGGATAGTGCAGTAAGCGCTATTAACCCGCCAACAATTCCTGTAGTTGCAAGTGTCCATCTATATTTATTGGTCATTGTGATCTCCTTTGATGGCGTATTCGCTTTAGCTCATCCACCATGATTGGGACAGGTTCCAAGGTATACACTACTGCTGCTGTTATCCAAGCAAGCACCGCACTCCATACCCAAGGTACTATACTCGCTGAAGAATACCATCTTGATTTCCAATCTTTTCGATGCCTAGGAAATATCATTTCTGGATGCTCTTCTTTCCAGATGTCGAGCAAACTAAATATGACCTCACCTGTATGTTGAAACATCCTCAGGAGCAACGCGATGTGTAAACCGATATTCCAAAACTTTCCCGTTTTTCTCCCAACTCGTTCTACTATTCCTCTAGCAGAAAAACAATTTACGAAGAAGAAAAAATAGGGTACGACTGCAAGAGTAACGACAAATATTCTTAATAGCAGAAAAACGATTTCTACTTCACTCCTATCTCCAGCAAACCACGGAATTAGAGTTCGAATTACGGATCCTGATAACACAGTAATTAAGCCCAATACGAATGCAGCACCCAAATACTCCAAAAGCCTTTTTTGCCCTGCAGTGGACAAGATAATAAGATACAGAATGCATGCATAACATATCCAAGCTGAGATGAAAGAAATGGATTGCACAGACATAACTATCTCTTCGAGATTATCGATTTCGAATAGACCCATTTGACCATAAAGAATTAAAGTGCGAGCTTCCATCCATACAACAAACTCGGTGAGGGGCCATCCGCTAAAGATAGGCGCTCCAACACCTAGTAGTACTCCAAATCTGAGCCAGGGATTCCTAATCTTTGTCACATTTAGAATCGTCATTGGTTCATTAGTCCTTGACTTACACCAACCCTACCTTTCCCCAGATCAGACAGTCGAATAATTGACCGTGAAATATCGGCCCACCAATCTGGTTGGTGTGTAATTATTGCAACTGCAACCCCATGTTCATGCGCGTGCTTACAAGCTTCATGCATAAAGCACTGTGCAACTATCTTGGACAAACCCCATCCTGGCTCATCCAGAATCAATAGGGGAGGCGATGTAGAAATACGCTCGGCCACAAGGCGAAGTTTGGCTTGCAATAGCGAAGACTTCTTATCAGCTGTGCCTAATGACGATATGCCTTTGAAATGAAAACTATGTAAGTCGTTTCTTATTGCAGATTCCATAGACTGATAGATAGATTCGGCCTTCTTACTGATCCAACTATCAAACCTAAATACCCATTGCGAATGTGCGTCAACAGTTTTTCCGAATAGTTGCTCTATCGAATCCTGAAACAGTACTCTTGCCAAGCCTTTACCATTTTGTGAAACTGAGTACGCGTCCCCCTCACTAGGAGTGATAATCCCTGAAAGTACCTTCGCCAGCACGCTTTTCCCTATTCCATTATCTCCTATCACAAGCGAAGGTGACATCAAGTCCATAGTACTGGCCGAACATTCGAATTCGATGCATGACTCTTCCTGATAAGTGGGAAAACTTGTTTCCTGGAAAGTCACTTTAGGATCGTTCAGAACAAGCTCCCATTTTTTTGCTGGGATCGTTGCCTTTTTCTCAAATATGGCTGCAGCATCGTATTCATAATCAATAAACGGTTCTCCAAGCAATAACGAAACATCGATGAATTTATTTTTATGATGCATAGCCGAAACTAAATGCTCCCACATCTCAAACCTCTTAGGGTTTAACCAACGAAGGGGACTGCAAGCAAATAGCCCTTTAACTACAGGCAACATCGCTTTAGTTTTTGCGTAGTTAAGCAACAGCAATTCCCCTCCGGAAAGAGAAACTACCGGCCGTGTCGCCATACTTTCATCTAATCCAAATTCTAATAGATGATTATGAACCTGATCATTTAAGCTAGAAGAGTCGAACTGTAATTGGAGAATTGTTGACAAAACATCAAACGGCGTTGGAAAAGACATTCCTTGTGATGGATTTGGAAGAATTACTGAAACCCAGTCTTCTGTGAGTTCGTCATTGTAGTTAACCAGCCAATTTCCCAGCTCACCTAAGAATATACGGGCGCCGGGAATGGTTGGAATGAGCGATGTCTTTGACTCATTTACAAAGTAACTTAGCTGCTCCTCGAATGAGTAAAATTCATGAATTTCAAGCTTGCCTGTGGCTTCTACAATTTCCGAATCCATTATTTTTGTTATTTTCCATTGTTAGTATTTAGTGCCAATTCTACATTACAAATCCTTGTTTATTAGTATAGTTCCCGTCATTTTTATGTAAATTAAAATCAGCTCAGGCCTCCTAGACTCAGAATTCGATCATTATGTAAACTTTCGCCCCAGCATAGTTTGGAGAACAAGCTTCTCTCGAAAAAAGTAAGTATTTGAATTTATATTTCGTTGCAACAAAGTCTGAATTATTACAACTATTTCAGCTCCCACCGCCCTGCGATCCGTTGAAACAACATAAAATCCAACATTTGGTGGTTACTCCCTGAATTTTTCTCAATAAACTCAAGAAACTGGGCTACCAGTTCAGGTTTTCCCTGCTCAGCTTGAAATCCTTCACTCATCGAGCATCTTTAAAACAAAAAAACTCTACCCTGAGACGATTTCACAAAATTTACATATCAACAAAGTTTAACTAAATTCCTAATAACCAAGATGCCAAGATTCTTCAGAATCATATAGTTCTTTTTGGCCAAGACAAGAAATATGAACGTGCTGCTCATGAGAATTTGATCCAGCATACGATCTCAACTCCCATGGAGGTATTCCTTCCCACGCATACGAGCTAAAGATTTGATGATTAAATATAACATATTTTATGCGAGGGTCTTCAGAAGCTCTCAAGGCCTCAACAATTCTACATACGTTGCACCCATTAGCGGGATCATGAGTTATGTCTAAAGCCGTAACTACACCGATTTCCCCGTCACGAATATGGGGGTTGTGATCAGATTTAATTGATCTGTGCGCTTTATCACCTATCGTACCATCGGCGAATTTCGAACGATCAGGAGCAATCAGATCAATTTGGTCACGCAACTTTAACAAACAACCTGCAACACGATAGTCACCGACCGCGATAATCGAATGGCCGACAGGAGCCAATAACTCAATAAAAGCTTCAAAGTCATCGCCGCTATTTGGTGTAATTTTCATATCAATTTCAAGAACTCGTGCAGATTTCGTGAATATTTTTTAGATCAGAGCCAGGGACATTGGAGCTCGTAATCTGGGATAGATAACTTACGAATTCACTTGGGAACAAATCTAGCGAAGCTGAGGAAACTTGGATTAAACTACCAATCACCTTCTTTTCATCTTCAAGCTCCTCTACTTGATCAGTTAAGCTACCAATCATTTCTTCGATGGCAGTTCTTTGAGTGTTGAAAATTGTAGATGGATCTGGTTGACTATTTCTCAATCCTGTTTGCACGCTGTATCGAATTAGGCGAATCGCGCGCATCAATTGCTCGGGTAGATTTTCAGCAGCAACATTTACACTGCTAGCCAACTGGGAGTAGCCTTCCGATGCGCTCAAGAGCAGTCCTTGAGTAATACTCCTGCTATACCTTTCGACATCACTTTCTGTTGCTGCATTATTACTTGAAATTTGAGAAAGACTTCCCTGTAAATTTGGTGCTGACCGAATTTGGTTTTTCGCTTGTTCAATACCTGCGGCAGCATCTAATACACATTGAACTGCAACTACTCCTCGGTCTAAAACCTGTGTCTTTTGAGCAGGATTCGCTATCTCGCGCAATCCAAGCAGTGATGCCACTGTAACACTAATGTTTTTTAAAGGCGCTGGGCTACCTTCGGGTTTTATTGCTCGAAAGCCTGCCCAAACCCCAAGTCCCCAGAGTCCGGCACTTAAAGTCGCATTACCTTCTGCTAGTTGATTTTGAAGCTTTTGAAAATCGCCTAGAGTTGCTAGCGCACAATTTATTGCATGATCCAACCTAGTTGTAGAAGTATTACCATCGTTTCTATAACACGCAAAATCACCTTCTTTTGCAGCTTCTAGTTTCGACTCCTCGGTAAGAGTCGTGTTCCCGAAATAGCTGTTGCAACTCGAAAGTAGAATTGCTACCAAGAGAGCTAAAAACGTTTTCGCCTTATTATTCATTTTATTACTCCATGGTACAAAGAGTTCAAGAGACTACTTAAATCGTCGCTGGATTACTATTGCTAAAGTTGAATCCGTAAGACTTATTGTGCGCGGACGTGCAATTAATAAAGCCACAGATTTATAGACTTGAAGCAGCAAAAGAGTCAACAGTGAATCAATTGAACTTAATCGGAAACCTAATCTTGATTTGCCCGAACCTGTGGTCCTTTTCTTGAGATCGGAATTGGTCTGACCGTCGCACAAATGCAATTGTTACTTCATAACTCCGCCAACCAATCACACCACCGAAAGCAAGCTCATTTACAAAGTATTCTTTATCTACTTCATGTGGACTATCTCTAAACGTATTACCGTCCAAGAAAATATCTCTTGCGACTAGACGTCCTTCCATTCCAATGAAACCATACAAATAGAATCCAGCGTCAGATGATACGCGAGGATTGGTGATAGGGTTTGAATCCAAAGCCGTTAATACAGGCAGTTGTGTATCAGGCATGAACTCCCGAGGGAGGTTATGTCCAAACCTAAGCGCACCGCCCAAATCTATTCCGCTATAAACGTTTCCCAACGTAATCTCTCCAAAGGAAACTACATCAAAGATTGGAGCCGAACTACTTTTCAGCGCAACCGGAAAATGTCTATTGTCCTGTCGAATGGAATAAGTAATTCCGATTTCAGACCTGAGTTGATTATCCCAACCTTCAGGTGTCGTGCAAGCACATACTTCATGCCAAATAGTTTGCACATCTTCCGCGAAGGAATAGGGACCGATAACACCTACTCTAACTTTAATAGACCTCATTTTGTCTTCGGCCCAATCGCCCATGGCGATACCCGATATATGCTGATTGTTGATTTCTAGGACAGCATTTAGGAAGCCGCCATAGGGTCTATCGTCATGTATAATTTCTGGGTCACTTATGTCGTCAGGAGTCCAAAATTCCTGACCAATTCCATAGGTGACCAATGATTGAGCATTTCCAGATTCATATTCCTCATTTGATGGTTCGAAAATATTCAATCCATCAATAATATTCCCAAGCGGTTGATTGTCGCATTGCTCATTCGAGCACGGATCATGAGAGCGAGTCGCAGTAATTAGAATCCCGTTTGTATAGTTCGCATCTGTAGGGGGTCCATAACTAAATGAATCGTTTTCTATATTTGCGGTTATATAGTGACCTCTGCATCCGGAGAGACTGCTTAAAATTAGCGCTATTGTTAGAATGCTTGTTTTCATTGGTACCATCCCCAATTGGCCACATACCGATACACAAGTAAATTCTAGTTCTGGTGTGTCACTATTTTCGTGGGATAGTACCAAACACGTTGTTGCGTGGGCAAGTTGCAAATAGTGATCAGGGAATTTGTAGAATAGCTTAGGGAACCTCTGATTAATCGTCGCTGACAGAGCGATTCCGTTTATTTTGCGTTTACGTCATCAAGAATCTATGAAAATGTATCCGATGCGAGCGGAGATTCACTCATGTTGCACCGTTAGTCCGAATTTCCAGGTCCAACGGCAAATTCCAGGCGAACTTCCCCTATGTCGGCCGCAACAAACGCTTTCTCGCCAGGTACAAATTGACCAAACCGCACGCGATAAACAATCGGTTGGCATTCTTATCCAAGCCTCGGTAGCAGACCTTCCTGAATCCAAAGATCTGTTTGAGAACCAGGAACGGATGCTCGACCTTCGCCCGCACCTTCGATTTGGTCGTATTGCAGGCCTTGTCGTCGTCAGTCAGCGGACGATTTCGGTAGCCTTTCTTGTTGGTAAAGTCCTTCGCGTTTGGTGCGTGCTCGAGCATCACCTCACGTTGCCCAGCATAGGCAGAATCTCCCCAGATACGCGTCTCGTCACCATGCAGCAGATCTTCAAGCAACTGGCTGTCATGAACATTCGCTGCCGTGGCTGCGACCGAGTGGATCAGCCGGGTCTTGCTGTCGACGCCGATATGCGTCTTCATCCCGAAGTACCATTGGTTACCTTTTTTCGTCTGATGCATCTCCGGGTCGCGTTGACCTTCTTTGTTTTTGGTCGAACTGGGTGCGTTGATAATACTCGCATCAACAATCGTACCGGTGCTGACCTTCAGCCCGTTCTCATGCAGGTAGTCATTGATCAAGGAAAACAGTTTGTCTCCCAAATCATGTGCTTCAAGGCGGTGACGAAATTTGCAGATCGTGGTCTCATCCGGCGCCGGTTCGCGTCCAAGGTCTATGCCCACGAAGCGGCGCATTGCTCGCGAGTCATACAAAGCTTCTTCGACCGCAGGATCAGACAGGTTGAACCAATGCTGCAGGAAGTGAATACGCAGCATACGTTCCACACCAATGGGAGGGCGACCTGCACCTTTGGAATTGGGATAAAACGGTTCGATTACTTCACACAGTTCTTGCCACGGAATGACCTTGTCCATCTCGTCAAGAAATTGTTCGCGGCGAGTAGGTTTGCGGTAGCGTTCAAATCCTTCGTCAGCGAGCGTTTTCTGGCGCATCCGGTCGTTCTCCATGCCTTGTTAATCGGGATAGCGTATTATGACGGCTTTGATGAATAAATCAGAGATTCCTTAGTCTGCAACTAGGCTTGCTCGCTTCCCTGGTGCTTTTCAAGATAAACTGGATTCATTGACTTTTAGTGACTTTCGAAAAATTAATGGGTTCACTACCCCAACAGAACTGAAACGAAGGTCAACAAGTATATTGTCGCCCGATCCAATTCGAGGTTATTGTTGACTAATTGGGAAAACCCACAGGGTCAGCTTTCTGTGACAATAAACAAGACTGCGGATTTTTGCCTAGCTTGGGTTCAACCCTCATTCCTTTTTACCCCCAAAATGTTGCTAAAAACCACGAGTTTTGAGGGCGAAAATGGCCATTTTTGGAAGAGTTGAACGCAACACTGAACTGAGCGTTTAATTTATTGATTTATATAGGGATTATGCAAAAATTTGGGTTGCAACATTTCATAGCAACACATGTAGCAACATTCACGAAACTTGAACTCTGCTTTATTATTTAATATCAGATAGTTAGAAGCTTATTTCAGCTTCCCCCGCCACATCCACTCGCCAGAGTATGTTTCACGGAGTCTCCGATTGGATGGGTTTAACCGGCGTCATTGCTCGCTGCGCGATCGAGAGAGGACCTCATCGGGTGCCAGAGGCGATGACGGGTGGTAACTCAAGCAGGTCGGTGCCTGAATTTTCTGGAATGGGACGTCCTCGCTGGAAACGAAGAACTGACCAACTGTCAGACGCACGACTTCACCAGCTTCTCCGCCCTTGCGCTGTGCAAGATCGGTGACCACCTGGATCTGCGACGGCGCCAACAGTCTACCGAAGCACTGTACGTCCGAGTTCCCCGTAACCTGATTATGAAGCCCCTTAGGCGCCTGCGTGGCGAACAGCAATCCCAGGCCGAACTTCCGCGCCTGCTGGGCGAGTGCCAGAGTTGTGCCGGTGCTGGCGGAATGGCTGGAGGACGAGGCATAGTTCTGTGCCTCATCCATAACGAGGAGACCACCAAGGGGCCGATCCCCTGCGGGATGCTTCTTGAACCATGCAAAGAGAGCCATCTGGAGCTGAGCAACAAAGCTCGCTCTCTGCTCGTCTTGAGGTAGCCCTATGAAGCTGATGACCGAGATGCGCGCCCGTTTGCCCTGGCTCGGCGAGAGCAACAGTCCCGGATCCGTGTGCTCGCCCGTTCCGCCGAACAGCGGATCCGTGACCACTGCCGCCCGCAGTACCTGGGAGAGCTTGTGCGCCACGCCCTCAGCGTCCGCCAATCTGCTGACGCCTTCCGGCAGGGCTTCAAGGTAAGCGAGGAATCCATGCAGTGATGACCCATCACTGGCGATGTAATGCTTCAGCGCTTCCGTCAGCACGGCCTGCCCGATCTGTCGCTTGGGACCTGACTGCGGCAGCGCGGCCTTGGGCAGCAGCGTGGCGACGGCATTCTCCACGCCGATTTCAAACTCGTTGGGATCGTCGGCGAGCTCCGCAAGCCCCGCCAGGGGATCGAACGTCAACGGCCGGCCGCTATCGCGGCGGGGTGTCCAAACTACTACTTCCGTATCTGCAAAGTACTCATCGGCACGCGCCAGGTCGCCGTCGAGCCAATGGGTCGGTGGATCAGGCCAACGATCACCGAGACGAGCGAGGTCATTGTTGACGTCCAAGACAATTGAACTCACGCCTTCGAGCGCGCAGCCTTCGATAATTCGCCGCAAGAAGACGGTCTTCCCCGATCCCGAACCACCGAAGACGACCATGTGCCGCCTCAGACCCTGCAGCGGCAAATGCACGGCCTCGCCATTGCCGATGTTGCGGCCAAGCAGTATGGCTCCCTCGCGCTGGAAATGTTTGCCTGCGGGCTTTGAATGTGCTGGGCGATCGCTATGCAGGCCTGCCGCGCTAGCAGTAGCTTTTTCGGGAACCTGCGCGCCGTCACCCTGGTCGCGGCTGGGTACGGTTTCCGTGCCACTATCCGGCAGTTGCGGCAACTTCACATCTTCCGCCAAAATCGAC
>Ga0070726_10004101_pt1 | contig 11846 bp, 10 predicted proteins | sample tdAd471_FD_67275 | JGI IMG/M metagenome (GOLD analysis project Ga0070726, IMG submission 67275) | Marine sediment microbial communities from the Atlantic coast under amendment with organic carbon and nitrate - tdAd47.1 | ecosystem: Environmental > Aquatic > Marine > Coastal > Sediment | place...
CAGGCCGCTCGCAGCCCTTCAGCAGTTCGTCCAGTAATTCCTTGGAAATCGTCATCGTCCTTGCTCCTCTCAGGAAGCATGAACCAAATCACAGATACACAGAAGATCGGACACTCTCCTCGGTAGCCAAACATTCACTTTTGTCGCCAAATCACAATTCCTCTTGCAGAACCGCACCGCCCCAAGACATTCCATTTTTGTAAATGTTAGGGTTCACTGTTCAAGCTCAGATTGGCTCTTTTTTCCAAACAAGGCCATCCTTGTCGGAGCTGCAGCTAATGTTTGCTTTGGCGGGCGCAACGCAGCGACGGAAAGACACAACGAAAGTCTCTTTTGGGCCGTTCACTTCGCGAAATGCGGGCTGCCTAGCGCAGATGCTGCACCGCATCCGAGGTCGGGTCAGAGCCCAGAGTCCCTGATGCTGTGCTTTGCACGAATGGCCGCAGAGCGCCAAATCCTGGCATCGGTGGCAGCGAGGACGGCCCACAAGCGACATTCATTGCTCACACGCAATGCGGCTTTTTTGCAATCTGCATTGCCGTCGTTCGCTGCGCATACAAAGTCAGCTTGCTCCAGTTCAATTGGCCTCGGCAACGCCGGCATTGAAGGCTTGGATGTGTTACTAGGCCTCGTCAGATGAAACCGGCTTTCAAATTCTAAGCGCCAGATCCAAATGGTGCGTTTTACGGCCACGGCGAAACTCGGCTCTGGCGTTAGACGGCAAGTACGCTGCGATCACGACTGGCTGGCGAAACTGTAGTTATTCCTTCGCGCGCGCGGGTCGGCGCGACCGGGAGAACAGGAAGAGGACCGCGGCGAAAGATGCACCTCCGCTTATCCAAGGGTCCGACGCCATGATCAACAGGGCAAGCGCAAGGCGAAGGCCGATGCCGAGCCAGCCAAGGTCAGCGTGATCGAACCGCGCCAATGCGCTGGCCAAGAGATAAAGCGCAACCGCCAGGCGGGCCAGTAACCACAGAAGGGCGCCGAAATGGATGGTGCCGTCATAGCCTGGCAAATAGGCATTCACACCTGCACCAGGATCGGGGCTGAGTGTGGCCGCCGGGATCAGCAATAGCTCTGGGTAAAAGGCGAAAACGAAGGGAATCACGAACATCACAGCACCTGACCGCACTGCCGAAAGGCTGGTGGCAATGGGATCGGCGCGGGTGATCGTAGAGGCTGCGTATGAAGCAACGGCCACCGGCGGCGTGATCGCACTGGCGCAGGCGAAGTAGAAAATGAACATATGCGCGGTGAAATGCGCAATTCCCAGTCCGATCAGCAGCGGCCCCATCAAAAGAGCCGCGTTGATATAGGCGGGCACGGCGGGCATCCCCATACCCAAAAGGATCGCCAACAGCATGGTGATCAAAAGGGCCAGGAATTGAAATAGGAGCGGCGCGTTGCCGCCCAGATCGAGAGAACGCAGCCAATTCAGGACATCGAGCGCGATAAAGCTGGCCAGCCCCGTCAGATTCAGACTGATGTCGATGACTGAAACTGCGAGGAACATCAGATAAAGCGTTGAGATCGTCACGCCCGCGTTCGCCAGCGCGTCGACCAACAGGCGCGGCCTGGCACGAAAGGCCGGATCGACGAACAACAGGACCGTCAACAGCATCACCGACCACCAGCCTACGCTACCCGCATCGCCAGCCGAGTTCTGCAAAAGTTGCATGATCCAAGGAAGCTCATTCGCGCGGCAAGATGTGCCCACCTGAACAACCTCGGCCCCCAAAAGACGCGAGATCGGATCGCAGCCAATGGCGTCTTTCGGGATAAGCAACAGCACGATGATCAACAAAAGCGGCAGCGCGATTTGCAGGATATGCACTCGGTCGCGTCGGGTGAGGCGCATGTCGTCACTGATTTCACCCACGGCCTGGATATCCTGCTTCCGGGCCTGGAAAACGACTGACAGGAACATGCAGAAGAAATAGGCGATCGCGGGGATCACGGCGGCGATGGCAACCTCGCGGTAGGGCACGCCTGTCATCGAGGCGAGGACGAAGGCGGCGATGCCCATGATTGGCGGCATGATCTGCCCGCCCGAAGAAGCCGCGGCTTCGATGCCACCCGCGTAAGTCTTGGAGAACCCGCGTTTGACCATCATCGGGATTGTCAGCACGCCGGTGCCAAGCACGTTAACGACGGGCGTCCCCGTGGTTGTGCCGAACATGGCGGATGAGACAATGGCGGCGTGGGCCGGGCCTCCGCGAAGCTTGCGGGTCCAGAGAAACGCCAGCTTGATCAGAGTGTTGCCGCCTGCGGATGCGGCCAGAAGCGCACCCAACACGATGTAGGGAAAGACCGTGTTCAGCATGATGTGCAGGAACTGGCCCAAAAGCCCTGAACCCTGATTGATCAGGATATCGTGCACCCTTTCGCGTCCATCGAGCAGGGATCGCGGCTCACCACCCAATGCAGTGATCAGGTATTTGCTGATACCCTCGGTTCCGAAGACATACCAGATCAGCACGGTGGCCAGGGCGTAGCCCGCCAGAAGGATCGAGACGAGCACGAGCGACAGGCCCCAGACCTGGACGTTGTAGGCTAGAAAGACCGCTACCGCGAAACCGACAATAAGCACCAGCCAACCGCCGGTATTGGCCAGGCACCGGGGGTTCTCGACACTGGTCGGCAACGGCAAACCCAAGGCAGTAGCAAGGTCCTGTTCGGCCTTCAGCGCCTTTTCCAGAAGCGCTGCACGTTCGCCGGTAAAGACGTCGATCAGGCAGACCGCCTCGTGTTCCACAAGATACGTCAGCGAGATTGCAAAGGCCGCCAAAAGAAGACCGATGTCGAGAGTTAACCCTAGGACGCGCCAAGGGGCGGATCGATCCCGCCAGGCTTTGCGGATCGAGCACGTCAGGACGACAATCACCATCATCCATGAAAAGACCAGCGGATAGAAAACTTCGGTCTGGAAGCGCCGGACGTTCAGATCGGGCGCATCGAACTGGCTCCTCCAGAACTGATCCCAACCGGGGATCGAAGGCGTCGAGTTGATCAGCCCCGCCAGCACCAGAGCAACAGCCATGACAAAGGCCCATCGGTTCGGGCGGGCCTTGTCGGGCTGGTCGTCTGGGGTGACCATGGCGATCTGTCAATCCATGTTTGCGTAGACGGGCAGCGGCTTTTGCCTGCTGCCCTCGCGCTTGGTCACTTGGCGCAATCAGGAACGCTGTATCCTGCATCTTCCCAGGCGCGCGCGGCCCCTGGATGATACTTGACCGGATTTGGCCCGCACATCCCCGACTTCTTGGCGTCGAGTTCCTCAAAGCCGACGTTCTTTGCATATGGGGCCTTGGCATAGATTTCGTCCAGCGTCTCGATATGAGCCCTGGTCAGTTGATAGGCCAGTTCCTCGCCCATATCCGCATGCACGCAGTTGCCGCCGACCGAGCCACGAGTGCGGAATATGCCGTCTTCCGAAACGATGGTGGCGTTGTCGCCCAAGGCCTGCATTTCCTCGACCGTTAGTTCAAAAGGCGCCGAGCCGGGGCCGGATAGGACCTTTTGCATCGCTTCGCCTTCGTAAAGGTCCTTCGGGATCGACCAGAACGTCATCTTGCCCGCCGACAAGGCCTGAAGCGGGCGATCGCTGGGGATGTATTCCGGCAGAAGGGCAACGTCCGACGTGCCTTCGGTGATCGTCGTGGCCATCTGCGACCAGTCGCTTTGCACACCTTCATAGCCGGTACCCTCTTCAAGGCCAGTCAGAACCTGGATCAGCCCGCGCGCTTCGGCGGTGGCTCCGCCGCGCGGCGGGCCGTTCAGGATGCGCTTGCCCTCAAGGTCGCCCCAGCCCTGAACGCCGGCGGTGTCATAGGCGTAAAGCGTGTATGCTCCGAAGGAATAGGGATAGAGAACGCGCAGGTTCGCAGCCAGCTCCGCCCCTTTTTCAGGCCCCATGGCTGCGTAGGGGCCAACGCCCTTCGACATAAGGAATGGCAGAATGAAAGGGCAGATGCCGATGCTGGCCCGCCCCTCCGCAACCGCCAGAGTCGCATTGGCACCGGTCTGGCCAAGGGTGATCTGGATGTCGGCGATGTCGCGTTCCGCCGCCACTTCGGCAAGATGCGCGATCGACAGATGCACCGCGACGCCAGGTCCCGAAGTATGCGCGGTCAGGTTCTCGGCGGCATGCGCGCCACCGGCGATGGCGAGCGCTCCGCCCATCAGTCCTGCGATAAATCTCTGTTTCATTCTCGTCTTCCTCCCATGTTGGTCCGGTCGCCTTTTCGGTCTTGGTCCGGACAATCAATCTCGTTTGATGGATTTCTCAAAATACGGCACCGGGGCGATTTTTGCCCGGATGCCAGTTACCTCGTGATCTTCGACCGGCCCGCGGCGTGAATTCGGCTCGCCCCACATCAGCGTCACTTCGCGACCCATCTGGGCGGCGTCGCTATTAAGCAGGGCAGTCGACAGAATGGCTCCGGCGTTCGATGAATAGGACGACCACTGAGATACCCCCACATGCTTTTCGTCGATTTGAACGTCATCATTCTCAAATGTGGCATACATCGGCACGGGAAGCGAAATGAACTTTGTCCGGGGCCGGTTACGCCCTAGTGATTGCTGCATCACGCGAAAGACGTCGTCATTGTTCCATTCCAGCGTGACTTTAGTGCGGCAGGGCTGATCCTTGCGCGCCAGAAGTGCATCGCGGCCGATGAAGTCATGCTCGAAATGCACCATCTTGCCGTAACCAAGCTCGTTCGGTTCGACTAAGTAATCGCCAGGATCATCCGAGACGAAACTGCCGCCAAGCGAGGCACCGCCTTCAAAGGATTTGGCTGGCAGCCACCGACGAAAAGCGTCCATGTCGTCGCCGCAGTAGACCGCCGAAAACGGGCGCGGCATCCAGCCGCTTTCCTGGGCCGCCGTGGGATAGGTAATGGCGCCGGCCTTCCTTAGCCCGTAGTTGGTGCCAATTTCGGCGATGCGTGCACGCACGGCGTCCTGCACATCCCACGGCCCATAGAGCTCGAATCCGGGCCGGCCGGCCATCCCGTGGCGCAACGCCCGGACGGTTTGACCGGCGATCTGGAATTCGCCGATGTGGAAGAACTTGATGTCGGGCAAGTCGCCGTCAACTGCTTCACGCAGAAGCGCCAAAGCGTTCGGGCCTTGGAGTTGAAACCTGAACACGTCCCGGCTTGGACGCGGAACGATCATGTTCTCGTTGCGGGTCACCTCGATGGCAAGATCGCTTTTCTCGCTATTGAATTGCAACCAGTTGCTGGCGGTCGGGGGTCCGACGACACGCAGGAAATCATCTGCCTCGCAAAAGACGATGGCGTCGGAAATCAGGTGACCCGTCTCATTCACCATGACCAATTGCTTGGCCCGCATGGGATGCAGATTGCTCAAGTCGTTGGTGGCAAAGGGCTGGATGAACTTCAGCGCACCGGCCCCGCGGATATGCAGTTCCGTCATATGATAAGATTGCTCGAACATCACCACGGCGGTGTGCCAGGCGCTTTGCTCGTCGCGCCAGTTGGTGAACTCGGGCGGGATACCGGGAAAGACCACATGGCCCTGATCCGAGGCGCGCAGCATATTCAGTGCGCCACCTGCCGCAGTGATTTTATGGTCGAGACTTGGTTCAGTCATTTGCGGTCCTCGGTGCCTGCAAGAGTTAATTTCAAAACGGTTTTGCCCCATGGTGATACGGAATGACGGTGACGTTGCGCCCGATGTCGATGGTCATCATGTCTTCGGCGACCAGCACGGTGCCGTCGTATTCTTTCGCCAGTTCCGCAACCACTGATGCGATTGGCATTGGATCGGGCGGCAGCAAGACCAGATGGGTCAGCATCGCCAGCTTTGGGCGGGTCTGCGCGAAGACACGGCCAACCTCGCGCGGGTTGGCGTGGTGATCCATGGCGACCTTGGCCTTGGGATTCTTGATCAGCGTCTGTTCGGTCGCCGCCCCCACTTCATGGACAAAAACATCAGCACCCTGAGCCTGCGCGATCAGGTTCTCGTTATAGCGGGTGTCATGGCTGTGAACGAAAACATGGGCCCCGTATTCGACGCGAAAAGCATAGGCGGGGCGAATAAATTCGCCGTGGTCAACCTCGATGGCGATGATTTTCAATCCACCCCGGTCAAAAACCACACCTTCGGAATAGAGATGCGGAATGATCCGCATATGCTCGGGGTCGATCTCGCCGTCAGCCACCCGGATGGCGCGATCGGGACCAGTCGCGCGCCAGGCCCCTTCGGCTATGTCTTCGACGCCTGGTGGCCCATAAAGGTGCAAAGGCCCGCCCCGGTTGGAAAACGGCTGCTGAATAGTGCCCGTCATCACAAGATCGAACAGCCCCGCGTAGTGATCGGAATGATAGTGCGACAGGATCACCGTGTCGGTCGCGCCAAGCGAAAACCCCATTTGCGCCATGCGGATCACCGTGCCGCGCCCACAGTCGATCAGCACGCGTTCGCCACCTGCTTCGATCATCGTCGAGGTGCCAAAGGCGTTGATATGCGGGTTGGGGATGCCGGTTCCCAAAAGAGTGACCCGCAGGATGTCGTGATCGTCAGGTATGTCGGTGCCTCCCTTTCTGACGTTGACCGAGACCAGCTATGTTGTAAAATGCCAAAATTCCGCAATAACATAGAAATTTTCTATACCTCATGGATCCTCGCCACCTGTCGCAACTGGCCATCGTCGTTGAATTGGGGTCCGTCACCCGTGCTGCCGAAAGGCTGAATATCACCCAGCCTACGCTGTCGCGCACCATCAAGGTTATCGAGGGCAAAGTGGGCAGCGCAGTTCTGCGCCGCGACCGTTACGGGGTGACTCCAACCGAAATCGGAGCCCGTCTGGCCGAAGAAGGTCGCGAAATCCTGCGCCGATCTCGTGGAGCCGACGCCATCATACAGGAATGGCAACACGGGCTCACCGGAGAGATCCGCGTGGGTGTTGGGCCGATGATCGCTGCGACGATCATGGGTGATTTCCTAGCGGAAACGATGACCACGCCACCGCAATACGGCATCAAGCTGCATTGTGAATATGCGTCGCGTCTGGTCGATCTGCTGAAGGCCGGGAAACTAGACGTCGCTGTTATTCCCCACGAATTGAACTTGTCGGACGACCGTTTGCATCGCGAGATGCTGTTTTCCGACAATCTGTCGATCTTCGTGGGCCAAGACGACCCTTTGGCCAAGCAACGAAATATCCCGCCGCAGGCATTGGTGCATCACAACTGGATATCGGTTGGTGCGATTTCCGGATTGTTCGATCTTACGCGCGACACGTTGGACCAGCTTGGCCTGCCGAAGGTGACTCCCATTCTGGAAAACACCGGAGACGTGACCATGACTTTTCGTATCCTTGAGGCAACCCGCTCCTGCACGATGTTGCCGTTTCGCCTTTTGGGAAGAATGCAGAACCGCTATCGCATCGCGCCCGTCGATCTGAATGTCGTCCTGGCGGCGCGTCATGTGGGCTTGTGGACACCATCATCTCTGCGGGATCGGCCCGAGATCATCGATTTCACAAGAAGGCTCAGACAATTTCTGAATCTGGCTGGTCTTGGAAACGACCAGCTTCATGCCGTTGCGCGATAGCTCAGGAGGCGCAAAACTCGAGTTTCCGATGGACGCGGTTCACTCAGGGAAAAATGCCCACCTCGAAGCACATGGGTATGCCGACACCAGTTGGCAGAGACTGGCAGTCAATAGCCGTTACCACTAGTCGGACCCGTTATCTGAGCCTTACGGCGCCGCAGACAAACACATGAGATCGTTGCGATGACGACGTCTGCTTTAGAGACGCACAATGACCCCCTCGCGCCTGCAGCGAAAGTCAGCCGTCCGCATGACGCTCCTGTCGCGAAGTGCGCAAAGCCGCAGCTCAAGTCGGAAGCACAAATGGCAGCAGAGTCCGCGATCCAGTCATCGGGTCAAGCTACGATCTCGCAGGCGGTAGTGGGTCACTTTGAAATTGAATAGTTTGCCCTCGCGCGAGGCAGTGCTTATCTTAGCACCATGACAGACAAACCCAAGAGACCCAAGGACGCCAACCAGCTTGCCCACATGATCGTGGGACTGGCGACCGGCGAGGACGTTGAGCACAAGCCTGACACGTCAGGACAGCGCAAGGGTGGCCTGAAGGGTGGGAAGGCGCGAGCCGCGAAGCTCACGCCAGAAGAGCGTAGTGAAATAGCCAAGAAGGCTGCGAAGGCGCGGTGGGAAGATGAAAAAACATGACGGCGCGCATATTTTGACCTTGTTTTCGTAAAACTGATGTGGCATTGGTGACGAAACTATCAGGATTGCCGCATGCCTTTGCCCCTTGAAGATCACGTTCGCCAAGTATTGCTTGAAAATGATCGCGGGGTGAAGTTTCACCGCGCTGTTGCTGATGGCTGGGGCGCATTTAGTGATGAATACCCTCAGCGAAATCAGTGGCGACGCAAGTCGACTTCGCGGCATATTGTTTGGGAGGAAATAGTGAAGCGCCTCGTTCAGGCGACCGCAGATGATCCCGACGTTGTAATTGTTGAACACCGCGACACTATGTCTTTGGTAGTCGAGAACGAAGTTCTATTTCGCCTAAAACACGCAGACACGTCATTGTTGACCAAGAATTACCCTACAGAAGAGGCGCAGGAATTTGATGACCATTCTGTGGACTTGTACGGTTTCACCGGATTGCAGCGTGTCAAGCTTTGTTATGTGCCTGACCAATATGAAACCAACCTGATCTGGACCGGCATTGCTGCCAGCTACGAAGGTCAATTCCTGTGGAAGATCGAACTCGACAGTGTTGGTGCTATTGAGGCCCCAGTGCAACTGCCTTTGGCAGAGCCAGAATACAACACTTCCAAATTGGCAAAGCTCAAGAAAAGCGAAGCCAGCATGGACAAAAAGAAGAAAAATGACGGCCTGTGATGTCAGAGAATTTCAAACACGAGCTATTGCTTTTGGCGAGGCAATATAGAGGAAGGAGTCAATCTGAGGTATCGGATTTGGCTGGTTTGGATCAGGGGCATTACTCACGTATCGAGAGAGGCTTGCTCAACGCGCCGCCCACTGCGGAAACATTTCAAGCTATTTCGGATGCTTTAGATTTTCCAAAATCCTATTTTCTGCAAGACGATGAAATTTCAGGGCTTCCGCTCAGTGTGCACGATACTTCGTGGCGCAAGAGAGCATCGGTCGGCGTAACTGAACTGAAAAGACTCCACGCAGAACTCAATCTCCGCATCATGCACATTCGGCGTTATCTTCAAGCTGTGGACTTGGATAACGAGTTACCCTTGCCTCGACTTGATGCTGAGGACATGGGTGGAGCTGATCGTGTCGCTATACACATGCGGAAAACGTGGATGATCCCTGACGGCCCTATAAAAAACTTGACTGTTTTGTGCGAACGGGCTGGGATTTTGGTTATCCATTGTAACTTTGTGGAGAGAATCGACGGCGTTACAATGCGTCTGCGCGACGTCCCTCCGTTGATTTTTCTAAACAAAAATTCGCCCGCAGACAGGATGAGGCATTCGTTGGCTCATGAGCTTGGTCATCTACTCATGCACTCTGTGCCAACAGAAAATATGGAAGATGAAGCTGATACTTTTGCGGGTGAGTTTCTTGCACCGTTTTCGCAAGTTCGCACCGATTTAATTGGCGGCAAAATCACCCTGGATAGACTTGCTCGTTTGAAGAAGTTTTGGCGAGTTTCTGTCGCATCATTGCTATTCAAAGCGAGCAAGCACGGATTATTGAACAAGAACCAGTCAAACTATCTTTGGCGTCAATTGAGTGCGCGTGGTTGGAAAAAAAGAGAACCTGATGAAACTCAATTCCCAATCGAGGTTCCGCAGTTATATGATCACATTCTAGAACTTCACGAAAAGGATTTGGGCTATTCTGCTGAGGAAATTGCTTCGATGCTGCATCTATCTGTGGATGACGTGAGGGATCTTTATGGAGTTTCTGGAAAAGACAACATTCGGCGTCATCTTCGTGTATTGAAGTGACGGGCATACTTGACTATCGGTCAGTTTGAAAATATATTGAGCTTATGAGAAAGCTCGACACAAAAACCCGCGCCCTGATCATCCGCCTTCTGGTCGAGGGTAACTCCATCCGCGCTACGTCCCGCATTGCTGACGTGTCCAAGAACACCGTGACCAAGTTGCTTGAGGATGCTGGGAAAGCCTGTGCCGTCTACCATGACGCCAACGTGCGCGGCGTTGAGGCGACCCATGTGCAAGCCGATGAAATCTGGGCTTTCTGCTATGCCAAAGCACGCAACGTTGAGGGCGCGAAAGCTGCCCCGTCCGACGCTGGCGATATCTGGACGTGGACCGCGATGGACCGCGACAGCAAGCTGATGATTTCCTACACCGTGGGCGACCGTTCAAGCGCAACGGCACGAGAGTTCATGTTCGATTTGGCGGGTCGGCTGGCAACACGCATTCAACTGACCACAGACGGGTTTGGCGCATACCGCAAGGCCGTCACTGACGCGTTCTCTGGCGATGTGGACTATGCCATGCTTGTAAAGCAGTACGGTGAACCCACGGGCCAGAAGGGCCATGAGCGCAAGTACAGCCCAGCGGAATGCACTGGCGCGATCAAAGAGCCGATCTTTGGCAAGCCTGACATGGAGCAGGTTGGCACGTCACACATCGAACGCCAGAACCTGACCATGCGGATGGGGATGCGCCGCTTCACGCGCCTGACCAACGCTTTCAGCAAGAAGGCCGAGAACCACGCATACGCGGTTGCCCTGCACTTCATGCACTACAACTATTGTCGCATTCACAAGACGCTGCGCGTGACGCCTGCGATGGCCGCGAACCTTGTCGGCGCACCTTGGGACGTTGAAGATATCGTTGCACTGATGGAAAAGGCAGAAGATGCTAAGCCCAAAAAGCGCGGTCCATACAAGAAAAAGGTGCGTTAGAACGACTGACCCCCGGAGCATGCGAAGCAGAGGCCGACCGGGGGTTTACGGGGATAGATATGCTCATCCTGAATAATTTAGCAAGGCAACATTGTGAGAACAGATCAAATAAATTCGTCCTTAGAGGTGAGCATTTCCCGCGCCAGACTTCATAAATATCTGGAAAATCAAGGGCATGACCTTGATCTTGCTATAGGTCTTTATGAGCGCAATATGCGACTGTCCGCCGCATTCTATCCTGAACTTCAAGCGTTGGAGGTTTGTCTGAGGAACAAGCTACATGACCAGATGCGCACAACATATGGTGCAGCATGGCTGCGAGGCTCTGGCACACCGTTAGAAGCCTCCGCCACTGCGGCAATTGAAGATGCCTGGAACGAACTATCAAAGCCGGACTCTGAGAAAACCTCCGGAGACATTATTGCAGAGTTGAAGTTTTCTTTCTGGGTGGGGATGCTGGCAACGAAGTACGATGAGACGCTCTGGCGACAGGCCTGCCACAAAGCATTCCCAAACTTCAAAGGCCGAAGAAGTGTCGTGCACGGCAGGCTCAACGCCATTCGACGGTTTCGGAACCGAGTCGCGCACCATGAGCCGATTTTCCATAAAGACCTTCAGCGGATTCATTCCGAGGTTATCGAGGCCATCGGGTGGATGTGCCGGGACACACAGAAATGGTCAGCCAGTCTAAGCTCAGTCGGCCATCTTCTAAAATAGATATTTCAAAGTGACCCACTACCCATCTTCACGGGACACTATTTCTGTGATTGCCAATACGTTTTGAGACCGGTCCGAGAGTGTCCGATCTTCTGTGTATCTGTGATTTGGTTCATGCTTCCTGAGAGGAGCAAGGACGATGACGATTTCCAAGGAATTACTGGACGAACTGCTGAAGGGCTGCGAGCGGCCT
>Ga0070726_10004106_pt1 | contig 11840 bp, 11 predicted proteins | sample tdAd471_FD_67275 | JGI IMG/M metagenome (GOLD analysis project Ga0070726, IMG submission 67275) | Marine sediment microbial communities from the Atlantic coast under amendment with organic carbon and nitrate - tdAd47.1 | ecosystem: Environmental > Aquatic > Marine > Coastal > Sediment | place...
CCACTGCGAGTCCTGCGGCATCACCTACGACGGGGCCCTGGCCGACCACGTGGAGGCGCGCTTCCGGGTGCATCCCGAGCTGCGGTCCGACCCCATCGATGTGTACTGCGCGGTGTCGCCGTCGCGCACGCCGCATGTGCTGGCGCAGCTGGAGGTGCCGGCGGCGGAGGTGGCGTCGCTGACGGTGCCCCTCGCGACCGGAGCCTATCGGGTCGAGGTCGGCGACGAGGCGGTGCTCGTGGAGGTGACCGAGGGAGGCCCGCCACTGCCCCTGCTGATGCGCTGCGCCGCGGCCGGTACGCGACCGAGGCGGCTGGTCACCGGGCCGGGAGAGGTGTCCCTCACGGTGGTGTCGACCCGAGGCGAGCCGGTCGACCTTATGGTGCGCGAGCGGTGGCAGCCGCCCTTCCTGATGAGCGCGGCTTCGCTGCTGGCCGTGGAGGGGGTAGCCGAGCTCCTGCCGCCCCAGCAGCTCGGAGAGGGCCTGACGACGGAGCTGCGGCACGGCTGGGTCGTGGTGGTCGCCGGCGACACCGACCACCTCGACCGGGCCCTGGGGCAGATTCGCGGCGCTGCGGTCGTGGAGCGTCGACGGGCCCATGTGGCGGTGCTCCTCCTCGACGACGCGGCCGCGGTGCTGTCCGCGGCGGAGGCGTGCGCGTTCGCAGGGCGGCAGCTGTCGGCAGGGGTGGCGGTGGGGCCGGTCCTGGTGCTGCGCGAGGGAGGGGGCGCCGCGCAGCTGGGTGGCCGTGCCGTCGATGCCGCGACCGAGCGCGTAGAGCGGGTGGGTCGCCCCCGCATCGTGGTCGACCCGGAGGTGCTCCGCCACGACGCCTTCGCGGGGGCGCTGGAGGAGCGGGGCTCGCAGGTCGTGTGCCGAGGGCGGGCGGATGGCTCCGCGCTGCTGGTGTTCGCGAGCCTGTTCGCGATGGAGGCGGTGGGGGGCACCAGTGGCTCGACCATGGTGGAGGACGGCGCCGACGACGAGCCGCTTCCCGAGCGGGTAGGCCCCTATCTGGTGCTTCGGGAGATCGACCGCGGCGGCATGGGCATGGTGCTGGAGTGCGTGGGCGACGACGGGGTGCGGGTCGCGGTCAAGGTGATGCTGCCGGCCTTCGCCTCGCTCGATGCGCTCCAGCAGCGGTTCTTCAACGAGGCCTGGTACACCTCGCGGATCGATGACCCGCACGTGGTGCGGGTGCTCGACTTCGGCCTCGACGGGGAGCGGCCGTGGCTGGCGATGGAGTGCCTGACCGGGGAGACGCTGTCGGCCCGGCTCGAGCGCAGTGGCGGTCGGCTGCCGCTCGCGCAGGCCTGGGCGGTGATGGCGCCGGTGCTTCGAGGCCTGCAGGCACTGCACACGGCCGGCTTGGTGCACCGTGATCTGAAGCCCGCCAACGTGTTCCTGGTCAACCAGCCCCGGGGCGCGGCGCCGCTGGTGAAGCTGCTCGACTTCGGGTTGGTGCGGCGGGCAGGGATCCGGCGCGACGAGGGGCTGGCCGGCACGCCCGACTACATGGCCCCCGAGCAGCTGCTGGGCGACCCGTCGGGTCCCCAGGTCGACGTGTTCGCGGCGGCGGTGCTGTTCGTGCGTCTGGTCATCGGGCGCACGCCCTTCGAGGGTAGGAGCGGCCCCGAGCGGGCGATCGCACGGGTGCGTGACGACGAGCTGGCGGTCGACCTCAGCCTGTTCGGCGAGGCGGAGCCGGTGCTGCAGCAAGCGCTCGCGGCGGAGGTGGCCGAGCGACCGGTCGATGCTGAGGCGCTGCGCGAGGCCCTGGAGCAGGTGCTCTGATCAGAACGAGGTGACGGGCTGCAGCACCGGCGCCTCCATCAGGTCGGAAGGGGCCACCACGGGTCGTTCCAGGGGGACTTCGCCCCAGCGCGCGAGCATGGCCCTGCGCGCCTCCGGCTCGTCGACGCGGTAGCTGCCGACGGGGCGCAGGGGGGCGAGCTCGAGGCCGGTGGCGCGCAGGTAGGCCTCGCGAACGAGCTCGCTGCAGTACAGGGCGTCGTCGCCGGGGGCGAAGGCGAGGTCGTAGGGGCGGCCCAGCCACTGCGCCTGCAGCGTGTCGAGACGGGCCAGCGCCTCCGGGGTCCACAGACCCTCGGCCCTCGGTCGGCGGACCTCGACGACCTGGTCGATGCCGCGCGCGGCCCAGGCCTCGAAGGGGGTGCGTCGAACGGGCTGCACCGCCTCGAGCACCCAGGGCTGCCCGTCGATGATGCGCACCAGACCGACATGGGTGAATCGCGAGCCCGTCGCGGCGGCGATGGCGGCCGCCTGGGCGGATCGTGAGCGCTGAAACACGAGGTCGCCGTCGCGGAGCCCTCTTGGGGGCGTCCGCTCGGTCACCACCAGGAAGCCGGCGACGTCGTGTACGTCGGCGGGGGCCGGCAGGCCGTCGGCTCGCAGGCCGGAAAGGCTGCCGTCGAGGTACAGCGCGTCGTCGCAGCCCAGGGTGTCGCGGAAGAGGGTGGCGAGGTCGTGCAGGCGCACGGGCGCCGCTGAGGCCACGAGTGCGACGGTCCACGGCCCGCACACGCCGGCGGCATTACGAAGCTTCAGGCTACTAGACGACGGCCCGATGTGCGGGTGGACCTCGCCTGCGGCGAGCAGCAGAGGGCCCGACTGAGCAGCCAGCTGGAGACCGGGCCCGGGCGTCCAGTCGGGGGTCGCGGTGATCGAGGTCCCACGGGCATCGAGGGCGAGCACGCCGTTGGGCTGCAGGAAGAAGTTGCCGGCGCCGGTGCCGCGCTCCAGTGGGCTGTGCTCCCGGCCTCGCTGCACCCACAGCCCGACGGGGTCATCCGGGGTGTGGAACAGGGCGGCGTTGGTGGCGGCGAGCACGTCGTCGGGCAGGTCGGCGAAGCGGTGGGCTTCTCCGGGGGCCTGGCCGACCAGGCGCAGCTCCGCTTCGCGCAGGTCGACGGTGACGACGTGGTAGGCCTGGCCGAGGTGCTGCACGGTGGCAGTCTCGACGGGGGCGGCGGCGGCGGCGAGCAAGAGGGTGGTCCACATGAAGACAATGTGGCCTGCCGCTGTGCAGGCGCCGTGCAAGAGCCTAGAAGTAGGTGCGCATCTGCAGGAAGGCGACGGCGGGGTAGGTGCCGAACTCGCTGGCGAGCACGGGCAGATCGACGGCGAGGGTGCCACCGTCGGGGAGGGTGATGGTGCTGACGGACTCGGTGGGTCGCTTGCCGAGGCCGACGAAGCCGCCGGCAGCGACCACGGTGTTGTCGGAGGCGTTCCACGACAGGCTGGGGGCGACGAAGGCCGAGCCGTCTTCGATGTTGGTGATCAGCGCCGCGCTTCCTGCGATCAGCGGGGTGATCTGCTGCGAGGCGGTGAGGGCGGCGTAGGCACGGCCGAACAGCCACAGCTCGCCGCGGGCGAAGCGCGGATCCTGGGCGGTGTCGAGGTAGTCGGCGGGGTCGGCGGCGCCGAGGGTCTGCAGGTAGAGCTCACCGGTGAGGGTGGTGTCAGCGGCGGGGCGCCACAGGCTGCCGACCACCCCGCGGAAGAAGGGGTCGGTGGTGTCGTCGGTGGGCACGGTGACGGCCAGGTCGCTGTGCACGCCGATGGCGCCGATGGAGCTGACCACCGAGGTGCCGGCGACCAGATCGCCCTGGATGCTGCCCAGGAACAGGCCGAGATCGGTGACGCCGGCGGTGGTCTGGCCGTAGGCCGCGAGCACGGTGCCGTCGAGGTCGAGGTCGCCGGCGTAGGCCGCGACGACGGTGAGCTGGCTCATCCCCTGGTAGGCATCGACCCGCACGGCGTCGACTCCGGGCTTGTACTCCTGGTCGATGACGGCGGGGGTGAAGGGGTTGACCAGGTCGAGGGGGGTGAACGCCATGCCGGCACCGAAAGAGACGGGCTGGCGACCGGCGGTGAGGGTGAGGGGCCCGGCGGTGTAGCGGGCGGAGAGGCGGTCGACGCGGCCGCGGAGGGTGAGGTCGGCGTCGGTGGCGACCCACGACAGGTCGACGATCTCGGGGGCCTGCAGGCCGACCCCCGTGCTGGTGCCGCCCAGCGCCCCGGTGGCGGAGGCGGTGAGGGCGGTGGTGGCGTGATGCACGTCGAAGCGGAGGTCTTCGGTGGGCTGCACCCGTAGCTTGAGGCGGAGATCGGCTACGCCCTGCCCCGTCGGGTCGTCGGGGAGCAGGGGGCTGTCGTAGGGGATGGTGGCGGTGAAGAAGCTCTTCAGGTCGCCATGCAGCGTGACCGGCTCGTCGGCCGCCAGCGCCGTCGCCAGCCACCAGATCATCACTTGGTGGTGTCCTCGTAGATGCGGCCGTCTTGCATGTGGACCACGCGGCGAGCGGCGTCCATGATGCGCGGATCGTGGGTCGAGAACAGGAAGGTGATGCCGTGGTCGACGTTGAGCGACCGCATCAGGTCGATGAGCGACTCGCTGGTCTTGGAGTCGAGGTTGGCGGTGGGCTCGTCGGCGAGGACCAGCGCAGGGCGACCGGCGATGGCTCGGGCGACGGCCACCCGCTGCTGCTGCCCGCCGGACAGCTCGCCGGGTCGGCGGTGCTCCATGCCGCTGAGACCCACATCGGCGAGGGTCTTCATCACCCGCTCCTTGCGCTCGTTGGCGGGCATGCCCTGCAGCAGGAGCACGAACTCGGCGTTCTCGTAGGCCGACAGCACCGGCACGAGGTTGTACGACTGAAACACGAAGCCCAGCTTGCGCAGCCGCACGTCAGCGAGCTGCGACGACGACAGCTTGCTGATCTCGACGCCGTCGATGGTGATGGTGCCCGAGGTGGGCTGGTCGAGACCGCCGATCTGGTTGAGCAGCGTGGTCTTGCCGGAGCCCGACGGGCCCATGAGGGTGGTGAACTCGCCGGGCTCGATGTCGAGGTCGACCCCGTCGAGGGCCTTCACGGTGATGTCGCCCTGCTGGTAGTGCCGGACGAGGTTGCGCACGCTGACGATGGACATGATGCGGACTTCCTTGATTATGGGGCGCGCATGGCGTCGACGGGTTGCAGGCGGGTGAGGTGCCAGGCGGGGTAGACCCCGGCGAGCATGGTGACGACCACGGTGGCCAACAGGTAGGCGCCCATGCGGTCGGCATCCCAGCCTCCACGCATCAGCGTGGAGATGACGAGCCCCTCCATCTCGATGCTCTCCCCCATGTAGGCGGAGTAGTCGATGCCGTAGGCGACGAGGTAGGCGGCAATGAGGCCACCGAACAGGCTGCCGAACAGGGTGCCGAGCACGCCGAGGAAGGTGGCTTCGAGCAGCACGAGCATGCCCAGGCGATACGGCTTCATGCCGATGGCCAGCAGCACCCCGAACTCCTTGGTGCGCTCGAGGACGCTCATCAGCACGGTGTTGAGCACGCCCATCGCGACGATGAGGCCCATTACCGCCATCATCACGTCGCCCGAGACGCGGTCGATCTCGATGAAGTTCACCAGGCTGGGGAGGGCGTCGGGCCACTCGAGCACGTCGCGACCGGGGGCGGCCAGCAGGGCCTGGGCCTTCTCGGCGGCCTGGGGGCTCTGCTCGGGGTCGGAGATGTGCAGGGCGACCTGGTGGACGACGTCTTCGCGCTCCATCAGCTCCTGCGCGGTGGCCAGCGTGACCAGCGCCACCATCCCGTCGAGCTCCGAGCCGCCGGTGCGGTAGATGCCGCGCACGCGGAGCATCCGCGACACCATCTCGTCTTGCTCGCTCGTCTGGCCCATGTAGACGACCTTGTCGCCGACCTCGACCGACAGCGCGTCGGCGAGCCCGGCGCCGATGATCAGGCCCCGGTCGTCGTCGTCGGCGAGCCACTCCCCGGCGACCAGCTTGTCGTCGAGGGTGTCGATCAGGGCTTCCTGGCTGGGGTGACCCCCGCGCAAGGCGATGCCCGCCGAGCTGCGGGGCGAGGTGAGCAGGCCCCCCAGATACAGCCGCGGGGTGACTACGCCCTCGGGGAACGCCTCGCGTAGCTGTGCCGTGACGGCGCCGGCCTCGGCCAGCACCTGCTCGGTCTCCCGCTCCTCCTGCCACCCGTCGGCCTGGACCACCACGTGGCCCGCCATGGTGGAGATGCCGATGCGCAGCATGTCGGCGTACTGGCCGGCCTGCATCGACACCATCATCAGCACCAGCGCCAGCCCCGAGGCGATGGCCGCGGTGGTGATCAGGGTGCGCCGCAGGTTGCGGAACAGGTTGCGGAGGGCGAGCTTCGTGAGTCGCATCATGTGCCCCTCATGGCGTCGACGGGGGTGAGGGTGCGCAGCGTCATGGCGGGGTAGACGGCGGAGATCATGGCGACCAGGACGCCGCCGAGGCCGTACAGCACCATGACCGGCCAGTCGTAGGTGCCGATGATCAGCGACGAGGTGATGACGCCGGCGACCTCCATCGACTCGCCCATGAACGAGCTGTAGTCGAGCCCCCATCGCACGAAGGGGTAGGTGCCGACGGCGCCGAGCAGCACGCCGAGGACCCCACCGAGGGCTCCGATCAGCGCCGCCTCCGCCATCAGCAGGGCCATCAGCTGGCCGGGGCGCATGCCGAGGGCGAGGAGGACCCCGAACTCGCGGGTGCGCTCGAGCGCGCTCATCAGCACCGTGTTGGCGATGCCCAGGGCGACGATGATCAGCAGGAAGGCGTTCATCGTGTGGGTGCCCGACATCTTCATGTCGATGAAGCCGAGGATGTTGGGCACCGCCATCGTCCAGGGCAGCACCTCGGCATCGGCCACGCCCAGGGCGGCCACCGCCCCCAGCGCCCGATCGGTCTCGTCGGGGTCGTCGAGGTGGAGCGCCAGCTGGTGGACCTGGTCTTCGGCCTGCAGCGCCGCCTGAGCCGCCTCCACCGTGGACAGCACCAGGCTGCCGTCGGCGCTGGCTGCGCCGGTGTGGAACAGCCCGGTGATGCGGTGGAGCTGGCTGACCATCTCGTCGGAGCCGGGGGGCTGGGTCATGAACACGACCTTGTCGCCGACCTCGACGGACAGGCGCTCAGCGAGGGCCCGACCGATCACCAGTCCGCGGTCGTCGCCAGGCACGAGCCAGGTGCCGTCGACGATGAGCTCGTCGAAGCGGTCGATGTCGGCCTCGACGGCCGGGTCGAGACCCTTGAGGCCGACCCCCACCGACGAGCCGGGGGCGACCAGCAGCCCCCCTGCGAACACCCGGCGGCTGATCGTCGCGTCGGGCACCGCGTCGGACAGCCGCTGCTGCAGGGCGCTCGCGTCGGCGAGGAGCATCTCCGTCTCTTGCTCGGCCTGCCAGCCCGTGGCCTGCACTACGACGTGGCCGGCCTGGCTGCTGATCGCCTGTGCGAGCATGTCGGCGTAGAGCCCGGCCTGCACGTTCCACATCAGGATCGCGAGGGCGATGCCGACGGCGATGGCGCTGCCGGTGATCAGGGTGCGTCGGGTGTGCCGCACCAGGTTTCGGAAGGCGAGTCGCCACATGGCCTACTCCGTGCGGATGGCTTCGACGGGCTGCAAACGAGCCGCCCGCCACGCCGGCCAGAGGGACGCGCCCACCGACACGACCACGAGGGCCGAGATGGGTGCGAAGAGGCTGAACGGGGTGACCTCGCCGTAGATGACGGGGTCGAGGCGCACGCCCATCATCTCGAAGCCGTTGGGATTGCCCGCCGACATGTCGAACCCGTAGAAGACCACCAGCAGGTCGAGCAGGCCGCCGATGAACAGCCCGATCCCACCGGCGAGGCTGGCGAGGAAGATGCTCTCGACGAGCACCATGGCGATCATCTGCTGGGGCTTGAGGCCGATGGCCTTGAGCACCCCCAGCTCGCGGGTGCGCTCGAAGACCGACATCATCATCGTGTTGAGCACGCCGAAGCTGGCCACCGCGAACACGATGCCGAGCATGAACAGGCTCGCGAAGCTCTGCATGCCCATCAGCTCTGCGGTCTGGGGACTCGCCTCGCGCCACGTCTGCACCTGCACCGTGTCGGGGACCACGCCCTCGAGCTGGTCGACGAAGGGCTCCAGCGCGTCGGGGTCGGTGGACAGCACCGTGATGCCGTGCACCTGATCCGGCAGGACCAGCAGCTCCTGCAGGTCGTGCAGGTGCATCCAGGCACCGCCCTTGTCCATCGCGGCGTTGCCGGTGCTCGACAGGCCGACCACCGTGTACAGCTCGTTGCCCAGCGACCCGTCGGCCGACTGCGTGAACCCGACGACCTCGTCGCCCACCCCGATGTCGAGCTCCTCGGCGAGCCCCACGCCGACGACCACCTCGAGGTTGGCCTCGTCGCCGAGGAAGCGCCCCTCGATGATGCGCTGATCGATGTGGGTGAGGGGGAGCTCCCGCGCGGGCTCGATGCCCTGCAGCTGAGCGCCGGTCGACATCTTGGCGCCGCCGAGCAGGGCGAAGCCGTTGAGGCGACCCGTGGCCCCGAGGGCGCCAGGGGCTGCCTCGATGGCGCCGAGGGTGGCCTGCGCGTCGGGGATGGTGTCGAGGAGCTTCTTGCCGGCCGGGTAGTCGGGGTGGTGCACCTGCACGTGCCCCAGCTGCTGGCCGACCATGATCTCGAACATCTTGCCGTACATGCCGTCGGTGAACGCGATGAGGCTCATGCACATGGCCACGGCCACGGCCATGGCAGTGGCGGTGATCAGCGACCGACGCTTGTGGCGCCACAGGTTGCGCCACGCGATGGCTACGAGGGTGCGCACGGCGCCTCCTACTTCTTGAGGGCCTGGAGGCTGAACGTGCTCGCGTCGTGCTCGACGTCGAAGGTGAGCTCGTCGTAGGTGATGCGGGTGAACTCGTCGGGCTTGTCACCGGGGATGACCGACATCTCCATCGGCACCTGCCGCTCGCCGACCTGCTCGATGCGGTCGAAGCCGAGGGTGCGCACCAGGTTGCCCTTCTCGTCGAAGTATTCGATCTTCGTGGGGACCTTGTCGGGGCGGATCGTCACCACCACCTTGCCCCACACCACCGCGGCATCGGGCTTGGGCACCAGCTCGATGACCCACTCGCCCGTGCCGTCGTCGGCGGGTTCGGAGACCATCTGGTAGGTGAAGTCGTCGCGAAGGCGGCTGTTGCGCACCAGGTCGTCGTTCGACAGGTGGCTGCCCATCCAGCTGCCCGACATCATCCCCGCGGGGATCTTCATCGTGCGGTCGACCTTGGGCATGTAGTTCCACAGGTTGTCGCCGACCTTCAGCGTGGCGATACCCGCATCCTTCGCGGGCTCGAGGATCACGATGAGGCTGTTCTCCTCACCCTGCGACTTGGCCTTCATCTTCATCGACCGCTCGTAGCGGTCGGTCTTGACCTGCATCGACATCACGGCCGTGGAAGACGCTCCGCGGTTGACGTCGTCGGTGGCGTCGAGCAGCTCTTCGATGGTGGGCTTGTCGCCGGCGAGGGCCGTGGTGGCCACCAGGAGCAACAGGGGCAGGAAACGTCGCATCAACTCTCCATCTGCTGCGCGCGCCACTCGTCGATGAGGGCGGGCAGGCGCGCGAGAAAGAACTCGGTGAATCCGCGGAAGTCAGACAAGCGGTCGTCGATGGGCTCGCCCATGGCCCGCTTGAGAGTGATGGCCTCGTCGGCCAGCTGGTGCAGCTGCTGGGTGCGAGCGACCTCGAGCTGCAGCAGGTCGGTCCACACATGCGGGCGGATCCGGTAGAAGGCGGCGCGGCTGCCCGGCTTCCGGGTGCGCTCGATGAGCCCCATGGTCGCCAGCAGCTGCGTCTGGGTGCTGATCGAGCCCTTGGAGGCGTGGGTGCACGCGGCGAGCTCGGAGCTCGACTGCTCTCGAGGCTCGCACATCAGCAGGTGGCCGACGATGCGACCCGCGACGGGCGACAGCCCCGCCCCCTCGAAGACGAGGCTGATTCGCTCTACGAGCTGTTGCGCTTCACGCTGCATCACTTCCTGCTATTGGATGATTCAGTAATAACTGAACAAACAGTACAGGCAAGAATTTTGGGTCAGCCCGTCGCGCGGTGTCTGCGCTCCAGCAGGCCCTGCACCCGCCGCAGCAGCTCGTCGGGGCGAAAGGGCTTGGCCAGGAAGTCGACGTGGGCGGCGTCGCCACCGGATGGCACGGCACCGCTGGCGTGGCCGGAGATGAACAGCACCGACAGGTCGGGACGGCTCTGATGGAGGATGTCGGCGAGCCGCGGACCGTGGATGTCGGGCATCGTGACATCGGTAATCAGCAGGTCGAGGGCGCCTGCCGCTGCGGCTCTGCGAACCGCCGCGGCACCATCGTGGGCAAGGTGCACCTCGTAGCCGGCTTGGGTGAGCACTCGGTCGCCCAGGGCGAGAAGGGCTGGCTCGTCTTCGACCAAGAGGATGCGCTCGTCGGTCGCGACCACGGCCATGCCGATGGGGGCGTCGCGGAAGGCCTGCATGTCTCGCTGGGCCCGGCGCGCTCCCTCGTCGGGTGGCCCCTGGCTCACGTGCGTGCCCCACCGTGGGAGGCATCACGGGGTGGCTTCGGACCCACCAGCGTGCGCAGCGTGGCCTTCACCACCACCTCCCCCGTGGGGTCGTGCAGGGTGACGGGCACCTCGTACTCGGTGCGGCGGCTGTCGGTGGGCACGGGGCAGTCGCAGCGCCCCTCGATGGTGCCCCGCGCCTTCTTGACGTAGTCGAAGCTCATCCCGGCGACGATGAACCGTGCGTCGTCAGGCATGCTGTAGGCGAGGGCGACGTTGCCGGTGAGCTCGGCGAGGTTGGCGAGGGCGACGGCGTGCACCGAGCGGAGGTGGTTGCGCAGGGCCGGGCGGTCGTTCATGCGGACCCGGCTGTGGCCTGGCTCGAGCTGCACGACCCGTGCGCGAATGGTGCCCGTGTAGGGGGCCATCCTGCCGACGAGGCGCGAGAAGACCCGATCACCACCGGGGAGGGGAGACAGCCGGTCCCAGGCCATGCGGAGGAGGTTGGTGTCGCCATCGAGGTCGATCAGCTTCATGGGGTCGTCCTGGGTGGACCGTGCTCCTATCCCGGATACGCGCGGGGCAGGGTCCCGCCCTCGATGCTCCGGAGGTCTCATGGTGTTGCTCGCGTCGCCCACATCCCCGTTCACCCGAGCTGTGCGGGTGCTCGCTCACGAGCGGGGCGTCGACCTGGAGCTTCGCTACGTGTCGCCCCTCGACGACGACCCGGAGCTTCTCGCCCACAACCCCATCGGCAAGGTGCCTGCGCTGGTGGCAGCCGGCGCGATGCCGCTGTGCGACTCGCGGTCGATCGTGGCCGCCATCGACCCCCGGCCGCGTTCGCGGGTCGACCGATGGCACGAGGCGATGGCCCACGGGCTGATGGAGGCGGCGCTGGTCGTGGTGCTGGAGAGTCGGCGGCCGGCTTCCGAGCAGTCGCCGTCGTGGCTGGCACGCCAGCGGGTCCGCCTGCACCGGATCGTCGATGCGGTGGAGGGATGCCTGCCGCCAGAGGCCGACTCGGCGGGTGCACTCACGCTGGGCTGCGCCCTGGCCTACCTCGACTTTCGCCTCCCCGAGCTGGGCTGGCAGGCCCACGCTCCCGCCCTGGCGGCGTGGCAGGCGGAGCAGTGCCAGCGCGCCTCGATGCGGTCGACGACCTACGGAACGGCGTAGACCTCGGCGCGCTTGAGCCCCTTGCGGCTGGCGTCGTCGATGACCCCCAGGGCGTGCTCGGCGGGCCCGACGGGCTCGGCGAGCACGTAGGTCTGGCCGTCGTGCTCGAGGGTGGTGTCGCCCGGTCGGGGGGTGATGCCGAGGCCGACGAGGGCGTGGCCGGGGATGTAGACCATGGCCATGGGCAGCTTGGGGTTGTCGGCGCGCAGCAGCCCCAGGAACAGCACGGCCTTGGAGTCGCAGTCGCCGCGGTTGCGGAACAGCAATGCGAGC
>Ga0070726_10004113_pt1 | contig 11823 bp, 11 predicted proteins | sample tdAd471_FD_67275 | JGI IMG/M metagenome (GOLD analysis project Ga0070726, IMG submission 67275) | Marine sediment microbial communities from the Atlantic coast under amendment with organic carbon and nitrate - tdAd47.1 | ecosystem: Environmental > Aquatic > Marine > Coastal > Sediment | place...
CGGGCGCGCCCTGCCCGCTGCCCTGGGTGTCGAGGCGCGCCTGGCTGACGGCGTCGACGAACTGGGCGAAGCTCCCGTGCTCGGCGGCGTTGCCGACCACGCAGATCCAGGCGTTGCGCGGGGCGTAGGCGACGAGCTCGCTGCCCGCCCACTGCCCGCTGCGGGCCCACTGGGTGGGCTCGGCGGAGTAGAGCGCGACGTAGCCGCTGCCCTTGCGCCCGCAGGTCCAGCCGCCGTGCTGCTCGAGCTCGTCGAAGGCGCGGGTGGGGAAGTAGGCGTGGCTGTAGGGCGGCCAGAGGGTGCGCTGCAGCGCGCCCGGGTTGTAGAGGATCAGGGCCACGTTCTCGTGCTGGATCACGCGGGGCAGCGAGCCGCTCCCGGTCCAGGGGCCCGGGCCCTGGCGACCGACGAGGCCGGGCGCCGTGGTCAGGACCACCGCGTCCATGCCGAGGGTCGCCTGCCAGGCGGAGGCCTGGAAGCCGACCTCTCCCGGGAGGAAGTCCTGGGCGCTGGCGAGCTGGGCGTCGGGGGTGCGGAAGCAGGTGGTCTTGGCCCCGCCGAGGAAGCTCCCGCGGGAGGCCACGTGCAGCGCCCTGCTGAAGGCGCTCAGCGCGCTGCGCGGCAGGTAACGCAGGGGCTGCATGGTGCGGAAGATCGCGCTGCCCCACATGCCGTAGGCGTCGACCATGTCGCGGGTGACCGCGATCACCTCGGGCGCCATGTAGCCGCCCTGGCCCCACCAGAACATGCCGTCTTCGAGGGACGTGAACCCGATCCCCTCCTGGGCGGCCTCGCTGAAGGCCACCCCGACCCGCGCGCGGTCGACGTAGCGCGCGCGCTGCTTGTCGAGGCCGATCGCGAGCAGCACATGCGGCACGCGGTAGCTCGAGGTCGCGAAGGGCGTCCCCGCGGTCGAGCCCTTGCGCGCGAAGTCACCGCGCGTGCCCCAGAGGATCTCGACCAGGTCGCCGATCGACTGCTCGCGGCCGCCGAGCTTCTGCTCGATGTACTGCCGCCCCGAGGGCATGCCGAGCACGCCGGCGTGGGTCGAGCGCGCGAGGTCGAACAGGAGCAGGTCGAGGACCATGCTCGCCTTGGTCACGAGCTCGGGGTCCCGAGCGAAGTCGATCAGGTTCAGCAGCGGAGAGACGTCGTGGGGGTAGTAGACGGCGGAGAAGAACTCGCTGAAGCCGAAGCGCAGCCGGTAGTCGAGCCAGGTCAGGATCCGCGGCCGAGCGCGCGCCATGCGGTCGGCGCCGGTGAGCCCGCTCTGGCCGAACACGTCGGTGGGGTAGAGCTGGCCCGCGAGGTATTCGCTGGAGGCGAACAGGATCTGGTGGTTCTCCGACCAGAACACCATGTCGTCGCTGGCCCAGGGCTCGTCGATCCAGTAGCGGAAGCCGAGCAGCGAGGTCCGCGCGCGACGGCGGAGGTCCGCCGGGAGCCCGGGGTTCTGCGGGTGGCGGTAGAGGATCCGCAGCAGCGCCGAGACGCGGAAGTCGGCGGTGTCGCGGCGCGAGTCGACGAAGTCGAGCAGGTCGGTGATCGCCTGGCGGTCGACGCTGCCCCCGGTCTCGAGCTTGGCCAGCTGCGAGTAGCGCCCGCTGCCCAGCGCCGAATACTGGAGGTAGGCGTCGCGCCGGGCCTGCATGGCGCGCTCGAGGGCGGCCCCGTCGATCACCGGGCTGGCGGGGGCGCTGGTGCTCCCCGAGGTGGTGGGCGCCGTCGTCGTGGACGCCGCGCCGCGGTTGCTGCTCGAGCTGCTGCTGCAGCAGCTGAGCGCCAGCAGCGCCGTCAGGCTACAGAGCGCCCCCAGGGCACGCGCGATTCTTGCTCTCACCGCTCTCTGCTCCTCACTCACTCCGCGGGCGCGACCCTACTCATTTCCGCCGTCCAGATCGCGGAAAATTCCCGACCGCCGGCGGATACCCGCGCCCTAACTCCCACAACAAGGGTGCGTTATCTGCGCGCCCTGCCCACGAGCTGCGGTGTGCAAGCCGTCAGCCAAAGCTCGCCTCCTCCACCCGCGCCCCCTCGTATGGGCGTTACTCCCTACGCCGTGGGATCACCCGAGTCCGAGGAGCGCGTCGCCCGGTGTCAGCCGCCTGGTGACCTGGAGGCTGACCGCGTGGACGACGCGGCAGGCCACTGCAGTGGGGTCCGCCAGGGACTGCCGGCGCTCGAAGTCGGCGAACCGCGCCGGAGCTGCCTCTCGAGCCGCCGTCACCCGAACAGGACTGGCCGCCCAGCCACGTCACACCGTGCTGAAGGGCAGCGCCTGCAAAAGGATTTGGCGAGGCATGGGAGTTGCATTTTCTCCAGCAGAGAGGAGGTGCTCGTGCTGCACGAAGACATAGAGTCCAGCGAGCTCGAGGAGGTCGTGGAGCGGGCTCACGACGAGTTGCCCGAGCAGGAGTTCGAGCGAAAGTTGCACCACGCCGAAGAGATCGGCCAGGGAGCAGGCTGGCGAACGGTCCGCCACTGGATCTTCTGGCTGGCAATGGGAGCGATCGTCGTCGCCTCCGCCTTGGGCGACGTCGCCTTCGCCCTCCTCGCGCCGGTGCTCCTCGTGTTCTACGTCTTACCCTACGTCCTCGCCGCCAAGGTCACCGCCCAGCGGGAAGAGGAGAAGCAGGATCTGGTCGACGCGATCCGCGAGCATGAGGACTCGAACCCGAAGGGAACCGAGTAACCATGAACCTCGAAGAGGTCCTGGCCGCCGCAATCGACGACGAATACCAGGCGCGCGCCACCTACCGGGCGGTGCTGGAGGCCTTCGGTCCCGTCAGGCCGTTCGTGAATATCGTGGAGAGCGAGGGGCGCCACGTGCAGGCGCTCCTGGGGCTCTACGACCGTTTCGGCCTGCAGCCCCCCCCCGACGAGTGGCCCAGCAAGGTCGGTCCGCCCGACTCCGTCGCCGACGCGTGCCGCCAGGCAGTCGCCGCAGAGCAGGAGAACGCCAAGCTCTACGAGCGGCTGCTGGCTGCGTCCAAGGATCCGTCCGTGCGTCGGGTCCTGAAGAACCTGCAGCGAGCCTCCCAGGAGAACCACCTGCCTGCGTTCCAGCGCTGCCTCGAGCGCGAGGAGTCCGGGGGAGGAGCGGGTAAGGGGTGCGGAGGTGGAGGCGGCGGTCGAAGGCGCAGACGGCGCCACGGACACCCTCACTCCACGTAGACTTGCGCACGGAGGTCAACCACGTGAACGAAACAGCAAACGCCGACGCGCTTCGCCGAGTCCTCGTACCGTTGGACGGCTCCGCCGCAGCCGAGGGGATCCTGGACGCCGTCCAGCGACTGATCGGGGCAAGCGAGAGCGCTACCGTCTACCTGCTCCGCGTGCTGGAGACTCCCCAGGGGGGAGCCGCGGCGGATACAGCGATCGAGGAAGCGCGCGCGTACCTCGAGCAGGTCGCCCAGCGCTTCAGGTGCCCGCACTGTGAATTCGAAGCCCACGTCAGGCCAGGTGAGGCGGCCAGCGAGATCCTGAGCTTGAGCGAGGAGGTCCAAGCGGACCTGATCGCCATGAGCACCCACGGCCGGAGCGGTGTCGAGCGCTGGATTCGCGGGAGCGTCGCCGAGCGCGTGCTGAGAAACAGCCGGGTCCCTCTGCTGATCGTGAACCCGTTCGACGCCACGCGGTGGGAGACGGGTTTCCAGCGAGTGCTGGTGCCGCTGGACGGCTCCGAGCGCGCTTTGGCAGCTCTCCCCTTGGCAGAGTCGGTCGCGCGGCGCTTCGAGTCGAACCTGGTCCTCTTGCACGCGATCGACCCGGACGGCCGCCCGGGTGACATGAACGCCCTCCAGGCTCAGGTGGCCCGGCTCGAGGAGCGCGGCTTCCAGGCGCGACTCGACTTGCCGCAGGGCTCGGCCGAGGAGCGAATCCTGGACGCCGTGGAGCAGGACGGCGCGCAGCTGTTGGTCATGACGTCCCATGGCATGACGGGCTTGGCGCGTTGGGCCTACGGCTCCGTGGCCGAGAAGGTGCTCAGGCACTGCCGGTGCCCGCTCCTGCTCGTCCCACAGCGCAGCATGAGCCAGTAGACACTCCTCCCGCCCGCGCCACCTCTGGCAGGAGGAGGCAGCGTCTCTTGCCTCGGCCCAGGGCTGCGTTCTCCTCAGACGGACCCGACCACCCGCTCCACAGCTGGGAACGGCTTGCCCACGCTGAGTCGCTAAGCGGCCGGTTTGGACGGTTCACCCGTTCGCGGGACTCCCGAGGAGCGAACGCTTCGAGTTGTGCACGGGCACGAGCCTTGCACGGTGTCGGCTGGAGAACGCGAAAGACGAGACGGAAAATGAGCAGCGTTCGAGCCCTCGCACTCAGCTGGGCCCTCCTGTGTGGTGTGTGTACACCCACCCTCGCCCTCGACGCCGACCGCGGCGCCTGGACCTTCACCGACCCCGCCAAGCTCCCGCGTCAGGGAGAGCCTCCGTTCACGATCGAGCGCAACGGCTGGACGATCCCGGGCGAGCGCCGACGCGACCGCTGCGACCGCTGGCTGTATCCGAAGAAGAAGACCCTGATTCGCTTCGCCAAGGAGGGCGACGTCTACGACGTGATCTTCCTCGCCGACGCCTACGCCAACGGCTACAGCTACTACACGGCGCCGACCCTCGGGCCCGCGGACTGGATCCGCAGGAAGCGCAACAGCGTGAAGCAAAACCGGGGGAAGGCCGAGGCGCTCTATCGCGAGCTGCTTACGAGCATGGCCGCCGACCCAGCGCTGAAGAACACGCTGGCCTTGACGCAGTTCGGGCGGCTGCGCCTGGCGCAGGGCGAGCCCCTCGAGGCTCGCGCGCTGTTCCGGCGCGCCGCCGAAGCGGGGGATCCGGTGGGCATGACCCTCTACGCCAACGCCCTCCGCGCCGCGGGCGAGCCCGCCTCGAGCTGGCGCCCGTGGTACGAGCGCGCCGCACGGGATCCCGTCTACTCGAACCGCGAGGCCCGCCTGCGCCTCGCGCGGCTGCTGGTGGACGAGGGGCGCTTCGACGAGGCCCGCGCGCTCTACGACGGGTCACGAACACCCCACCACTACCTGCAGCAGATCGAGCAGCCGCTGACCGCCCTCGTGACCTACCTCGACGCCCAGCTCGAGGCCGACCTGCGCGCGCGCGTGGCTCAGCCCAACCCCGAGCCCGCGCTCTTGCTCGAGCTGGCGAACCGGGTCCGCAGGCAGCCGCACCTGGGGGTCATGCGCGAGGACCTCCAGCGGGGGGCGGACGATTTCCTCAGCCACAGCGACCGGGCGCCCGCGATCGCGACGCTGCGAAGGTGGCAGGCGTCGGGGGAGGATCGGAGGTCCGCGGTGCGCGCGTGGGTCGCGCAGGCCGCCTCCAGCGGGGACCCCGAAGCGCAGTTCGTCTACGCCCAGCAGCTCCAGCTCGGGCACGACGCCCCCCTCCCGGCGGCGCTCGACCTCCTGCGCCAGGCCGCGGCCCAGGGCCACGTGGCCGCCGGCGAGCGCCTGAGCGAGATCGAGCGGGAGCTGCAGGCGGAGGAGGCTCGCTTGCGTCAGGAGCTGGACGGGATCTCGGACCTGCTCTCCGACTAGGCGGCTCTCCACGCCGGGCGAGCGGTCCTGGGATTCGCGGGCGCGAGCCCGCGCTGGCGGTCATGCTCGGGCCGGAGGGACCCATGGACCGCACCCCGCTCCGCGCGTTGACGGCGCTCGCCTGCCTCGCCCTCGCCGGCTGCCCGGCGGACACGCCCAGCTCTGCGGGCGCGTCGTCGGCGGACCCACCCCTGCCGAGCCAGGTGGAGGCGGAGGCGGAGGCGGAGGCCTTCGAGGCGCAACCGCTCGAGTTCGACGACTGGTATCCGGACGCGATCCAGGCGCCCGAGGGCACGGAGTATCCCTGCGCATTGACCGCGCTGCCCAAGGAGCTGGAGGGGATCCCGCCCAAGGAGCGGCGCTTCGTCAATCACGTCTACGCCTGTGTGTTCGACTCGATCCAGGCCAAGCAGGTGATCCTGCAAGCCCTCGCCAACGGCGAAGACGGGCTGCAGCCCAAGCTCGAGGCCTACCTCGAGCAGACCGGGGCCGCGCTGGAGAAGATCCGCGCCGAGCCCGCGCCGCCCGGCCTGCGCCCGTTCCGCGACCAGGTCGTCGGCGCGATCGAGCTGCAGCAGACGTTCTTCACCCAGGGGGTGGCCAAGGCCGAGGAGGGTGTTCCGCTGAAGGAGATCTACGCGATCCCCGAGGGTCGGCAGGCCTCGAAGCGGCTGCTCTCGGCGTGGAGCGCCATGTCCCAGCGCTACCCCAGCTGGGGCCCCGAGGTGAAGGACAGCGTCTACCACCACCTCTGCGCGCTGGACCTGTTCTAGGCGCAGCGGCGACTTCGGTCCCGTCTTGTTCTTCTACGACGGCTTGGCCGCCGACCTACGACGGCTAGGCCGCCGACGGCTCTATGACCTCGAGCTCCTCGGCAGGCATGTCGAACTCGCGGGCCTCGACGCCCGCGGCCTCGTCACCGCTGACCTCGACAACGACCAGTTGCCGCCCGCCGACGCCAATCTCTCCCAAGTCCCTGACCACGCGGGCGACCACGGTGCGCGTGCCCACCAGGAACGAGACCCGATCTCCGACCTTGACCTGTGCTCCGCTCATGACTTCACCGTATTACCAAGGGGCAGCCCCGACAAGCGCGATCAAGTGGGCTCTGACCACCGCGTCAAAGGCAAACGCCAGGCCATTGCAGGCTGATCTCCATGTCCTCACGTCCCTCAACCGCAGCTCCGTTCGGCCCCCGAGCTTCACGGGATTCAGGTCCTGGTGGGCAATCGCGTTTCGCCAGGTGTTGAGGTCCTTGAGCTTCGCTTGCCGGCTTGTCGTTAGGGGGCTAGCAGCACTCAGCAATGGCCAGAGATCCAAGCCCAGCCGCCCGAAGTCAGCGCCGAGATTCCCGGGATTCGGGTTGCCATGGCTTAGCTTCAACCCGACGGTGAGCTGCTCGCGGACGACGCTGCGAAGAGGCGGCGGAGTCAGGTGCACGACGAGGTGGTCGACGGCTTCGGCGTGGAGGTCCCTGCAGAAGCCCTGGAACTGAGACGAGAGGAGAACGGCATAGGCCTGGTTGATCTGCTGGGTGGCGAAGCGACGGCCCCGTCCTGCCCCGCCTACGGCCCGGTGCGCACCCTCGATCTCGTCGAGCGCAGCCAGGCGGTCGCCACTCCAGCGACGCCGTGCGTGGGAAGGCACGTCTACCGAACTCGCCTCACCCCCCCGTCCGCAAGAACACCGCCAGCTCGAGGTCCTCGCGGGTGACCCGCGGGTGGCCCTCGAGGTCGGCGACGGTGCGCGCCAGACGCAGGACCTTGGTCACCCCGCGACCGGTGAGCAGGTGCCGGTCGGCGGCTCGGGAGAGCATGCCGCGCTGCTCGCGGTTGAGCTCGCACACCTTGACCACGGACTCGTCGGGCAGGCGCGCGTTGAGCACCTCGCTCCGCTCGAGCTGACGTTCGCGGGCCTCGGCGATCCGCGGGCGCCAGGCGGCGCTGGCCCAGGCCGGATCGCGCGGCGCGGCGTTGGCGGAGAGCGCCGAGAAGGGGACCTCGCGCAGGGCGACGCGCATGTCGATCCGGTCGGCGAGGGGGCCCGAGACGCGGCCCGCGTAGCGCTCGGCGGCGAGCGCGCTGCAGCGGCAGGCGCGGCGCGAGTCGCCGAAGTAGCCGCAGGGGCAGGGGTTCATTGCGCACACCAGCTGCAGGTCGCAGGGGAAGGTGCGCGTGGTCTGGGCGCGGGCGACGGTGATCGTGCGCGACTCCAGCGGCTCGCGCAGGGCCTCGAGGGTCGAGCTGGGGAACTCGGGCAGTTCGTCGAGGAACAAGACCCCCTTGTGCGCCAGCGAGATCTCCCCGGGCAGCGGGCGCGAGCCGCCGCCGACCATGGCCGCGTAGCTCGCGGTGTGGTGCGGGGCGCGGAAGGGGCGCTCGGTGAGCAGCCCCGCGTCGCCGGCCTGGTAGCCGGCGTGGATCCGGGTGACCTCGACCGCCTCCTCCATGCTCAGCGGCGGGAGCAAGCCGGCGAGCCGCCGCGCGAGCATGGTCTTGCCCGAGCCCGGCGGACCGACGAAGAGCAGGTCGTGCCCGCCGGCGGCGGCGAGCACCAGCGCGTGCTTGGCGTGCTCGGCGCCGCGCACGTCCGAGAGGTCGAGGCCGTCGCTGGGCTCGCTGGGGAAGAGCTCGGGGTCGAGCTCGAAGGGGGCCGGGTCGGCGACCCCCTGCACGATCGCGACCGCGTCGACCAGGCTGTCGACCGGACACACCTCGAGCTGGCCCCGGCCGCCGAGGGACGCCGCCTCGGCGTTGCCGCGGGGGACGAGGATCCGCTTGACCCCGGGCTCCGCGCTCAGCGCCTGGGCGGCGGCGAGCACGCCGCGCACCGGGCGCGCGCGGCCGCCGAGGCTCAGCTCGCCGAGGGCGGCGACGTGCTCGAGCTTGCGCGGGTCGACGGTCCGAGGCGAGCTGGCGGCGAGCACCGCCAGCGCGATCGGGAGGTCGAAGGCCGAGCCCTCCTCCTTGCGCCGCTGGGCGGGGGCGAGGTTGACGGTGATATGCCCGAGGGGGAAGTCGTAGCCGCTGGAGCGGACCGCGGTGCGCACCCGATCGCGCGCCTCCCGCAGCGAGGCGTCGGGCAGCCCCACGACCTTCACCATGGGGGTCCCCCCGGCCACGTTGACCTCGAGGTCCAGCGGATACGCCGAGATCCCCTCGAGCCCTGCGGACTGCACACGTGCGAGCGCCATGGACGCCTCCTCGAGGTCCCAATGGACCCGCAGCGACGCGAAACGCCAAGGGCAAAGTTCGGGGTTCGTTCGTGCGCGGTCCGCACTGAGGAGCCAAGTCGTGCGCGCGGTTGGCGGGGCTCAACGCGTAGCGAGTTTCATGCCTCGGAGGTTTCTCGACGAGGCATGGGCGCCGGCAAGGTGAGCGCCGGCGAGTTGAGGCTAGCGCGGACGGCATGCGAGCAGCGGGGCCGCTGGTGCGCAAGCTGGAGCGTCTCGGCTACGTGGTGACCAAGCCTCCACGACCCCCGAGGAGTTCGAGGCTGAGTCCGTTCGGCTGCGAAGTCTGGTCGGCCCCGGGAATGACGACACCTGGATGATCCCACCGATTATGAACAGGCAGCTGATCCGACTCGCCGCAGGCCAGTGCTCAACTGAGGAATCCCTGGTCGTCGCTGTCCGCGCTCTAAGTCAGGTCCGGCATGACCTGCTGGGACCCCGAGACCCGGGTGGAGACCTACGATGACGCACTGGGCCATCCACCCGACATACCCCTAAGCCACTACAGAATAGCCCGTTACGCCGCGCACAGGTTACGACTGTGATTCAGCTTCACGAGAACGTGAGATCACAACAAGACCAAACGTGTCCCGAATGTCCCGAATGTCCCGAATGTCCCGAATGTCCCGAATGTCCCACAAAGATCCATGTTTGCTCGGTCTGTAGGGAACGTCCGCCCGCAACACAGAGAACAACATAAGCCACCATAAAGGAACACATTACGTCGCCTCGCTCGCCAAGCAAAAGACCTTGCGTTATATTACGTTTGTAACTTGCAACCAGTGGTTCACGTCGGTACTATCGGCTCTATGGAAGATGAACTGCAAGCCCTGAATGTGACGATACGCCGGCTCAAGGACGAGCTGAAGCGCATTGATGGCGCGCGCGACCGCGTGAAGTCGGCTCTTGCAACAGTCACGGAGCTCGCCGGTTCGTTGCAGGTGACGAGCGGCGAGGTGCGAGGCAAGCCAGTGCGGCAACACCGGCAGGCTGACACCTCGTGGCCACCAGATGTCAAGAGCTTCAGCATTGAGGAGTTGATCTTTAAGGGGCGGCGGCGCACCAGCGCCTCCTACAAGATCCTGCAGTACGCCCAGGAGCGGGCCAAGGCGGGGGACGACGAGGACGGCTTCAGTGCCGCGGACGTCGCCGAAGCGAAGAAGATCACCGGCAAGAAGAAGAGCAACCTCAGCACTTACCTACACCGGCTCGCACATGAGGGCAATAAGCCCCCCTTAAAGAACGTCGGTCAGGGACGCTACCGACTAAAGACAATCGAGGAATTCATGGAGGAAGGAGGGCTACCGTGAGGAGGGCATTGGGCCGACCCAGCGGCCCGTACAAGAAGCGACCCTGACAGGTCACTTGTTTGGCGACAGAACCTGTCAGGGCCGACCTGGGACGCGTCCCTCTGCATGGGGCGTTGTCTTGGTGACAAGCGCGGCTCTACACCTTCGCTAGCCCGGTTCGATCCCGGGACGCTCCATACGCTTCCATGCTAGCTATCCGGTCACCGTCGGTCAACCGCGGTGATCGGGGGCGATGGGCGCGTAGTTTTTACGGCTGGGTGCTGTCGCGCCTGGGTTGAACCCGTATCACTTCCCAATCAGCGAAACCCGCTGTCCATCAGAAAGAAGTCCCCCATGAGTACCAGTACTCACAACACCAACGTCAAGGCCCTCGAGATTGCTTGCAGGTTGTATGACAACGAGCCTTCCGCTAACGAAGGCCTATCGGCCAAGGAGAAGGCAGAGAAGATCGCCGAACTCGCAGCTACTCTCGTTGCGAGGCTTCACTACAAGCACAACACAAGCCCGTCCTAGGGCTCGTTCATAGACGGCACTGTCATATACCGCCATGCCATTCCATGCCATTCCACTGCGAAGGCGTGGCGGCGGTGGCATGCAATGGCACAGACAGCGCATAACTGCCTACGCAGCAACCCCCAGTGCACCTGAGAGGCCGCCTCAGCCCGCGTCACAGCACCGCGCCCAGAGGACGTAGTAGCGGTCCCCGGGCGTGGACGCGCGTGACGCGGGCTGGGAGCGGACTAAGGGCCCGGTTTGGAACAAGTCGATCACCCATCGCCTTGGAAGTCGCACGGCATATGGGGTCGGCGGACGAAAGACCTCGAGTTGTTTCTTTCCAGGCCTAAGAGCCCAGCGCCTCTTCGGACTCCGCAAGCATGAGGATCGTCGTCGCCGTCAGGTTAAGGACGTAGGAGGCTTCATGGCGCAGCGTAGGGACCCTCGTCGGTCCCTGCCCATGCGCGCGTCCCCCCTTGCTGCGCATGGTCGGGATACCTGACTCGAGAAGGTTCCGGACGGCGTTAAGCTGAGATTCTAGATACGGGGGTAACAGACCCTCCTTGAGCACCGTCGCGACCAGGACTTTCGCGGCGTCCCTGTCCTTCCTGTAGTTCCAATCGCGCTTCTCGCAGATGGCCTTCATGGTGCTTTCGAACGCCTTGAGGCACTCGACCACGCACTCCTTGTAGCGCCGGTGGCGATAGTTCTCGTGAGCCTTGAGGAACTCGTCCTGTGCTCCCTCGTAGATCTTCCCCCGCAGGAGTCTAAGGACTGGCTTCACAGCCTCCTGGTGAGTGATCTCGGAGTCGACACGAACTATGCACCCGTCCTCAAACTGGAAGCCGACACCATGCTCTCGGAAGCGGTGGTTCAACTCCTCGATAACCTCGTTCGCGTCACGAGGGAAATGCACAGAGAAGAAGCGGAAGCTCATCTGGACTGCATCTAGAGCCCGCTCAGTGTCCTCCTCGAACTCAATGAAGCGGAGGAACTGGGTCTTCATCGCGCCCCCACCCTCCACCAGCTTGTGCTGACCGTATTCGCGGCAGAGGTTCAGTGCGAACTGCTCCACCACAGATCCCATGTTTGAATAGCCTGGGACGTCCAGCTCATACGCCTCGATCAGGATATGAATGATCTGCACCCGTAGGTGTCTTTCCGGCAAAGGTGCGTGAATTGAGCTAAGGCGACCCCTACGTTCCCCTTCGCCCGGAAGCACGGGAGCAAGGGAG
>Ga0070726_10004117_pt1 | contig 11816 bp, 12 predicted proteins | sample tdAd471_FD_67275 | JGI IMG/M metagenome (GOLD analysis project Ga0070726, IMG submission 67275) | Marine sediment microbial communities from the Atlantic coast under amendment with organic carbon and nitrate - tdAd47.1 | ecosystem: Environmental > Aquatic > Marine > Coastal > Sediment | place...
GTTTCTTGAAGGAGAAATCAGAACGCGACGTTGATACCCGCCATGATGGCCATGATATCGTCGAAGCTGCTTCCCGTACGATCCAGTTCGTGGTTCCGGTAGCCCAGGTAGACTTCGGTCCCCGTCGCTGATATCGCCTGCACAGCCTGCAAGCCGATGGTGGTCATTTCGTCGCCGTTCTGGGCGATATCTTCGTAGACACCATAGTCGATGCCGAAGCTCGTATCGCCGAAGCTGGTCAGGCCGACGGTATAGGCGAGCTTGCCGTACATGTAGCTCGCATCCTTGGTCCCGGTTGCCAGCTTGAATATCTTGCCGCTGGCCAAGGTCAGGCTGACACCGCTGTCATGCTTTGCCGATAAGGATGCCGTGACACCGTCTTTGTCGGTCGTCGATGTGCTGCCGGTATTGTAGTATGCAATAGCTGCACCGACATCGACTCCCCCGAACTTGCCTGAGAATGCGCCGCCAACATCCGCACCGCCGGCAGAGGAAAACGACGTCGCGAGCGCAAAGCCGCCCATTGCCGGCGTATCATAGCGAACACGATCCGTCAGCCCGAGGCCGTCCATATTACTGGAAACGGTCCCGATCGCCGGGCCGAAACCGCCAGCGGCAGTCCGAAACTTGAAGGACGACGCCATGTCCGCAATCCCCGAATAGGCGACGATACCGGTCCCTGACTTATCCACTTCCGCCGAACCGTCGGATGCGGTGGCACCCTGCCCGATGGACAATTTTCCAAGCGTCGAATCGGAGAGATACGCGTCCATGTGACGCTCCGAAAACGACGTCGCGCCGACATCACCACCACCTACTCCGCTATTGCCCGCCGTCGCATCGTCAAGCGTCACGGTGCTCGACGAGTTGTCGCGGAAATCGAACTCCATCAGGAAACCGGCCGTCAGCCGTTCGTTGACCTTGCCTTCGCCGGCAATAAAGAACCGCGAGCTCAGATTTTCATTGTCGACGACATAGGCACGGCTGGCACTGCCGTCATCACCGTAAAGAATGGCACGGTCAACATAACCGCCCATCGTTACGCTCATATTATTGCTGTTGGAAATCGTCCCGGCATGTGCGGTGCCCGACAAGGCAATCAGAATCCCCGTAACGATGCCCTTCTTGACGTATGGGTAAGACATACAATTCTCTCCGTTTATCGCGGCAACGAAATAATTTCACCGCATGGTCCCTTGGCGCCTGTTTTGCACTGCACCATTGCCGGAATGCTACGGCGTTTTATAAAACTGTCAAATAAAATGTATATTTATCCGCCATTATTATTATTTGCATAATTTTTATGCATTATTATGGAAAATACAGCTTTCGTTGTTTATAACACGCCCATGACGGCATCAGTCGAAGGCTGCAGCGATCCGCGCACGCAGCCACTTGATTGCCGGCTCACGATCAAGGCGCTTTGGCCATATCTGCACAACCTGATGCGGCGGCGCGGCAAACGGCAGCGGATAGGTAACGAGGCCACGGCTCCGATCGAGGGCATCGGCAATGCGACTAGGAAGCGTCGAGATCATCGACGTGCCGCGAATGATTGGCGGGATCGCCAGAAAATGCGGGACGACATGTTGCACTGTCCGGTTCAGTCCCATATCGCCGAGTTGGTCGTCGACCCAGGACCGGTCGGTACCGTCGGGCGCCATGATAACATGCGGGCATGCGGCATAGGCATCGAGCGTCAGGCCCTTTTCGAGCAGCGGATTGGCCGCGTCGGCAACGACCCTGGCATCTTCTTCGAACAGCAATTCCGCATTGGCCCACCCCGGAAGGTCACCTGCGACAGAGACCGATAGGTCGATGCGACCGGCCCGGAGGTCGTCGTATTGAGTGCCGTGCGCATAGTGCCGGGTCTTCAGGCGCACACCGGGCGCGTTTTTCTCCATCAGACGGATCAGCCCCGGCAATATGACCGTAGCACCATAGTCGTTCATCCCCAGCACGAAGGTTCGCTCCAATGTTTCAGGCCGAAACTGCTCGGGCGAAGCAATCCCCTCCTGCAACTGGCGCAGTCCCGGGCGAATGCGGGCATACAAATCTTCGGCCATCGCCGTCGGTGCCATGCCACCCCTGTCGCGCACGAATAAATCGTCGGAAAACGTTGCACGCAACCTGGACAACACATGGCTCAACCCCGGTTGCGTGATCCCGAGCCGCTCGGCGGCAGCGGTGATCTGACGCTCCTCGTAAATCGCCACCAACGCTTTCGCCAGATTCAGATCGAACGCATCAATGTTCACTTTTGTATTCATTTTAGAATGATAACTATATTATTTATTCATTGGTAAATTTTATTCCCGGCATGAACCCTGTCCGCGACACAGAAACGGAGGATCAAATGCCGCTGCGTTCGAAACTATCCAGGACTTTACCTGCCCTTGCGATCATCGCTCTGCTCTCGGCGTGCGCCGGCACCCCGGAAAACACCGGCATCCTTGCGCACGAGGTCAGCGGCTCCGGCCCCGACAAGGTCATCGTGCTTCACGATTGGCTCGGGGACAGACGAAATTACGATGACGCACGGCCGTATCTGGACACGCAGACGTTCACCTATGCCTTTGCCGACCTGCGCGGCTACGGCGGCTCCATACGGATGAAAGGCGCGTTCACCTCGGCCGAGGCCGCCGCGGACACGCTGAAGCTTGCCGACAGTCTCGGTTGGCGGCGGTTTCACATCATCGGACATTCCATGACCGGCATGGTCGTACAACGCATCGCAGCCGATGCGCCCGACCGCGTCATTTCGGTCATTGCGACGACGCCAGTCGCGGCGAACGGTATGCACACGGACCCAAAGACACGCGGCTTTCTCGAAGCAGCGGCAAAGGATCCGAAAGTGACGCCCGCCGCCATCCACGCGCTGACCGGCAAGCGTCTGTCCGATACCTGGGCCGCCTTCAAGACAGGGCGCGCCATGACATCGAGCACCGAAACAGCCCGGCTCGGTTATCTGGACATGTTCGATCTGGAGGATTTCCATGGTGACGTCGACGGCCTCACGGTACCGATCACGATTATCCTCGGTGAGAACGACCTGCCGTTCTTTCAGCCCGGCTATATCAAAGACACGTTCGGCAAGTGGTATAAGAACCTGAAGATCGTCGTCAGTGCGAACGCCGGCCATTATATCATGCAGGAAACACCGGCATTCTACGCCACCGCGGTCGATGCACATCTGAAAGCTAATATGGTAAAATGACCGGCATGATTTACACCAGACGCCATGCGCTCGGCATGGTCGGCGCGGCGCTGTTGGCCCCCGTGGTGCCGCAATCCGCATCGGCCGGCGATATGCCGATCGGCAGTGTGCGCGACAAAGTCGTCGCAATGGTCGAAAAAGCCGCAGCAGCAGTATCCGAGCACGGGCTGGCGCGCGCGCTCAACCGCACCGAAAGCGCGATGTGGAACCGCCCCGATCTCGGCCTTTACGTTTTCGTTCTGGACCCGGACGGGAATTTACTTTTGCACCCGGACCGGCGCGGCGAAGGCCGGAATGTGATCGCCAGCCATGACACACAGGGTACGCCGTTCATTCGAAATATGATCAACGCCGCGACCGACGCAAACGGCGCCGGCGTTTGGACACGCTATCGCTGGACGGATGCACGAAACGGCGAACCGGGGATCAAATACACGTACTCAAAAGCAGTCAGCGGCTTCATCGTATCCGTGGGATATGTCGCGGCGACAAGCTGACCGCGCCCGCTCAGCAGCGGGTTTCGTCTTCCGGGTCGGAATCTTCGTCGTCGCCACTTTCCGGATACATCTCGTAAACCACCTGTGATGTTCGTTGCATGGCCTGATAATCACTCTGATCCGCGACCGGCAGGCTGGCACGTTGCGTTACCCGCCAGGCAATAAACACGGTAAGGATTAGCGCTACGATTCCGATATAGACGAACATGCCCGGCGCGCCCAGCATGTCCATCACCACCGAACCCAGCGTCGGCCCGATCGACGCCCCGATCCCGTAAGACATCATCAGACCACCGGAAGCGGGAACCCTGTCCTCGGCATCGATATAGTCATTGGCATAGGCAACTGCGAGCGGATACAGCGTGAACGACAATCCGCCAAACAGCGCCCCCAATCCCAGCAGGGCGGTTCCGTTGTGGACGTCTTTATTCATGATCAAAAAACACACGATGGCCGTCGCAATCGAAATGCCGATCATCACAAGACGGCGGTCCATGGTGTCGGACAACTTGCCGATCGGCCATTGCAGGACCAGCCCACCGATGATAACCGCGCCCATGAACTGGGCGGTCTGGTTTGTCGCCAGCCCGGCCTGCTGTGCAAACAAGGCACCCAGACCGTAGAACGCCCCCATGATCGTCCCCGATGCCAAGGATGCCGTCATCCCAGTCGGCGAGATGCCCCATAGCCGGCCAAGCCTGAAACGCACCGGCTTCGGCAATTCGGGCGCACTGACCCGCGTGATCGCGACCGGCAAAATCGCCAACGACATCAGGATCGACGTCAGGATATAGAGAATCATGCCGGTTTCGTCTGGGATGTTTATAAGGAACTGGCCGACACCCTGCCCCAGATATAGTACGACCTGATACAGCGAGAAAACCTGTCCGCGGATTTCGTTCGACGATTTCTCGTTTAGCCAGCTTTCGGTGCACATATACATGCCGACCGTCGTGAAGCCGACGATCAGCCGCAATGCGCCCCACAGCCATGGATCGAGTGTCAGCGCATGCGCCAGCGTCGCCGCCGACATCAGCGATCCCAGCGCGGCAAAAGCACGGATATGTCCGACCGTGGTAATCAGCCGGTGACAGTATCCGGTGCCGAGCACGAGGCCGACGAAATACATCGACGTGACGATACCGACCACCGTCGACGGCAGCCCGGCGGCCCCCATCCGGAACGCCAGAATCGTCGACAAGCCTCCGGCGCCGACCATCAGGAAGGCAACCCCCGCAAGCAGCGAAGAGACGAGACGCAGCGTCGAGAACATGTACAGGCCCTTTAGTCACTATATTACGTGCGGGCGCGTGTACGCCTCATGGATTTCCGGCGCAAGTGATTTATTTCGAAAGCTGAAGGTGCTGATTTTAGTCGCCGAGCGCGGCTGCGTGATGGCGCAGATGATCCTCGATAAACGTCGCGATAAAAAAGTACGAATGATCGTAGCCGGGCTGCATCCTAAGCGTCAGCGGCTGACCGACATCGGCGCAGGCTTCGGCGAACAGTTCCGGGCGGAGTTGCACGTCGAGAAAATTATCCGCATCGCCCTGATCGATGAGTATCGTCCCGTCGAACCGGTTGCCGGCTCTTATCAACGCCGTCGCATCGTAATCCGCCCACGCGTCGGCATCGTCGCCGAGATAGCCTTTGAAAGCCTTTTGACCCCACGGCACCTGACTAGGCGCGACGATCGGCGAAAACGCGGAAACACTGGTAAAGGTTTCGGGGTTTTTCAGCGCAATTGTCAGTGCGCCGTGCCCGCCCATGGAATGTCCCATGATGCCCTGCCTGTCGGCGCGGGCCGGGAAATGCTTGAAGATCAGCGCCGGCAGTTCGCCGGTGACGTAGCTATACATCTTATAGTGCTTCGACCATGGCTGGCGCGTCGCATCCAGATAGAAGCCGGCGCCCTTGGCGAAATCGTAGGCGTCGGCATCGTCCGGCACGTCGTCGCCGCGCGGGCTGGTATCCGGCGCGACAATGACAAGGCCAAGCTCGGCGGCGACGCGCTGCGCCCCGGCCTTGACCGTAAAATTATCCTCGGTACAGGTCAGTCCGGAAAGCCAGAAAACCACCGGGCACGGTGCGCTGGCAGCCTGCGGCGGCGTAAACACCGCGAACCTCATCTCACAATCCAGCTGCTGCGAGGCGTGCTTGTAGACGCCTTGCGTACCTGCGAAGCAGGCCAGTTCGGAAACGGTTTCGAAAGTCATGCGCTCACTCCCCTGGCGTGAAAAATATAGCCGAGGAAACTGAGCAGTAACTGTGCGGCCAGGAACGCCGTGGTGCCGTCGCGGTCATAGTCGGGTGCAACCTCGACTAGATCAATCCCCGCGACGTCGCCCAATTCGGTAAGCCCCTTGAGAATTTCCAGCACTTCATAATACAGGAAACCGCCGTGGCTCGGCGTGCCCGTACCTGGCGCAATCGACGGATCAAAGCCATCGATATCGATGGTGCAGTAATAGCGCTTACCCTTGGGAACGCGCGCCAGCACCCCTTCGGTGCCGAGCCTGCGCACATCCCGCACTGAAAGAATTTCAGAACCGGCCTTGCGCGCGGCCTCATAATCGGCCCGGTTCGACGACGACACGAAACGGATACCCAATTGCGTGAAGCCCATGACGTGCTTCATTTCCGATGCGCGTCTCAGCGGATTGCCGTGGCCGTAACGCACACCATGGCGCTCATCGACGAAATCCAGATGCGCGTCGATATGAATAATGTGCACCGGGTCTTGATCGTCGAAGGCGCGGATACAGGGAATGTGCACGGAATGATCACCCCCCAGCGTCACCGGCATGGCGCCCGCCGCCAGAATCTTGCGGACCGCGTATTCGATATTGTTGTGCGACTTGATGGTATCTGTATGCACCATGTCGGCATCGCCGATATCGACGATGCGGACGCCACCCTGCGGCAGATAAGTGATATCGTCTTCGAAGTCGTACATGCCGGCGTGGCCGAACGAGAACAGCGTCGACGCCTCGCGGATTGCGCGCGGACCGAAGCGCGCGCCGGCGCGATATTGCGTCCCCATGTCGAACGGCGCTCCCAACACACACACGTCGGCACCGCCGAGCGAGTCCCAATCCAGCACCGCGGGCTGCTTGGCGAAGGTGCAATGCCCGACGAACGGCAGGTTCAGCCGCCCTTTGTCGTATTCATTATCGCTCATGGCAGCTTCTTCTCCGCATTCGCAGCGACCCATTTGGCGAGTTCCTGTTCAACACCACCGCGTTCGGCAAGGCCGAGAATACCGGTGACTTTTTCGCCATCGTCCGACAACGGCAGACGCACGGAATAGACGGGATCGATCATCCCTTCGTAACGGGTTTCAAAAACCTTCGGCTTTCGCGTCTCGAGAATTCGCATGTATTGATGGTTGAGGAAATCACGCACCCACGCCGGGGACATGTCGTTGAGTTGCTTTCCCGTGTAGTCCTTACCGTGATACGCGGTGTGTCCCCGTCCCCAATAACGGTAGCGGAAGCCCTCGTCTGCGGTCACGTCGCAAACCAGCACGTAGGGCAGCAACGGACCCGGCAGCGTCATGATATCGATGTCGCGCCATGACGGCGCCCAGCGCCCGCCCGCGCAATCCTGCCAATGGGTGAACATGGCGCGCACAGCCTGATTTTCGATCTCCGTTGGATCGTGCTCGATACTCGATTGGATGGGCGCGAACATTCGCGGTCCCGCCCCTGCTCAGAACTCGACGACGGCGCGGATACTCTCACCCCTGTGCATCAGATCGAAACCTTCATTGATGTCGTCCAGCGCCAGCTTGTGCGTGATCAGATCGTCAATGTTGATCTTGCCGTCCATATACCAGTCGACGATTTTCGGCACATCGGTTCGGCCTTTGGCCCCACCGAACGCGGTCCCGCGCCAGACCCGACCGGTGACCAACTGAAACGGCCGCGTTGATATTTCCTGCCCGGCGCCGGCAACACCGACAATGGTGCTTTCGCCCCATCCCTTATGGCAGCATTCCAGTGCCTGGCGCATGACGTCCGTATTGCCGATGCATTCGAACGAATGATCCGCGCCGCCATTGGTAAGGTCGACGAGATACGCAACGAGATCACCTTCCACTTCCTTTGGATTGACAAAGTGCGTCATCCCGAACTTCTCGGCAATTTCGCGGCGTCCCGGATTCAGGTCGACGCCGACGATCTTGTCGGCACCGACAAGCCGCGCTCCCTGAATGACGTTAAGGCCGATGCCGCCCAATCCGAAGACGATGACGTTGTCGCCGGGCCGCACTTTGGCAGTGTTGATGACCGCGCCGATACCCGTCGTCACGCCGCAACCGATATAGCAGACCTTGTCGAATGGCGCATCCTGACGGATTTTCGCCAGCGCTATTTCCGGCAGCACGGTGAAATTGGAAAACGTCGAGCAGCCCATGTAGTGATAGATCGGGTCCTTGCCGATGCGGAATCTGGACGTGCCGTCCGGCATCAGCCCCTGGCCCTGCGTGGTCCGGATTGCCTGACAAAGGTTGGTGCGTCCGGACGTGCAGTAATCGCACTCGCGACATTCCGGCGTATAGAGCGGGATCACATGATCGCCTTTTTTCAGGCTCGTCACGCCTTTGCCCACATCGACGACGACGCCCGCGCCCTCATGGCCCAGGATCGCCGGGAAGATGCCTTCGGGGTCTGCACCCGACCGGGTGAATTCGTCGGTATGGCAGATGCCCGTCGCCTTGATCTCGACCAGAACCTCGCCGTCGCGCGGACCATCCAGCTCCACGGTTTCGATGGAAAGCGGTTTTCCGGCCTCGAAGGCCACGGCGGCGCGTGTCTGCATGAATCATCTCCCTAGATTTACAGCCCTCTGTCGAGGGACATTCTTATACGTCATCGTTGCGCGCACTATGCCCGAATTGCGGCTGGCGATGCAATGCACAGCGCGCCCGTTTTGGTCAAACAGGGCCGGTTCGGGCAAACATTGCATCAGCGCGGCTCGCGCCCAATATGTTGCGGACGAACAATCGGAGCAGCATATGGATTCCGTCACCCAGTTCACGCTTGGCGCCTGTGTCAGCGCGGCCATGCTCGGCCCACGCATCGGCATGCGCAAGGCCGCAATGATCGGCGGCCTGATGGGCACAGTGCCGGATCTAGATACTTTCATCCCCAGTACCGACCCGGTCGCGGCCTTTACGTCGCACCGGGGCGCCAGCCATTCGCTGATCATCCAGGCGCTCGCGACACCTCTATTCGCCGAACCGCTGGTGCGGATGTTCCGCGATCTCCGCGACAGGCGCACCCTGGCCTACGGTGCCGTCTATCTTATGTTCGCGACCCACGCCCTGATCGATTCCATGACAGTTTATGGCACGCGGCTTTTATGGCCGCTCTCCGACACCCCTTACGGGGTCGGCTCGATCTTCATTATTGATCCGCTTTATACTCTGCCGCTGTTGGCTGTGACGCTGTGGGCGCTGATCCGCAATCCGCAAGGTCCGCACCACCGGCGCTGGATCAAGGGTGCGTTGATAGTTTCGACTGCCTACATGCTGGGCACCGTCGGCATGCAGCAGATCGCCGAAACCCGAGCCAAGGCATGGCTGGCCGGTAACGGCATTGCGCCGCAACGGAGCCTGTCAATCCCGACCCCGTTCAACGTATTGTACTGGCGTACCGTCGTTATCGACGGAGGACGATACCTTAACCTCTATACGTCGGTGCTGGGCAGCAACGTCAGCGTATACCAGCATCCGCGCCACCCCGAACTGGAAGGCTGCCTTGCCGCAAGTCCGGCTTTTCGAGATGTCGCCGCGTTCTCCAAGGGCTTTTACCGAATGGAAGCAATAGACGACAAAATCATCTTTTCCGATCTCCGCATGGGATTGACCCCGCAATACGTGTTCCGCTTCCAATTGGGCGAAATCCGCGATGGCACCTCGGGGCCGCTCGTGTCACCGCTTCGCGAACCGACCGTGCGCGGAGCAGCCGGCGATCTGCAGTGGCTGTGGTCCGGCATCCGTGGCGAAGCCGCTGTCCGGGCCAGCGAAGCGGAAGCCTACCGAAACGCATCCGAATGGATGGTGGCTGCCGGCACCGCGGCTACGCCGCAGGCTCCAATGCCGTGTTCATAAATAAGTTATTCTTATTGTTTTTATAAAAATAAACGATTTTACGTATTTACCGCATTGCAGCATAGTGGGTCCAGTCGCCGATGTGGCGTTGAGCGAATTTTTTACAGAGGTAACCACCATGCAAAGACAAGTTCCCCAGGTTGTTTTCAAAACCCGTGTCCGTAACGATGCCCTCGAAGGCGATAACCCGTTCGAGTGGAAGGATCTCTCGACGGATGAAATTTTCAAAGGCAAGCGTGTCGTCGTTTTCGCCCTGCCGGGCGCTTTCACGCCGACATGCTCGACCAGCCACCTGCCGCGCTATGAGGCGCTGCACGACGAGTTCCAGGCGCTGGGCGTCGACCAGGTGATCTGTCTGTCGGTCAACGATGCCTTCACCATGTACCAGTGGGGCAAATCCCAGAACGCCGACAAGGTGTTCCTGCTGCCCGACGGCAACGGAGAATTTTCGCGCAAGATGGGCATGCTCGTCGACAAGTCGAACCTCGGGTTCGGCATGCGCTCATGGCGCTACTCGATGGTCGTCGACGACGGCCAGATCGAACAGATGTTCGTCGAGCCGGACTTCGGCGACAATTGCCCGACCGACCCGTTCGAGGTTTCCGACGCCGACACCATGCTCAAGTACCTCAAGAGCAAGGCATCCGCGCAGGCGGCCTGACGACCGGAAAGCAAGCCGGGAATAAAGAGAACGCCGCTCCCCCCTCCCCCCTCACCAGCGGCGTTTTCTATAAAAAGGGCGGCAGCAATGCCGTCCTTTTTAATGCCGTCCGCCTGAATCAGCCTTCGGCGAAGACCCGAAAGCCATCGCCAAGCCACGGCATTCGCTGTGCACACATTGGATATATCCGCTCGGCAAGCACACCTCGGGCGATACGCGCAAACGCCGCCGCCTGCTGGCCCAGTTCATGACCGCGCGCCAACACATGCAGCGTCCGAGCAAATGCCGGCCCCGGCAGCGGCGCGGTAACGACGTCATATCCGAGGGCGGCGCCTTCGAGCACACACATCGGCGTGGCGACCGCAAAACCATGCCCCGCCGCAACCATCGCCGAGACCGCCTGCGCGGTATCGAATTCACAGGCATGCGGCGCATGCACGCGTATCCGGCGCAAATGCCGTTCGACCATCTGCCCGACGATATTGTGTCCGGCAAAACGGATCAGCGGCAGTTCGCGGGCGATCTCGTCCAGGCCTTTTTCCCGCGCATCGTAGTCCGCCGGCAGCATCAGCATGAACGGCTCACGGAACAGTTGGAAGCGAACGATGCCGCCCAGATTCTCGGCGGCGTCGGTGGCAATGATCAGATCGACCTCGCGTTCCATCAATGCGCGCACATGGTCACCCGACTGTCCGGCTCGAAGCGCGAAGTTACCCGGCTGCATTTCCGCCATGACTTTTTCGTAAAGCCACGGTGTCAGTGTCGTCGCCAGGGAATTCGGCACCCCGATCCTGAGCGCCGCCAGTGGCTGGTCGCCGACATTCCGGGCCGCCGCCACGGCGGCTTCGGCAGAAACCATCAACGCCTCGGCGCGGTCGCGCAGCACCGCACCCGCCGGTGTCAGACGGATCGGGCGCAGACTGCGGTCGAGAAGTTGCGCACCTATTTCCTCTTCGGCTTTACTTATATATTGGGACACGGCGGGTTGCGTCATGCCAAGCCGCTTCGCCGCTTCGGTCATGTTTCCGGCACGCGCCGTTTCCAAAAATACGCTTAAAGCCCTTAGATCAAGGCCGTTCGGCCAACTCATACACGCCTCCATGATATCCCGATGCGCGCCCGCACCGCTACCGTCGCCGAGAATACACCATAAGTAATATTTATTGATGGCAAAAATAGCGTGCCGACCGTGCGCTGTGTAAGGTGGCTGGAAATGCCGCCCGAAAGGCGGCCCGAAAAATAGGGAACACCATGGGCAAAGCACTCACCGACGAACAGATTGCACAGTATCACCGCGACGGTTATTTCGCGCCGATCCGCGCCATG
>Ga0070726_10004118_pt1 | contig 11816 bp, 12 predicted proteins | sample tdAd471_FD_67275 | JGI IMG/M metagenome (GOLD analysis project Ga0070726, IMG submission 67275) | Marine sediment microbial communities from the Atlantic coast under amendment with organic carbon and nitrate - tdAd47.1 | ecosystem: Environmental > Aquatic > Marine > Coastal > Sediment | place...
CGATCAACGCTATGCGGAATCAGTGCTGAAATCCCTGGCGCAGGCCGAGGCAGTTGTGCCCAACTTATGACATCTGGAGGCGGCCAATGTGCTTCTGGGCGCGACCAAGCGGGATGAGATCGAGGTCTCCGAGTTAGAGCGTTTTACCGTTCAACTGGAGAATTTGCCCATCTCGGTGGACACTCTAACCGCCCGCCAGGTGTTTGGTCACACAATCTCCCTGACGAAGGCTTATCGGCTGAGTAGCTATGATGCAGCCTATCTGGAATTGGCACTTTGAGAAGGCTTGCCTTTAGCGACCCTCGACAAAGACCTGCTCAAGGCAGCCAAGCGCTCGGATGCCGCAATCTATTTAAAGTAAGTGGGCGACCCAGAGTAATCCATACCTCAATGGGATTTTCGAAAAATTCTCCATTTGAGATATTTAGATTTCTAGTTTTGCTAAGCCCCGCCTCTCTAAAGCAATAAACCAAGAGTCAAATCTACGTCTCTCGTTAAATTGATCAATGGTGACGTTATCGCGATCCAATTTGTTAGCAACGCGAACCAAATCTGCAATCAATTCTTCGTCAGGTCTATTTCGATGCTGTGATTCGAACTCGAACTTCATGAGGTACCTGTACGGTCAACAGCCATGTAGTTGTACAGCTACAGTGTGCGCAAGCATGTGTCGATTCCTGACGATTAGGGACAGTTTCTAAAGGCGGCTGGACAACACACCACGTCGCCTTCAGCGCATTTCCAATGCGCACAGTCCAGCCCCCCTACAAACCCCACATATTAGACAATGTCTAATATTGAGCATAGTATAAACAATGTCTAATTAGCAGGAGTTCATCATGCAGACGAACATACGTAAGTGGGGTAACTCAGCGGGCACGATCATCCCGGCCAATATCCTGCAGGAAGCGGGTCTGGAAATTGGCGATGCGCTCGATGGGCTCCCAGAACATAAGCGGACGTGATTCTCCGCTCAGTGGGTTTATGTAGTTGATTTCCCTGTATTTTTTCTCGCCAGTTTTACAGGGAGTGAATTCGCTTCTTCTTCGCTGATTTGTGCCGCTCTTTGAGCTCTATATCAATGTACTTGTCGGTAATGGCGCTGGAGCTATGGCCTGCATCGTCTCTCACATGCTCTCTGGGCCTGGTTTTGACGTCTTCTGAGATACCTGTATGGCGCAGCCAATGCACGGTAGCACCCATCAGTGATTCGGCCTCCTCTGTTTGTTGCTGAGCAACCAGGCTCTGAATCGCCTTGTCGAAACAGTCTTGTACTATAGACCGTATGTGTGTGGTATTGGCCATAGGCCCTTGGCCCCGATGAACCGGAAGTAGTGGCGAGTCATCAGCTGGCGTGGGTAGTACCGATAACCCCCGAAACTTCCGCCAGCGTTTTAGCGCAGCCAGCATTGTATCGCTAACCGCTATTTGCCGCTCTTTATTGCCTTTTCCTACCGTGGTAAACCACCACAATCCATCGTTATCCTTGTGAAAGTCATTCATCGTGGGTGTCCAGCGGTCGCTAGCCGCCAACTCTGATATCCGTAAATACATACTGTAAAGCGCGGATAACATGAAGAGCGTTCGCTCATGAGATCCCGGGTTGTCTGCGGCCATCTGCTCAGCGGTAGTGATGACCACTTGCCACTGAAGTGGACTCAATCGACGTACTCTAGTTTGGCCCTGACGCTTCTGCACGAACTTACTTTTTTGCCGAATCAAGGCCACCGGGTTGCTGTAGACATATTCCTCTAACAGCAGATATTGGTAAAAACTACTGCAGATAGCCATCAGCTGTTTGATGCTGTTATTTGAGGCGAAATAGTCCTTTTTAGAGGGCGCTTCGCCCTTTTTGTGGGCAGATTTCGAGACCGTTGCCACGAAGGGTCGCCACTCGGGGTTTGGTCGGCGCTCACTTTCACTGTCAATAAAACGTGGCGCTTTCTTAACGCCGATCCAGGCGGCTGGTGGACGCTGACTAAACCGAATAAATTTCTCGATATCCTCTCGCTTCAGTCCATCCAGTGTGGTCAGGGCAATGTGCCAGGTCCATTGCAGCAAGTTTTCGACTTCACGACGGTAACTATTAAACGTTGCGGCGCTACCGGTGTACTGTTGGAGGAATTGCACAGCAATGGTGAAATCGCGACTCTGCGCTTCCGACAGGTCGTCGGGCGGACTCGCGTTATCGATATACTCCATGGCATCCAGGTATGCTAGTGGAGGCCGTCTCATGCTAGCGGTTGTCATCGGCTGCTCACGCTGATACATTTACCGTATTAATAATAGTTATCACAGTATATAGATAATAATAGGCAAGGCAATATGTATTCAGGAGTCCCTATATGACGCGATTGGTCTTTCTGTCGCCCACTGAAAAACGGAAATTCGACTCCCCTCCCGTCTTTACAAAAGAACAACGTCACGCCTACTTTGTCGTGACTGAGGATATTCGACGAACTCTGAGTCAGCTACGCACAACGACAAATAAAGTCGGCTTCCTTTTGCAGCTCGGGTATTTCCGGTACTGCGGGAAATTCTTTGTGCCATCTGTGTATCGCCGTAGGGATATCCAATACGTGAAGCGACTTCTCAGCGTCACAGATGAATTCAATTTCGATCGCTATCCTTCAGCCCGAATTTTACAGCATAGATCACGCATTCTGACACTGCTGGATTGGACACCTTTCGATGAGTCCAATGCTACATTGATTGCTGAACGCATCCAATTGTTGGCCCAGCAGCAATTGAAGCCAGATCAGGTATTTGTTGCTGCAATTGATTTTTGCTGGAAGCAACGCATCGAAATACCGACCTACCATCAGTTATCCACAGTGATTACGGACAGCTTCAATATCGTGGAATCCAGCCTGCTAAACACCCTGTCGTCAGAATTGCGCGAGGATGAAAAATCCTCGCTAGACGTATTGCTAGCAAATCCGAAGAATCACTGGCTACCTTTGCTCGGGCAAATCAAACAGGTTAACCAGTCATTGCGCGCCAAGGATATTCAGCAAAATGTCAACGCATCCCGGACGCTCAGAGATCACTTCGAACAGTTTCGATCAATTTTTGACGAGTTAAATTTGAACCAACAAGCCACAGAGTACTACGCTACCTGGGTACAGAAGGCAACGCTGACACAAGTGAAGCAGTTTCCCAATCCACAGAAACGTCACCTCCATTTACTGTCCTTCATCAAGCACCAGTACTATTTCCGCCAAGATGTCTTGATGGATATTTTCCTAAAAAGTGTCCGCACCGCTACGAATGGCGTTAATAAGAAGCTTGCTCAAAAAGAGCAAAAAACGCAGTCAGAGCGAAAGACTGCTATCCAAACAATCAACACGTCCCATAGAAATTCACGCCATCTACTGGACGAAATTACGCGTATTGTCCGATGCAAGGACCAATCAGATTCTGAGAGAATGGAAAAGATTGAACGTCTGATCGATGACTATGAGGCTCTGCAGGGAGATATCAAGACAGAGAAATTACAATTCTATGAACAACTACTCGATCAACACACAGAGGGTCAGCACTATTACGATACCCTGGAAAACCAATCTCTGCGCCTCCAGCGCAAGGTGTCCTCAGTGCTTAAGAATTTGGTATTCGATAAGGCGTCATCGGAGGAGCCGTTATTTGCAGCCATGACACATTTTCAAGTGACGGATGGTAATGTCGGACACTCACCACCTCTGGACTTCCTGCCAGAAAAGGAACAAGACATTGTCGCAGGCGATACCACATTCCGCACATCGCTGTACAAAATACTACTTTTTCAATCCGTTGCGGATGCGGTGCGCGCGGGCAAGCTTAACCTCCAGTATTCATACCGTTATCGCGCTATACAGGACTACCTGATTCCTACTGCACGCTGGCGGAAAGAAAGGGATCGCTTGCTGACATTGGCAGGCCTACAAAAATTCGCAGATGGCGCAAGCTACCTTGCGGAACTCAAAACAACACTAGAAAGCACATACCAGGCTGTCAATGGACGCTTTGGTGAGGGGAATAACACGTACCTATCTGTTGACGACTCTGGCTATGCCAAGGTCAGTACGCCCGGTACGTCATTTAGTGAAGACGGATATAATGGCACCCTATTGAAGGAGAACGGCATCGTTCCCATTTTGCGCGTTCTTCGGGACATTAACCGAACGAGCGACTTCACCCGCTACTTTAAACATCTAAGCCCCAAACACCACAAGCTCAAGCCGAATGTCGAAACGGTTCTGGCTGGTATTATGGGCATGGGCTGTAACATTGGTATTGATAAACTGTCCCAGATCTCTGTAGGTATCAACGAAAGCACGCTGAAAAACACCGTTAACTGGTGCTTTAGCCTGAAAAATATTCAGGCAGCGAACAACGTTATTATTGGCCAGATTGACAAGCTCGCTTTATCCAACGCGTTTCAAAAATATCCGGACCAGCTGCATACCAGCAGTGACGGGCGCAAGGTAAACGTTGGAGTAGATTCACTGCATGCAAGTTATTCATTCAAATACTTCGGCAAGGATAAAGGCGTCACGATGTATACTTTCATCGATGAGCGCCATGCCCTGTTCCACTCAACCGTGATTAGTGCATCCGATAGAGAGGCCGCCTATGTCATTGATGGCTTGATGCAGAATGAAGTCGTCAAGAGTGACATACACTCGACGGATACACACGGATTTTCTGAAGCCATATTTACGGCCACGCATATGATAGATACTGCATTTGCCCCACGTTTTAAGAAGATTGGCGAACAGCGGCTGTATGGATTCTCCAGCAAATCTACATATCAAAGGCGCGGTTACAGTATTGTGCCGAGTCGCACAATCAACCGGAAACTCATCCTCAAAAACTGGGATGACATCCTCCGCTTTATGGCTACGATTAAACTGCGCTATTCCAGCGCCTCGCAACTGTTCAAGCGGTTAAGCTCCTATGCGAAAGATCATCCGTTGTACCGGGCATTAAAGGAGTTCGGACGCATTATAAAATCCCAGTTTATACTGACTTACTATGATGACGTAGAGCTACGTCAGCGTATTGAAAAGCAACTGAATAAAGTGGAATTAGCCAACAGGTTTTCAGCGGCTGTATTTTTTGCTAACAACCAGGAATTCCAGGTAGGCACCAAGGAGGAACAGGAAATAGCAACGGCCTGTAAAGTGCTCATGCAAAATGCCATTGTCCTGTGGAATTACCTGTACCTGTCCCAACGGCTATCATCCACGGCTGATCCCGACGACAGGCAGGACATGCTCGAGGCCATTACCAGTGGTTCGATCATAGCCTGGGCACATGTCAATATGCAGGGGGAATATGATTTTACACGGCCCGCCGCTAATGATGATGTCTTTGATATGGCGAAAATTCTTGCGCTGAAACTGGGTTGACCTCTGGCTTTGATATAAGGAGAAGGACGAATCCTTTCAAGACAATGAGTTGGTTCCACTGATCAGAAAATCTCATTCATTCACCCTCGGCCCCCAGGTCCCAAGGCCGTAAACAAAAGTAAGAAACTGTTTTTGTTGCCTGGAGCGTACCATATATGGTACATTCAGCAGAATGATAGCACCTAAGAAAAAAATAACCGCTGTTTTTTACCAGCTCTCCAGCGGGAAAGAACCTGTTAGAGATTGGTTGCTTGGACTGACCCAAGAAGATCGGCAAACAATCGGGCAGGACATTATGGCAGTGGAGTTCGGTTGGCCTTGTGGTGAACCGCTGTGCAAATCCTTATCTGGCTATCCTGGATTGTGGGAGGTCAGAAGTAATATTAAGAGCGGGATCGCCCGTGTGTTTTTCTATATCGACAATTCAGAGATGATCCTATTGCATGGACTGGTTAAAAAGACCCAGAAAACACCGGACAGAGATTTAAAGCTCGCTCAGAAGCGGAAGACGGAGTATCAGAAAAATGGCTAAAAGAAACCCTCGAGCAGGTTCAAGTTTTGACGACTTTCTAAAGGCAGATGGTATCTATGAAGATGTTCAAAATGCCGCGATCAAAAAAGTACTGTCTGCAAAACTAGAAGCTGCCATGCTTGACCAAAATATTTCAAAAACCGATATGGCTAAACGCTTGAAAACCAGCCGTTCACAGCTTGATAGATTGCTTGATCCAGACAATGAAACTATAACACTTCAAACTGCTAGTAGAGCAGCGGCAGTGCTTGGGATGACCTTAGAAATCAACCTTAGCCCGATGTAAAGACCTGGGCCAGATTCGGCCAAAAGCATGCCCTATCAAGCGTCTCAGGAAAAGGTGGTGAGGAATCACTATAAATAAAATAGCTTAAGTGGGGGGAACGCAATATCTCGTCCCCTTATGCCCGCGGACCCAGAGCGGCACAAATCAGCGAAAAAGATGCGAATTCACTCCCTGTAAAAGTGGCGGGAAAAATTACTGGGAAATCAACGGCTTAAACCCACTGAGCGGAGAATCACGTCCGCTTATGTTCTGGGAGCCTTATAAGCACTGCACATTCAGCCGGCCTTACCAAGGGATCGCAGAATCCTCTCTGTGTGTTCGCCGGAACGCGGAACATCACCGACCTCCTGCTGGGTCGCACTGAATTTCGGCGCAGGAGCTGGCTGCAACAGGCCTTCACCCGCAACAAAGCACTCGCGTGCCCTGATGTGCTCGTCTTCCGCCGCTTCCGGCAGCGACAGTACTGGTGCGAAACAGGCATCGGTGCCCGACAGCAATTCGCACCAGTGTGACCTGGGTTTACTGGCAAACAGGACCGCCATTTTTTCTCGGGCGGCAGGCCAGGTCTTCTTGTCGTGCTGGCGGGCGAAGTCAGGATCGTCTTCAAACCCGCACAGGGCAATCAATTCTCGGTAAAAATTGGGTTCAAGGGCCTGTACCGTAATGTAGCGACCGTCCGAACAGGGGTAGCTGTTGCACCAGGGTGATGCCCCGCCGAAGAACGTTTCACTGGGGGTCTCGCTGATTGCGCCCTCCCCTCGCAGGCCCGCGATCAGGGTCTGGTTATAGATGGCACCGTCGCAGATGGCTGCGTCGATTACCTGCCCCTCGCCGGTGCGCTGCGCGTGCAGCAGCGCTGCCAGGATGCCCAATACCAACATATTCGAACCGGAACCGATGTCACCCAGCACTGTGGGCGTGGGATAAGGCGCATCGCCCGGCAGGCCGCCGTAGTGGAGAATCCCCGAGATGGCGAGGTAATTCAGGTCGTGTCCAGCCGCATGCGACAGGGGGCCATCCTGCCCCCAGCCGGTCATCCGACCATAGACCAGGGAGGCCTTTCGCTGATGCACGACCTCTGGCCCCAGCCCCAGCCGCTCCATTACACCGGGGCGAAAGCCCTCGATCAGCACGTCGGACTGCTCCGCCAACTGCAACACACTTTCCACCGCTTTCGGGTCTTTCAGGTCCAGAGCTATGGATTGTTTGCCTCGGTTGAAAAAGCCGTTCTGACCCACCTCAGCCGCGTTTTTGTTAGCGGCTGCGCGTTCAACCAGGATGACTTCCGCCCCCAGATCGGCCAGCATCATACCGGCGATCGGGCAGGGCCCGATACCGGCGATTTCTAAAACTTTGATTCCGGCTAGCGGTCCCACGTCTCTCTCCTCAAGGCGTTGGTTGTATGGCCTACCTGGCCTGCATCACCGTGGCAGCATCCAGGCGCAGGACCCGGCCATTCATATAGCCATTCTCCGCTAGGAAGGCGCAGGCGTGGGCGAACTCATCCACCTCGCCCATGCGCTTGGGCGCCTCGCACATCGCGATCAGTGAGTCCTGCACTTTCTGGTCCAGCCCCTTCACCAGAGGTGTTCCAAACAGTCCCGGGGCAATTGAATTCACCCGGATACCCAGGGGGCCGAGTTCGCGGGCAGCGGGAATATTCATGCCATTCACGCCCGCCTTGGACCCACTGTAGGCGCTCTGGCCGATCTGGCCTTCAAAGGCTGCGCCGGAAGATACGTTCACAATCACACCGCGCTCACCGTTCTCGTCCGGCTCGTTCCTGGCCATCTGCTCGGCGCACTTGGCCATCACGTTAAACACGCCCATCAGGTTTACGTTGATCACCGTAGCGTACTTTGCCAGGCTGCTGGCCTTGCCTTCCCGGTCGAGGATCTTGCAGGGCAGCGGAATACCGGCGGCATTGACATCCATGTGGATGGCGCTGAACTTGTCCATGATGGCGGCGATGGCGGCATCAATGCTCTCCTCAGAGGTCACATCAGTCTGGCAAAAGATGGCGTTGGCCTCGCCCAACTCCTCTACCATCGCCGCGCCCGCCTCCTCATTCAGGTCCAGCAGGGCAACCTTTGCCCTCTTCTCGCCTACCATATAGCGCGCAGTGGCCTGGCCCAGGCCGGAAACACCGCCGGTGATTACTACAACCTTGTCTTTCAGTTCCATGTTTCCTCCTGTAATCCGGGTTAGCGGAAAGCCTGTTCGCCTGTCAGGGCCCGGCTGATGATCAGTTTCTGGATTTCCGTAGTGCCATCGGGAATGGGACTGACAATAGCCTCTCGCGCCAGGCGCTCGACGATGAACTCCTTGGTAACACCATTGCCACCGTGGATCTCCACGGCATCCCGCGCCGCTGTCACTGCGATTTCAGTGCCAAACCACTTGGCCATGGCACACTCTTTGTCCGCCCGCGCTCCCCGCTCCACCATATCGATGGCGCGATAGGTCAGCAGCCTGGCGGCGTCAATCTTGGTCGCCATGGTGGCGATCTTGTCGGCGATCAACTGGTGGCCCGCGATCAATTTGCCGTGCTGTTTGCGTTCCTGTGAGTACTTGATGGACTCGTCCATCGCGCGGCGCGCCACGCCAACGCCCCACATGGACATGTGACAGCGGGCGTATTCGAAGATTTTCAGCGTGTTTTTCAGGCCTTGACCACGCTCGCCAATGGTGTTGCTGACAGGCACGCGAACATCGGACAGGAATACCTGGGAGGTGGACTGGCCGTTCAGCGCCATTTTCGGGATCCCCACCGTTTCAAAACCGTGTTCCTCACGGTCGACTAGGATATGGGTAAGCTCCCCTTCCCCTGTAAGACATGTGCAGATAAACACATCCGCATACTCGCCGTTGGTAATCCAGGTCTTCTCGCCATTGATCACCCAGTGATCACCCTCGAGCACTGCACGAGTCTTGACCGCGGCCACGTCTGAGCCCACGTCCGGCTCCGATATCCCGATGGCAATAAACTTGTTGCAGGCCAGGATATCGGGAATATATTTCTGCTGGATTTCCTCGGAGGCGGTCCGCCGCAACAGTTCCGCGCCGCAGGCATTAATAAAGCCGGGAATGGCGATATCCAGTGAAGTATAGGCTACTTCCTCAAATACCATCAGGTGAGTGAGCCAGTCCATGCCGAAACCGCCCCACTCCTCACCGAATGGCGCCTTGGTCATCCCGAACTCAGTCAGGGCCTGAACCCAGCCCTGCATTTTCTCCCGGGGAATAAAACCCTCGCCGTGTTCACGGAAAGCCGGTTCGATCTCATTATCGAGAAACTTGCGCAGATTCTCGATAATCATCTGCTGTTCTTCGCTTCGTTGGAAATTCATCGTTAATTCTCCTTTACTGCTTCGAGAGTATGCTTACTGCGGCTGTAGCCTCTTCCAGGCCGACCAGGCCACCACCGTTTTCCTGTACCGCGATCCGCGCACCTTCAACCTGCCGCGCGCCGGCTTCGCCCCGCAGTTGGGTCACCAGCTCAAAAATCTGGCCGAGGCCGGTGGCACCAATGGGATGCCCCTTGGACTCCAGGCCACCGGAGGGATTGACCGGCACCCGGCCGCCGATGGTGAAGTCACCGCGCTCGGCGGCGGGGCCGCCCTCGCCCCAGGGCACCAGTTGCAGGTTTTCCACCTGGATAATTTCGCCCATAGCGGTGGCGTCGTGTACTTCAACCACGCTGACATCCTGCGGTGACACGCCAGCCTTTTCGTAGGCCTCTTTCGCGGCCAGGGCGGTAATGTGTTGTTCGTAGTCCTCGGCCGCGCGACTGGTTCCGGAGCGGAATACGCTGCTGAGCAACCTGACCGCCCGGGAGGCGTCGCCCTTGAGCCGCTTCAGACCCTCGGCGTTGCATAACACTGCCGCAGCAGAGCCATCAGAAATGGGCGCGCACATGGGCAGGGTCAGGGGGTAGGTAATCGGGGGAGCGGCCAGTACCTCTTCCACGGTGTAGGGAATCTGGTACTGGGCCAGGGGATTGTGTACAGAATGGGTGTGGTTTTTGGCACAAACCGCAGCGATCTGCTCCTGGGTGGTGCCGAAGGTCTTTATGTGCTGGCGGCAGAAGGCAGCGTACACATCCATGAACATGCTGTAGGGCTTGCCTGATTGGGAGCCTTCCGGGGGGGTTATGCCCTCCCCCATTTTCAGCAGGTACTCCTGGTTTGAATCAACCGTGGTCACATCCCAGGCAGAATCAAATGCGGCGAACATTTTTGCCTTGTCATGGGTGAACATTTTCTCCGTACCCACCGCGATAGCGACATCACAGCTGCCGGCGCGGATGGCCTGGGCCGCCAGGTACAGGCCCGAGGTGGCGGAAGCGCAGGCGCCCTCCACGTTAAAAATGGGAATGCCCTCAAAACCCATGGAGCGCAGGGCTACCTGGCCGGGCACCATGTGCTGGTCCTGCAGGAAGCCGATCACGCAGGAAGCGAAAAAGGCCTCGCCTACCTCGTTCTTGTCGGCTCCGGCGTCGCCCAGGGCCATCTGCACCGCCTCGGCGGTCAGGTCCTTGTAGCTCTTGTCCATGTGGCGACCGAAGTTGGTCATGCCAACTCCGGCGATAAGAATATCTGTCATTTCACTCTACCTCTGTGTCTGATTCTTGTCTTAGCGTTCGCGCTCAACGACCCTGGAACTCAGGCTTGCGTTTCTCGGCAAAAGCAGCCAGGCCTTCCTGCATATCCCAGGAGCGCTGGTGTTTGCGGAACTCGTACATCTCGTGCAACAGGGCATCGTCGCGGGTCTTGTCGGCGGCGGCGTTGGCCACCGACTTCATCCGGCGCAGGGCGATGGGACTCTTGGCGGCGATGTGCAGGGCCAGTGCCTGAGCGGCCTCCTGCAAATTTTCATCGGCCACCACCTCGTTGACGAAGCCGTAGGTTTTCATTTCCTGGGCTGACAGGGTATTGCCGGTAAACAACAGGTACTTGGCGACATTGTGGGGCACGATACGCGGCAGTACCGCGGCACCGCCCGCCCCCGGGTACACCCCGAAGTTGGCGTGTGCATCGCCGATCTGGGCGCTCTCTGCGGCCACTACAAGGTCGGCGCACATGGCAGTTTCCAGGCCTCCGGCCATGGTGATGCCGTTGAGGGCAGCGATAACAGGCTTGGGGAAGTCACGCAGTGGGTTCAACACGTTGTCGCACAGGCGATCGAGGAAATCCGGCTCACCCGGGGGCACATTGAGGCTGTCCTGCACCTGCTTGAGGTCAGCGCCGGCGCAGAAGGCTCTGCCCATGCCGGTGATAACCACCACCTTGATAGCGTCATCAGTCAGGATCTGTTCCATGTACTGCTCGTACAGGGCAATCATATCCAGGCTGATGGAGTTCATGGCATCGGGACGATTCATGGTCAACCAGGCCACTCCATCCCTGTTTTCGTACAAAAGGGCAGCGTCACTCATTGGAAAACTCCTGATACTGGCCCGTTTATGGGCCGTCATTGTTCGCGGAAACCCACGCCGGGCATCACTCCTGCACTCTCGGAATACTATAAGCGCTCGGGGCTGCCGGCCCCTTGTCATCAGAGCTTAAATAGTTGTCTGGATGATAGTTGTTGACGGGAGATTTGT
>Ga0070726_10004123_pt1 | contig 11810 bp, 11 predicted proteins | sample tdAd471_FD_67275 | JGI IMG/M metagenome (GOLD analysis project Ga0070726, IMG submission 67275) | Marine sediment microbial communities from the Atlantic coast under amendment with organic carbon and nitrate - tdAd47.1 | ecosystem: Environmental > Aquatic > Marine > Coastal > Sediment | place...
GTGCGCAGGGCTGATTCCTCAGGATGTGTCCTCGCATCACTGCGAAGAAGTCTGCGGCGACTCGGTCGACGAGCGCGCACAGCGCCCAGCTGGAGTCCGGCACAGTCCTTGCTGTACGGTGAGCCAATCACCTCAGGGGTCTCCATGAGCACCAAACCCGCCGTTGACCCCGTCTGCGGGATGACAACGAAGCCAGACACTCCACACCGCCACGTGCACAAGGGCCAGGAGTACGTGTTCTGCAGCGGCCACTGCCTACACAAGTTCACAGACAACCCGGCCAAGTACCTGGCACCTGCCGAGACGGAAGACGAGGCGCTGGCCGACACCCTCTACACCTGCCCGATGCACCCGGAGATCGAGCAGGTCGGACCCGGATCGTGCCCGATCTGTGGCATGTCGCTCGAACCCAAGGTTTTCGACCCCGACGCGCCGGAGGACGATGGCGAGCTGAAGGACATGACCCGTCGCTTCTGGGTGGCGACCGCCTTTGCGCTGCCGGTGCTGGTCATCGCCATGGGCGACATGCTCCCGGGCAAGCCTATGACCTCGGTGTTCGGGGAGGCGCGGGCGTGGGTCGAGCTGGTCCTGGCGACGCCGGTGGTGCTCTGGGCGGCGTGGCCGTTCTTCGTGCGGGCTGTGCAGTCGGTGAAGAACGTCAGCCCGAACATGTGGACGCTCATCGGGCTCGGCGTGTCGGTTGCCTACGGCTACAGCGTGCTCGCAACAGTGGCCCCCGGCCTGTTCCCGGACTCCTTCCGGCAGCACGGCGAGGTCGCGGTGTACTTCGAGGCGGCGGCCGTCATCGTGGCGCTCATCCTGATGGGGCAGGTCCTGGAGCTTCGCGCCCGGGGCCAGACCAGCCAGGCGATCTCCAAGCTGCTCGAGCTGTCTGCGAAGAAGGCGCGGCGCATCGAGGACGACGGGACCGAGGTCGACGTGGACATGGAGGACGTCGCCGTCGGAGATCGGCTGAGGGTTCGCCCCGGCGAGAAAGTCCCGGTGGACGGCGTGGTCCTCGAGGGCACCAGCCACGTCGACGAATCGATGGTCACCGGCGAGCCCGTGCCCGTGGGCAAGGAGTCCGGGGACGAGGTCATCGGGTCAACGGTGAATGGGACGGGCGGGCTTGTGATCCGGGCCGAGAAGGTCGGCGCCGACACCCTGCTCTCCCGCATTGTGACCATGGTGGCCGAGGCCCAGCGCAGCCGGGCCCCCATCCAAAAACTCGCCGACCAGGTGGCGGGCATCTTCGTCCCCACCGTGGTGCTCACGGCCATCGTGACCTTCATTGTGTGGGCCCTGGTCGGTCCCGAGCCACCGATGGCCTACGCCCTGATCAACGCGGTGGCCGTCCTGATCATCGCGTGCCCCTGCGCGCTCGGGCTGGCCACGCCGATGTCGATCATGGTCGCGACCGGCAAGGCGGCCGGACTGGGCGTGTTGTTCAAGGACGCCGAGGCCATCGAGGTGCTGGGCCGCGTCGACACCCTGGTCGTGGACAAGACCGGCACCCTGACGCTGGGACGGCCAGCGCTCACCGCCGTGGAGCCCAGCGACTTCGACGAGTCTACCCTCCTCTCCCTCGCCGCGGCTCTGGAGCGTGGGAGCGAACACCCACTGGCCGAGGCCATCGTCGCGGGAGCCGAGGAGCGTGGCGTTCCCAGCCTCGACGCCGAGGACTTCGCCTCGGTGACTGGCAAGGGCGTGCGAGGTACCGTAGACGGCCGCGCGGTGGCGCTGGGCAACCGGGCGATGATGGAGAGCCTGGGACTGGACCCCTCCCCACTGGATGCGCGCTCCGAGGCGCTCCGCGCTGAGGGCCAGACGGTGATGTTCGTCGCCATCGACGAAAGCCTCGCCGGGATCGTCGGGGTGTCAGACCCCATCAAGGAGTCCACCCCGAAGGCCATCGAAGCGCTGCATCGCGAGGGGCTACACATCGTGATGCTCACGGGGGACTCCGAGACCACCGCGAAGGCGGTGGCGGGGACGCTGGGGATCGATGAGGTGATCGCCGGCGTCCTTCCCGAGGAGAAGGCCGCAAAGGTGGCATCGCTGACCGAAGAGGGCCGCACGGTCGCCATGGCGGGTGATGGAATCAACGATGCGCCTGCGCTGGCCCGGGCCGCAGTCGGCATCGCCATGGGCACTGGGACGGACGTCGCGATGGAGAGCGCCGGCGTGACCCTAGTGAAGGGCGACCTGATGGGCATTGTGCGGGCAAGAAAGCTGTCGCGCATGACCATGGCGAACATCCGGCAGAACCTGTTCTTCGCCTTCGCCTACAACACAGCGGGCATCCCGATCGCGGCGGGGGTGCTGTACCCGTTGTTCCACGTGCTCCTCTCGCCGATGCTGGCCGCTGCTGCGATGTCGTTCTCGTCAGTGTCCGTCATCAGCAACGCGCTCCGACTACGCATGAAAAAGGTGTAGCGATGCCTATGCTCCAGGTGGGCGCTAAAACCTGTCGTTGTACAGAGAGCTTCCACGACACGCGCCTCGTGGCTGTGACAGGTGGGCCCGGTGCTGGAAAAACCGCGGTCCTCGAGATGGCCCTGCGCTCGTTCTGCTCCCACGTCGGCGTGCTCCCGGAAGCGGCCAGCGTGGTGTTCGGGGGAGGCTTTCCGCGGCACAACAGCGAGGTCGGGCGCGCCACGGCACAGCGCGCGATCTTCCACGTGCAGTGCCAGGTCGAGGCCCTCGTCCTCGGAGAGGGGCAGGTCGCCGTCGGGCTGTGTGATCGGGGCACCGTGGACGGGCTGGCCTACTGGAGTGGCCCACCACGGGACTACTGGGACGCGGTCGGGAGCTCGCTCGAGGCGGAGTTGGCGCGCTACGTCGCGGTGATCCACCTGGAAACGCCAGCTGCCGCCCAGGGCTACAACCAGCAGAACGCGCTGCGGGTCGAGTCCGCGGAGCAGGCCTGGGAACTCGACCGCCGGATCCTGGCCGCGTGGGCGCCGCACCCTCGGCGGTACGTCATCGGCAGCGAGGACGAGTTCCTCGTCAAGGCCTCTCGAGCGCTCGAGATCGTGCGGGCGCAGCTCCCGTTGTGCTGTCACGGTCACGCCCTGCCGCGCGAGCAGCGTGCGGACGACGCGGGGGGGAGGTGATGGACACGGCGGTTGCGATCGTACAAGCCTACCTGCAGGTCAATGGGTACTTCACCGTGCTGCTGTACAAGTGTGAGAGGGCGCCATGATGGTCCTTTTGTCCGGTGCGGCCTGGGCCCAGGAACCGGCGTTCGTCGCTTCCTCCGATGACGGCGTGCTTCACGCGGCCATCGACGCCGTCGTGCCGCGCGAGGCCAGTGAGCTGTGGCCGCCACTGAGTGGGACCGGGTCGCAGCACGCGTGGGTGCCGTACATGCAGACCGCGTCCCTCGAGCGGGTCGAAGGAAACACTGCGGTGTGCAACGGGCTGACCGAGCTGCCGTGGCCGTTCCGCGACCGGACCTGGGTGGTTCAGATGTCGTCCCGAACCTCCAGCATCGACGGGCGAGAGGTCTATGTGGCGTCCTGGGAATACGTCCCCGGGAGTGGTTCGCTCGAGGACACGCACGGGTCCTGGCGCCTGGAGCAGCTACCGGACGGTCGAACGCGGGTCCGGCTGGAAGCCATGGCGGACCTTGGAAGGTCGGTGCCCGGACCTCTCCTCAGATGGGCCGAGAACAAGGCGCTCCCTAACATGCTCCAAGCGCTCCTCGACCAGGCGGAACGATGACCCGTCCGTCGCCGAGGCGATTGTCCGAGGTCGTCACGACCTTCATGCTGGAGGGCCTTCATGTCCCCGCGGCGCGGATGCGCGTCACCCACTGCGCCTCGCTTCGATGCCGGGTCCACTGTACGTGGGCTCGGTGGACGGGCCGGCGGGTGTCCGAGCACCCGTGGCCCGTAGGCGTCAGGATGGCCCTGACCAAGCTCGGGCCGGCGTTCGTGAAGATCGGGCAGATCCTGTCTGTCCGGACCGACCTCGCGCCGGCCGAGCTGGCACAGGAGCTCCACAGCCTGCAGAGCGAGGTGCCGCCGGTACCGTTCGACCAGATCCGCGAGACCGTCGAGCGGGAGATGGGGAAGGCGCTCGACGAGGCCTTCATCCGCTTCGACGCCGAGCCCCTGGCGGCGGGGTCGGTCGCCCAGGTCCACGTCGCGGAGCTGCCGTCCGGCGAGAAGGTGGCGATCAAGGTGAAGCGTCCAGGGATCGATGAGACCGTCACCGAGGACCTCCAGATCCTCGTGTGGCTCGCCGAGCGCATGGAGCGCTTCCTGCCGGCGGCGCGTCCCTACCGACCCGTGGCCGCCGCGCGCGAGCTCGCCGAGTACACCCGCCGCGAGCTGGACTTCCGCAACGAGGCGGAGGTCGGGCGGGAGGTCGGGCGGCGCTTCGAATCCTGGGAGGACGTGCGCGTGCCAACAGTCCATCACGGCAGTCGCGACCTGATCGTGATGGACTTCGTTGACGGATTCCCCATGGACGATGTCGAGGCTATGGAGCGCCAAGGCATCGATCCGCATGCCTTGATGCAGCGTGGGCTCGAGGCCGTGTTGGCACAGATCTTCGAGTTCGGGCTGTTCCATGCGGACCCGCACCCGGGAAACCTGCACGTCACGCCAGAGGGCGAGATCGTGTTGCTGGACTTCGGCATCTTCGGGCGGGTCGACGATCGGATGCGTCGCGACTGCGCACTCCTGATGTGGGCCCTGGGTCGCGGTGACGTGGACCTCGCCTCGTACTTCCTGCTGCGGATGGCGCGCGTCGAGCCCGGCGCCGACGTGGCTGCCTTCCGAGAGGAGGTCGAAGCCCGCTACCGAGCGTGGCACGGCAAGAGCGTGGCCGAGTACGGGTTCGCGAAGCTCGTCTACGAGGAGATCACCCTAGGTGCCCGCCACGGCCTCGTTTTTCCGTCGAACACCGTGCTGCTTGGCAAGGCGCTCGTCACCATGGAGGGTGTCGTGCTGGCGGTCGACCCTTCGATGGATCTCTCGAAGGAAGCCGAGCCGTTCCTGGGTCGGCTCAAGGAGCAGCTCTTTTCGATGGACCGACTCCGGGAGGGCTTGGAGCGGTCCCTGCCCATCTGGTGGGATCTGGCTGAACGCCTCCCGCTTGGAGCCGCAGAGCTGCTTGAGCGCGGGGTGTGGCCCACAGCGGCGCCCGCGGAGGCCGCTGCCGCTCCCCGCGATCGAGCGGTGGTCTGGGCCGCGGTGGTGGTTGTAGGCGGGCTGTGCCTGGCGTCGTCACTGCCGCCGGTGGCTTCGGGCTGGTCGATTCCCGGAGTGGCCCTCGTTCTCCTCGGACTGGTCGGAGCGGTTCGTTGGTAGGCGAGGCGAGCGAGCTGACCCGGCGCCGGTATGACCGGATCGCGCCGGTGTACGACGCGCTCGAGTGGGTGATGGAGCTGGTGTTCTTCCGGCGGTGGCGGCGACAGCTCTGGGATCAGGTGCCCGCTGGCCGTGTGCTCGAGGTCGGGGTGGGGACCGGCAAGAACCTCGAGCACCTTCGAGACGAACACCAAGTCGTTGGCATCGACCTCTCGCCCAACATGTTGGCGCGCGCCCACCGTCGAGCACAGGAGCTGGGGGTTGCGGTGGAGCTCCGCGAAGCGGACGCCGAGGACCTGCCGTTCGACGACGCGAGCTTCGATGCGGTGGTAGCCAGCTTCGTGTTCTGTTCGGTCCCGGATCCGGTCCTGGGCTTGCGGGAGGTCCGTAGGGTGCTGAAGCCTACAGGGAAGCTGGTCCTGCTGGAGCACGTGGTGTCGCCGAATCCCGTACTGGCCAAGCTGATGAACTGGCTCGACTTCCTGCCCCTGCACATATGGGGCGCGCACATCGACCGCGACACGGCGGCAAACGTTCGGGCGGCTGGGTTCCCGAACGTCCGGGTCGAAGCTCGCGCTGCGAGACTGGTCGTCTTGGTTGACGCGTCTGGTTGAACCGTTTTCCGAGGCCGAGTTGGAGACCATCCGCTGCTACCTGGGAGGGACGGCGCATCGGCCCACTAGCCACGCGCCGATGGGGATACCCCACGACGTCCCAAGGTCACGTTCGGTGGCCTTGTTGAGGCAGCCGGCTGACACAGCTCTTTCACAGGTCGCGCCCACAAATGGCGACCGCCACCACAAGGCGCTCAGCTAGGAGCAGCCCGTACCAGAGCCCCTTGGGGTTGGTCTGCCGCCCGCTTTAGAAGACGGCATATGGTTCTACTATCAGCAGGCGCAGTAGGGGTAGCGCCCCCGGCAGGGCTCGAACCTGCGACCGCCGGCTTAGAAGTACCCGCCTGTAAGCTTGGCTATTCGCGGTGGTCTTGTGGAGCTGTGTCCCGAGCATGGTGGGCTTGGCGAGCATGGGGAGTGGGGCGGGGCTTGGTGGCAGGATGGTGGCACGGACGCCCTCGGTCAGCCTGACTCCATCCGGCCCGGTCGCTCACCCGCCCCAACTACGTCGGCATGCGTCCCACGCGAGCGAACGGTCCGTCACACCTGCAGCCGGCCCCCACGTCGAGCTGGGCAGCGGCCTCCTCTCCGCGACATACTCCGGGGCACGTGACGCGCCCCGGTAGAAGGCGACCAACCGCTCCGCGATCACCTCGCCTGGTCGTCTTGCAGGCAGTGGCTGGCTTGGGAGAGGAGCCGAACCCAGCACGAGTCAAAACAGGGCGCCAGCATGGACAGCACGATCATGCCGTTCTGCGTGTCGCCGAAGGGAGTGAGCAGCCCGTAGAGGGCGAACAGGAACGTGGGAACCCCCTGGACGACGGTGACGTGCCCGCCGCTCCACATCCCCTCCACAACCCGCCTATAGGCTGACGCGAAGGGGGGATGATGCGTCGATGGCTCGTCGTGGCGCTGATGTGGGCGGGATGCGGACAGGACGCCGAAGGCCCCGATGCCTCCGTGGATCCCACCGATACAGACACCGATACGGACGTGGACAGCGACACGGGCGCCGATGCTGACAGCGGCACAGACGAGTGCTCCTACGACGACGTGCGGGTCGACCCGACGCCGCCGCTTCTGGGGGATGCCTGCGCCGATCCACCCACGGCGCAGTCGTCCGTGGCGGAGGTGGGCATCCGGTTGGGCCAGTCCCAGGCCGACGCTGTGGCCGCGGAACTCCTCGACCCCGACGCGTTCATCGTCGTGACGTGCGGCACGGGAGCTCCCTTGCCCTCGGACCGTGCCCAGTCCTGCCTGGCGGTCTTCGTCGGAGGTCAGTTCCTGCTCTTCGACGCCGGCGATGGTGCCCAGCAGGCCATGGAGGAGCAGGGGCTGCCCGTGGGCGACCTCGACGCGGTGTTCCTGACCCACTTCCACTCCGACCACATGGCGGATCTCGGGGAGGTGCTCAGTCGTAGCTGGATCCTCGGTCGTGACACCCCCATCGAGGTGGCCGGTGGGTCCGGCGTGGAACGCGTCGTGGATGGCTTCAACCTGGTGTACTCCCCCGACGAGCACTACCGACAGGCCCACCACGGGGAGGACTTGCTACCGTCCGACGTGCTGATGGCGTCGGCCCGGGTCATCGAGGACCCGGGCACCGGCGGCTCCGAGGTCTACGAAGAGGGCGGCGTGGTCGTGACGGCCTTTGCAGTGGACCACTCGCCCGTGCCGACCCTGGGCTACCGAGTGGACTTCGCCGGGCGCGCCCTCGGCATCAGCGGCGACACCGTCGACACCGAAGGGCTCGCCGCACTCGCCGATGGAGTGGACATGCTCGTGAGCGAGGCCATGGACAAGGAGTTCGTGCTGGACATCGCCTGCGCTATGGAGCGCGCGAAGGACGAGCGGAACAGCAAGATCTTCCGCGACGTGCGGACGTACCACATCGATGCCCGCGAACTCGGGCCTCTCGCCGAGGCGGCCGGGGTCGGCACGCTGGTGCTGACCCACCTGGTGCCCATCCTGCAAGGCGGGCAGGCCGAGGGCATCTTCCTGCCGCACGTGCAGGGCGACTTCACCGGAGAGGTGGTGATCGCGGAGGACGGACTACAGCTCGTCGTCGAGTGACCGCGACGCCGGCACCAAGGCTCCATCCTCGAGGGAGACGATGCGGTCCGCCAGGTCGAGGATCCGGGGGTCGTGGGTGACCATCACGGTGGTGGTGCCGCGGGCCCGTCCGAGGTCGCGGAGCATCTTCACGACCCGCAGGCCGCTCACCTTGTCCAAGGCTGCGGTGGGCTCGTCCGCGAACACGATGTCGGGGTTCGACACCAGCGCCCGGGCCACGGCGACCCGCTGCTTCTGGCCGCCCGAGAGCTGGGCGGGCAGGTAGTCGATGCGCTCTCCGAGGCCCAGCACGGTGAGCAGGTGCTCGGCCGCTTCGTCGTGGCGACCCGGGTTGCCGCGGCCGTGGACCTGCAGCGCCATCAGCACGTTCTGCCGGGCCGTGAGGCTGCCATGCAGGTTGTGGGCCTGGAAGATGAAGCCCATGCGCTGCCGTAGCGCCTCCAGGGTGGGCTCGTCGGCGCCACGGAGCTCGAGGCCCAGCACCTTCACGCTGCCGCTCTGCACCTGACGCAGGCAGCCCATGAGCGTGAGCAAGGTGGTCTTCCCCGAGCCCGACGGGCCCATCAACACAGTGAGGGAACCTCTCTGCACCGCCAGGTCGATGCCGAAGAGCACCTGCTTGCGGGCCTCTCCCTCGCCGAAGGCGTGGTCCAGATCGCGGACGTCGATGGAGATGGGCATCAGAACAGATCCGCGGGGTCGGCGGCGGCGAGGCGGCGCATGGCGAGCACCCCCGACAGGCTGCACGCCACCAGCGTGCCGACGAACACGACGACAGCGCGGTCCACGGTCATGAAGAGGGGCACGCCTGCCCGCATGGCGAGCCCGTCGTAGAAGGCCATGGCGAGGCCGAGTCCGGGGATGAAGCCGAGCACTCCGAGGATGAGGGCCTCCTCCAGGATGATGCCGACGAAGAAGGACTGCGGGTAGCCCATGGCCTTGAACGTGGCGTACTCACCAAGGTGGTCGGCGACGTCGGTGGCGAGGACCTGGTAGGCGATGACGATGCCGACGGTGACGCCGATGAGCACGCCGAAGGCGAAGATGATGCCGGTGGGACGCTCCCTGAGCTGCACCTCGGCGGCCGTGGCCATGGCGGTGCGGATGGGGCGCACCGTCACCTGGTCGGGACCGAGCTCGGCCGTGAGCTCGGCGCCCACCCGCTCGGCGTCGGCCCCCGGCGCGACCCTGAGCAGCACATGGCTGGGGGCGGCCGAGCTTCGTCGGGGCAGCAGGCGGAAGAAGGTCTGCTCGCTCGCCAGCAAGCCGCCGTCCCCCGCGAAGCCGCCCCCGAGGCCGAAGGTACCGACCGCCTGGACCCGACGTCCCTGCAGCTCGAAGGGAATGGGGGTGTCGGGGGAGGCGGTGTCGAAGCGGCTCATGTCGAGGAAGCGGGTGTCGCGGTCGGTGACCACGGTGTCCAGCAGGGTCAGGGGCTCGAACAGGGGCTCCAGGTCGTCTCGCAGCAGGTGGCGGTGCTGGGGGTCCAGGGCGAAGGCGCCGAGGGCCGCGGTGTCGCCCTCGTCGGTGTTCCAGACGACGCGGCCCACCCACAGGGGGGCTCCGTCGGCGACGTCGGGGTGGGCGAGGGCCTGGTACAGGCGGGCCCGGGGCACGTTGGAGCCCTCCTCGAGCCCATCGGAGTCGGCGGCCGACAGCAGGAGCAGGTCGGCGTCGAACAGTCGATACTGCCGCTGCACCGCCTCGGTCAGCGAGCCCGACAGGCCCAGCTGCACGAAGACCAGCATGTCCGCGAAGGCCACCCCGGCGATGGCGGCCAGCAGTCGGTTGCGGTTGTGGAGGAGCTGCAGCAGGCCGATGGGGAGTCGACCGAGCAGGCGGGTCAGCGCTCCGATCACGGCGCGTCCGTCGCCGACACGTCCACGTGGGCGATGACCTCGAGGCCGACGAAGCGGGCCGCGACCTCGGTGGACGGCGGGTCGAGGTCGACCCATGCGCGCACCACGCGGGCGTCGGTGTTGGCGGCGGGATCGCTGCTGGTGAGGGTCTGCCGTCCCACCTCGCGGCCGATGCGGCGCACGGTGCCGCGAAGGGGACCGTCGAGGAGCACCTCGGACTCGAGGCGCACCGGTGCACCCTCTCCGAGGCGCCCGACGGCGTCCTGGTAGACCTCGATCTCCGCCTCCATCAGTGACAGGTCCGCCAGGGTGAGCAGGGTGCCGGTAGGGGCCCGTTCGCCGGGCTGAACCTGCACAGAGAGCACCGTGCCCTCGGTGGGGGCGAGCACCGTGGCGTTGGCCAGCTCGGCTACGGCCCGGGCGAGATCGGCGCGGGCGGCCTCGAGGCTCTCCTCGGCGAGTCGGATGTCGGCGCCGCTGGCGAAGCGGGCGGCGGTGGCCTCGGCGCGGCGCAGCTCGGCGGCGGCGGCCTTGGCGGAGGCCTCGGCGGACTCGAGCTGGGCCGGGGGCACCGACCCGGTGCTGTGGAGCTGCTCGGTTCGGGCTCGCTCTCGTTCGGCGTGCTCGGAGGTGGCCCGGGCGGCGTCGACGGCGGCAGCGGACTCGTTGCGGCCGGAGCGCACGTCGCGGCGCACCTGGACGAGGGCCGCCTCGGCCACGGCCACCGACCGCTCGGCGGCCGTGTGGCCGGCCTGGAGCTGGGGGAAGGTGTCGAGGACCACGAGCACCTGCTCCCGCTCGACCTCGTCGCCCTCGGCGACACGGACCTCCAGCACACGGGGGGCGGCCGCGGTCGTCGGGGCCGCGATGTCGATCACCCCGCCGCGGGGGCGAAGGCGGCCCAGGGCGATCACCTCGGTCGGAGCGGGCGACGCCTCGACCGTGACGGCCTCCGCGGGGGCTGGCAGCGCGATGGGGTGGCGCGACCCGCCGCCCGGCTCCAGCCCGGAGAGCTTGAAGAAGGCCCGCACGCCGGGCCCCTGGGTGTACAGGCCGAGGATGGCCCCGAGGAACAGCAGTGCCAGGGCGGTCGCCACCAGCCCCGCACGGGAGGGGCCGGTGCGCGCGGGGGCGGCGCCCGGGCCGAGGCCGGGGTCTGCCAGGGGAAGCTCGTCGTCGGTGTCCGGCATGCCCCCAAGCTAGGCGGGCACTGTGGAGGAGTTGTGGAGCACTGAGGTGTGCACGATGCGGGACCTCGCCGACGACGATGACCTCGATGTCTCTGCATCATGAGCTGGCGGCACGGCGGGCCCGTTCCGTCACGGCGTGATGTCGGCTCTGAGCGGGCCCTGGAGCTCGACCCGCAGGCCGCCGTCGTCGGGGGAGCTGTAGCGGAACGACCAGCCCGCCCGCTCGGCGACCTCGTTGGTGATGCCGAGGCCGAGGCCGTCGTCCTGGCGGGTGCGGGAGGGGCCGGGCTCGGTGAGGCGACGGCCCGCCAAGGCCTCCAGACGCTGACCCGCGATGCGTCCGCCGCCGCTCTGCACGGCCAGCACGAAGCCGTGGTCGCTGCGGTCCAGGCTGATGCCGATGGGGTGGTCCGGAGGGCCGTGCACAATGGCGTTGTGGAGAAGGTTGGCGATGGCGCGCTCCGCCAGGGACGGGTCGCAGCGGGCCCAGACGTCGCCGTCGGGCACCGCGGCGTGGACCCGGATGCCCCGAGCCCGGCCGAGGATGCCGAAGCGGGTGCCCAGGCGTCGGCACACCTCCCCGAGGTCCACCCGCTGGGCGTCACCCTGGGGATCCAGCCCCCCCCGGAGGCGGTTCGCCTGGAGCAGGTTGTCGGCGAGGGCCTCGAGCGCCACCAGCTCCATGCGGGCGTTGCCCAGCTCGGTGTGCAGGCCCTCGGGGGCGTCGGCGTCCAACGCCTCCAGCGTGAGCTG
>Ga0070726_10004125_pt1 | contig 11809 bp, 9 predicted proteins | sample tdAd471_FD_67275 | JGI IMG/M metagenome (GOLD analysis project Ga0070726, IMG submission 67275) | Marine sediment microbial communities from the Atlantic coast under amendment with organic carbon and nitrate - tdAd47.1 | ecosystem: Environmental > Aquatic > Marine > Coastal > Sediment | place...
CTTCGCGCCGACGACGTGGCGGTGTCCAAGGTCTACGAGTTTCGTGGACAAGGCTTCTACTACTCCCAGCCCCTGCCGACCCAGCAGGAGGAAAACGTGGGGGTCTACCTGAAGTTGAAAAATGAAGCGGCCAACCAGATGGGGATGCCCCTGCCAGGTGGCATCATGCGGGTCTATCAGCCGGATTCCGATGGGATGTTGCAGTTTTCCGGCGAAGATCGCATCGAACATACGGCCAAGGATGAAGAAGTGACCTTGCGTCTCGGTAATGCCTTTGATGTGGTGGGCGAGCGGGTCCAGACAGACTACAGCCGGATTGCGCCCACCGTTCACGAGTCGGGCTATACCATCACCCTCCGCAACCACAAGGAGGAGGCCATTACCGTGGAGGTGGTGGAAAACCTGCAGGGAGACTGGCAGATGCTGAGCGCTTCTCTGGCCCATGTGAAGAAAGATGCGCGGACGGCCGTTTTCTCGGTGCCCGTGCCAGCCGATGGGGAAGTGGAGCTGAGCTATCGGGTGCGTGTCGCCCTCTAGGGGGTCCTATATCAGATAAAACTGCGAATACCTCCTTCTTCGCCGCGTCGAATTCCTTTCGATGCGGCGATTTTCTGTCTCGAAGGAAAAAAATTCTACTTTCGTGGAAGAAAACAGGCCGCTCAGGCTACTCATTATACAGATGCCCGGGTGTCGTGGCGTCATCCCTCCAATTGTCCAAGGTGGCTGATTCTCAGTCCGAAGGAGAATGTTCAATGAGTGCACGTGTATTGTCGTGGAATTCTGCGTGGGTGCGTGGCAGCGTGTTGATGGCGATGTGCCTGGTATTCGGTGCCACGATAGCGGAGGCCCAGCCCCGTCGTGGTGGTGGCGCGTCACCGGAAGTGTTGGCGAAGATTCAGACGGCACAGGCGACGGCGGTCGCGGCTTCCCTTAAGTTGGATGCCGAGAAGACGGCCAAGTTGGTGTCAGTCTTTACGGCCTTTCAGAAAGCCCAGGCAGCTGAAGAACGTCCGGAGCGGGGTGGCCGTGGCGATTGGGCGGCGATGCGGGCCCAGCAGGAGGCCCGTGTGAATGCCCTGACGACCGAATTAAAGACTTTTCTTGATGAGGCTGCGGCGAAAGAGGCCGGTTCCATCCTGGGTGGCAATAATCGGGGATGGGACCGCCTCGTGGGGGTGATTGTGGGCTTCGGTCTCGAAGGTCCCAAGGAAGGGGAGGCCATGGGCTACACGCTGGACTATGTGAAGTCGACGGCAGCTGCCCAGGCCGGCCAATCCGGGGAGCGGGACTTTGAAGCCATGCGCAGTGCCGCGATGGCGGCCAAGAAAACCCTGGACGCCCAGGTGACGCCCTTGCTGAGCGATGCCCAGAAAGCCACTTGGTCCGAAGAAACGGAGCGGGGTGGCCGAGGTGGCCGTCGCGGGGGTAATGCGGACCGGGACGGACGTCGGGGTGATGATGGCGGTGACCTGGGTGGACGTCGGCCGCGGGAAGCCGGACAGGAGTAAATTAGCGGGCATCACGTCCGAATCGATACCGCCCTTCCCGGTGCGTACCCCATGGAGCGCGCCGGGAAGGCCAACATTACATAAGGAATGAAATTGTGAAATCCACCAGCCAATCAGGTGCCCACCGGGGCAAGATTGCCCTCATCGGGGGCGCAGTCGTCGTGGTCTTACTGTTTGTCGGCTTGCTGACCCAGCGGTCGGGAACGGTCGAAGGGTCCGTGAAGCGGGCGGAGGCCTTTACCGTGCGGGAAGGGCCCCTCACGATTAGTATCACGGAAGCCGGGACCATCCAGGCAAAGGATCAGATTGTCCTGAAGAATGAGGTGGAGGGCCAGGCGCAAATCATCTATCTCATCGACGAAGGCACGGAGGTGAAAGAGGGTGACCTGTTGGTAGAGCTTGATGCGAGCCAGCTGGTGGACGGCCGAGTGGATCAGGAAATCCAGGTACAGAATAAGGAAGCCCAGTATATCAGTGCCCGAGAGAATCTCGGTGTGGTGAAGAACCAGGCGCAGAGTGACATCTCCGCGGCTGAGCTGGCCTATCAATTTGCCCAGGAAGATCTGACCAAGTATGTGGATGGCGACTATCCCATGGCGGTCAAAGAGGCGGAGGCCAAGATTGCCCTGAGCGTTTCGGAGCAGCGGCAGACGAAGGAGCAATTGCAGGGTTCCCAGCGTCTCTTCGATGAGGGTTTCCTGACTTCTATCGAATTTGATCAGCACCAGGCCCAGGCCGAGCGCGCCGAACTCGACCTGAAATTAGCCGAGTCGGCCATGGAGCTCCTCAAGAAATACACCTACGTTCGTCAGATGACGGAGTTGAAGAGTGCCATTGAAGAAGCGGAGCGGGCCCTGGAGCGGGCACGACTGAAAGCCAATGCCGACGTGGTGCAGGCGGAAGCCAATTTGCGCGCCAGTGAGTCGGAGTTTGAACGGCAGAAAGATAAGCTGGCCAAGCTGGACGAGCAGATCGAGAAGACCAAGATCTTCGCTCCGGCCGCTGGGCTCGCCATTCACGCGACCACGGCAAGTGGTGGCTGGCGCAGTCGGAACGAGCCCCTCGATGAAGGCCAAACAGTGCGGGAGCGTCAGGAGCTTATCTATCTTCCTACCGCCAATCAGATGACCGCCGAAGTACGGGTTCATGAGTCCAACCTGAACAAGATCCGCCCCGGTCTGGGCGTGCGGGTGACCGTGGATGCCCTTCCAGAGCTTTCGTTCAGCGGGCACATTACCAAGATAGCACCCTTGCCCGATGCGCAGAGTGCCTATATGAATCCAGACCTGAAGGTCTATACCACGGAGATTGATATCGAAGGGGCCAATCCGGCCCTGCGCACGGGTATGACCTGTGAGGCCGAGATCATGGTGGCCCGCTTCGATAACGCGACCTACGTGCCCGTGCAGTCGGTTTTCATGGTGCAGGGTACGCCGACGGCTTTCGTGGCCAAGGGCGCCGATGGTTTTGAGCAGCGGCCGGTGGAACTCGGGCTGGACAACAACCGCATGCTGCAGATTGCCTCGGGATTGACGGCTGGCGAGGAGGTGCTGATGACGCCGCCCCTCGATGTGGCCAGTCTGACGGCAGGCGATGGGGCCGAGTCGGTGAATGCGGACTTTATTGAATCCAAAGAGATTATCGAGCCGGCCGTGACGCCACCGGGTGGTGGTGGTCGGGGCGATGGCGCTGATCGGGCGGAAGGCGGCCGCCGTGAAGGAGGACGTCGTGGTGGCGGAGAAGGTGGTGGCCGTCGTGGCGGCGACGATGGAGGCGAAGGTGGTGGCCGTCGCGGTGGTGGTGAAGGGGGTGCAGAAGCTGCAGGTGCTGAGGGCGGTGGCCGCGGAAATCTGTCTGACGAAGAGCGCGCGGCCATGCGGGAACGCTTCCAAAACATGTCAGAAGAAGAGCGCACCAAGATGCGGGAAGAGCGCATGAAAAACATGACCCCCGAAGAGCGGGCGGCCTGGGAGCAGCGACGCCAGGGAGGGGGCAATCGTGAACGTCAGTCTCAGTAGGACGCCGGTAACGCAGATGCCCGCAACCGAGAAAGACGCGATCATTACCCTCGACGCCGTCACGAAGCACTACATCATGGGTTCCACGGTGGTGCGGGCGCTTGACGGGGTAGACCTCCGATTTGATCGGGGGGGCTTCTACGCCATTATGGGATCGAGTGGTAGCGGAAAAAGCACCATGCTTAATCTGGTCGGCTGTCTGGATCGGCCGACGGCAGGGGTCTATACCCTGGAAAACCGGAACATCAGCACGCTCGATGACAATGAATTGAGTGACTTGCGCTTGAAGTATATCGGGTTTATTTTCCAGAGTTTCAACCTGATTCCCCAGCTCACTGTGCGGGAAAACATCGAGTTGCCCTTGTTTTATCAGCAGATTGCACCGGAAGAGCGGGCGAAAATCGCGGAGCATCATGCCGAATCGGTGGGACTGGCGGACCGTCTGAATCACCGGCCCACCGAGCTCAGCGGTGGCCAGATGCAGCGCGTGGCGATTGCCCGTGCCCTGGCCAACAATCCGACCTTGATTCTGGCGGATGAGCCGACCGGTAACCTGGACTCGAAAACCGGTGACCAGGTGATGGAGATACTACACGGCCTGCATGAGGCCGGAAAGACCCTGATTATGGTTACCCACGAGCCCGACATCGCGGCCCACGCCCAGGTGATTGTGCACATGAAAGATGGCAACGTCGAAGACATTGAAACGACCCGCCCATGACCAAGTTGTATCTATTTCAGAATATTGTGCTCGGAACGAAGAATCTCTTGCTTCACAAGCTCCGCTCCTTCCTGACCATGTTGGGCATGGTGTTTGGGGTTGCCAGCGTGATTGCCATGCTCTCCATCGGCGAGGGCGCCTCGGCCAAGGCCATGGAGGACATACGCAAACTGGGCAGCACCAATATCATCGTGAATTCCATGAAACCCATCGAAGAAGAGGGAAGCCAGAACCAGACGGGTAGTCGCGGACGGGCAAGTATCTATGGGCTCCTTTACGAAGACGTGAACCGCGTCTTGAACACCTTCGACGCGGTGACGGCGGTGGTGCCCGTGAAGTCGCTGCGTAAAGAAGGTCGCTTGGGAGACAAGGCCCTGGACCTGCGCCTGGTGGGCACGGCACCGGAGTGGTTTGACCTCGTGCAACGCCCCCTCATTGCCGGACGGACCATGACGACCCGGGATAATGAAGACTTTGGCAATGTGGTGGTGCTGACTGAGTATGGTGCCCGGCGTGTCCTCGCGACGAAGAACACGATCGGTCAATCCCTGCGTCTGGGAGGCGAGTACTTTGAAGTCATTGGCATTGTGGAGAGCGAAGGTACGGCCAGTGGGGATATCCAATCCCTGGACGAAAACGTGGACGCCTATATTCCCATCTCGGTGGCGAAATCCCGTTTCGGCGATATGGTGACGATTCGTTCGACCGGTAGCTACCAACGGGAAATCGTCGAACTCCATCAGATGATTGTTTCTGTGCGGACCAACGACGAGGTGGAGGGCACGGCCAAGGCGCTCGAATCCATGTTGGAGCGCTTCCACACGAAGAAAGATTTTAACATGAGTGTGCCGCTGACCTTGCTGCGGCAGGCCGAAGCCACCAAACGGACGTTCAACATCGTGTTGGGTTCCATTGCGGCGATCAGCTTGCTGGTCGGGGGTATTGGCATCATGAATATTATGCTGGCGTCGGTGACGGAGCGTACCCGTGAAATTGGTGTGCGTCGGGCTATCGGCGCACGTCGGGCACAGATCATTCTGCAGTTTCTGATCGAGACGGTGGTGCTTTCGGTGGCCGGTGGATTGGTGGGGATTGTCATCGGATTTGCGATTCCCTGGGGCGTGACCTATTTCGCGGGCATGCCCACCATTGTGACCATGACGAGCCTGGTCATGTCGGCCGGTATCAGTGTGGCCGTTGGAATAGTGTTTGGACTGTATCCCGCCATCCGGGCTGCCAATCTGGATCCCATCACGGCGTTGCGTCATGAATAGTAGTTTAGACGTTCTTAAAAGGAGTTTTGCGTTGCATACACGATTGTTCCACGGAGGTATCGCTTCGGCGGTATCGGTCAGCTTACTGGTGTCGGGTTGCGCCACCAGCCACTACCGTGACGCGGCGGATAAAGAATCTTACGGCATTCTGGCGGAGAAAGCGGACCAGGTACCAGGAATGGAATCTCAGTTTAGCATCGACACTGATGCGACGTGGGATCCCTTAAGCGAACTGCCCCTCCTGGAAGACGGAGGCCGTCCTTTTTCGGAGAACCCCGATCAAGAATTGGGCTACCGTGTCCTTTCGCTGGAAAAGGCGCTGGAAACAGCCGTGCGAAACAGCCGGACCTATCAGGACGAGAAGGAATTACTCTATCTCTCGGCCCTGTCGCTTACCTTGGACCGGCATCAGTTTGGTCCCCGTTTCTTCGGGGGCGGCAGAGGCGACTATGGCAGGAATACCACCGTCCGCGAGGGCGCTTCGGACCTGAGTAACCACGTGGCGGGAGCCCGCCAAATTGCGGCCGGTATCGATGGCCTGGCGGGCACACCGGCCGATCTCATTGCCGCCTACGCCAATGTGGTGGAAAACGCGGGAGCCGTTTCGGGCCTGGATGATACGCAGAACGTCTTCGAGCATGATCGGAGTGTGGCGGGGCAGACCCAACTGGGGATGACCCACTTGCTCCGTGGCGGCGGACTCTTTGCCCTGACCCTGACCTCCAATTTCCTGCGCTTCGTGACGGGTGACCCGGGTACCGCGACGGCGTCCACCCTGGCAGCGAGCTTTTCGCAACCCCTGCTTGCCGGACGGGGCGCTAAGATAGCAGCTGAAAACCTGACCCAGGCGGAGCGGGACGTGCTCTATGCCCTCCGGGACTACACCCGGTTTCGCAAAGTTTTCATCGTGCGTATCGTGAATAGCTACTATGCCGTCCTGGAGCGAAAGGATATTGCCCGCAATAACTGGCAGAGTTATCAAAGCTTTTTGACGAGCGTCAAACGGGAGACGGCCCACGCCCGGGAAGGGCGAAGCACCCAGGCCGATCTGGGTCGTCTGGAGCAGGCCTCGTTGGACAACCGTAACCGCTGGGTGGCGTCGGTACAGAATTACCAGGAGGCATTGGACCAATTCAAGATTGATTTGGGGCTTGCCACCGATGTGGCACTGGTTTTGGATGACAGCGAACTGAACTATCTCGTGGAACGGGGCATCGTCCATCCCGATATTTCAACGGAAGATGCTATCGAGGTGGCGTTGGTATCGCGCCTTGACTATCTGACCGCCCGGGACCAGGTAGAGGATGAGGCCCGCCAGGTGACCGTGGCGGCCGATGCGCTCAAGCCGGGACTGGACCTGATACTTGCCGCCAATATTGACACCATCGGTCAGGATAATTTCCAGCGTCTAGATGTGCGAACAGCTGATTGGTCGGCCGGGTTGGACTTGGATTTGCCACTTGATCGCAAGTCGGAGCGCAATGCGCTACGCACGGCGCTCATCAATCAAGAGCGGAGTATCCGCGATTATACGTTGACCGAGGACAGTATTAAGCTTGATGTCCGATCTGGCTGGCGTAACCTGGAGCAGGCACGGCTGGCGTACGAGATCGCGGAAGTCAGTGTAGAATTGAATAAGCGACGTGTGCGGGAGCAGGAAGTGCTGGCCGATGTAGGACGGGGCACCGCCATTAACCTGGTGGACGCGCAGAACGATTTGACCAGTGCGCAGAATGACTTGACCAACACGCTGATCGCCCATACTATCGCCCGTTTGGAGTTTTTGCGAGATATGGGTATTCTTTATATAAGAGAGAATGGGGGCTGGGAAGAGTTATACGGTGACGGGGATGAAGATGTTGTGGACAGTGCTTCGGAGGAGTTGGTGACCGACGCTGCCATGGCACCGTGATGTGAATCGTCGACGGGAGCATGTCAGCGGATCTCTGCTCCCGCCGTCGCGGAATTGCAACAGAATGACAGAGGCAAATCTTTGCGGGATGAAACCGAATTGGTGGCGTGTGCCGCCCGCGGCGATGTCGAGGCGTTTGGTGCCTTGTTTGATCGCTATGCCCGCGAAGTATATCGACTGGCCTGTTCCATGGGACATGGCGGTGGAGATGCAGAAGATCTCATGCAGGATACGTTCTTAGCGGCCCTTGAAGGCATCACCCGATATGAGGGGCGTTCTACCTTTAAAACCTGGCTACTGGGAATCCTGTTTCGTCAGTCGGGCCAGCGAATTCGGTATGCCCGACGTCGGGAAACCGCGTCTTTTGACGAGGGTCAATCTACCGATGATCCCGGAAAACCGTTCCACGCCACGGTTCCCCGCCATGACTGTCGGTTAGACGTCCATGCTACGCTGAATACATTGTCCCCCGAACACCGCGCCGTTGTGGTGCTCAGAGAACTGGAGGGCCTGTCGTATGATGAAATTGCGACGACCCTGGAAATACCTCGTGGGACGGTAGAATCCCGGCTGTCTCGCGCCCGTGCGTTGCTCCGGGAGCAATTGCACGAGTACCGGAGTGCCCCGGCGAATGGGCATGCTGCCCAACGAAAACCCGTGGAGTCACGTCATGAATAAGTGTTTCATTGAGGAATCCCATCAATTGGAGCGTTTTCACGATGGCGAGCTCGATGCCGCCGCAGCGGAAAGCGTGCGTGGACACCTGGCGCAGTGCCCGTCTTGCCAGACCGCCCTGCGTGAGTTTGCAGAAATCGGGCACGCCCTCCGATCGCGTTTTGACCAGGAGCTCCCTGCAGGGCTGACCGCACGTCTGCAATCGGCCGCCATGGCCCAACGTGAATCTCGCCGCCGACGCGTGGGATGGGGATTGGTGGCCGCCGCAAGTGCCTTGCTGGTTTCCTCCCTTTGGCTGGTGGGCTACACGCAGCGGTCGGGCACGGATCGCCCTGAAGTCATGGCACAGTGGGAAGAATATGTGGTGTCCCCGCCGGTGGAGGAAGAAGAATATTCGGATGTAAGCAACCGCACGTTGGTCGCCATCCACATTCCAACCCATACGATGAGAGAGACTGGCAATGAATAACTTCAAACTCCTGGCGGCCGTTGCGCTCTGCATGGCCTATGTAGCCGGTATCGCAACCGGCTGGGCGGGTCTCACGATTGCGGGTGCCACGCCCCCGGTACCCGATCGAAACGGCTCCTGGCTCAGTCATACCCTCGGGTTAACGGAGGAGCAAGAGACCCAAATGGAGGCCATCTGGTCGCGGGAAGATTCGGGCGACGATTCACGGGTATCGATGCGTACCCTGTACGAGGAGCGGAACGAAGCGATCCGTGAGCTCATGCCGCCAGCTCAGCAAGAGGAGTTGGACCGAATCTATGAGGCATTTGAGGAAAAGAAAGCGGCCCATTCCGAGGCCCGGCGCGCGCGACATGAAGAGAATGTCGCCAAGACCATGGCGATTCTGACGCCTGAGCAGCAGAAACACTACGAAGAGGTGCTTTCCAAGTTCGGTCGCCGAGGCCCCAAGGGCGGTCATGGCTGGACTTCCAAGTCTCCGGGCTGAAGCCAAATCCCGTCAGCGCGGGGCCCATTGACGTCGTTTTTGCGATGTTTTCATATCAAAACTCGAAAAATTTACTTCTTCTGTGGCGCATATCGCGCAAATCAGGTACACTATATCTATGAACACGTGTATCTGTTCCTTCGGAAGCCCTCCGTTGTGTGTCTTCAGGGTCTTCCAAGCGGGAATTCCCGAAGCGAAATAGAAGGGGGTACGCCGTGGCCATTGAGCCCGAGTTTGATCCGATTGAGATCGATGGGACCGAAGCTCCCATCGACGAAGAGACTCCGTCTGTCCTTTCACAGGAACACCTGATGACAATTTTCAACGCGTCCCATGACGTGTTTTTTGTGCTGGACGGGGAAAAGAATACGATTCTACATGTCAACGAGACGGTGGAGCGGGTTTTGGGCTTTCAGTGTGAGGATTTGGTGGGTAGCCAATTTCCTGACCTCGTCTGCGAAAGTGTCCCCAACTACCTGGAACACTGTCAGTTTTTCGATGGCGTCTTTGGGCCTGTCGCCTTTCGCCGGGCCAACGGGGGTACCTGCCAGGCGGATGTGACAGCTGCCGTAATTCCCTGGGACGGCGTGCCGGCCGTTTTGTATACCCTTCGGGATGCGACACAGCGAACGGCGTTGGAAGAAGAACGGGCCGCCCTGATTCACGACTTACAGCAGGCACTCGCGACCGTTCGGCGACTTTCGGGCCTCTTACCCATATGCGCGAGTTGTAAGCGCATTCGCGATGATGAAGGGTATTGGGAGACGGTGGAGGGCTATATTTCGGCCCATTCCAATGTGCATTTCAGTCATGGAATCTGCCCCACCTGCCGCGATGATTTGTATCCCGGACTGAAACGGGGAACGCACATCGAGGCGAAAGACAATGGGGAAACGCTGGAACGGCGTTTCTGGACCGCCATGGAGCGGTTGGATCACCACCCGGTCGTCCCGGATCGGGTGACGAAAGCCCGCCTCTATGCGTTGCGGCAACAGGGGACCTTTGGGGACTATTCGTCCGAGGACTTTACGCCGTCGGCGGGCACAACCCGGGTGCAGATCGACAGTTGGAAAGCCCTCTATGGAATGGCGATGGAAAAGGCCCAGTCGAAATTCATCGATGAGGTGGCGCAATTCATTGCGGCCAAGAGTGCGCATTCCCAACTGGAGCCATCGCCCGAGCCTACGCCCAAAAGGGACGAGAATAGCGCTTCGTAGATTTTCCGCGAAGCCCTGTCCGAGCCCCTGACTTGCGGTGCTTCACCATTCGTTGCCGGGGCGTCTACAGTGCCATGTGGTCGTGGCGTGTCATCGTATTGTCCGGTGGAAATTTCAAGGTGAAGGTGGTGCCTTGCTGGGGCGTACTTTCGACATCGATGCGTCCCCGGTGCTGCTCCATGATTCGAAAGCAGATCGCCAGCCCGAGGCCGGTTCCCTTATCCTCTTTCGTGGTAAAGAAGGGTTCACCGATGCGCGCGAGATGTTCCGGGGCGATCCCTTTGCCCGAATCCCGAACGCGAATATAGGCGGTGCCTTCGACGTTTCCGCTCTCAATTTCCAAGCGGCCCTCGCTGCCTTCCATGGCATCCATCGCATTGCGGACCAGATTAAGCAAAACGCGATACATTTGCTGCCCATCCATCACAACGTTTCCGGGCTGCTTGGAACTGAACTGTACATCAATAGCGCGCTTCTGAGCCTCTGCCGTTACGGTGCCGAGAACCTCATTGATGAGCTTATCGGGGTCTGTTACTTTTAGCTGCAGTTCGGAGACTCGGGAATAGGTCAGCAGACTCTCCGAAAGCGTCTTAAAGCGCTCGGAAGACTGTTTGAGAATACGCAGGCCATCCTTCACCAGTTTCCACTTTTCTTCCTGGCACGCGTAATCGATCATTTCGGTGCCGCCGGCAATGCCCATAAGGATGTTGCGCATGTCGTGGCTGGTGCCGGAAATGGTCTCACCGATACCGGCCAATCGCTCTTGTCGAATCTGCTTTTCATTGAGGATGATATTTTCGATGCCAGCGCCGACGATTTGCCCGACGATGGAGAGGAGTTGAAGGTGTTTCTGTGTCAGGGGAACCGGGACGGTGCGTGAGTCAATGTAGATGACGCCGTAGGATTCACTATGGCCGGTAAGGGGAACACATATGACCGCCTTTATCTGGTATTCCGCGATGCTGGCCGAGTCTTCGAAACGCTCGTCCTGACTGGCGTCCGTCGTCATGACGCTGGCACGGGACTGCATCACGTGGTCGATAAGGGTATGGCTGACCGGGGGATCGGTGTCACGCCGTTGGCGCACCCGGGAGGCCATGAGCTTCAATTCCTCTTTTGACTCCCGTCGTGCGATGACGTAGCCCCGCTCTCCTGGGATGTTATCCATAATCGCATCGAGCACGCCCTCGACCAGGGGATTGAACTGGCGCTTGGTGCAGAGGCATTGGGAAACGCGGTAAAGAAAAGAGACGGAAGATTGGTCGGCCTCCACCAGTTTTTCGTGGATGGGGGCCACTTCATTGTATTCGATTTCGGTCCGGCGGGTAAGTTTCCGTTGGGCATTGGCATCGAGCAGTTCTACCCGGATGGAGTAGCAACCGATTTGCACAAGATCATTGGCTGACAGCAGGGATTCGCGGATGCGCTCTCCGTTTACAATAACCCCATTGCTCGAGCCCAGGTCTTCGATGTGGAGGTCGTTGCCCACGACCGTGAGTTTGGCGTGACGACGACTGACACTATCCTCAGA